>JAEEGI010001910.1_pt1 | contig 51659 bp, 51 predicted proteins | sample 8958751 | NCBI WGS metagenome assembly JAEEGI01 (sample SAMN16246545, study PRJNA631951) | gut metagenome | biome: gut microbiome; feature: rumen; material: KS-attached | host: Bos | place: Iran: Karaj | collected 2018-10
TCGGTCTGAAAAACTTCGAAAGGTTAGTAGAAGAACATGGTATACTGAGTATAGCCGGACATAGCCACACATTGAACGACTCTGTGAAAATCGTGTGGTATAACCAGACAAGAGTGCTGAGACTCTTCACCCATATTAATGATGAAACACTCGTCACTAAATATGTAGAGACGATCATCAGAAGAACTTTCGGCACCAAATATGCAATGAAACTCGCAAAACCGAATAATATTGTAATAAGGTAAATTCACATTTATCGGTGTAATATAGGCCCCGACAGTTCAAGAGGATTGCCGGGGCTTTGTTTTGCAACCATCGCGCGGCAGGTTATTTGGTATATCGCTGATAATCAGCGCATACCATTTTAGTCGTCTGCGCGATTAGCTGCCTGGACGTCGGACCGAGCGTCTTGTGCATAAACTATGTGCTGAGAATCAGGTTTTTACCAAAAGGTTTGCCGCGCGATGGTAGCAAAACAAAGAAAAGCGGTGCTTCATCACCACAAAAAAGGAGATTGGTTAGCAACCAATGGCAGCCCGCAAGGCGGTCGTCCTGAAAGGACGCGGGGGTTTGGGGGCGGAGCCCCCGGTAGGAACGGTGCTGGGAACTTTATATTTCATCCCACTTTTTATATAATATAGAGCACAAAAAATTATTTTTCAATAACTCTTGTATCTTACGAAATCTTGACATATATTTGTGTGTAAAACAAAGTGGGATGACCCGAAAACATTAACTGGGATGAACTATAGGCTTATTTAGTCATTATTACACAACCCCCGGACAAAACTTCAATAACCGGGATGAAATAGCACCAAAACGGAAGAAAAAATTTCGTCCCTCTTTTTGGTACTACAAAGATAGTAAAAAATCCTTAATGTCGTCCCACTTATGAAAAATAGAACCGAAAACGAGAAGGAGACACACAAATGAAGATTCAGTTCTACTTGACGAAAGACGTCAACAAGGCCGGTGAGAAGCCCATCCGAGCCTCCATTTCCATCCGTGGCACACGCCTGCAGAAGACCATTGGCTTCTCCGTCCTCCCCAACAAGTGGGACCAGGCGGCCGATGAAGTCACCACCGGCTACATCAACTCCAAAGGCCAGGACTGGCGCCACATCAACCAACGCATCCTCAACCTCAAGTCCCACTTCGCCAACTACGAACTGGAGACCTACGACAAGCCCAGCGAAAAGGACCTCCGCGTCCAGTTCGAGCTGGCCATCAACAAAAAAGATTCCCCGGCAGTCGCCGAGGAAAAAGCCGAGATCACAGTCCAGCTAGTCAAGCGCCGTGGCCGCCCGCACAAAGACGCCACTCCCGACGGAGAGCATCCGTCCTCCAAGTCCAGGACCATGGAGCAGTACATTGAAGAATTCATCCAAGAGTGTTCCGTCACCAACTCATGGTCCGAAGCGACGCTTCGCATGATTCGGACCTTCAAACACCACATAGTCCGATTCAAAAAAGCCAAGAACTTCGAATACTTCAACCGCGACGGCCTCAACAGCTTCGTCCTCTATCTCCGTGAAACCGCCGGCCTGCAGGAAAACTCCGTTAGGAAGCAGTACAAGAACCTCCTCTGGTTCGTCAACTGGGCCATCCGCAAAGGCTACACCCGCGAAATCACCATCCAGACTTACAAACCCAAGTTCAAGCTGGCCGAAAAACCCGTCATCTTCCTGGACCAGGAAGAGCTACTCACCCTGTACAAATACAAGATCCCCAAGAACGGCACCAAGGTCAAACTCAAGGACCATGAAGGGAACGAGTACGAGAAAGTCGTTGAGGAGGCCGGCGCCCTTGAGAAGACCCGCGACATGTTCTGCTTCTGCGCCTTCACCAGCCTCCGCTACTCCGACATGGCCGAACTCCGCCGCGCCAACATCGATGGCGACGTCATGCACATCACCACCCAGAAGACCCACGACAGCCTGGACATCAACCTCAACCCCATGGCGCAGGCCATTCTGGCCAAGTATGCCGACCTGCCGGGCGACCACGCACTGCCCGTTATCTCCAACCAGAAGATGAACCAGTACCTGAAGAATCTCTGCGAGTTGTGCGGCCTCAACAAACCCGTATCCGAGACTTGCTACCGCAACGGCCGCCGTGAAACGGAGGTCTTCCCCAAATGGGCCAAGATCGGCACGCACGCCGGCCGCCGCAGTTTCATCTGTTTCGCGCTGGCCACCGGCATCCCGCCCGAGGTCGTGATGAAATGGACCGGCCACTCCGACTACAAGTCGATGAAACCTTACATCGATGTCGCCACCAAGACCAAGTCCGACGCCATGAAAAAGATTTCCGACGCGTGGAAATCCTACGAGTAAACCCAGCGGAAACTGCGGAATCCACGGAACTACGGAAACCAAATCGCCCCGGCCATCTTCTTGGCCGGGGCGACTTCGTGTATAAATGAAACATAATTATTTCACATCCAGCTTCGAAATGGGATCGTTCAATTTCATAATGCTTTGTTTTTTTGGATGTGTTTGAGATAGTTGCAGATACCCTCGACATGGAGGGCGGTAATGGCCTTACGGCCTTCATCAGACTCCAGGAAGGCGACGTCGTCTTCGTTGTCCATGAAGAGATTCTCCGTCAGGACGGCCGGGCACGCCGTGTGGGAGAGGAGGTAAAAGTCTTTCTCCTGGTCAGGATCGCCGTCCGAGTGGTCGAAACGCATCTTGTGCCCCGGGAGATACTTCACGGCCGCTTCGCAGAGGCAAGTGGCCAGATCGTCAGCCTCCGTGTTGCCGACACTCGTGTAACAGCTCCACCCGCGAGCCAGGTGCCACTTCCCGTCATTGCCGGCGGCATTGATATGGATGCTGACCAGAATCACATGGTCGTGCCCCGCCTCGCGGCAGATCTTGTTGACGCGGCGACAGCGCTCTTTCAGCGAGATATCCTGACCTTCGGGTACCAGGAGCGAGGTATCATAGCCACGGTACTTCAGATGCTGATACACATCATCAGCAAAAATGCGGTTCCACGCGAACTCGCGGAAGTGCCCGTCAGGACTGCACTTCCCGGGAGTATCATACCCGTGTCCGTTGTCGATCAATACTTTCATAGGCTTTGATAATTAAATGTATAACGAATCAAACGATAGCGACCCTGCGCAATCCGCTCAATGCCGTTGCGGCTGCTGGCCGCCTTGCGGATATACCCTTCTGCCGTCCGGGGGTTGAGGTGGATGCGCTTGGCATTCTCTACATAATCGGCTGCCGCGAACTCTTCAGGCAGGTTATCGAAAAACAGCTGCTTCAAGTTGGCCGTCGCAGGCATCTCTCCCAGCGGCTGCTTCCCGTAAATGGTGCTATACACCTTTTCAGCGTGGACAAGCAGCACCCTGGCCAGGTCAAGAGCCGTCTCAAAGTCCTCCTCGCAGCAGACTTCGGGCGTGTACAAATCCCCGTTGTCCATGCGGCGCAGTGTCGACAGCACCATGGCGATACGGAACGCGCAAAGCCCCATCCGGCGGACGGTAGCCACCATTGGCTCGCCCCACTTCGAAAAGATCCGCAGCTGCTCGCTGGAAAAGAAAGCATTGAAGCGTCCCTGCTGCTCCTCCGTCAGAGAAAAGCGAAGCGGGTCAGTCAGGCGATGAAGTGCGTTGTAGAAGCCGTGCAAACGGTTGCCAAACTCGTTGAACTGATCGTCCAGCGGACGGGCGTCATTGTGAGCAAACACATCTTTCCACTCCAGCTTCGACTCCAGATAGTAGAACAGAAATCGGCTGAACAGCCCGTTCTCCGGATCCGGAATCAGCCCCAGCACCTGCATCGGCGTGCCGGACAGAACCGTCGAGAGCTGCGGATGCGACACCTCAACATGTTCATTATCCTTGCGGCGATGGTAACTGATCTGCTCACCGTGAAAAGCCTTGCGCAAGCTGTCCGAGTAGTTGCCGAAATCACTGCTGATGGCCACGGTGATGGTATCGCCCTCCGTCTCGAAGATGAGCCCCCGGCCTCCATTGTCCGACAAGATCTTGTACAGGGCCGTCGCCGATACGTTTCCGGGAATCAAAACCTTCAGGAAAGGCGGCTCCTGAGGCTTGCGTGCATTCGGGTTCTTCTTGTCCTGCTGATAAGCACGCTCTGCCTGCTCGTAAGCCACCTGAGCTGCCCGGTTGCTTTCCATCAATTCCTTGTCAATCGAGGAAACCAGTCGCGAACACAACGACAACCGGCCCTTGCCCGACGAAGCACGGGCCGTCAAGAAGAGATACAGATTGGGCGAGACCCGCTTCTGATCATACACGCCATATACGTTAGGGATCACAGCCGACAGGGTTGCAATAGCACCGATGAGCAGCGTATCGCGCTCCTGGTCCGTCGTTCCCACGGCCACAATGTCAGCGAGGAAGTGCGGCAGTCGCGTATATGTGGTATGCGAGAAAGATGGTAGCATCTCCACAGCACGTTCCTCCTGCACAACGGGAACCACGGGTTCTGCGGAAACAGGCGCCGGCTTGGTAACAAGGCTGATTCCCTGCTCCTTGGCCAGCTGATAAAGCGTCTTGATGGTAATCCCTGAACCCTTTGACTGCAGGCAGTGGTCATACTGCTTGTCGGTCTCCTCGGTCGAGTAGTCCGGATAGAAGCGAGACAGCCGGTGATAATACGCGCGGCCGGCCTCACCCAGCTCGTCTGCCAGCGCAAACCCGACGCTCAGCCAGGCCTGATAACTGCCGGTGATATCCACGCCAGCTTCCTCAACGCGCTCGACAATCACATCAACGTCGCTGCGCGAAGCCGCCGCGTCGGCCTTCTCCCATTTGTCGATATCCAGTTTCATCGTCATAGCTAGTTCTCCATATAGTTTTCACCAATGAAGGCGTCCGGGTCAAACGGCAGGAAGCACGCACGCGAATTATCCTTCCCGCTCGGGTCCACCTTGACCCTATACATATCCAGCACATAGTTCCGGATAGCCGCGAATACCTGCTGATGCGTGTGACCCTCATATTCAATCCGGACCACCCACTTGAGTCCGTCACCGCTCGGGCTGCGAAACAGCAGCACCGTTTCCAGCATAGCATCCTTCAGCAGCCGTTCCTTCAGCGCCTCAACATCCGTCAGGTGGTCGAAGTCCAGGCAGAGCAGCCCCGAAGGAGTCACCAGGTCTTTATCGCTGCGCTTGCTGAACACGCCGGAGAAGCAAGCATACGCGAAGTGTTGTGCCTTGAACGCGCGAGCCGCCTTCTTATCAGTCAGCTCGCGCAGCTTCTCGGTAGCATCAGCAGCGAATTTCCCGGTGATATACTTCCACGCCTGCAGGGGCGTGATGCGCTTGAAAGGAAGGACGTTCTTGATGGGAGCCTTGAAAAACGAGAAGCGCGGAACCTCGGCACACACGGGAAGGTCATCATCCGTCGTTTCCGTCGTTTCCGCAACTTCCGTCATTCCCGCAGTCTCCGACCGCTCCAGATAGTTGAACGACTTGGCCAGGTACAGATGAAAAGCTTCATCCAGCCATTCCAGCAGCGCCTGGTCCTTCAGCCCAGTCTCCATCGAAGCGAAGTCGAAGCAGTCTCCGTTCGGAATGTGGCCACTCTCGTCGTGATAGCGCGCCACCGCCATCGGCAGGCGTTTTTCCGAAGCCACCTTCTCATACCATACATGCAGCGTAGGCCGTCCCTCGTCCCAAGGATTCGGGCACATCCCGGCATCGTAGCCCACAAGATGCATCACCACTTCCCCGGGATAGTGCTCCCGGAGGAAGTGGCCGATGATCTTCAGACCATAGTGCGTCCGCCGCAGGATGTCGCTTCGGGTAAGCATCACTTTTCCTCCTCCAGCTTGCCTTTGTTGCGGTCATAGAGGACCATTGCATATTCGGCATCCATGATCGGCTTGCGCCCCGATTGTTTGATGGCACCCTTGAGCCAGGGATACCAGTTGTAGTACGTCTTGCGCGAGATGTGCAGGAACTCACATATCGACGCAACACCATAGAGACAGCGGCCCTTGAAAGTGGGCCCGTCAGCCGGCTTTTCTTCCTCAGTGTGGCCGGTGGCCAGCGCCGGGAAGGTTTCCTTTAGCACCTCGATCAGGTCGCCGACCGTCAATTGAAACAGGGGATTCTTCGGGTCAGTATTCATAATGGGCTTCAACCGTCCTGAATCGACCCGGGTATAAACAGAGCACCCAGCCGCCGTTCAGGGCTTCTGGGTGCAAAGGAATTAACAAAAAATCGGAGGATTCCCTACATTTTCCCTAAATAGGCAAGAGATAGGGAAACGACATGTATTAGCGTGAGGTACGCTCTTTTTTCACCTCTTTAAATAGCTCATCGACAACCTCGAAATCTTTCCTGGTCGGATCAGCTTCGCTAGAAATGTTACGTAAGTGGAATATCTCGCCTATTCGTTTTAAGGTCAGCCCAGAGTGTTTCTTGATGACATCTGCAGCGTAGGCAAGTTGCCAACCGGTAAGTATTCCGTTTTTCCGAATGTAGGAATAATCATCCTTGAGCACACCGCATTTGCGCAAGGCCTCAAAGTAAGGCCTTGCTTTTTCGAATCTGTAATCGACAGGCTTTTCGTCCATTTGAGGCGGTTCGCTCTTTTCGTGCTCTTCGATGATTTCAAGGTAGCGGTCGTAAACTTCTTGTACTCCTTCTGGAATACTGTCAACCCATTCCTTTTTCGGGTAGCACAGAGAGAGCGTCCCCAGCATCTTGGTCACGAAGATGGTCTTCTCCCACTGCGTGTAAGGGGAACTGGCGATTTCTGAACAATGAGCCCTCAAGTCTTCACATTGCTCGAGGAGGCTGGCCTTAACGAAAGGAGTTCCATTTTTGTAATAGTCAGCTACCGATAGGAAGAACTTGTTGACTTCCACAACGTCACATTGGTTGGCCTCGATGCAGATGTTTCTTTTCAGTTCAACGATTCGATCGTCATGTTGAGGCATATAAAGGAGGGAAACAGGCTGGAATTGGATACCTTTGGTCAGATTCAGCGCATGAAGATATCCCCAGTGACGGACTGCCGCAATGTCGATCGTGTGAAGACCAGAGAGTAGGGTGGAGTGTGTTTCTTCTTGATAGTAGAACAAGTCTATCTTCTGGTGAGTTTCCAAAAGAACCGACTGAATGATGGCGCCCAATCGGTGGAGTTCTTCGCGGCGGAAGTTGGCCAGTCGCTCTTCATCGTTTCCTGGTACCCGTTGCATTCCTCCTTCTGCGGAATCATTGTCTGTACTTGGGTCCTCTCAGAACGACGCTGGCTCCGGCATGATTTCCGACGTGATGCTACGCAACTTGTCAAGGATGGGGGCGATATAGTCATACAAGGCATCTGGTGTGTCGGCCAGTCGCCTTATGTTTTCTACAACCTCCAGCGTCAATTCCCACCATTTCTCCTCCGACCAGGGTGGTTGCTTTTTCAATTTAGTGGCGTATGCGATGAATGAGTCAATCAGTCGTGCCATACTTTCGTTTACTCGGTTCTACAAAAATACACATTTTTTAACAGAAAGGTGGGCAACACAACTCATTATATAGAAGGGGTGGCCGGTCTGGTCACCCCTTCTGCAGAAGAGATCGAAATCCTTCTAGAGCTTGTTCATTGCATCTTGAATTGCCTGCGCCTGAGCATCGGAAGACTTCGTGAAGAGGTCATACTCGCAAGATGCAGTGGCGGTTGCACCAGTCTCCGTATCCGTGACTACGGCAGTGATGGAACCGTAATTCTCGGGATAATCCCTGTCCGGAGTGTCGATGGTCTGAGTAACTAATTTCATAGTAGTAATAGGGTTAATGGTTTGTAGTGTTTTTGTTGTTAAAGGTGTTTAGACATTGTTGTGCTTTTTGTCAGAGTTCCTGGTCTCATGGTCTTTCTGGTGGCCAGAACCAGAGATAGAATAGTCGTAGGAGCGGCGTCCTGCGTTGTTGTAGTCAGTGTGGTGAACCACAATCTCATTGGAGCCTTTGTCAATCTTGAAGGACTCGGTGTGCCCAGTGTAGTTTTTGTATGACATAATATAAAGTGTTTTGTTGTTCATAGTACAAAGACGATGAATTGTTATAATATTTGCATATAGATTTTAATAATTCACTGACATCAAAGAAATTGACATTGTATTCAGTAAGACAACTTGTTTAATAAAGGTAATGCCCTTTTTACTGAATCTATAAAAAGACTCTATTATGTAAATATAATATTATCCGATCTTAGTTTCTTCGTCGGGAGCAAGTTTCACATCAAGCGCGGCCTCAAGAAGAAGAGCCTTCTTCTCTCAATAGGCTGAGAGCTGACCTGCCGGATGATATGAGCGGCGCGAATATTTGCGGTGATAGTCAGGCCTTACTCTGGACTATCCTCTATCTCCTTTACTGCTTTTACGTTAATCAGCTCGCCATCCAGAAACCGGACAAGATGCTTACCGAGGGGCATAAAAGGCTTGTGGGGTTGTTGCTGGAGCAGACACATATAAATAATTGAGTCAAACTAGCAAGGATAGACAATTACTGCCTTTTGCTAAGTGGGTTCAGAAGCCGGAGATATTGCTGAAAGTGTTGCAATGGAACCTTCATCGGCAAGAACCGGAAGGAAGTCGTGATGACGATAAAAGACTGATACCCGCAAAACGTGCTCTTCAGACCATGAATCCAAATAATCAATCGTTTACCTGATTCCTTTGGAATAATAGATAAAATGTATAACTTTGAAGATTTGGTCTTCATAGCGCTACCATTTAGAATACAGTAAACATCTAACAACTAACTAATTTAATTAATAGTAACTAGTGTATCCATCACAATATGGCTTGAGTAATCAACAGTATGACTGTTATCAAAATGGCGCTCATTATGGGAAAGAAGAAAGTTGCATATTTGGGGAATCGCGATATTTGTTATAGGGTTATCAGAGAAAACACAAAGTATGAAATAGTAAAAGTTATCACTTTTGCGGATTGTGCGCTCCATCGTTGTTTAGTGGAAGAAAAAAAGGATTATGTGATCGTTTCCGAATCAGATAAAGATTATGTGATTGATATGCTCTTGAAGCTTTCATTTGACATTTTGGTTGTCAATGGTTGCCCTTTTATTCTACCGGCTTCGCAACTCAGCATGTCAGGTAAAATATTACTGAACACTCATCCATCTTATCTACCTTATTTGCGAGGGAAACGACCTGTTAATGGATGTTTGTTATTCAATTATCCTCCAGGAGCGACGACTCATTACATAACAGACGCAATTGATGGCGGGAATATCATTTATCAAGAAAAGGTAGATTTGACACCTGATTTGGATTTAGGGCTATGCTATTACATTTCGTTTTCATTAGAGGAGCGGGTTTTTAGGCGCGCATTGGAGATATTGGAGGCGTCTGATTATAACTTCATCGGGGCAGAAATTGATTCGCGGGAATATCCGTTATTTATAAATTCTGACTCTCTTCGCGAACTTGATTTCCGAAGAATGACTGCAGAAGAGTGTATTAATCATATTCGCGCCTATGGCATCGAGGAGGAAGGTTGTTTTGCTGAAATTGATGGTCTTCATTATATTATTTATGATGCTGAGAGTATAATAAATCCATATCTTTTGGACAGGATGTGCTCTTTCGATGCCGGGAGAGTCGTACTAAAGTATGACTCAACTCTATTAATTAAATGTTTTAAAGGTATCTTGAAAGTCAAACGGTATAAGATACAATCAAATTGAAATGGAACGTAATGATAAAGCTCAATTAACGTTATTCCTAACAAATTCATGCAATTTGAATTGCATCTATTGTTATGAAAAAAAAGACACATTCGTAATGAGTTTTGAATGCGCGACTCAGTGGATACAAAGGTGCCTTAATAATCGAGATAATGATTCATGGTCAATTTGTTTATTTGGTGGAGAACCGTTGCTTCAGTTCCCTTTAGTGAAGAGAATTTGCGAGTGGACTTGGCAACAACATTGGCCAACATCCTATCTGTTTTTACTACAAACAAATGGGACATTACTTAATGCAGATATGAAGGAATGGTTTTGTCAGAATAAAGATAGAATCGGTTTGTGCCTAAGTATTGATGGACGACGAGAGACTCATAACAAAAATAGAAATTACAGTTTCGATAGAATTGATTTAGTTTTTTTCCGCTCAGTGTGGCCAACAATGCCTGTTAAAATGACGATTAGTAGAGATGGTATTTATGAGATTAAGGACAATGTGGTATGGCTACATGAGCAAGGTTTCAGTATACGCGGTTGTAATCTGGCTGTTGGAGAAGGGAAGCTTTCCGAAACTGATTTTAATGCATTCGCAGAACAGCTAAAAAAACTGGCTGATTATTATATCGCGAATCCATCCATTGACATTTCACCCATTCTTGATATCCCATTATATCTTTTATCTTCTCCTTCTGATCTGCAGCGTAGGATTTGTAATTTGGGGACTGACAAACTTATTGTGGTCAACACCGATGGGAGCACATCTCCTTGCTCTTTCTTTTCTAATGTTTCCTCAAATAGAAATGATGCGAGTCTAGAAGAACAATTAAAAGATTTGAGGACCAAAAAGACAAAATGTTTTTATTCATGTTCTTTTTCTCCTATCTGTGATGTTTGCTATGCTGAGAACTATACGGAGACAGGAAGTATTTATACACCATCTCATCAGAGATGTAGATTGATGAAAATGCGTATCGCGGCCGCAATGTATTTGATGGCAAATAGAATTGCTTATAAAGAGAAAATAACGTATGAAGATACGTTAACTATAAAATCTATTCAACTGTTTAATCACTTCTTAAAAACAACGGATTATGGGACTCTTTGAAATCTCGAAAACGACTCTGGACCGTTTAAATGACATGGTCTCTCAGGTCGAAGACGTTCAGACCACTCCTCTTCGCGATTACTGCAAATGTACTGGTTTTGGCGGTTAGTGTTAATAACGAGCCCGTCTCACCCTAGGTAATTTGACATTGTTTTTATCATCAGCCACAAATCACTCTTACAGAAAAGAGCTCACGACGAGCTCTTTTCTGTAGTTATTAGAGGCCGAAATAAAGTAAGCCGAGGATGTATGTGTAAGTGACACGGAGTTATATGCAAGTAGCAGCAACAAATGTGGTTCATCTGGCGAGAGCGTTCCATATCTGGCGGGAGGGCAGGTGGAGCAACAACAGGCACAAGCAGTTGGGTATCTCAAACGATTAGTCAGTGTAATAGGCCCGTTGCGTCAAGGCAAAATCAATCGATTCAATAACTCTTTTGGCTTTTTCTGCTATTGTTCTTAGTTCTCTGATGTCCTTTTCATAATCATTTTGCCATTGGGCTCTTTTTGAGAACGACATCATTCCAAATGGATTAGTGTGGCTTAATTGCTTTTCAAAGTGGATAGTTAATGATACAACACTTTTGCAATCTTGTAAAGAATTGTTATAAATGGCACTTGCCACCTGACGGTTTTTCATTTCACACAACTGAATCAGTTCAGTACAAGAGCTATATAGAGACTTAAATCGAATATGTATGTTCTTTAATGCATTATACCTATCTGATAGTGTTGAATAGCTATTGTTTAATTGCTTTTCTAAATAAGACAGTCTTTCTTTTATCTCGTTGAATCTATTCTTATACTCAACAGCATTCTTCTTTTCTATCTCGTAATTAGAATTTAATATTGAATATGTGGACTCACTACAACATCTACGTGCAGAATAATACTTGCTTTCATTACAAGTCAATCCGATTACCCCATGCGTTAAAGTTTTAGTTTTGATGTAATCTTCATCATAGTCTGCATTCGGCCACCAAAAATCCGGACCACCAATAAAAGTCTTATCGAATATGTACTTTAAATCTGGATAGAAGTATGTAAAGTGAGAAACTAACTCCCCGATTGAGGAGACTCTCGCTTTATGACCATTCATAGCCATCTCAATCAGACGTATCGATGAAGAGATTGATTTGTCTAATCTTTTACAATTCTCAATTAAAGACTCACAATTAAATGATTTTTCTTTACTCTTTAGTTCTGCTATCTTATCTTCATAATCCGAATGTGCAGTTTCTAATATGTCATCCAACCTTTTACTCAAAGAAGCGGAACGTTCATAGGCGGCTACTGATTCCAGATATGTAGAACGACTAATTAATTCTTCAATCGCACAATAATCGTCGGTGAATTCCACTATAGATAACGGCCTAACAGTTGTGTTGCCTATTTGTTTGCGTTTTAAATTAATCTCATCGTTATACGACTCAATTTCTTTCGTGTACAAAAGGATACGCTCTCTAACTGAATTATAATTAGAAGTTGCTTTAATTATAGCTTCTTTTCGAGCGTTTTCTATAAACTCTTCCACATAAGGATTACTAACGACATCCATATCTTGTACGACGGACATCAGGGCATACGGAGAGATATTGAGTATCTCAGCTATACAATCCTTCGCCTGCATTTTACTTGAGTTATCTCCAAGTGATAGATACTTTGCTTCATTTAGTAGACTACGTACAGTCTTTTCTTGACTACCTCGAATATAACTTAGAGCGGCTTGTATATCACTCTTCAAATATGCAGAGAGCGAGGCATAATAACATCCATCATCCCATTGATCCATGCCCACTTTAAGCGCTGAGCTGTAGTATAAATATTTATCAAAGCAATCTCGCGCTTTAATTGGATCAAGATAAGAAGGTGCAAACAAAAGAATAAAACCTAAATAGAACCAACTCAAGCAGTCTTTACGGTCAAGTGACAATGCTTTTTCAAACTCCTCATAAGCGTCAACATAATAATCTGCTTTAGAAGAAGTGGCAGTACTAAGAAATGTCAATCCTGTTTCAAGATAATAGCGGCGCTCACGTTGAAACTCAGGAATACGTAACTCATTATAGATATCTTCAAGATGAGATAATATGTACTGAAGCCTTTGGTTTACGGTTATTAACTGCATCTCCAACATAGTCTTCATAGAGCCTATAGCATAGGAAAGTTGTCCAAAATCTTTATGAATTGTCTCAAAGCCGGCCCTGTTTATCACCCCTAATCCCTGTAAAGATCGATTAACTTGTCCTATAGCCATTGTATTATGTTGCATATGCATATTCATAGCCTCTACACCCTTATCAATGCCCTCAAGAAAAGCATTAGAAATCCTTTGGTTGTCAGATATTGAGCTTAATCCAATATTCATAGCGGTGAATCCTGTCTCGAGATTAGACGAGATTTTCCCACCGACCCGATCAATGCAATCCGCGAGATTAACGGACGCGGTAGTAACTGACTCTCTTACTTCACGTAGACCATTCAAAGAGTTCTCTTTAATTGTATCTAGACGCGATACTGCCGCGATCCCATAATCACGAGTAATTTGGCGAAGACGCTCCGCTTGTAGAATGGATATTTTCTGAAGGAATAATGGATCATCATAGTCAATAATACTGCCGCTAAATATATCATTTGCGATGTAGTTACTCCATTGTTGTAAGGGAGTGTCAGTACTATATTGCGATAATGAAAAATTTGCCATAATCAAACGATATAATTTTTAATCTCACGAATACACTCCAGGGTGGCGTTCCAATTAGTGTCTGGGCATTAGACTGCATTTCCTATAATTTACAAAGATACGCTTTTATTAACTAACCGGCAAGCCAACTGTCGGTCGTAAGGAGAGCCTTCACCGGGGCGTCCCATCGTTGTGAACAATTCTATTGGCTTATTTCAATTTCTGCAAATAATCCGCCGTTTTTCCGTCTTTGATAATAGAACGAGAAAAACCGCGCTATATGAAATCCTCTATCTCTCTTCCTTTTCTTTGCATCGTACTCCTCCTCTCCTGCTCTAAGAGTAACACTTCTTCTGACAGAAGCCTGTCGGGCTACACTTTGGACAGACTGCTGAGTGAGGGCGGCAGCCACTATGATGTGGCCGCCTATTTATATCGCAATCCTGAATTCCTTCAGAATACTCCCAGATCTTTCCGGGATGGTGGCCGCTTGTCCTATGAAACATCTGCTGACGGGTGTTTTCGGGTGTACTCGATGGAACTTCCGGGTTGTTATCCAGATATTGAAAACATTCTGCAGTATGGACCCTCCAAATACGAGCCGGTACTTCTGCTGGATGAACTGGAAGACAAAGGGCGTGTGTGGGAAATCGGGATGAACGACTCCGCCTCCAAGAAAATATACCTCCCGGTTTCTTTTCAACACTTTTGCTGCGGTGGAGAGTACCTTTCCGCCTGCATTCGATCCTTTTCCATCATCTATGACGAAACTGGATTTAGCATTCAGCAGGAGCCTCTTTTCAAGACAAAGAGTGGGAAACTGCTTGATTCAATTGAGGTGGATTGGGATGACGATTGCGGAGAAAGATCCTCGAACAATGTCTTCCGCATAGCACTCGACAATCCCGAAAACACCCGGGAGGTTTATATCCAGATAATTGACGCCGCTACAGGTGAAGCCCTTGACAAAGCCATTGTCTATCGATGGGATGGCTCGTTCTTCAACTACGCAGGCATCATTCCCAAACGTATTGAGAATTTTTCGGAATGATACCGTCTATATGATCAAAGGGCTTGAAATGAAAAAGATTCAAACAATACTACTTCGTTTTTGGCGGATGTTCATAGTCCGGACCGATGCTTATATCCTGAGGGATCCGTATTCCCGATGTAAGTACTTGGCCATTGAGCGCTATGAGGAATGTACGTTTCGTGGAGAGTTACTGTCCTCTAAATTTGAATCCATATGCCGGGAGTTTGACATCGAAATCCCTTCCTATCAAAACGGTATGACGGCTGGCGCATTTTGTCAATGTTATATGTCTCTCCGCCTCTCGTGGGTGACAACTCGGAGCATTACCGTCGGAAAGAATACGCATTCTTTTGGTGAACTTCCGGCCCCACGAAGCCTCTCGTTAGCCAAGGCATACATAGACAGAGATTTGGAATCTGCCAGATACTGGTCGAGATACTTGAAGGAATCAAAACAAGAGTCTCAATCGAGTGCTACTAAGCCCTCGACAGAACCGGAACTTCTACGGAAGTCTACCTATCGGCATCATGGTCAGTCTCAGATTGAATTAGCAGGGGCTATTATTGATAATTCCTTTTAAACAATTGCCTTATGAAAATCAGTAACAAAATCCGGGAAACCTTTCCCCAATTATCCACTCTTCAAGATCAGTCAAGGACTAACTTGTTTTTGGGAAGAGACATACCTGCGTTTATGCAAGCTTATCTGTTAATGCGGTTTACTGTTGCCGATACCGGAGTCATCGACGAGGAGGGGCTGAAAGAATATCTCTCGACAAAAATGACCAACGACAGTGGCCTCGTCAGGAGCAGGCTACTTGCCGGAGAGAGAGTGAATCTCACTTGCCGCTTTTACGTAAAAAGTGATTTACAAGAGGGCATGACGGCATTTTCGGTATGCGACATTGAGCTTGGCTCTCATGCGTACATCCTCCAGTCTATCGTTGATGAAAACAAGAATTCCTTGTGTGATGGAGAGAACTGGGGAAACATTACTATGGAATATGTGTGGCCAGAAGGTAAACGTAAAGGATACGTAAATATGATTTCATATCGTCCTTTCCGCCCCCTCAAAGTCGATTTGGATTACTACGAAAAGGCCCGCAAAGGATTTTCCTTGTTTGAGTGGGTTGATGCTATAGTCGCATCTATGGGATACGATCCCGAGGCTTTTATCGGTGCAGACGAGGACGACACCATGATGAAGAAACTTGAATTCTGCTCCCGTTTACTCATTGCCATCGAACCGCGTGTCAACATTATCGAACTCGGTCCCAAAGGGACAGGCAAGTCCTATTGCTATAACAACAACAGCAAATATCTCTGGCTGCTCGTCAATGGCGGAACAACTCGCGCCGAGATGTTCTACAACCGATCGACCCGTCAGTACGGGCCGCTTAAAACGCATGATGGCCTTGGTATTGATGAAGTGACTACTTTCGACATCAAGGACAACGAAGTGCGCTCTATGCTCAAAGGGTATCTTGAGGCTGGGAAGGCTACTATTGGGAATGTGACTTTTGCCTCCAAATGCGGCATCTGTCTTCTTGGAAACATTCCACTCTCCGAACAGATGCTTCCTTACGGCACCGACTTTTACCGTTATCTTCCTGGCATTTTCCGCGAATCGGCCTTGATGGATCGTTTCCACGGATTCATCCAGGGATGGAAGATTCCTCGCCTGTCTGTCGGAAGCATTTATGAAGGATGGGCAATTAACATCGAATACCTGTCGGAGATTATGCACGCCTTGCGAACATGTTCTGAATACGGAAAAATCTTTGATGAGATTGTTTCTTATGATGCGACTGCTGATCTTCGTGATGTCAAAGCCGTCAAGAAACTTGCTACGGCATATACCAAACTCCTGTTTCCTCATATCAAGACTCTGTCTGGTCTTTCCGAGGCCGACAAGCGGGAGTTTATCGCTGCTTATGAGAAGTATTGCCTCGCGCCTGCTATTGAAAAGCGCGGAATCATCCGTCTTCAGTGCCACCTCCTTGATAAGGAGTATCCGTTAGAAATGCCTTCCTTATACGTTGATAGCAGTGCGAATCAAATGCAAATTTAGCCAGAGATATCCGTCTATTAAATTGAACAAATACAATAACGAGTCATGAAAGCCTACAATCATCTTTTCCTTGTTGCAGCCTCCTGCCTTGCTCTTGCAGTCTTGCTGCCTGCTCTTACTTCTTGTAGTTGCGACAAACCGGAGGTTGTTGTCAGCGACCTCATCATGAACGACGATTTCGAAGTCCTTCTCTATGAAGATGGCTCTTTTTCCGGCCGCAATAAGCAGTCGGGAGAAATCACGATTAGAAAGATTCATCCTGATTGGACGCAGGATTCCGCCAATGACTCCCTGTCCGTCTTCTGCAGCGAGGGGAAGCGCGGATACTACAACTCTTACACCGGTATAATTGCCGTGCCTGCTCAGTATCGCCGCGCCTGGGTGTTCTCTGAAGGCCTGGCAGCCGTGCAGCAGAATGGGAACATAGGCTTTATCGATCATCAGGGTAACGTTGTGATTGATTTCTTGTTCCCCTTTTATGGAAATCCGATTTCTGACTTCGTTTTCCATAATGGCGTTTGTGTCGTAGCCAATAAGGATGGAAAATGCGGGGTCATTGACAAGAGCGGTGCCTGGCTTATTGAACCCGAGTGGGACTATGTCTCGGCCTTCAAAGAATATGCGGTAGTGAATTCTGATGGTGTGCGTAAGCAGGTGACCTATGATGGAAAGGTACTCAACTCGTTCGTGCTGGATGATATTGAAGAGCTGACTTTTTGCCGGAATGAATATAACCAGTATGTGGTGGGGCACATGGAAGAGTTGAACGTAACGCATTATACCGGGCTCTTCGCATACCGCGTAGGTGGGCGCTGGGGTCTGATGGACGCCAAGTGCAACCGTTTGACCGAGCCGCTCTATGCCGGAATTACCGCTGTCGACAGCAACATCTTTCGGGCTGAGTTGCTGGACGGGTACTCGGAAGTGATCTTGAATGCCAAAGGTGAAATCATGAAATAACGAACCCATATGAAAAAGTTGCTGAAAACTATCGCCATCGCGCTGCTGTTGTATCTGCTGTTGGGCGGGGCAAGTGTAATCGTTTTGAAATCGTCTCGAATTGAATGGACTCCCTTGATGGTGAAACGGGCCATTGAGTACCGGAACGATGACAGTTATAGCCGTCACCAGAAATATGTGCCTGTGGATAGTGTTTCGGATGCTTTCCTTAAAGCGGTCATCGCGGCGGAAGATGCCGGATTCTACTCCCATAACGGTTTTGAGTCCGATGAAATTCGAAGTGAGCTTGAACGCCTTAAGAATGGAGAGAGGGACATCCGCGGGTGTAGCACCATCTCCCAGCAAACGGCAAAGAACGTCTTTACTTTGGGATCCCCGACCTGGCTGCGGAAAGGCGTTGAAGCCTGGTTTACTTTCTTGATTGAAAAGTTGTGGGGAAAGGATAAGATACTTGAGGTCTACATCAATGTCGCCGAGTTCGGCAAAGGCATTTACGGCGTTCAAGCCGCAGCTGAATACTATCTCAACACCGACGCCTCAAAACTCACTCTGGCCGACGCCACCTCACTAGCCCTTTGCCTCCCCAGCCCCTTGACCAGAACCCCGGATGATGTGAACAAGCGTTTTGCAAAACGAAGGAACCAAATTGCCAGAGATGCCAAGTTGATAGCGCTGCAATGAATATGAAGAAATTATTAGTAATTTTGCAGAAAGCCTTTTCTGGAAAGCCATGAAACCCCAGTCTCATCTCCGCATACTGCGTTTCCCGCTCCTCGCAATAGTTTCGATTTTGACCTTTGTAGTAGCTTGTGAAGAGTATCAATATAAGCATGGTAGTATTGTGGGAACCATCTGTGATGCGACGACCGGTGAGGGAATTGGCGTCTGTAATGTCTTGGTTGCTGATGCCAATGATAGTGTGGTTGATCGTCAGACAACGGATGCCTCCGGCAAGTATAAGACAAAAGACTTGGAGGATGGTACATATACAGTCTCTTTTGAGAAAGAGGGCTATTACACCAGAGCTTCTAAAACGGTTAGAGTCACATCGGGAGAGACGACAACGTGTGATATTACACTAAGTAGAATTCCTGCAAAGATAACCGCCGATGTCGAAGAACTGGATTTCGGCGCTAATGAGAGCCTCACAACGCGCTCATTCAACATTGTCAACCCTTATCACGATGCCCTGGATTGGATTATTGAGTTCAAGTGCGAATGGATTGTGTCGATTTCTCCGAAAAACGATAATCTTGCCTATGGCAAAACAGCGACCATTGTCGTGAAGATAAATCGGGATAAATTGTCGGGAGGAGATAATAAGACTGTCCTGGTCGTCAAGTCTTTGAATGGACAAGGAAGTGTCGATGTCGTAATAAAGGCGGTCGGTGCCATAAAGGAGGCTCCTGTTTTAAATGTGATTGGCATCAGTGATATTGACAAGACTACGGCGAAATTATCAGGTGAAATTGTCAAAAGCGGAATCCCCGCATATACGCGAAGAGGGTTTACGGTCAGCTTGAAGTCAATGGATGACAACGCGACGGAGATGGCTGCTGAGGTAAATGATAATTCAACTTTTACTTATGCCGTATCGGGATTGACCGCTGGAGCAAAATACTATGTCAGGGCTTATGCTGTCAATGACTATGCTGGTAAGGTTTGGAGCGCCAACGAGCTGTCTTTTACCACAATTGAATCCTATCCTCAGGTCAGAACCGATGATGTTTCAGAACTGAACCTTTCGAATGGGACAGGCATCTTGAATGGCTATATAGAGCATAGTGGAAATCCGGCTTATACCGAAAGGGGTTTCTGTGTTTGTGATAATGGTGAGCCTACAATAGATAATTCGAGTTATAAAGTATCTGGAAATGGCATTGGGGCTTTTTCATCTACAATAAGTGGATTGATAAATGAAAACACCTACAGGGTTCGTGCATTTACTATTCAAAATGGGCGTGTATTCTATGGCTCAACAGTATCTTTTTCCACTGCTACAACCTCTACTAGTGTGGCCACTACTGGGCCTTCTGCTGTTACCCATAATTCTGCCATTTTGAATGGGACTATCTTGAAGGAAGGCAATCCTAAGTATACTGAACGAGGCTTCTGTTATTCAGTAACGAACAAAACGCCCACTATATCCGACACAAAAGTCGCGGTTTCTAATTCGTCCTCTGCTGACTTCTCGTATCATTTATCAAATCTCGATCACAACAAGACTTTTTGGTTTCGGGCATATGCTATTCAGAACGGTCAGCCGACTTATGGAGATGTGGCTTCTTTTGAGACAAAGTGGTCGGAGACGAAAGTGTTTACTAGAGCGGCCGATAATATAAAATACTATGAGATGACATTGAGAGGGCAGATTAATGATATTGGAGTGCCTGCGTATTCTCAAAGAGGGTTCTGCTATAGCTTATGGCAGGAAGAGCCTACATTACTTAATTCAACCAAGTTGACTGTCGCTGGGGTCTCGGAGGGGGCATTTAGTTATCATCTTGCGGATTTAACGGCTCGTTCTACTTATTATTATCGTGCTTTCGCTATTCAAGACGGAACGACTATTTACGGTGATGTAATGACAGCTAGTACATACTCACCACCACAAATTATTACGTCAGATGCAACTGCAACTCCCGACGAAGGGATGCTAAATCTTTCTTGGACAGTAGAACTGACTGGCATCTATGGATATAAGGGCGATCCGGAATGCAGTGACTTCGGTTTTGTCTATGGTCCTGGAGATAATCCTACTGCGGAGAATACTTATGGTTATACTGTGGTTCAGGCCACAACAGTTGTACCCTTCGCAAATAGCCAGGGATCTTTCTCAGTTGTACTTAAGGAAATGGTAGGTTATACAAAGTACTACTATCGAGCTTATGCGAAGACTTCACTTGGCTATACTTATGGAGAAGTCAAGGCTTTCAGTACTCAGCCAAATAATGTGTATTAGTTTATAAAATTAGTGGTTGACTTTTATATATTCTTTCATAGAATTGAAATCAGTGGCTCTATTCGAGGGGAGTTTAACGCTAGATTTCTCTTCAAAACACATAAACCAGAGCAATCCCGCCACCGTTTTCATAAGCCATCGGGGCCAAAGTAATCTGATGGTTACTCTGATAGGTACTTCTGTTGGACAAAGCGTTCACCACGCCATAGATGTAACTGCCGGCAAATAAAACAGCTGAGGCTATCTGTCCGCCACGACACATATCCATATTACTATTATAATACGCTCTTGCCTTGTCGGCCTCTGATAAATCAACAGAGACGTCATCGTATCTTCTTTTGTTGATGTTATAAGAAGCAGTGCTCCAGATGAAGCCGCCAATGGAAATCGCATAGCCCGTTGAAATTGCAATACCATTGGCAGTTCCCTTGGAGGTGTGTGACTGGAATTGATTAACAGGGGGTAGAAAAGAAAGCAAAGTGTACTGTTTTCTCTTATTATCCTCTACGTCTTGTGCACTTTGCCTCATATTATTTTCCCATTGGAGCAAGGATGTTAATTCGTTACTGTTTGATGGAATCAAGCCAAGAGAAGAGGCAACAGAAAAAGTCAAATATTTGGCACCTTGATCAGGGTTGTTCGTTAGAAGGTCTTTCGCAATCTTACTATTTTGACTTTGTGTAGGGTAGTCTTGTTTAATATCGGTTACTGTAACAGATAAATATATCGAATCCCGTGTTTCGCGAACCGAAAACACATACAAAGAATCCGTTGTCTTTTCTGGGTTTTCACCATAAGATGAATCATCTTCATTTGGTGCCCTTACCTCATTATCAGTGCGATACCTATGCGCAAGAGAAGTGGCCGTAGAATCGTTTACAGGCTCAAGCCCATTGGAGCGCAGAATATTATTAAAACATTCCCGCACATTGTTATAAAGACTCTCCCAATTATTATCTCTGTTCTCAAAGTGAATGGCAACACGTCCCCCATGCCTTTCTTGGCAGAAGGATACTTGGTTGTTTAGAAGCGAGACAATACAAAACAGGATAATTAGACTAGTTCTCATTGGATATTTTCTTGACGATGCCATTTGCTATTGTTTCTGCGAATGATTGTGTTCGGGCCTTTCTAAATGCTGTCTCATAATCGACAGCGCTCTTGATTCCCGGTTTTATAAATGGGGTTAAAGGGGGAAGTTTTGCTCCGGTTTCATTATCGGTAATATCAATAGTATAAGAGAGCTCAGCGTAATAGTCACCATTCAAAGCAATCCCTTTTTCCGTTTTGTGCTCTGTGATAATAATGTTCCACCGTACATTCTTATTATCTTGATACTGCTTTAAATTAGATGACGAGCCAATTTGGGCCAGAATCCAAGTTATAAAGTTATCGTCGATGCCATTTGTATTAAGGCTGAACCCGTTTTCGACTAATTTGTTTTGTTGAGGTATAGGTGTACCACCGCGACGGTGGCTATCTTTCCGGTCAGATGAGTCGGATGGCGTCGTAATCCCCGCTTTAGGAGCCACAACAGTTGTCGTATCGATGATACGAGGATTGTTAGGCTCATTAGAACTCCCCCTATTACCATATAAAAGCAGAGCTGCTGCAATACCGATCGAGATAAGGGCTAAAACGAAAACCCAAACAAGCCATTTGGGATACTTCCTTCCTCCGTTATCCTGTCCGGCCGTATTAAGCACATTAATGTTTTCAAATTCATTTTTCAGTTCCTTTCTTAAATAATTGCCTAAATAAATGTGATCGGAAAATGGGCGATACCTGACAATTCCTGGTATTTTTTTATGGATTTCTTCGTTCTCGTATTTTTTAAAATCTTCGTCTGTCCATTCCTTGTGTTTCTTCACATATATAAAATACTTCGCAAAAGACTTCCCGTCTTTTTTCTCTTTTTCCGTAGGATGGTGGTAATAATATCCATGTACTTGCCTTTCGCTTATCTCCCCCTCAATAAGCATAATAATTGCATTGGCCTTTTCACCAAGGCTATTTATCTCTGTTTCTGACAAATGCTCCTTCTCCCAGTCGATGAACTCAATATTAATCTTATTGTTATATATCTTAATAAAATCATCGATAACTTCACGTACCGCATCGCAGTCTTTTTCATCACAGTGCGTTATTGCTCCGCTGGAAGCACAATGGGAAAAACCAATTAGGTATTTAGGTAAAACGGGAGAGTATGCCATAACTGATAATGATTAAATGGTAGACCCCAAATCAAGAAACCGCCGATATAATTCCTCACAGAGGAAATATGTCCGAGACACTACAGGGTCCTTAACCAAGAAGCCATTATTAATGAAATAGTGAATACCGCCTGAAGGATCTTTCCACTTATAGGTCTCCTCCTTCATTTTATCCATGATACATTGAATTCTTTCATTAGTGGTCAAACTCTTCAATGAAGAAACATCAAGGCCTTTCTTTTTGGCAGTAGCCATTAGTTCGACATCCTTCATAACTGAAAGCTTCTCGCGAAGTTCTTCCTCTTTCAGCTCCTTTGCAGTTTCTTTATCGAATAAGTTCTGGCGTACTGAAGGATCAAAACATTTAACGGCATCTCGCACTTTCTTATAATAGTCGAATGAGATAGCATTTTCCCGACAATTCCAGGCCGATGCCTCGGGCTTCTTGTTGATAAAGTCTGCCAGGAGGGTAGTCCTAAATGCCTTATCCTTGATTACTTCTAATGCTTCAACAATAACTTTTGAATGATGCCCATAAAGTTCTAGAATCGTTTCTTCGTCAACACCGCGCGTTTTTCTATTAGCATAATCACCTTGGCAATGATCAACGATGAGGTAGCCATTCGTAATATAAGCGTCCGCCTTTGTGCTGTCATAAGTCAGAAGAGCGGATGTCTTTCCATCAATCATAACAGCCTCCTCTTTGGCTTTACCTCGTTCTTCAATGATTAAGCTGCCATTTCTAAACAGTCTCCTGCTTATTGGAAACCAACGCAAACCCTGCACAATAGGATTAGTAATAGTATTGTTCTCGAAAAGCGTATAGTCTCTGACTATGGCCAAGAGGGACCGGGAAATGATAGGAGCTCCATCGGCTTCCCCGTGGCGAGGATTATCCTGTATCTCGGCTGTCAGATGATAGAACTTTGTATTGGGTGGTAATTCTATGCCCGCTTTCTCTTTCACGAAACGATTTGCCGCTTCTACCACAACACTATGTCCTTTCTTGACATCTTCCAGATACTCTTGGATATTTGAGTCAAAACTATCGGATTTGCCGGGTTCCCATCCTGCAAGAATATAGTCATCGTAAGTGACAAAACCGCCAGGCAGTTTCCATAGGCCGTTCCCCTTTTCTGCGCCGGATTGAACAGTAAGAGGAATTACTAACTCTCCTTTTTCGTTAACGGCTAGGACAACCACGTCAACGGTTAAGTTCGGATGAATGAAGTCATAAACATATTTGCCTTGTTTTTCTTCGGGAACGGTCTTCCCCTCCTCTTTTGCGTTAAGCTCGTTCTTTAGCCTTTCGCCAAGCTCTATTTTCAACTCATGTGACGTGAAGTCGGACAGTACGGATACAGCAGACGGATCAACCCCGAAGCATTTCACTTTTTCCAGCCATTCAGCCTTCTGCTCTTCGGACATTAAGGCATTCCATAACTGACTCTGAATCTCCTGGCCAAAGCTTGGCAGTTGCGGAATCGGTGCTACAAGTGCATTGACTATGGCGTCAAGCGATTCTTTTATTATTATATTATGGTCAAATGCCAACTCCTCTGAAATAGTCCTGTCGGGCAAAATACTAATCCAGTTAGTGCCTCGAGGCCGCCCCGGCCATTCGGGAAGAATCGCCGAATAAACAGCCGCATAACCTTCATTTGTCGGAACCCGCAGAAGTTCGTCGGATCTTACTTTGATTCGTCCACGCTCTTCGTCTACCAGGAGATGGCGAATCATCTGATCACGAGAATCGTTGTCCGACGCTGTAATTTCAACTGTAGGTAACTCAAATGAATCATTCTCACCATCAAATACGAGGACTGAGAGAACATGCTTATCGCTAACTTCCTTGAAGGCGAAGATCGCGGCAATGGCTATGTTGGATGTGTTCATACTGCGTTGTCAATTGAACACAAATATAGTAAATATCTCCATACAAACAAGGCGGGCCGAATAAATTTCTAAAATAATTGCATATTTTCTATTCAATCATATCCTCGGCTGAAAATTCTATCCATTATTCTCGTCTACCAAAGCAGATTCACAAAAAAACACCAAGAAAATGAAACTCAAAGACCTCCTCAACCCCACGAAAGACTCGACCTTTGACTACCAGAAACTGGTGGATTACTTCTGCAAACTCCTTAATAAGTATGTCTCCCGCCGTCCGAGCCTCCCGGATGATATCTCGCTTAGCATTTACCGTCCGCTCTACGAAAAGGAGTGGTGCTTCGTCATCGGGGGGCTTTACAATGTCCTCAACGATAAGGCCCATTCCCTTTATGAACAGAATAAGAGCCTTCCCAAGAACAAACAGGTTTTCATCCCTTCCTCCATCAGGATTCGGATTGATCCGAACGACAAGAAGAAAGACGGTGGCTTCTTGAACAACATCAATGTCGCATTCGGCGTCTCTAAAGAAGCCTTCGACAAGGAAGAAGGAACCGTTACCGTGCTGGACAGCCCTATGACCAGTCGTGCTCTTCGGAGGATGGCCATACCAGACGATGTCCTGCCAGAGCAAATTGATGAGAGTGTGTTCAAATTGACATTTAAGTGGCTTGATAACAACCGTTTCGAAAGGACGTCGCGTTCCCTCGATGTCGTGGGGAACAACTCTGACCAGAAAATGACGATTGTGGGGAACCTTTGTGTGGGATCGAATTTCATCAGTGGTCCGAATGGGGGACATCCTTCTGACGGTATCAATCGGATCAGATTGTCCTCTGACGAGTTTCAGATGGATTTCATCAGGGTTGAGGTTTTGTCCGAAAAAAATGTGACCATCACACTCCTGGATCCCCGCCTCAACGCAGATATTGATGGGGTGCCGCTTGCATTCCATCGCACGGTTCCCTTCGACGTAGGTGCAATGCTGAATCTTGGCCTGTGTACTCTCAAACTTTCCTAACATGTCGACAATTACTTATTACTCTTTATCGCAGAAAGGGACGGGACACAAGGTAAATGAAGATAGTGTCCTTAACCCTTTCGAAGTATGCGACGGCGTGTACCTTGCCGGTGTGTTCGACGGAATATCCGGGAACGGTGGAGGCGAGCATGCGTCTTCGCGTGCTGCAAATCAAATAAAAGAACTTGCAGAGGATGTAATTATAGTTGCCGTTAATTACCGGGATGCTTTGATAAAGCTGGCGATTCTTGCCAATCAGGCGATTCTGAACTTGCAACAGGAAGTGAGCGGCAAAATGGGGACGACGATGACCCTTTGTCTGATTGATACGATAACGGACACTCTTCATGTCGCCCATATCGGGGATAGTGTTCTATTTAGAATTCTGGGGGAAAGTGCGACCCGTCTTACAGCAGAAGACAACGACAGCAGTGGGTGCTTGACGAAATGGCTGGGGCAACCATGGCCTCTGGATATGGACAGTCTTTATTTCAAGTGTGGGATAGAAGACGGCACCCAGCTTATCCTTGGCAGCGACGGCTTCGTAAGGCATCGCTCGATCCAAGATTATCTGCCGATAATCACGGGTAACGCCCCGGATCAAATCGTAAACGATATGGTTCATCTGGCACAATTCAGTAGTACAGACGATATTTCCATTCTCTATATAGATTACCACGGTTCAGCCATCGTCGGTGAAGAACCGAATAATGGTCCAGATCCGATAGGAGTCTATAGCGGCAGGGCGCCGGTTATCGTGCCAAACAACACTTCCGATTCGGATCACGCTCGTTTTTCCTTCCCCTGGTGGGTAACACTTCTTCTGGTGTCATTCGCTTTCCTTGCGGGACTGTCGGCCTCTCCAACCAGAAGAACCGCCGAAGAACGTTACCCGGTAAAACACTCCACTTTAGATTCAGCAACGGATGCCACAAATACTCTTGATACTATTAAATCAAATAACTATGAACTCGAACCCCAAAATTAGAGGCCTTGTTTTCCTCTTGATCGTCCTGTTGTTTTCGTGCGTCGGATTCATCCGCCTGTTCAACATTCAGAATAAGGCATTTGCCGACCAGAACAAAGCTGCCCTGAACTTGAATTCCGAGGTCCCGGTTCCTGCGTTGGCTAAAGCGCTCCATCGCCATGGCCGCATCGAAGACCCGGAGGAGGCGGCTTTCATTGCCGGGTATATCCTGTCTCGGATGCCAAAGGGCAAGCAACTCCCGAGCGTCTCGGTCTTGTCGGTCCGTAACTCGGATTATGACTTTTCCATTGCCCTCGATTCGGTTGGCCGTGCCTCTATCAAAGGGAAGCCCTACCTGGAAGCCCGACTTCAAGCGTACGACTTATCCAAAGGTGTCTGCGAAATTAGCCTGTCGGATATTATTGCAAGCGAGTCTCTTGTCGGGAAAGGGGAAGGGAAGCACCAATCCTTCAAGATTAAGATACAGGAGAAAGGAAGGCTGCCTTTCGTCAAGAAAACCGTTTCAGATACGGTAACCTTGCGGATAACGCAGCATTGGCGCGAATACTCGGAGCCAAATGAGGGAGGCAAAAGAGATTGCCTCGCGCGCGATTCCGTTTACTGCTACATTTTGGCTTCTGGCGGCACTGCGACACTCTCACTGCCCATCAAGGATCCTGGCGGGAAAGAGATGTATTACTCTGTTCTTCCCATTCAGCGGGGATATTCCTTTGGGTCCGAACAAGGGACGTACAAAAACCTGCTCGGTCATATGTCTTTTGTTCGCTCTCGGGCATTTCTTATGCCGCTCAGTAACGACATCATCCGAGATATTCGGGAGCAGGGAGATATAATGGTCAGAACCCCGGAACAATACAAATCGTCATACTTTGGTATGCTCATTATCCTGATATCGGCCTGGCTCGCCGTGTTCTTTTTTGTTTTGTTGAGAGATGTGCGTCTGAACAAAAGCAGTGACTATGGCTTGATTGTATCCGTTGCGGGTATCACCATGCTGGGAGTCCTCACCTTGTTCAGCATTCCGGCTCATCCCCTTCAGGATACGATGAGAGCGACCGGGCAAATGACTAAAGGCCTGATCCCTGGAATTATCGCACTTATCCTGGCCTCTTTGGTTGATTGGACGCGAGTCTTTGAGCGGGCCGGAAAAGCTTATGAAAACAGGGAAAACCAAGGCGCCGTTCTTGCCGTAATTGCTGTACTTTTGGCGGCTACCTTGTTTTTCTTTGGAAGTGGCCCTGGTGGAGCAAAGGTGAATCTTGGCTTTTTCCAAGGACAGCCCATCATAAAATATGTTCTTGTGGTATTCATGGCAATCTATTTTGCCAACAGGTATAATCTGATTCCTGCTTTTGCATCCCGCGACAATAAATACGACCGCATAAGACACCTGAAACTGGTTGTCAAGATGATCACGCTGCTCATCATTTTGCTGGTTTTCCAGATTGCCTTCCTCGGAGATATGGGGCCTGGTATTGTACTTGCCTTGATAGCCGTGAGCATGTATTCAGTATGCCGCAAAGACACGCTACCCATGTTTGTTGGGGCTGCTACCTTTATTATGATAGCTGTCTTATGGAAACTGGTCTTTGGAGCTAATGGGACAATAGTCCTACCTATTGTTTGGGCCGTGATCTGGGTGGTGGTGTGCAGGTCTGTCAAAGGACAAGTCTATGAATCAGCCATACTGGTTGTCATCATTATCTCCGCACTTCTTTATGGCGGACAATGGCTTGATGCTATTGGGCTTCACCATATGGGAGACCGTCTGTCGCAGCGTGTTGAAATATGGCAATCCCCCTTTGATAATCGCACTCCCTCCGATCAGTTGGCGATGGCCATCTATGAATATGCCGAAGGCGGGTTGGTTGGACGCACGGGAAAGAGTATGGCATATTTGGTACCAGCTGCTCATACCGACTTTATCTGGGCCTCTTTTGTGTCGCACTGGGGGCTTGTAGGAGGTTTTCTGCTGCTCTTTCTTTTTGCGGTTCTGTTTCGTGACGGCCTGAACACGGCAGCGCGAAGCAACAATGTCTTTGGCTTTTATCTCAGCTTTGGGCTGATTTCTTCCCTTGCTATTCAGGCAATCTTTCTATTGGGCGGTACTTGTGATCTTTGGCCGCTTTCTGGAGTCCCTCTCTTTGGGATGAGCTACGGTTCCACGTCGCTGGTTTTAGATCTCGCTGCTGTAGGCGTCCTCATAAGCCTATCTCGCGATGACAATAGTCAATCTGATGCATGGAAGGGAAAAGGAGATGCTGTAAAAGCCCAGACGATTCTCTATCTGATGTGTATCGTACTGCTTGGCCTTGTTGCATTGAAGACAGCCGTTTTTTCTTTTTTGAAGCGCGACGATTATCTAACAAAGGCTACCATTGTCCAATCCCTTTCCGGCAACCGGGTCCAAGAATATGCCCCGACTATCGAGCGTTTCGTCAAGACGGGGCTAAAAACGGGTGAGATCTATGACAGAAAGGGGGTTCTTCTGGCCACAAATGAAAAAGATGGTAAGCGTAATTATCCCGCAATCGACCATACATTCTTTTGGACAGGTAATCAAAACACCATGACTCTTGCTTCAAGGATTGATCGATATCCGGCAGGGGTTCTTGCAGATTATCGGTGGGACATCGCTCTTCGGGGATTTGATATTCATCCTGAGCGCAAGTATTACATTTCCGACAAGTTACGTTCTCCTTTCTTGCCGGAGACGGATATATATAGGGTTGATACGCTCATGACGTATAACTATTCAGCAGTTTTGCCTTTATGGAAGTCTCCGCGGGCGGCCGAAGAATGGAATGCGAACAGTGCTGAACGCAATATCACCCTCACGCTGGATAGCCATCTTCAAGGCGCCATTATTCAGGCAGCAGAAGAGTTCTTCGACAGTAAAGCGGCGATCACAACAAGAACCAGATTCTCCATCGTGATCATTGATGCTAAAACCGGCGATGTATTGACTTCTGCCTGTTATCCATTGCCAGAAGAGGATCGTATCCGGGCGATGGCCGAGGCTCACATAAATGTATATCGGGATGACTATTCATACAAGTTTCAGGCTTTTCCGGATATGGATCTGGCTTGCTGTTATCCCACCAATCCAGGTTCGATAATCAAACTTGCCACTGCGATGGCTGGATTCAGGAAAATCGGGGCCGGCATGGCGGAACATAAGGAATACGTCCACCCTTTGGAGACGATTTATTCACACGATCCTATGGGCTTTGTCAGCCTGTCAGTCGCGCTTGGAGCCAGCAGCAATAACTATTTCATCCGTGCGTTGAATACGCTTGACCTCTACGAAGAACTCCGCGATATTTACTGGGCTTGCGGCATTAGTTTCAACAATAGAAGGCCTTACTGCTTGTATCCGTCAGATTCTCATACGGATTACGCCACTTTTAAAAGTGATTTCCAAGCCGCCGGCAAGGTTGGGCGAAAGCAGTATGCTGACTACTGCGCCTCTGGGCAGCGCCACAAGATGAATTCATCGGCCTGGTCTATGGCCTGGGGTCAGGGGCCGGTTACGTGCACCCCACTTGCTATGGCAAGGCTTATTGGCGCAATTGCCAACGATGGACTGTTGATGGATTCAAGATTTCGGACCGATGATCCGATTTCAGTTCGTGATACAATTCTCTCAGCTGATAACGCACGCTTGTTGAGGGCCAACATGAGACCCCTTTACAACGCTGCTATTGATATTAAAGGGAAAACTGGCACGCCGGAGCGTCAGGACAGGTTGTCTCCTACGAAAAAAAGCAATGATGCCTGGTGGGGTGGCTATGTTGAAGGAAAAATGAACCCCACATCGGAACACCCGCTTGCAATTGTCCTCAGGTTCGAAAGGACTGGCGGCGCGACATCTCAACTGGCCGTCCAGTTCGTGAAAGAAAAACTTATGCCCGTATTGCAAAACGAAGGATACCTTTCCCGTCTATAAGGTTGAATTGCTTGAAAAAATGGACACGTTGATCGACTTTGAGCGCAAAACTGTTATCGGGGAAATCGTCAATCCTCGATTTCTGGTGCTGGACGGCAGTTGGGTGTATAAGGTGTTTCAGGATGAAAACAGGGCCGAGTTCGAGAAAGAAAAAGACATTCTTCATCAGCTCGAACTCGGCGGCTGTTCTCATCAGTGCCGGATGGAAGCCTTTGGCTATGCCACGCGCAGAGGAAAACAGTATCATTGTATCAAGATGCCGCGGTATGGAAAAAATAACCTTGAAAATGTCCTTAACAAATCCTCTGGTTTTGACCTCACGGAGGATAAACTCATCGGGTTGATTGAGAAGATGCTTGCGCCGTTTTGGGAACTGGAGAAAATGGGGTATCGGCACAACGACATTGCTCTCGATAATTTGATCCTGAAAGAGAATGGCTCCGTCGTCCTCCTCGACTTCGGGGCCGCAATCCGAATGGCGGATATTGATAGGGGAGAGATTGGCGTTCTTGAGCTTCGTGGTCACACAGATTACAACGCACCGGAGAAGCAAAACGGAGTGATTCTCCACAGCAGCGATATTTTTTCTTTTGGAAAACTTCTGGGAAAGATGGTCGAAAGAGGCGAACACCTCGGGCAGAAATACTCAGATCAGTTTCTGTCGATGGGTATAAAGTGTCGTGAACACGAATCGGAAAACAGGTTCCAGTCTTTTCAAGAAGTCGCTTCAGCCCTATCAAGATTGAAGGACTGTTCGGAAGAAAAGCCGAGAGAATCAATCAAAATGAGGCCCTCTGCACAGAGTGAGAATAAATCTGTTTTGCCTAAAAGGATTAGCACGGAAGGCTTGAAAGAAAAACTAACACACATTGTCGTATCGCTGGCGATTGTTTCATCCCTTTCCTTCTTATCGATGGAAATCTACTTGACATTTTTTCGGACCTACGGAGATACTCCGCTAGAAGTGGCGGCGACAGAAAGGCGCTCGATAAGCAGCGACCTTCGGCTTACTATCTATGACATAACGAACCATATTAAAAACAACAAGCAATGAGACATTTTATTGATTTTCTGAAAAAGTTGGTGAAAAACATCTTCGGCAAAGATCGCGAACTGGACCCCATGACGCAGCTGGGGCTTGGCGCCGCAATCGCGGATGACATACTGGATTACCTTGGCCACGGAGACCTTGGTGGCGACATCGATTCTATTCGTTTTTTTGCGGATGATCCAAGAATTGTGGGTTTTCTTGGGAGCAAACAGGCAAGAGGTATAATGGCGGAGCGTCTCCGGCGAGAGCGAATCCCGGAACGGCAAATGCTTGCGGAGGGTATCGAACGAGGCTGGATGACCGTGAGCCCCCTTGGTGACGCCCCGCATAACAGTGAGCGGATTCGAATGGTGAAAGGGCTGGAGGCAACGGTACAATATGGGATTTTTCGCAGAGCGTCCCATGCGGATTGCCAAATCACTATTGAGGAATTACCTGCCCTTCTTGAGCGTGATGGGATACAGCGGACCTTCCTTCTGTCCGAGATAGAAGCCGTTAGTGAAGATTACCCCTTTGGCCGTAAGAGTCCTCGCCCTCAGCGGGACAACAGCTTCGTCCTTCCATCCTCTTGGACAGAAGTATCCAGGGCGCAAGGTGCGTTTTGCAAAAAACATGGCAACTGGTATGTTATTCAGCAGAATGGCCATTCTCGGATGAAGGTAGATGGAGAAATGCTATATGCCGATAATGAAGCAGAATTGCACGGTACTGGAAAAATAGACATAGAGGGGCACAGACTCATATACGAAATAGTTGAATCCTAAAAAACAGTTATGCTACAGAATTATTATATCGGGAGGAGAAGTTCGGTTGAGCTCATCAAGAACACGCGTTTTGGCGAAGAACAAGTCAGTAAGAACGTGTATTACTATTTCTGTAATTTGGCAGCAGATGCCTTGAATCGTAACGAAATTGACGAGTTTCTCATCAATTACTTGGATTATGCGTTGATGTCTTATCAAAAAGTGCCATCATCAGAACGCAAGAAGTGGCGGAAACTAAACAACGCGCAAAAAGAGGTAGCTGTCGAATTGTGGTATTCCTATGCGCTGAATCGCCTTCAGGCGTCGGTTGATGAATACTGCTCAAGCCGTTCACGACGGCTATTGCCTGTTGTGTGCGAACTACATTCATTATTCGTTCTTATACATAATGAAGAAGTCAGTAAAACCAAGAGAACTATTGTAAAGAAGAGCCTGGAATGCATAGATGCACAGATCATGAGTATCGATTCAGGGCGGAGGGCGACTCGACGTCAGCGGCTTCTACATAACTTACTCTCCCTGTTTCAGTACATTCCAAACTATACTGATAATACAGCGAAGTTGATAGAGCTGTTTTCAACGGCAGAGCAGGATTTGCCGAATATTTGGGCGTTCGTAAAGAGACCGGAGTCGACCGGGATGGTCGATAAGATTGCCGGCGCTATGATGGGCTTAACTGCTCACAACCTCCTGTTTCAAATCGGCAAAGACGAAATAATCTCAGATAAGGCAATAACCCTCTGCAACTTTTCAATCAGTCTATTGGAGGCTAACAGTATGATTGACAAAGAGATCGTTGGCAATCTTTATCTTCTCGGAGCCTATTACTATGACGGCCGGGGTCAAAGTGAGCTCTGCTTAGATTACCTTCAAAAGGCCGCGAGGTATATTAACGAGGACCGTCTTCGAGAATTAAGAATCCATGATATTATTCGGGCAATTCAAAAGAATAGGGATAATGAACTTGCAACGCGAAAGGGGTTATCTGCTCTCCTGTTGTTAAGTGACAGTGATGCGATGATCGGCTCGCTGCGCCAAAAGATATGGAATTAGAGACTGCGCGCATAAATTTCTAAATGCTAATCACAATATTCTAAATAAATTTTTGGTGTGTAATAATTTAATTATATCTTTGCGCTCAGGAATATATTCTCATTATTGGACATAATGTAAATACGACACACCATGAGCCAGTACAATCATTCTTCGGTCATTAAGCGGGAAGTTGAGAGAACGGTGGATTATATCCAGCGTAACTATGCAAAAAAAGAGTCTGATCCATTGAGTAACATCGATTTTGCCACCAGCGATGCTATTCAGTATGTTGAATTCACTCTTCAGAAGAAGTCCCGCAAGTTTCAGAGTGAGGATAGCTTGCTTTCCTTCATTCGGAAGGCCACGCTTGATTATTTCAGAAACAAAGGTTTCCGGAAAGCATTTCTTGATGGAGACGAACGCCGTCTTGGCATATTCATGAATACCAGGAATCCACACCCGCTTGCGTTCTATCATGATGCTAAACGCCTCGTTTATGAAGAGTTTTCGAGCAGTGCGGCGGCACTCGACTTGACAACGCTGGTTGACGATGCCTGCCTGAGCCTTTATAAGACCCACTGCAAGGATGCAAAGGGTAACGACATCTATGGCATTGTGGGTCACTTGCGGAAAACCATGAGAAATAGGGCGATCGACCAACTGAAAACGCTGGGTATGTATAAGCCCGCCGCAAATAAAAAAGCCGACAGTCAGGAGGAGAGTGATCAGGCAGCCAATATGATCCACGAAGAGGAGCCGATGAAGAATACCAAACGTATCCCTCGCAATATGATTAGGTGGATAGACAACAAAGCTAACCCCATTGATTTGCCTGAAGAAGAAGACTTCATGGCCGACCTTATTGGAAAAGATATTCAGAAAAAGATTGACGAAGAGCCGATGGTCTACTGGATGACTATTGCGGAATTTGCTGAGTATCATTATGGCTTCAAGGATGAAGAACTCAAGGAAGTGTTCAAAGCCGTGTTAGCCTATAAGTATGAGGACAAGTTCAATGAGCTTCCCACGAAAGAGTCTGTCGCTGCTGTCGCCAAGGCTTATAAGATGGAGATGGCTACGGTCAGCTCCCAATTCTACCGTGGTATGAAAAAGATTAAGGCTATGGGGGCCGAGAACGCAGACCGTCTGATTGCCTGCCTTCGTGCCAACTACGCCCAGATATAGAATGCTCGCACGACCTTAACTATCGGAAAAGTCGAAACAATATACAATAAAAGCCATGCTCAACTACTTATTCGACCTTTTGAGGGACTATGATTTCCCCGGTCACAACCTGATGAATTACCTCTCCTTCAGGGCTATTCTTGCCGCTGTAATCAGTATGCTCATCGCCTTTCTGGCGGGAGGACGCATCATCAAGTGGCTTCGCAAACACCAGATTGGCGAGACTATCCGCGACCTGGGATTGGAGGGCCAGTTGAAAAAGAAAGGCACCCCTACAATGGGCGGTATTATCATCGTCGCCGCACTGCTAGGATCAGTGCTCCTTGTGTGTCGCTTGGATAGCATCTATACCATCCTGCTGCTCATCACCACTGTCTGGTGTGCCGGTATCGGCTTTGCAGATGACTATATCAAAGTTTTTAAGCACAATAAGGATGGCCTCAGCGAGAAGGCAAAGCTTATCCTGCAATTCGGTTTAGGACTCGTTGTGGCACTGACAATTTGCATTAGCCCGGATATCCCCACCGACAAACTCACTACCACAATACCATTTGTCAAAGCGCACGAATTTGACTATTCCTGGCTTTCCCCCTTCAAAGGGCAGATGGGGGTTTACTGCTCTTGGGGCATATATATGCTGATGATCATTATCGTGACCATGGCCTGTACCAACGGCGCCAACTTGACCGATGGTTTGGATGGACTAGCTTCCGGCACTTCAGCTATCGTGGGCGTGACTGTCGGAGTGATGGCCTTCTTGAGCGGCAATATCATTGATGCGGAGTACCTCAACATCATGTATATTCCCGGAGCCGGCGAAGTGGCCGTTTTCATGGCTGCATTCGTAGGGGCACTCATCGGTTTCCTCTGGTACAACGCCTTCCCGGCACAGGTGTTCATGGGAGACACCGGTAGCCTTACTATCGGCGGAATCATCGGAGTTAGCGCAGTCCTCATTAGAAAGGAGCTCGTTCTTCCATTGCTTTGCGGTATCTTTTTCGTCGAAAGCCTTTCGGTTTTGATTCAAAGATACTATTTCAAATATACCAGACATAAATATGGTGAGGGACGCAGGGTGTTTCGGATGACCCCTATTCATCATCATTATGAGAAGCAGGGCATACCAGAACCGCGCATTGTGACACGCTTTTGGATTGTAGGGATTATTCTTGCCGCCCTGACGCTTGCACTTCTCAAAATCAGATAATAATTATTTCCTATAATACCTATGAAAAAGAAACAAAAACAAGACATTTTTGACATCTACGGACTGGATCGCGAGAATCCGGAAACCGTAGCCTTCGTTGTGGCTGCCTGCAAAGCGGGGTATAAGTTGTACAAACTGTTTGCGAAGGACAAGGAGCCGTTCCCCGCATTCAACCAATTCATTACTGCATGGCAGTACTATTCAATCGTGCCTGAAGCCATGAAGCCTCAGTTTGAAAAGAAAGCACTGAAGCCGTTCATCAGCATGTGGAATGATGTTTCTGCATCAATGGCAAACCATTTCTGCCAGCTCTGTGAGAGATTGTCTCCCCAGAAAAAGAGAGTCACTGCTGATCTTTGCAAAACGTGCTTGAAATTGTTGGATGCCATCTCTGTCCTGGACGGTAAGTTGCCGGAGGCCGATCGGATTTTTGAGACCGCGAAGAAGACGGTCGAGAGTGGGAAAGCCGGGGCTGACACGTGTGCTGCGTTGCTTTACCTCCTTTGCGGACGGATCTGTTACAGGACTTTCGGCAGGACCGGAAAAGAAGAGGAATATCTGCTGTCTGAGGGAATTCAGTGCCATTTGAATGCAAAGCCCGACAGTCCTGTTCGTGATACCGAATTGTATGCCGTGCATATTTCCGGCGCCATTCACGACCTTCTCTATCTCAAACTGGAGAGAGAAGAAACTCCCAACGAGCAGGAAATAGCAGATCTGATCAAAGAAGGTTTTGACGTTGTCTCCGATTATGATACTCCGGAAGCCGACCTTTGCAGGAAGAGCTTTGCTCAACTCTTCGGGGTGTCGGATGAGGAATTAACGAGAAAATGAAAGGTTAAAGAGCTCAGTTGTTTATGAATGTAAATGAACTAGTCGCTTTCTTTGTGGAAGAAGTGTCCCCCATTTATGAGAGCTTGCAGGATTCGGACAAGAAGCTCTATCACGCCATCCTGCAATCTCTCCCTTTCAACTTGCTTATTGAAGTTGAGGCCGGTCTTTCCAGGAGAAAGGACATCCCCTGGCAATTGATGGACTTCATCAAATGGCTGAAGATGCACGCTAAGGGTAACGAGCCCATCGAAACGCTGCTTCGCTGGTATGGCAACAAGAAAAGCAAAAAAGTCAGCTACGCGTTCAGGCAGCTGACTAAGAGATACGAAACGCAAAGTTTCAACAACCAGAAGAGAATCCTTCGGGCCTTCCTTTCGGGTGGAAAATACGCTTCGGAGTGGGCGGCCACGCGTTTGCGCAAGCGCTGGATCCCCGGCTTGGAAAACAAGATCAAGGCCGCGTGGGGAGCACACAAGGGCCCGATTATGGCGATGACTATTCTCTATATGATGCACGAAGACTTCGTTATGCAAGAACAAGAGGGGTTGGTCCGGGCCTCTCATGACCCACAAAGCGCATACGCGATTCTTTGCGGCAGGTTAGGCGGTGAGCCTGACTTCGTCATTGATGAAAGCAGGCTGCGCATCATCGATTGGTTCTACGTGTATGGGAAACTCCAGCGGACAGATAAGGTGCCGGAGATAGATGGGAAGGTCGATCAGTTTATCCGCGAACTGGACTGTAAAGATTTCATTATGTACGAAGAAATCTCTGAATACAGTTTCCTGCCATATCTGGAAATGGGCAGGATCATCTGGGCTATGAGGCGTATGGGATATACGGAAGGGTTGATACGGCTTGCGAAAATGGAACAAACCGCCATCAGCCTGGTCAAGGCATCTGGCGCAACCGATTTTCAGTTGGCACGAACCGTCTACTTCCTTAGGTCCCTGGTAGATGACGATCTCTTCAATGAGGATGATTACAAAAGAACCGTTCAATCTTGGCAGGACCTTAGGACTGATCTACAAACGCCGCCGTCGCTTTCAGAACTTCCTCTATCCCTGCTGGAAGATGATTAGAAACATAATCCTCGCTCATTGAACGGACTTCCTTGATAACCAGCACCGCTCTATTAATATCGGGGCCGGCATGATAGAGGAAAGGCATTTCATAACGGATCCCCTTATTGACAGAATTGATCTTGATAAGTTTTTCCGCGATGGAGTCTTCATCCATATCTTGAGGCAAACGAATCGCATCGGTTGAGACAACGATGGTGTCTTCTTTAACTTGATCCGGGAAAACCATTAGACACGCTTTATTTGGGGCGGGGGAGTAAACTTGAGCTGAATGGCCATCATATTCAAAGAAAAGCCGATAACAGCCACCATGTCTCACAAAAAAGTCGCGATATGGACTTCTGTCAAGCGCTTTCCTGATAGCATCCGATACCTGTCTTTTATTCATACTTAAACGTTATTAAACTGTGCCAATATGGCGTTGACATCCCATTCTTTGTCGTAATCTACAAGCACGAGCCGAAATCCGACGGAATCGATACCCGATTCGCACGGAAGGGAATCCCGCTCATTGATACCCCTGATGACCACTCCGCAATGCTCATTCGTAGGAATGTTGTCAATGAAATGATGGTCTCCCATGTCGTTGAACTCTCTATACTGAGTATAGCATATCTCCGAGCATCTGTGATGGATACCTATGACTCCCTTCTGGCGGGCGAGCATAAGTTGGGCTTCTGTTGGTATAGAGATCCGGCCGGCTTCTTCCCAGCACATATTGAGACGCGTCACAAAGCTGATGGTCTCAACAAATGAAACGCCCGTAACAGGCCTCCGTAACAACTGGTTTTCTGGCCCCATTACCTTACTCCATTGAGATACGGTTACAAGGGACTTGGAGATTTTGAAGGCCCCGACATGGAAGACTCTTTCACCAAGAGAAACCTCACCTTCCGGCACTTCAATCCACTGATTCAGCAGGCGCTTGGCAACCTGGGCAACAGATATCCTATGTTCAAGAACAAAAAGTGCGTTTTCGTCTATCATCGCAGAACTCAATCAAGATGATTAATAATGTCTTTTGCAACCATCAGGCGACCTTCACGCTGCGTGATTCTCAAGTTATCCTGAGACAAAAGATAAATGACGAACTGCCAATAATGCTCGGCTTCACGCGGCAGATCCACCAAAGTTAATGCGTGTGCGAGATGCTCTGCAGACCCTACAACGTATGCCTTAATCATGGCGCTACCGTTCTCACAAAGCGTTTTGCAAATACCAAGATAAGTGGTTAACTTATATAACTGCTTTGTATCGAGCTCCTTCTCTATCTCTTCGTCTTCATCCTCGTTGGTGATAGTATCAGCCAGGAAATCAAGTCTTTTCACAATCCAAGAACAAGTGAAACTGGTTTCGGCATCCTGCTTGGGGAGCGAGAGAATATGATAAAACCTTTCAACATATTCCTCGAATTCCTCAATCACAGTCAATGCATCAAAGGCGAAAACTCGATGCTGCGGAATCTGGTGAAGGGCAAGTTCCAACTCCTTCAGATTGGAAACCACCGTTCTATCAGACAGATCAATCCCTTCCTGAACCAGTCCTTCCAAAGTGGCCAATATCAAATCAAACTGATTCTTAAGAAACTCGGCCATTTTCGACTGATCCACCTGACGCTCATTGGCGTCCTGGATACACTGTTTGATGATGGCCCATTTCTCACTCATTTCCATATTTCCCCCTCCATTAAACACAATATCGCCTTGAAATCCCTTTGCCCAGTAATACTTCTTACTCCCAAAAGGATCATATAACCACGTTCCCGAAATCGCCAGATAATCTCATGAATATCGGACATATTATCATCACACTCCTCAGGGACATCAATCCAAAGTACACCTCGCCTCGCTGGACGGCTTATATACTCTTCCGCATTAATAGTCAGACGTTCGACCAATCCATTCAAGCTCTCGGAAGATAAGGCCGGGGAAAACCTAAAACTTCTGCTCTTCTCCCACACTTTTCTAATATCGAACCAATCAATCGGCTTGATAACTCTTTCGCTGTTTCCATTATACCACGTGGGCAACTCCAGATAAAACAACGCCCGCTCTTTGTCTACCAGCTCCACGACGGGCATCTTATCAAGAATGACGTTGGATAAGACAGCCCGCAGGAGTTCCCTGATAAAACCCTGGAGGCTGTCCGTAGCCGCCTCTACATACGACGCATCGGCATCAGCATCAGCCGGGAGAGGCGCCACCGCCATCACCCTCTTAGAATTCGTATCGTTCTCAAAAAGGAGACCCTGGCAAATCGAAGATAGCACATCATAATCACCAATCGGACTTATCATAAACTCGCTCTCCCTTTTCAACTTATCCATCAATTGCAGGAGTGTCTCATGGCTATTGCAGACAGAGAGAATAGCACTGGCTTGATCTTCACTCTCATAGTAAGAAACCAGACTATTGATATTAATATTTCCGTCAGGGGTGTTGATACAACCCTGACGGTAGCTCATTTCTTCTTTTCCTATTCCATCCATAATTATATCTTTGTTATAAAAGTACTCATTATTCCGATTGTGACGGCAGAAAAATCAAACTATTTGTGTGTGTTTGTATAAAACAGCATAATATTAGTTAATGAAGATTATCTTCTTGGACTTCGATGGCGTGATGGCTACGGACTACCATAGCTTGATCATGGGAAAGAATTCGCTTCCTGAAAAGATGAATTTGGAGCTCTCTTTGACCCGCAGTGCGTTGAGTGTCTATCCCAGATAGTTACACGGACAAACGCCGACATTGTTGTCACATCATCGTGGCAAGACCTGATGACCTATCAGGATATTAGGCGTATGTAGGATTCTCGGCATCTGCCCGACTTTGTCACCGACATCGTTCCTGTAATCAGTAAACGCCGAGGTGATAATATCGATGCCTGGATCAAAGAATGTGGCCCGTTCGAATCGTATCTTATCATCGATGATCTTCCAGTCCAAGAATTCAACAGACATCAACTTGACCACCTAATCCAAGTAGATTCATATCATGGTCTACAAGATACTATGATTGAAAAGGTGGTCGCCGTACTGAACACCTCAAATTAATCTCTCCCTCGGTAAGTCAGGCTTACTATCGGTGTGGAAGCGCTTCGGGCTGGTCCATGGCCCACCCGAAGCCCTTCCACATCTTTTATCCCCTGTGAGTCCCTGAGGGACACAGCCCTGACGGGCAGCCTGCGGCAGGGCCGCCTCCAGGCGGTTTCTGATTGTCGGGGCAAAGCCCTCTCCAAACAGAAACCGCCCTCCGGCAGCAAGGCACTTTGTTCTATACCGGCCTACGGCCGGAGCTCCGCGCCGGCTGCGCCAGCGCTCCGCCTGTCATCGGGTCGAGCGCTACGCGCACGACCGCACGGCGGTCGTCTGGTTGTTCGTGGTGCGGATAGTGATTGCTGCAGTTTGCGGGCGGCAGTCTTTTTCCTGCTGCAGCGCTATGGTAGCGCTATCCTATATCAGGGTCTTATCCCTCTTGGCTCTCTCTCTCTACGGGCTATTGTATCTCCTATAGGGGAGAGTTCCTATTATCAGTATGATCATTTTGGGAGATGAAACCGTCCGGTGCCTTGCGCCTTGTCTGCCGGGGCCTGCGTTGTCGGTCCATCAGCGAGCTTTGGCCGCCTGGCGCTCCTTGCCACAGGAAGTGCAACTTCAGTGGAATGCCCTGGTCTGGAATGTCGAGCCGCACCGGCCACCCTTCGACCACTCCACCCGCATCTCCGGCTACAATCTATTTGTCAGTGCCTACCACGGTTTCGCCACGCTCGGAAATGAGCAAGTTCCGGAGCCGCGGGCCTTTGAGAAGTTTCCTCCATTCGCTGTTGAGGTGGGTGGAGCGTCTGTGGTTGAGGGTTTGTTGGTATTACCGGTTTCGGTGTTTATTGCTGCTGCGTTTGTCCCTGAGCGCTATCGGCTGCTGGCCAAGATCCAGCTCACGCAGCCAGGCAAGGGGCGAAACCCGGGCAAGATGCGCAATGTCCTGGCGGATCGACCGTGTGGATCTTCGTCAGTCAATCTCTTCATAGATCCGAGCATCTGGGGCCTCAACCTGCAGCATTACCAGGTGCATGCCCGGTTCATCCTGCTCGATACGGTCACAGGCTACCGAAGCCAGTATCATCAGCAGTCGTTTTTGATTGGTTTGTAGTCGAAAATCCGTAACTTAGTGGTCAGGTAAAAAACATTTGGACAATGGCCTTTGGATATATAATGCTGCTTGTGATTCTCATAATGCCTCTGATGATGGTAGGCTTTGGCTTGTTGTTAATGAAGAATCCTCCGAAAAAAATAAACTCTTACTATGGATACAGGACGAGAAGATCTGTGAGGAGTCAGGAAACCTGGGATTTTGCGCATTACTATTTCGGGAAACTGTGGCTTGTGTGTGGCCTGGTGAGTCTCCCGATCTCTCTTGTTCCGTTATGCCTGGTGCTCGGAAAAAGCGAGCAAGTGATCAGTGTGGCGGGATTAATCGTTTTGGGCATTCAGACGCTTCTGTTGCTGGTTACAATACTCCTGACAGAAAGGGCATTAATGAAAAACTTCGACGAGTTCGGAAAACCTCTGTAGAGAAATAACAAAACGCTCCGGCCTTCTGGTCGGAGCGTTCTGCAAAGAGAGGGTTGTTGTCTTGCTTACACCGACAGCTTCGCGCTGGCGTACATGTCGGCCGACTTCTCGCCGGTGGCGGTGTTGATGTAGAAGTAGCGGAAGAAGACCTTCGGAGTGTAGTGGGTTATTCGTAGAACTACTAATAATATTCTTCGTTTTATGAAATGTTTTCTAACTTTGTCCTGAAACACTATAATTCAGGCTCAGATGAAGAAACTATCGGTCAAAGAGGAATTCATTATGCGGTTGTTCTGGGCGCATGGGGACATGTTCATCCAGGACCTCCTGCAGTACTACCCCGATCCCAAGCCGCACCACAACACGCTGGCAACGCAGTTGGGTATCCTGGAAGACAAAGGATACGTGGCCCGCGAGAAATATGCTAACGCCTATCGCTACCATGCCGTGCAGAGCGAACAGGACATCGTCGACAAGACCATTTCCGATGTGGTCGACAGGTTCTATGGTAGTTCTTACACGCAAATGGTCTCTCGGTTCGTGAAAGAAGAGAAGATGGATCTGGCGGAGCTCAAGGCGCTCATTGCCGAAATCGAAGACACCAAGAAATGACGGCCTTTATCATTTATCTAGTCAGAAGTGCGTTGTACCTGACTGTATTCTCCGCCTTCTTTCTGCTGGTGACGCGGCGTAGCAAGCATTTCCACTTCAATCGCGCGGTGCTGCTTTCGGGCATGGTCCTATGTCTGGTGCTTCCGCTGCTGCCCGTGCATACGGCGGGGCCGACGCTGCTAGACACCCTTCCATCAGCGCCCGCAGCGATAGAAGAAAGTGATGTATCAGCGCCGACAGCGGCTATTCGTCTGCAATGGCCGATTCTTGCCGCCGGACTCTGGCTGGTTGGCGTGCTCGTCGTCCTGGCCGTCAATGCTGTATCCTACATTCGGATGATCCGTCTTTTCCGGAGCGCGCCATTTGATGTTCAGGACGGTTGCCGGCTGTATCTGCTGGATCGCGATGTCGCCTCCTTCAGTTGGATGCACCGCATCGTGATGAGCCGCAACGACTATGAAGCCTATCCGGCGATATTCTCCCACGAACGCGCCCACGTCGCCTGCGGACACTCGTGGGATATGCTATTCTTCAGCTTCCTGACAGCATTCCAGTGGTTTAACCCGTTGGTGTGGGTATGCCGGAACGAACTGCAGCTACTACACGAATACGAAGCGGACGCCGTCATACTCGGACAGGGAATCGACGGCACCCAATACCAGAAACTTCTGATCCGCAAGGCAGTAGGAGAATCACAGTTCCTGCAAGCCAATGGTTTCAACCACGCGCAGCTGAAACTGCGCCTCGCTCAACTGCGTCGCCCCTCCCAGAGCGGATGGCGTCGTGCCGTCACGCTGCTGGTGCTGCCCCTGCTGGCTGGCATCACCCTGCTGACTGCCGAACCCATACATCCCGCCAACTTCGTCAACGGGGTACAATTCGTCAACTGGCTGTACGATGAAATCCATTACCCGCGCTCGTGCCGTAAAGCGGGAGTGGAAGGTCGCATCCTCCTCGATTTCAAACTGGACACCGAAGGCTATATGCACGACATCAAACTGCTTGGTACCCTGCACCCTGACCTGGATGCGGAGATTCTGCGCGCCGCCCACAAATCGCCCAGATGGATCCCGCAAGAAAAAGACGGCAAACCAGTTGAGGTCACTTATCTCTGCCCCCTTGATTTAAAACCTCCTCGTAATGAAAAACCATAATCTGTTCTCTCGCACGTCATTATGCATCCTGGCTCTGGCGTTTCTTGCCTTTTCTGCTGAGGCTCAGAATGTCCGGTGCAGCTATCAGTATTTCTACAAAAAGGACCCTGCAAAGGGTTTCTATAAAGTGCCGGACATGCGGCTTGACCATTGTGACGGACGAACTGCCTGGTACAGCGAAACGACAGCGATAAGAGATTCCCTGAGCTTCATCGCCTTTGATGAAACGGGCTCCATTGCCGACAATGAAACATACGGCCAGTTGACACGGCTCCGTCCCAAATTGTTTGAATGCACGACTATTGACTACCAGACACAGTCTTTCATTCAGCATTACAAAAGCGCCACGCTTCACCTGAACGGCACTAGCCAACTCATCTTGCCGGAATGGGTATTATCGGATGAGGAAAAGGATGTAGAAGGTTACCTTTGCCATAAGGCGACAGCGCAATATCTGGGTCGCGACTGGACGGTCTGGTACACGGAAGAAATCCCGCTAAACATCGGGCCCTGGCTACTATGGGGTGCACCGGGCTTGATCGTGGAGGCGCGGGATGCTGACAATCTTTTCATTTTCAAGTTCACCGGAATCGAATCGTTGACCGAAGGCTGTCGCTTCGATCTGTTGCGAAAATACTATCTGGAACCGCACAATAAGAAAAGAGGGGCGGATTACACAACGGACGAACTGCAGAAGGTAGAAAGCACCTATACGAAACTCATGAGTGATGTGCATTTCTTCGACGAAGCGCATCACATCCAAGGCGCACGAGCAACCGACGCCAATGGCAGGGAACTCGACAGGGCTGCGTTCTTCAAATACATCCCGAAAATTCCTACGGAGTATTGGAAAGACAAGAAATAGTGTTGCGACCCCGGATTCTTTCGCTCTTGCTGGCCCTGCTGGTCAGTTGCACCGCGGCCCTCGCCCAGACGGCCGTGTCGGGCATCGTGCGCGAAAAGAAGACGAAGGAACCCGTGGCCGGGGCTTTTGTGTTGGGGCTGGCCGCTTCGCAGCAGAAAGCCTTTGCCTATAGCGACGGAGAGGGTCGGTTTGTGCTGAAGGTGCCGGAAGGGGTGGTGCTCGATGAGATTCGGGTTTCGATGATGGGGTTTGCCGCGACGAAGTTGCCCCTGGTGCCGGGTACAAGCACCGGCATCGTGATTGAACTGGCGGAGCAGCGAACGGAACTGCGGGCGGCGCGGGTGGAAGCTGCCGCTGTTGAAGAAAAAGGCGATACGCTTTCCTATACGGCCGGGGCCTTCCGGGATGGTACCGAACGATCCATGGGCGACCTGCTCGAGAAGTTGCCCGGCATTACGGTCACGCCCTCGGGCGGCATCCAGCACAATGGGAAGGCCATCGGAAAACTCTACGTGGAAGGAATGGACCTGATGGGCGCTCGCTATGGCACAGTGACCAACAATCTCTCGGCCGATGCCATCGCGCGGGTGGAAGTCTATCAGAACCACCAGCCCGTGCGTGCGTTGCAGGACTTTTCGCTCACCGACCGTAGCGCCATCAACATCATCCTGAAGGAGAGCGTGCGGAGCACCTGGTTGTTCTCGGGCGATGCGGCCCTCGGCCTGCCGCCGTTCCCGCTTTTCGAGGCACGGGTAATGCTCTCGAACTTCGGCAAAAAACGCCAGAGCCTCTTCCTCATCAAAGGGAACAACGACGGCGGCGACATCCTGCAGGAATTGCAGCAACAGTCCATTCTCGGGCGCGGCCCTGGCGCTTACCTCATCACGCCCGGCGAAGTCGACAGCGACTTGCGTTCCCGCCTGAACCCTGGCCGGAGCTATCTCTCGCTGCCCAAGGAATACTGGTACGACAATCTCTCCGGACTCGGCTCCTTCAACCACCTGATCAAGTTGGATGAAACGCGACAGCTGCGCCTCGCACTACAGGCGGCTGGTGAACGCTATAACGAAACCTCGGAGAGCCACGACGAAATCCGCTTTGCCGACGGCGCTTCACTCGAAATCTTGGAAAACCGCACGATGACCGACCGGCGCGGCTACTTTTCGGGAATGGCAGCGTACGAGGATAACGGCGCGAAACGCAATATAAGTAATGAATTCTCGGCAGCGGGACAGCTGCGGGTCAACGAATCGGCCCTGCAGGGAGGCCGCAACCAGTACGGCCAGCACTATGACCTGCCCTCGTTCAAGGCCGACAATCTTTTGAAGCTGGTGTTGCGTCGGGGCTCCGGACGGGCGTTGGAACTGACCAGCGACAACAAGTATCGCCGCACCAATCACGCCGCGCGCTATGTGACCGACGGACGGGAGTATGGCCAGCATCTGTTCGGGCAAGACTTCTCGACCGACCTGCGGACGTCACATAAGTGGAGTGCCGGCCGACACCGCATCAGCCTCTCGGAAGGCATGGCGCTGGAGTATGTAGACCGTCGGGCAGAAGCAGAGGGCGTGACGTTCGAAGGCGTCATAACTTCCGGCTCGCTGTCCGTGCTGGCACTACGGCCCACTGCTCGCGTTTCGGATGCCATTTCGCTGGGCGGCGCCCGGCTCACCCTCGCGCTTCCCGTTACGCTGCACTATCTCATCATCCGGGGGCACGACAACCTGCTCTATCCCACGCTCACACCATCGTCCTCGCTGCAGTGGAAGCTGTCGAGGCGACTTGAACTCTCTGCTTCATCGTCTTATGCACTGACTCGCTCCAACGCCGAATCGCTGCTCGACGCGGCGGTGATGCAGTCCTGGCGCACATTGGCCGTCAGCGACAGTTTGCGGCGCAGCACCCGCTGGAACACGCAGGCGACGCTCCGCTGGAACGATATACCCGCAATGTTCTTCGCCACCCTCTCCGGTTCCTGGTCAATGGGCGGATCCAACCGCGCCTCTTCCAGCATCTGGCTGGAAAACCAGACGTACCAATACTACCTGCCGCTTTCGACCGCCACTTCTGGCTGGAGCGTGAACGCCTCCCTGAAGAAGTACTTCGGCCTGCGGGCCTTCGTCGTGGAACTGCAGGGCAGCTGGATGGAGAACGAGATGCAGGAGTACCTGCAGGGCGAGCTGGTCAATTACCACTCGGCTCGGCTGCATACGCAGCTCAACCTCGCTAGCAACCCCGTCTGGTGGTTCTCCACGGACATCACCGGTAGCTACGACCGCGACTTCGTCACAGGATCTTCAATGCAACAGACTCAGATGGTCCAAATAGATGGAACGCTTCGGTTCAAACCCGTCAAGCCGCTTGCCATCGACGCCACCGGGCACTGGCTCTGGAGCGAAATACCAGGAGTTCGCGTTTCTAACACTCCGCTCCTGAAAGTCTCCGCTTCCTGGTCGCTGAAGAATGCCACGCTCTTCGTCGAGTGCCGAAATCTGCTGAACGCCACCGAATACCGCCGCGAAAGCGTCTCGGCCTACCGGACAACTTCCTCCATCACCCAACTCACCGGCCGACAATTCCTCCTCGGCATTCGGATGTCACGGTAAGGGAAGGAGTATTTTGCCAATATATAACAAAACCGCCTGGCCATCTTTCGACGGTCGGGCAGTATAAGTTCACTTATAGAAAAGATTACTCGACAATTGCCCCTTCTGGGGAAATGATCATATCTCCACTAATATTAAAACTCTCCACATTTACGATAGGAAGGAAATACTTTGAAAAAGGAGAGTTCTCTGTCTTAGCAAACAATACTCCTCTTGCCTGACTAACGGAAATCTGGACTAACGTTTCAATAAAAGGCTTGGGGATCACCACCCGGCCTGACTCCTTTTCGGTCAATTGGTCCCACGACTCCTGGTTCAGCTGATAAAAGGCATTCGTTTTAAGAATCAGAAAAGGATGAGAATCACACACAAATTGAATCCATACCGAAATTGCAATTGCTCTAAGGCCGAAATTGCAACCAGGCCTAATTGAAACGGAGAAAGAACTCTTTTCCTCTTTGGGATCTTCCAAAGCAGCAAATTGCTCAACCTCCATATGGTGAATCTGGAAAAGAATATTCTTATGCATAGTTAAGGGCAATTTGATTCTTGCAGTGTCTCTTACTAGACAACTCTTTGATTGAACCGAATTGGAATCCATTCACGCCATTGGTCAATAAGCGCCAAATGTCTACCGATAATAAAGGACTATTCACACTAAGAATGTCTTTTCTCATGTAGATAGTACTATCAAGTGTAGCATCATCGCATACGCGAATGAGGGGGTAATTAAGCCGTTTCCCATATTCTTCAGCAATCTTAACCGAGAATGAGGGATCCTGATTCCTCAGAATCTTATTCACATACTGAGGGGAAACACCAAGAGCGGCAGCAAGGTCCTTCTGACTCCAACCCCGCTCTTTCATACACTGTCTTAGCCTAAGGGCTATCCGCACGTTCGCATCCAGCTCTTCAGGCTGATTAAGATCTTTCTCGATTCCTTCAATCCAAGAAAAATCATCTCCGGCAACCACAATCTTGCCGTTTTTCGTCGTGCTCATAAAACTATTCTGCAATAAAATCAATAAAACTGTCTTTATCAATAATGCCATTGTCAAAAATGTTACTCGCGACTCGCTCCATTTTTTTTAATTCAATTTCGGTATTGGGAGCATCAGACATTTCTTTCACAATCTTAATGGCACCTCCAGTTATACATACAGTATTTTCATCAACCATTATACCATAAATGCGAAAAGCTACTCTCTTAGCAATATGGCCATATTTTGCTTTAACCTTGAATACTTTATCGCGGCGTCTCTTAGAGTCTTCCTCTTTATCTAAGGGTTCAAATACTGAAACAAGTTGACCTGATTCAAGTAATCTTAAGAGTTCTTTGAATACAACTCGAGAATTTTGGACAACATCTCCAACGAATACTTCTTCTGTCACTCCTTTCCAAAACGGATCCGAGAAATAAGAAGAGTTGGTTTCAAAAAACTGCGCGAGATATAAAGGGTCCTTCCAAAGGGAAACCAATTTCGACAACTCTGTTTTTCCAATATATTCAGGGTCCAATTCATCCGCACATTCCTGTACTCCCATTGATAACAACTCAGGCCGAGAGAAGCAGACTGAGAGAGCAGTATTGGTATCACCTTGGGAAGAAAAGATGCGTTTATATTCCACAATTAACCAATCGGTTTATTTTCTGCAAATATACTACTTGTTTTGAATAAATCAACCAACTGGTTAATTTTTTTATAGCGATTCCTTCTTAAATCAACGAAAAAGGCTTGCACAAAGATTTGCACAAGCCTTTTTCGCAAGATATGTCAATGCTAACCCAGTTTCGCAGAGACGTACATGTCGGCCGACTTCTCACCGGTGGGCGGTGTTGATGTAGAAGTAGCGGAAGAAGACCTTCGGGTTGCCGGCGGTCGGGGTTCCGTTCTTCGCATCGTAGTCGGCCTTGATGTTGATGGCCGTGGCCACGGGTGTCTGCAGGCTGGTGAAGGCTGCGGCCTTGCTGTAGGCGCGGTTCACGCCGTTGCTCTGGGGCTCGGAAGCCAGGATCACGAGCTTGAGGTTCGTCACCGAGTCAGGAATGCTGTCCAGGGTGAAGGTCATCGCACTGGCGCTGAGGGCGACGGTTGCAGCTGCGGGAGCAGCGACGCCGGTAAGGGCCGGAGGCGTGGTCATGATGCTGCCGCCAGCGGTCACGACCCAGAAGTTCAGGCGGCTGAAGAGTTTCGAGCCGGAGATCTTGGACTTGGTGCCAAGGACCGAGCGGCCCTGTGCATTCCCTGGCGGGATTGTGCTCGCCCTGGGGGCTGCGCATTCCCTGGACGCTCGCCGCGGGGCCCTTGCAACCTGGTGATACACAGCTGCTGGCCCTGTGGGCCATCTGGCTGTTTTCGTTCCGCCTCCTTACGAGAGCAAGCTCTCGACGGAGTCGTAACAAAAACAGCCGGTCGCTTTGCGACCAGCTGCGTATCAATAGGTTGCGGTGAGTGAGGGATTCGAACCCCCGGTACGGTCACCCGCACACCTGTTTTCGAGGCAGGCTCCTTCAACCACTCGGACAACTCACCTGTTGAATTCAAAAAAGCATGTCGGCGAAAGGGCCGCCATGCTTGCTGGGTCTGGATGACTGGACTTGAACCAGCGACCTCCTGGTCCCTAACCAGGTGCGCTACCAACTGCGCCACATCCAGAAGTGGACCGCAAATGTAGATATTTTTCTTTTTGTGTCCAAAAAAAATCAACGGAATCCTTGCCTGAGGGTGGGATCAGACGGCGGAGACCTTTCCGGCCAGGCGGAAGAACAGCCCCGGGAACCATTTGTAGGCGAAGCAGGCGATCATTTCCTTGCCGCCGACACGGACCTGCCGCTTGCCGCGGACGATGCCGTCGACGCATTTGCGGGCGCAGGTGTCGGCGTCCATGCCGCCGGCCTGGCCGGGGTCCATCTTGCCGTGTGCGCTGCCGTCGCCTTCGAGGGCGCTCAGGCTGATGGGGGTATTGATGCGGCCGGGAAAGAGGAGGGTGACGTTCATGCCGGTCTCCAGTTTCAGCGCTTCGAAGAAGCCCTTGATGGCGTGCTTGGCTGCGCAGTAAGCGGAACGTTGGGGAAAACCGAAGAGGCCGGAAATCGACGAGGTGGCGGCGATGTGCGTGTCAGCGTCCCACTTCCCGGCGGCGTGCAGGACCTTGGTCAGGTGGACAGGTGCGAAGAAATCGACTTCCATGACCCGGCGGTCTACCTCTTCGGCCGTTTCCATCGCCAGGGAGCGTTGGGAGATGCCTGCGTTCAGAATCAGGAAATCGATGCGTCCTTCCAGGGAAGAGGCAAAGGCGTCGATTGCGGGATAGTCGGTCGTATCGGCCTGCACCAGGCGGGTTTCGCCGGCGCCGAGCCCCAGACATTCCTGACGGACGGCTTCCAGCCGCTGCGGGTTGCGGGCCAGCAGGATCAGGTCTGCGCCCCTGCGGGCGAATTCGCGGGCGAGGGCGGCCCCTATGCCGGAACTGGCTCCTGTGATCAGTACTTTCTTACCAGTCAGTTTATCCATGTCGTTCTTTATTTCAGCGGGGACTTGTCTTCCGTATCGCAGTTGATCAGCAGCAGGGCGTCGGCCATTTCCCCTTCCGCGGCTTTCCAGGTGTAGCGGAAGCGGCCGTCGCGTTCCTGCACGACGGTTTCTTGATAGACCCAGCCGTGGATGCCCGGATCCATCCATTCGCCCGTCTTCTTGTCACGAAGGTCGTATCCTTCCGGCTCGATGCAGTCGCCGGCAACGAAGCGGTAGAGTGCGTAGCGGCCGGCGGGCAGATTGTCATGCTGATAGGTGACCCGGGCTCCGTCGCGGACAGCTGTCCAGGCCTCTGTCCCGAGGAAGGAGCGATCGTCTCCGCGATAAGGCTCCCAGCCGGCCTTCATGCGGGTGGGTGTCTCGATCAGGTAGCGTCCGGGAAGAGAGAGTCCGAGATATTCGGCGATAGCCTGGAGCGTCCGTTTTCCGAAGGCGCGGATGTTGTCGTTGTCAGCCCATAGACCGTCACGGTCGAAGGAGTAGCAGTTGTAGGTGGTCTCGATCGTCAGGGCAATGGTGTTTTCGCCGAAACGGTCCCAGATCCATCCCTCGACGTAGCGGGGCGCCATATCCGAGAAATTCATG
>JAEEGI010001914.1_pt1 | contig 51610 bp, 36 predicted proteins | sample 8958751 | NCBI WGS metagenome assembly JAEEGI01 (sample SAMN16246545, study PRJNA631951) | gut metagenome | biome: gut microbiome; feature: rumen; material: KS-attached | host: Bos | place: Iran: Karaj | collected 2018-10
CAAAGGCAGCCGATATATGCACGCCGCCACGCTCCCCCTCCGCTCTCAGGACGGACGGGGCGTCGACATCGGCTACACGATCACCACAGCCAGAGTGAACAGCCCGGATCCCTCGGTTATGTCCATTCCGGACAGACGGCGCTGGGATATGAACTTCAACAACACCGTTGACAGATCCAAGGACATTCTCATTGGTTTGGGTTGGGCTCCTGACGCTCCGCTGCCCGTCAAGGTCAGCGTCAAGGTTCCGCTGGGTCAGTCCACCGGCTCCTATCTCGCTCCCTTCCTCACCGTATTCTCCGACATTGACGGCGACGATGTGGTTGACAGAACCGAGCCCTACGCCAATCCCAGCTTCGATTTGAAGGTAAACGTTCGGGAATCCCGCCTCACCGGCGGCGTATCTCCCATCACGCTGCCTCAGATCGATCAGGAAATGACGCCTCTCAAGGTAAACGACACGGCTCCCGCGGCCTTCAAGGACGCCAAGACCGGCGACGTTCACCTGTTCTGGTCCGGCAACAGACAGCCCGACGGCAACTATCCGGACTTCACCAACCCCAACGACTCGAAGCTCAAGGAGTTCGCTTCGGCGCCTTGGTTCATCAACCACGCCAGACTCCATTGGGTTGCCGGCACCGGCTGGACTCCCTACAAGAAGACCGGCGACGATGCCGCTTGGTGGGCTCCCCACAAGACGAACGGCAACACCGTTTTCGACTTCGGTTCCCAGTGGCCGGATCTGCTTATCGACAACAGCAACCTGTCCATGCTGAAGTACGGCGACGAGAATATGGTTCACCATACGGATCCCTACATCACCGTCAGCGAGTCCGACGAAAAGGAAGCCTGGATGACTTGGGCCGGCAGCGTGGCGCTGGAAGATGAGGATCTGGACACCGTAACAAGCGAAAACAGAATATTCTACGGCAACATCATTCCACGAGGAGATGTCCTCGCCATAGACCATAAGCTGGAGGTCCGTCTTCATCCCTGTCCACCAGCACGGAGGCTCAACCCTCGAAACCCTCGAATCGGCGGTCTCGATGGACCAGGTCCAAGGAGATTTGAGAAGCACGCTGACCGTCACATTATCATCTCCGGAAGTCCTTTTGAAACAAAGACTTGTGTCGGTTTTCGAGACAATCTCGAAATTAGGGTTATCGCTCCAAAGGGCGGGATGAGCATGGCGGACAGCGTTCAAGCCGGCATAGAAATCTGTCGCGGCGTTATGGCGCCAATCCGGCATCGGGTCTTTCTCGAAGAACTCGAAACGATGGTTATACCCAACTTCCTGGCCAGTATAGATCAGCGGCTGGGATCCGGGCAGAGTCCAGCAAAGGACCGCCATGGCCTTCCAGGCGTCACCCATCCTCTCGAACTCAGTGCCGTTCCAGGAGTTCTCATCGTGGTTAGTTGTGAACATAAGACGGTGAGAATCACCATATTCCTCAGAATTCCACTGGACATATTTGATCAGGCTGTCGGCATTAGCCTTGCCCTGGGCGACGTCATTCAGGAGGTGGTGAAGTTTCCATGCGTAAGTACAATCGAAACCCGCCTCATTGAGCCAGGGTTCCTCCCCTTCAGCAAGGAAGAAAAGTCTCCTTGAATAGTCGTTCCTGAACTTGGCGAAGACATCTGTCCAGAAGTCCTGGGGAACCTGGAAAGCGACATCGCAGCGAAATCCGTCAATGCCTCTATCCAACCAGAAGCGCATGCTCTTCTCCATCTCAGAGCGCATGTCTTTGTTGGCATAGTTCAGCTTGGCTATATCCGTCCAGTCATATTCAACGATGGTTTTTCCCTCCGCGTCACGGACGTACCATGAAGGATCCTTTCCGGTAACCCACGGATGGTCTGGTGAAGTATGGTTCGCAACCCAGTCAAGAATAACCTTAAAACCTTGGTTATGAGCGGCTTCCAAGAAATGATCAAAATCGGCTAGCGTCCCGAACTCAGGGTTCACATCGCAATAGTCCTTGATGGCGTAATATGAGCCAAGAGTTCCCTTGCGTCCCTCGACGCCAATAGGATATAGCGGCATTATCCAGACGATATCCACACCAAGTTCTTTAAGCTCAGGAAGTTTCGCCTCAGCCGCAGTCAAGGTGCCTTCAGCCGTTGCCTGACGGACATTGAGCTCATAGATGACCGCATCCTCGGACCAGTCCCCGGATTCTACAACGGCCTTCTTATTCTTGTCGCAACCAATCAAAGCGACAGCGACAACCGCCAATAGTGATACTATTCTTTTCATATTCGGAATTATTTCAATTGGAATACAACGGAGGAGTTGGCTCCAAGGGTGAGGTTGGTGCCTTCGTAGGAAGCTGTGCCGAGAAGCGCTATCGGCTTGGACATGTCATCGGAGACCGAGGTGGTCTTCGATGTCCCGGCGACATTGTGGACGACCAGCAGTTTCTGCCCGTCTGAAGATGTAATGTACCATGAAGCGATAGACGTGCCGGAAAGGCCCGCGTTAGTCATAACGCCATCAGCGAGAGCTGGATACGTGTTACGCAGCTTGGAGAATGTCTTATAGACATTGAGAAGTGAGCCGCTGTCAGCGGTCTGAGCCTCCACCGAGATTGAAGAAGTGAGCATTGAAGAGTTCACCTTATTGTTCACACCCTTCTTGGCGCAATCATTCCCTGCTTTGTCCCACATGATAGGAGTACGGACATATTCATCCCCACCTTCCTTGGTACCCCAGTAGCCAAGCTCCTCTCCTTGATAGATGAATGGCTTCCCGGGAGTTGTCAGCATCAACGCGGCCGCCTGCTTCTCCTTAGTTATGCTCTTTCCAAGCGATTCAGCCGCCCTATCCTGATCGTGATTAGTCAGGAATATCGAAGTGATGGCGTCGCTCCTCTGAGCATTATGGCCACTGATATAGCCATTTACGGCCGAGACATATCCAGTGGCATTTCCCCCGAGAGTGGCGGTTATAAGGCCGAAATACTCGAACTCAAAGCAAGAGGTCAGACTCTTGTAGTAGTTTTTCTCGACATCATGGCTGTCCCACTCTTCCGCCACCATGAATATGTTGTCCGAATGTCCCGCAGCCTGGTAAGTGGCATTGCAGTGATCATACCATTTCTTAAGAAAGATATGGTTGGAAGCATGGCTGTAGGAAGCGATACCACCGCAAATGTGCTTGACCGCATCCAGGCGGAATCCGTCCACGCCCAGGTTGATCCACTTGTCGGCAGAGCCTGCCACGTCCAGGAATGTCGGATTAGTTTCGACAGCCGCAGGATCGCCGTAATTCAAGTCCGGCATCCAGTCGCTGAAGCAGCCCATGTAGTACAGGGTCTCCGAGTACACGTTTGAGAGTTCGACCTTATAACGTCCGTTACCGGTGAACGTGATGTCCCCACCGTCGCCGATCAGGGCCATCGGTGTCCCTTCCGTAAGCTTACCGTTGCCGGAAGCACCAAACTTGGAACCGGCGTTCCAGTTCATATATTTGCGGATCAGAATGCCACGGGTACCGTTCACCTCCAGGACAAGGTACATCGTGCCGTCGCCGCGGTCCACGAAACGGAGTTCCCGTGTGGACGAACCATCTTGCCAGGTGTAGAGATTCCAGCCCGAGGTGCCGAAGGTCTCCGGCTCGTCGGTTTTGGTAATCGTGATCTTGGGTGAACCGGTAGTCGCCTGTTTCCATTCGCCCTGCTCGTATCTCGTACCCTTCAGCATTGGGAACTTGGAATAGTCCGCCCTCGGGTCGGACGAGAGGAAATAATAGTCGCGATACTTGGAAGACGGATCGGCCAGGGCTTGTTTGAACCAGTCATTGCCCTTGCCGGAATGGTTCAGGACATAGTCCATATAGATTTTGATTCCCTTGGCGTGTGCCGCATCTATCAGATTCTTGAAGTCCTGCTCACTGCCGTACAGCGGGTTCACGGTGTAATAATCGGTCACGTCATAGGCATGATAGCTGTCTGCAGGATGGGCTGGCGACAGCCAAATGCCAGTCACCCCGAGTCCATCCAGATAATCAAGTTTATTCTGAATACCCTTGAAATCACCTATCCCGTCCCCGTCGCTGTCGGCGAAAGAATATATCAATAGCTGATAAGTAGTTGAAGATCTTTTATTTCCATCAAAGGAAGCGGGAGCTGGCACAACAGTGACCACGTGTTTTCCTCTTTGACTAACCTGCACCGTGACATCCGCCGCGGCTTTCACGTTCGTCGAGGACATTCCCTTTATGGTGACGGTCCCGGAGCGATCTTCGCCAGTGTTGACAGTGACAGTCACCGTGACTGAGCCGTTTCCGTCACCAGAGCCCTTGTCAACCTTGATCCAGTCCGCCGACGACGCGACACCCCAAGAGGAGTTGGACGAGACATTCAGCAACACAGACCTTGAGTCTTCCGGCTCGAATGACAAAGTTGTCGGGCTGACAGAGAGAGTCTGTTGGACAATCTCCGGTTCCTTTTCCTTGCAAGAGAATGCTTGCGCGGCCACGACGAGCAGGCAAGCCAAGGGAAATATGGCTCTTCTCATATTAATCAAATATAATTGGCAAGCCGGAGTCCGGTCAGGGACTCCGGCCCGATAATGCCTAGAGAGCTGTCACGACAGCTTTCTGGGTCTTGGGATTGTAGGTCATCTTGACGCGTCCGGCGGTATCGAACACACCGTCCACCTTGTCGCCGTCAATGCTGAACTCGGTACCGAGGACAACGTGGTATTTACCGTCCTCACCCTTTCCGGAAGCGGCGGCGCCGAACCAAGAGCTCTCATCGGCGGTCTTGAGAACGAAACCGTAACCGGCCTCAACCTCAAGGATCACATAGTACTCCTCGTCGGAGACCTTCTCGAACGGGACGGTTCCCCAACCGGGAGTCCTCTTGGACTGACCGTGGTAGCAATATTCAGGCTCAGCTGTAGCGAATACAGCTTTCATCTCGTTCGGATAGAAGGTGAGTTTGTACTTGCCGCCTTTGGCGATCACGCCGTTGACCTTACTATCGGAGATGGCGAACTCGAAGCCAGGAGTGACGGTGTATTTGCCATCCTCGCCAGCCAGGGTGGCGTCAGCGCCGATCCACGAAGTTCCTTCAAGAACGCCGTTCTTGAGAACGAACTCCGAGTTGTCATCGACGTCGAGGATCACATAGTATTCGTCATCCGAGACCTTCACGAAAGGAGTCTCGCCCCAGTTGGGATTCTCCTTGCTCTGGCCGTGGTAGTACCAGTCGGCCCTGACACTTGTGATGACAGCGGTCATCGCGACAGGATTGAAGGTGAATACATAATCTCCCGCCTTTGGGATCACTCCGTTCACTTTCTCGCCGGAGATCTTGAACTCCTCACCGATCTTGACAACGAACTTACCTTCGGTCTGTTCCTGACTGCTGTCGGGGCCGAGCCAAGTGGTGCCATCGAGCGCACCGTTCTTCAGCACGAACTCATAGTTGTCGGCATCGGTCTTTAGCTTGAGAACATACTCAGTGTCAGAGACTTTCTCGAATGGAAGCTCACCCCAACCGGGATTCTCAACGCTCTGGCCGTGGTAGTACCAGTCGGCACGGACACTTGTGATGACGGCGGTCATCGTCTGAGGGTTGAAGGTGAAGATATACTCACCAGGAGTGGCGATCACGCCGTCCACCTTGTCACCGGAAATCTTGAACTCCTGGCCTATCGTTACCACGAACTTACCATCGGTCAGCTCCTGAGAGTTGTCCGGGCCAATCCAGGTGGTATTATCACCGACAACTCCATTTTTCAGCACGAAGCCGGAGTTGGCGGAAATGGTCTTGAGTTTCAGAACGTATTCAGTGTCGGAGACTTTTTCGAAAGGAAGCTCGCCCCAATCGGGAGTCAGCTCGCTCTGGCCGTGATAGTACCAGTCCTCACGGGCGTTCTTGATCAATCCGGTCATAGTGACAGGATTGAAGATGAACTTGTACTCGCCGGGATTCGGGATCACGCCGTTCACCTTCTGGTCGGAAATCTTGAATTCCTTGCCGACTGTGACGACGAACTTGCCGTCGGTAAGTTCCTGAGTGTTGTCAGCACCGATCCAAAGAGTCTCCTCTCCAAGGGCTCCGTTCTTCAGCACGAACTCGGAATTCTCGGAGACAGTCTTGAGCTCGAGAACATACTCAGTGTCAGAGACTTTCTCGAATGGAAGCTCACCCCAGTCAGGAGTCAGCTCGCTCTGGCCATGATAGTACCAGTCGGCACGGAAACTCTTGAGGACAGCGGTCATTGTCTGAGGGTTGAAGGTGAAGACATACTTGCCGGGCTCGGCAATCACTCCGTCAACCTTCTTGTCGGAGATCTTGAACTCCTGGCCCACAGTGACGACGAACTTGCCGTCAGTGAGTTCCTGGGAGTTGTCAGCACCGATCCAAAGGGTCTCTTCGCCAAGTGCGCCGTTCTTCAGCACGAAGCCGGCGTTCTCGACAGCGGTCGTCAGAGTCAAGGTGTACTCAGTGTCGGAAACTTTCTCGAAAGGAAGCTCCCCCCAAGAGTCGCTGTCACTCTGGCCATGGTAGTACCAATCGGCACGCACGCTTACCTCGACCTTGATAGTGTTGGCGGCGTAGTCGAAAGTGATATCATAATTGCCGTCCTCAGCGATCCTGATATTCTTGGAACCAGCCTCGAAAGCAGTACCGATCTCAGGAGCGTAAACACCGTATACATCGTCAGGATTGATTGTGCTCTGGGCGTTCTCCTCAGGACCACCCAGATCACCGCCCCAATCGTGGTCGTGGCGGATCTTGAACTCATCACCAGCGGCGAAAGCCTGGTTCCTGAGGACCCAGATGTCACCCTCAGTGTTGGTCATGTCGAAGTCCTTGTCCCAACTCGTTTCTCCGATATGTCCGATAACGGACCAGACTTTGGGTTTATCGTCTCCACCGGGCTCATCACCACCACCTTCGCCCACGAGCGGGCTGAAACCACCTAGGGTAGGAGTGATCTTGAACAGGCCGGCGGTCGGGTTGAAGAGTATGTCATAGACACCAGCCTCAGCGACGGCGATATCCTTTCCTTTCTCTGCGCCTGTGACCTCATCGTCAATCGCGGCAATGTATTTTTCATCACCAGGACCACCGAAATCACCTTCGTTCCAAGTGCCGGGAGTACGGAACTTGAACGCGTCTTCAGGAGTCAATTCAACACCTTCAGCGACGTGCCACTCACCGTCAGTGATCATCGAGATATCCTTATCCCAGCTGAGTCCACGACTCTTGATGGATCCGGTGATACCCCAGCCACTCTTTTGGTCATAGCCAGGATAGGTCTGGAAGGCCTCCGTGATGGTGATGGTGCCGTCGTTGGAGTCATAGAGGATGTCATATGAGCCTTCCGCGGGCACAGCGATATTCTTGCCCTTGGCGGTAGCTTCGAAGGAAGATCCTATCTCCGCAACATATAATTCATCTCCAGGGCCTCCCAAGTCTACGTCGTTCCAGGAATTGATGGTCCTGATCTTGAACTCGTCAGCAGTGGCAAGCTTGATATTCTTGGCGACATGCCTTGTCCCGTCCGCAGTCATGTACATTGGCTCGTCCTGATTCCATCCATTACCGGTGCTGGCGATGGAACCGATCAGTCCGAGAGGACTCTTCTCAGTGAAATCAACCCAAGGATTACCCTGTACGACAGGGATAATGACCTCGAAGCCGCTGATAGTGATGTGGCCTTGTGAGTCGACATGGCCGTTGCGGCCGTTGTCCTGATTGGCAGCCTGCATAGAGGCGCGGATGAACATGTCCAAAGAGACTACGGCACCCTCCTGATAGCCAAGAGCCACAAGGGCCTTGGCGAGGTTGGTGACGGAAATGGTTATCTGACCGTCCTTGACGGATGCGCTCAAAGCCTTGTTAACGGTCTTCCCGTCCACGGAGGCCAGAATCAGACTGTGATTCACGGGCATTTTCTGGTTGAAGTCCGTGTTGAAGGCACCGGGAGTGAAGGAAGCGGTAAGTGATTTCTCACCAAGTTCATAGCTTCCCAGCACAGGTGCCGTGGCCTTGGTCTCGTCGAATGTGACGAAATCCTCCTTCACGCAGGAGAAGGTCACCAAAGCGAGCAGGCCGACTGATAATATTGATAAAAACTTTTTCATTGTCATCGTCTGTTAATAGCCTTCATTCTGTCCAAGGTTGGAGTTAGCCAGACGCTCACTGTCCGGAATCGGGAACACAGTCCTGTAGGCCTCCACATCCTTTCCATCCTTGGTCTCACCCTTCCACTGCCAATTGTAGCCGGAAGTGAATTTACCGAAACGGATAAGATCGCTGCGGCGCCAGCACTCCTGATAGAGCTCACGGGCGCGTTCGTCAAGTATCTGGTCAAGGGTGGGAGTCTCAATCCTGGAAACACCCGCCCTCTCGCGGACCTGGTTGAAAGCATTATATCCGTCGATAGAGGCTCCTCTGGCCTGGCACTCAGCCGCCATCAGGAGAACGTCGGCATAACGCATCATAGGGAAATCGGTATTGACGAAACTGGGATTGCTCCAGGTGTCGTTGTCCTTGTCATAAACCATGTTGGGAATATCTCCGGAACTGGTCACGTTGCGGAACTTCTGGAAACCGTAACCATACTTGAAGTTACCGATGTCATCAATGCTCTTCTCCTGGATATTGTCCTTGCGGGCAGCGTCCTTGGCATCACGGAGAGCCTTGCACTCATCATTGTATTTACCAGCCTCTTTGAGTTTGGCTATCGCCTCCTCAGAGTCACCTCTTTGCTCAGGTGTCTCGGGCATGGCATCCACATCAGCTGTGGATTTAGCAGTATCGTAGAGGAGGTAGCGGGCATCGCCGGCGGTAAACTTGTCAGCGAACTCCGGAGTGGTGCGGAGACCACCCCAACCAGAGGAAATGCCAAGATCATTGACATTCATAGTACCACCGGTGGAGGCGAACACAAGATAGTTCGTGGCTCCATAACTCTGGGTGTAGAGACCGTCCTGCTGTATAGCGAAAATGATCTCGTCAGTACACTTGTCATTGTCAGCGAGGAACAGCTCCTGATACTTGTCATGGAGGCTGTATCCATCATCCATGAGATCCTTCAGCAGATCGGCGCACTCATTCCACTTGGCAGTGCCGGTATAGACCTGGGCGCCAAGGTAAAGCTTGGCAAGAAGGAACTTGGCGGCACCCATTCCAACATGACCGTAAGCCACGGCATTCTTCTCAGGGAGTTTTCCGTTGGCTATGACATCCTTGAGCTCGGACTCGACATAGTTGAACAAGTCAGTCCTCGAGATTTCCTCAGGGGTGATACCCACCTGCGAGTTCTCGTCAGCAAAAGGCATCTTGCCGAAATTGTCGATTCCGTGGAAGTATGCGATGGCGCGAAGCACGCGGGCCTCGTCGATATAACGGTCGACATCGAATCCCTCGAACTTCTTAGCCTCACGGATAAACTCGTTGGCAGCGGACACCTGCATGAGGATACGCGAATAGAAAGCGTAGATAAAGGTATCGTCCGTCGTCCAGTTCATGTAGTGGAAGTTCTTGATTGTCTGGTCATTCCATCCGCACACGCTCTCATCGGTAGTGAGTTCGTTGTGATGGTACAGACCACGGATGTACTGGGAGGCACCTCCGTCGAGACCGGATATGGAAGGATCCCCGTTAGGACCGTAATAACCGGAAGTGGCAAATCCCAGATAGACACCGGCGATGTAGGAATCCATCGCCTTCTGGCTAGTCAATACTCTTTCAGCGGTGTCGGTGCTGGGGTCGATAGGGGTAACGTTGAGGTCACCCACGCAGGAAGACATCACGGCGGCAGCCGCTATGGTTCCAAGTATATTATATATCTTTTTCATATTCCAGCCCTTTTAGAAATTGAGTTTGATACCTGCGACATAAGTCCTCGGACGGGGATAGACTGTGCCATCGATTCCACCGAAGACCTCAGGGTCAATGCCGGAGTACTTGGTGAAGGTGCAGATGTTCTGCACGGTACCGAAGATGTTGAGGGAAGCGCTCCTGTCAGCGTTCAGCTTGAACAGTTTCGGGAATGTGTACCCGAGGGTGAAGTTGTCAAGCTTCAGGAATGAGCCGTCCTCCAGATAGTAGTCAGAGTGGTACTGTGCCTGGGAGAACATCGACTTGGTCGCCGAAGACACCCTGTTGCTGACAAACTGGTTAGTCCAGAGGTCGGCGAGCATCTCGGTGTCGGAAGCCACGTTGTTATAGACCCAGTTGCCAAGGGCGGCATGCCCCGAAAGGGCCGCGGTCCAGTTCTTCCAGGAGAAATTGGTATTGAATCCAAATGTGAAGTCAGCGTCCGGTTTGCGGGTCAGGTACTTGTCGTCAGCAGTGATCTGACCGTCATTGTTGCGATCCACATACACGCCGTTGATAGGATTACCCGCAGTGTCATATACCTGCTGATAGAGGTAGTAGGAAAGCATCGGATAACCCACCTGGATCATCTGGACGTTGTTTCCTGTACCTCCTGAGATACCTCCCTTCTCGATACCGGTGGCGTTCTCGTCAGAAGCGGTCAGCTTGGTGACCTTGTTCTGGTTGTATGCCATGTTCACTCCCGCGGTCCAACTCATGTCTTTGGTCTCAACCAGTACGGTGTTGAGATCGATCTCAACACCCTTGTTGGTCATAGAACCGATATTGGTATTGAGGTAGTTGGAAAGGTTGGACAGACCGGGAACCGGAATATAGTTAAGGATGTCCCTGGTGTCCCTCTGATACACGTCGGCGCTCAGCCTCACGCGGTCGCCCCAGAATCCAAGGTCGACACCTGCATTGTAGGTAGTGGTGGTCTCCCACTTGAGGTCAGCGCTGTATTCAAGGGCAACGATAGGAGCAGAGTAGTCACTACCGTTCACAAAATAGTATGAGCCCGGGGTATTGATTACCAGGAACTTGGCGAAGGTGTCGTAGTAGCCTCCGACTTCCTGCTGTCCGGTCTCGCCCCAACTTAGGCGGAACTTGAGAGTGGAAAGTTTCTCGACACCCTTCATGAACGGCTCGTTCTTGACATTCCATGCGAAGGCCACGGAAGGGAATATACCCCACTTGTGGTTCTGGAAACGTGAAGTACCGTCAGCGCGGAGGGTGGCAGTGAGGAGATACCTGTCGGCGAAACCGTAATTGGCGCGGCCGAAGAAGGAAATCAAGTAAAGCTCTCCCTTGCCCTCCTTGTTGTCCATCTCGAGCTTGTCAGCGATCCTGTACTTGTAGTTATGGGTGTTGTTCCAGAAATGCTGCCAAGAATAACCAGCCATAAGGTCGACATTGTGCTTCTGGGCGAAGGTCTTGTTGTAGTCGGCGTAGAACTCAAGAGTGGTGTTCCGACGAGTATAGTCGTAGTCCGTGTGCGATCCACCACCTGACTCGGTCTTGTCGTGGATTGAGATCTCGGAGCCTTGCGCGACCTCCTTCGTACCCTCAGACTTCGCCCAGTCGATACCGAGGTTGAGGTTGAGCCTCAAGTCCTCGAATCCATGAACCTTGTAGTCGAACTGGGTATTGCCTATGAAACGGTAAGAGTCCGCATAGTCATTGTAGGCGTCAAGGGCAGCCACAGGGTTCAAAGTGGCCATGGAGTTGACATTGCCAGCGGCATCGTACCATGTGGTATAGCCGTTAAGACCGTTGTTGCTGTACACTGGCTTAGTTGGATCGAAGTGATTGGCGGATCCGATGGCGGCCTGGTTGGCGTAAACGTTCTTAGCGTAAGTTCCCTTTCCGTTGACATTAACTGTAAGATGGTTGTCGAGGAAGGAAGGTGTCAGGTTGAGGGACAAGGTCCCGCGGTCCATCTTAGATCCCTTGAGTGTACCATCCTGGCTGGTGTAGCCACCGGAAACACGGTAAGGCAGATATGAACCCAATCGACCGTTGACGCTGATGTTGCCGTCGTAGGTGTTGGACGTGTGGTAGATTTGCTTCTGCCAGTCGGTGTTGTCATTGCCGAGGGCGGCCTCCGCAGCTGAGTTCTCACCGAAATGCTCGCGGATAAGGCTGCGGATGCCGTCGGCGTCCAGCAAGTCGTTGTACTTCGCGATGGTGTTGACGGAAGTTGTGAAGTCAACAGCGATGTTGGGAATCTTGGAAGCGGTCTTTGAACCCTTCTTGGTCGTAATCACGATGACACCGTTGGAAGCCCTGGAACCGTAGATGGCGGTCGCGGAAGCGTCCTTGAGCACTGAGAAGCTCTCGATGTCCTCGGGGTTGATTGACGACAGAGGGTCGGACATTCCGGAGATACCGTCATTGGAGACAGGCAGACCGTCGATAACGATCAGAGGGTCGTTGGAAGCGTTGATTGAGGCGCCACCACGGATACGTATGGTAGCTCCGGATCCAGGCATACCACTTCCCTGGGTGACAACGACACCAGCGCTCTTACCTCTCAGGAGGTCGGCCGGGGTTGTGATGACACCCTTGTTGATCTCGTCAGCCTTCACTGTGGAGACCGAACCGGTCATGTCGCTCTTCTTCACGGTACCGTAGCCGATGACCACGACCTCGTCAAGGAACTCACCGTCCTCGACCAGGGTCACCTGCGCAGGAACCTCAGACGCTTTGAATGTCTGGGTAGTGTAGCCAATGCAGCTTATAGCAACAACGGCATCAGGACCTTTGACATTCAAGAGGAAGTCTCCGTCGAGGCCGGTGGAAGTTCCGTTCGTCGTGCCCTGCTCCATGACAGTGGCACCGATGACCGGTCCCATCGCATCGACTACGACTCCCTTGACCTGGTATCCGCCCTGGGCGGACACAGTAGTGGCGGTGAGGCAAAGCAGCAACACCGTCACGGCAGTCATAATCCTTTTCATTCTTTTGTGTGTATTGTTGAGTATAATCATTTGTATGTCAACTATTTCTTCTCAGTAACGAGCTTGACGCTGATGGCTGCCAAAATCAGAAGAACACCGGCGATGATCATCATGTTCGCCTGCACTCCGCCACAAAGCTTGAGGACAACTCCACCGAGGGCTGCCGCCACAATCTGGGGCAGGCATATGGTGCAGTTGAAAAGGCCGAGGTAGCTGCCCATATGCTCTCCGTGAAGAGAGTTGGTCAGCAGGGTGAACGGCAGGGCAAGCATCGCCGCCCATGCGGCTCCAATCAGGAAATACGAAAGGAACAGCACATACTGGTTGTGGACGAAGGCCACTGAGATGAAACCAACCGCTCCAATCAGAAGACTCACGACATAAGCGAGCTTCAATGACTTGAACTTGGGAATCACGATGGCCCAAAGGATGGATCCGACCGCCTGGATGGCGAACACGACACCCACCCAATTGCCAGCGGCCTGGTAGCCCTCGGAAGCGGTATCTGTGGCGTTCCAGCAGTTGGCGGCGATTGTGCCATTGGAATATGTCCACATGTACATGAAAGCGGCCCAGCAGAAGAACTGCACAAGGCCAACGGTCCAGAATGTCTTCGGAGCGTGGAGAAGGAGTTTGAGAAGACCCTCCTTGCCAGCGGAATCATCAGATGCCTTAGCGGGATCCATTCCGTGGAACTCGGCATATTCCTGAGGATTCATCTCCTTGACTTTCAGGAAGGTGTACATCACGCATGCGATCAGGATGGCGGCACCGCAATAGAAGCTCCAGATCACTGACTGAGGTATCTGTCCCTTCGGGGCGGTGTTGGCTATACCGATCCAGGTGAAGAAAATCGGGAAAAGATATCCCACAAGGCTTCCGGCGTTGCAAAGCAGCGACTGGATTGAGTACGCCTGCGCCTTCTGCTCCTCGGAGACCATATCCCCTACCATCATCTTGAAAGGCTGCATAGCCACGTTGATGGAAGTGTCAAGGAAAATCAACGAGAACAATCCGAACCACATCGCTCCGTTCAAACCGAGGAGCAACTTGGTGGAGAAGTTAAGGCTACCCGCATTAGGCAGGAAAGCCATCACAAGCACAGCGACGAGGGCTCCGACCAGAAGATAAGGCTTCCTGCGGCCCATCTTGCACCAAGTCCTGTCGGAATACTTGCCGATCAGAGGCTGGACTATCATGCCCATAAGAGGGGGCAGGATCCAGAAGAAACTCAACTGGTGAGGGTCGGCTCCCAGCGTCGCGAAAATGCGACTGATATTAGCGCTCTGGAGAGCGTATGCTATCTGGACACCGAAGAACCCGAAGCTCAGGTTCCACATATCCCAGAAAGATAATTGACGCTTGTTTGACATGTTATCGTTTCATGTTATTAATCGTTCAAATTTAATCGTTCTTTACATATTAATAAATAAAGAAGCGATGAATTGTAAGAAAAAAGAGGATGAATTGAAAGGATTCATGGATGAATTGTGACGATTTTTCCTTAAATTGCGGAGAAACACACGTTTATGACATCGAGGCTGAACACTTCCGCGATCATTCACGGCTTCGCGCTTTTGCATGTGGCCGGGGCGGTCTTATGCCGTCTCGCCGGAATCAGCGATGACCTTATACTTACTTCATTGACAATATTCCTGACGGTCATCCTTTGTTTCAGGTACCGCCAGAGCGTGGAGTTCAGCGCGATGGCGATCATCATCGCCAATATCGTAGGTTTCTTGATGGGCAAAGGAATAGCGGCTTTGGTTAGTCTTTTCGTCAGCCACAAGATCCTCTCCCCCGCCATCGCCACCTTCACAACGACCGAGACAATCGGCTGGGCGCTTGCCCTTTTCCTTAAGCAATACTCAAGTCATTCCAGCTCTAAACAGAAAGCTTCTCCCAAGGAGATAACCTGGTTGGTTATAGCGATCGCTATTGTGCTGGCGTTGAGATACATAATAAGACTTTTCAGCTCCACTATATTCAGTGGGGACTTCCTTCTTGGCTCAGTCGCCCTCATGTCCGCCATCCTGATTTATTCGGTTATCTACATGGTTGAATATGCCATCTCAGCCAAACGCCAAGCCGAAAGGGAAAAAGACAGGGCGGATCTCGCCAAGTTCCAGTACCTCAATCTCAAACAACAGGTAAACCCACACTTCCTTTTCAATTCCTTGAATATCCTTGACGCTCTTGTGCTGGACGGGAAGGTTGAGGAAGCCAGCGTGTATATTCACAAACTTGCCGGAATCTACCGCTATATGCTTAAGAATGAGGATGAGAGCACCGTCACCCTGAGAGACGAGATGACTTATGTCGAGATGTACAAGGATCTCCTGAAAGTGAGGTTCCAGGAAGGGCTGGATGTGAAAGTGGAGATTACGGAGGAGGATATGCGGAAAAATGTGATTCCCTGCTCTGTGCAACTCCTCCTTGAGAACGCCACAAAACACAATGCCGTGAATCCGGACAGACCTTTGAAAGTACTTATCACGTCTGATGGAAAGACTCTCACGGTGACCAATAACCTGATCCCGAGGCTGACTCCATCCCAGTCAAGCGGTCTTGGACTTAACTATATAAGGGAGCAGTACAAAGCAAGATCTTCTGGAGGGATTGAGGTGATCCAGACAGAGGACGACTACACAGTAAAACTACCTTTGCTATGAGAGTGCTGATCATCGAAGACGAGATAATGGCCAGGAGAAGCCTGGAGAGGACCTTGGCTGGCAACTTCCCTGACATCGAGATAGTAGCTGAGCTCGGGTCGGTGAGGGAGTCGGTGGAATGGCTCAAAAACCATCCAGACACTGCAGAGACCATATTCATGGATGTGGAACTATCTGATGGAGAGTGCTTTGAGATATTCCGTCAAGCTGAGGTAAAGGCGCATGTGGTGATGACGACGGCTTATGACAATTACGCGGTCAAAGCCTTCGAGGCAGGCTCCGTGGACTACCTCCTTAAGCCGATTGATCTTCCCGCCCTCACCAGGGCCGTTGACAGGTGCAGGCATTCCACGCCATCGCTGGACGTGGATAAGATTCTGGGAGCATTGTCCGAAGGGAGAAGGGCTAAAGAATACAAGGAGCGTTTCCTTGTTCATCTCAACGACAGGATCGTCCCTGTCAAGACCGAGGACATAGCGTATTTCTTCTCTGAGGATAAGAACAACCACGTCGTGACCCATGAAGGCTCCGTTTTCATTGTCGACTCGACTTTAGACACCATCATGACGACTCTGGATCCCGAGCGCTTCTTTAAGATATCCAGAGGTTGCATATTCTCGAAAGAGGCCGTTCAGAGTGTCACAAAGATTCTTGGAGGAAGGTTGAGAGTATTCCCTAAGACTTCCCTTCCCTCTAATATGGGGCACTCTCCCGACCTGACTGTCAGTCGCTCAAGGAGCGATGACTTCCTGGCTTGGCTTGAGAAGTGAGCCGGGCATTAGTGAAGTGCCAAAGTATCACACCAACGGCGACAGAGACATTCAGCGAGTGCTTTGTGCCGAACTGAGGGATCTCCAAACATGAATCCGAGGCGTCAACCACCTCCTGACTCACTCCGTCAACCTCATTACCGAACACGACAGCGTACTTGGGACTCTCCCCCACGTTGAACTCCGGAATGAAATCCTCCAGACTGACGGCTCCCACAGTCTGCTCAACGCTGATTATCGTATAACCCTGCTCCCTAAGCCGCTCCACTGCATCCAGCGTGCTCGCTGAATACTCCCAGGGTACACTTTCCTCAGCTCCAAGAGCGGACTTGCGTATCTCCGCCGAGGGAGGAACCGCACATATTCCACACAGCCATAACTTGTCAACTTTGAACGAGTCGCATGACCGGAACGCGGAACCCACATTGTGAGCGCTCCTTATATTGTCCAGGACAACCACCAGGCCGATTTCGCCCGACTTCCGGTATTCCTCGGGACTAAGTCGTCCCAATTCTATGTTGAGCAGTTTTCTGTCCCTCATTTTTAAACAAGAATATGCTCCGCGAATATAGCGAAAATGGGATTTTAATTGTATATTTGCTTTTTAGAGACCACTGAAAACTATTTTAACACATCTTTTATGAAACAGGATCTTCAGGTTTTCGATCTGATCAGAAATGAGAAGGAAAGGCAATCTTCCGGACTGGAACTGATTGCGTCAGAGAATTATGTCAGCGACCACGTCCTCGAGGCGATGGGCTCCATCTGCACCAACAAATACGCCGAAGGTTATCCCGGCAAGAGGTATTATGGTGGCTGCCAAATAGTTGACCAGATAGAGAACCTCGCCATCGAGCGCCTCCGCAAGATATACAACGCCGAGTATGCCAATGTCCAGCCCCACTCAGGCGCCCAAGCCAACATGGCTGTGATCATGGCTTGCCTGAAGCCGGGTGACACCTTCATGGGACTTGATCTCTCACAAGGAGGTCACCTGACCCACGGTTCCCCTGTAAACGCTTCCGGTATATTGTACCACGCCGTCGCCTACGGCTTGAACGAGGAGACAGGAATGGTGGATTACGACAAGATGGAGGAGACCGCGCTTGAGTGTAAGCCCAAACTCATCATCGGTGGCGCGTCGGCATATTCCCGCGAATGGGACTATGAGAGAATGCGCGCGATTGCGGACAAGGTAGGTGCCCTGCTTTGGATCGATATGGCCCACACCGCCGGACTTATCGCGGCGGGATTGCTGAAGAATCCTGTGGAATATGCCCATATCGTGACCTCCACAACCCACAAGACCCTCCGCGGTCCACGTGGCGGTATAATCTTGATGGGCAAGGACTTCGACAATCCTTGGGGGCTCACGACCCCGAAGGGCGAGATCAAGAAGATGAGCGCGATCCTGAATTCCAGCGTGTTCCCGGGAGTCCAGGGAGGTCCCCTCGAGCACGTCATAGCGGCAAAAGCCGTGGCTTTCTACGAGGCGATGCAACCAGAGTTCGTGGATTACCAGAAGCAGGTTATGGCCAACGCTAAAAAGATGGCTGAGGAGTTCGTCTCCAGAGGATATAAAGTCGTCTCCGGGGGTACCGATAACCACCTCATGCTCATCGACTTGCGTACCAAGTTCGCGGATGTTACCGGACGTATGGCTGAGAAGGAGCTGGAAAGGGCCGAAATCACCCTCAACAAGAATATGGTTCCCTTTGACTCCCGCAGCCCGTTCAAGACCTCAGGAGTCAGAATCGGCACACCTGCCATCACTTCAAGAGGTTTTGTCGAGAAGGATATGGTGGACATTGTCGAACTGATCGACACCGTTCTTACCGCAGTGGCCAAGTACGCCGATGTGGTCAACGGGGTCACCGAGGATGGAAAGGCCGAGTATGAGGCCGTCCTCGCTAGTGTCCGCCAGAAGGTCCACTACATGACCGCCGGTCGCCCTCTCAACCGCTACTAAATCATCTGTTTTCAATAAATGAAGTCCTCCGGGAAGGTACATCCTACCGGAGGACTTATTGTAATAGGTCCATTCCAGATGGCTATCGCCTCGGAGAACCCGTGGCCGCCCGTGGTTAGCCGAGGCGCATAGCCATCTGAATAAAAATCAGTTCAGGACGGGGCGGATGATGTAGCGGAAGTCACGGGGTGTGGCGTGGACGCGGTACTGCTCCAGAGGCCAGGTGCCCCAGCTATTGATACCGCCGACACCCATCTGCACCATATCAAAGTTGACATATGTCCAACCGTTCTCCCTGTCATTCTCGTGAGCGTACCCCTTGAGATCCAACGAGTGACGAGGCTCGCCAGCCTGGACATTAAACTTGTTCTCTCTCTCGGGAGTTCCATTCTCCATGCAGTCAAGCATATTGATGGGGAAAGGAAGCGCTGAGGCGGAGAACTCCGATCCTGTGGAGATCTCCAGGCCATCCCCGTTCGAGTCAAGAACCTTGAGATACTTCAGGCCCGTATGGGTACCGGATTCCTGGGTACGGACATATCCATAATGGTACTGGTCGTTTACGCTCTGGGTGTAGCGTCCAACGAGGGCGGAAGAGTTCCTGTCGGAATAATTCTCCCAGGGGCCTTTGCCGTAAAAGTCTATGGTTGAATACTTTCCAGGCATAGTAAACTTCATTCCGAAACGGAATAGATCTGGCAGTTTGTCCAATCCACCGGCATCCTCCATAATCTCATGACCCTCAATGGAGCCATCAGGACATACCTTGTAGGTCAACTTGACGATAGCCGTGTCTTTAATGGGACGGTAAGAAGCTTCGACCACATAACCATCACCGGAGCCAGTCACCTTGAATTTGTCAAGCGTGAGCCCGAGATAGCGCCACATTCCCATGGTCTTATCGCTGTACAGCCTCGCGCCCATGTCATTCTCAACCGGAGCCCTGGAGAACTCAGGGGTAAGAGGCTCGGAAAGCATCTCCTTGCTGTTCACCTGATAACTGGAAAGGAAACCAGTCTTGGAATCGAAAGAAGCTTTCCATTCAGCTACTCTCTCAGATCCAACGCCAGCGAATGAGAAGACACCGCTGAACACTTGATTTCCAGAGATTTCAGTATGCTCGACTCCAGTTCCGGACACAGCGGCGGACCCTGGTTTGAATGACCCGGCGTCCCCTTTCTGGAGGATGAGCTGGTCATAAGCCACCTCATACCCGGCGGGAAGAAGGCCATCCTTTTCCCTGAGCACATACGACAGGTTTACCATGACATCCTTACCGGGAGCCTTGATAGCGGGGAGACCTATAGTGACGGTCCCGTTTTGCCCGGGGCCTACCTTAAGATTCTCAACCGAGCCGGTAGCTACAGGCTCGCCCTCGACAACCGCCGTCCAGAGAAGTCTGTACTGGGAGAGGTCTTTGAAGAAGTTCTCGTTGTAGACGTTGACTTTGAGATCCTTCGCTCCGCTCAGGATGACAGAGGGTGATGCGAGAGTGGACAGTATATTCCTGTATTGATAACGAACCTCGTAGGAATGAGGATGATAGGTCCTGTCAGCGGCGATGACACCGTTGCAGTTGAAAGAACCGTCAGAGGCATCATATTCATTGAAATCACCTCCGAAAGCGAAGATATGGTCATTGCCGGGAACCTTTGATGGCCAGATGATGGCCTGGTCCTCGAAGTCCCAGATGAAGCCACCCTGGTAGTTGGGATATTTGCGGATCACGTCCCAATACTCCTTGAAGTTACCCATAGAGTTACCCATCGCATGGGCGTACTCGCACTGGATCAGAGGCTTGGCGGGATTGCTCTCGCAGTACTTGACGCACCACTCCGGGGAACGGTACATCGGGCAGATGATGTCTGTGTTGTAATCATCGTCAGCTCTCTCGTACTGCACCGGCCTGGTGGGGTCATAGGCCTTGATCCAGTCGTAACTGGCCATGAAGTTCGGGCCGTTTCCAGCCTCGTTTCCAAGACTCCAGACAATCACGGAAGGATGGTTGATGTCCCTGAGGACCATCCTGCGATCCCTGACCAGATGGGCGGCCTTGAAATCCTCCCTCTTGGCGAGAGTGGCCTCACCGTAGCCCATACCATGAGACTCGATATTGCCTTCGTCAACGACATAGAGGCCGTATTTGTCACACAGGGAGTACCAGAGAGGGTCGTTGGGATAGTGGCTAGTGCGAACCGCATTGATATTCAATTCCTTCATAATCCGGATATCCCTGATCATGTCGGCCTCAGAAAGGACATATCCTTTGTTCGCGTTAAGCTCGTGACGGTCAACACCCTTGATCAAGATCGGTTTCCCGTTGACCAGCAACTGCTCATTCTTTATCTCCACAGTCCTGAATCCGAAATCGATCGAAGCGCTCTCCACCAGTCCGGCCTTCGAGAAGGCGTTGACTTTCAGAGTGTAAAGGTTGGGAGTCTCAGCGCTCCAGAGAGAAGGGGAAGACACGGAACCGTTGGCGACCACCTTAAGCTTCTTAGGAGCCGTTTCTCCAGAAGCGACACATTTTCCATCCTTGTCAAGGATCTGGTATTCCAATCTTGATATGCCCTTGGTCACCTCAGACTTGATCGTGAAGTTTCCGTCCATACCGGCGGCGATATTGACATCCTCAATACGCTCTTTCTCACGGGTATAGGCATACACTCCCCTGGCGATTCCGGAGAAGCGCCAGAAGTCCTGGTCCTCGAGGTAAGTGCCGTCGCACCAGCGGAAAATCTCCAACGCGATCTCGTTCTTGCCCGCCTTGACATATTTGGTGATATCGAAACGAGCCTCAAGCTTGCTGTCCTCGCTGTAGCCGACCATCTGACCGTTGACCCAGACACGGACATTGGATGTGGCAGAGCCTATACAGAGGCAGATTTGCTTACCGATCCATGAAGGATCAACCTCGAAGGTACGACGGTATTGACCCACATAGTTGCGCTCTGTGGGAGGGTAAGGAGGATTATTCTCGTAATGACCTCTCCAGGCATATCCGACATTGACATACAGCGGATCACCGAATCCGTTGAGTTCCCACATCCCGGGGACAGGCATCGTCTTCCACGAGGAATCATCGAAGCCCACCGCCTCGAAACCTTTTAGCCGTCCCTCAATGGTCTCGTTCCAGTTAAACTTCCATACTCCATTCAAAGACAAGGTCTTCTGCTGGTCAGTCACGAAAGTGGCCCTCATCGGCAGCCTGTTCTCCTCGAACACATTAGGATCCTGCCAAGGCTCCATTTTAACTTTCTTTTGGCCGAAGGCTGGCAAAACCACCGCACACAATGTGGCTATCAAGATTATTCTTTTCATATGATTATGGTTATTAATTAATCTTGGTCTCACGGTTATGAACCGTATTAGGCAAATTTAACAAAAAGGATGATTTATTTCATATATTTGTAATTGTATATACCCATAAAAACAAAAACCGATGAGAATCCTTATCGCGACTCTTATTTCCTCTCTTTGCTGGGTCCTGTCACCCGATGGCAACGGCATATCGCTCAATCTTTCCGACAGCGCTCTTCCCTATGACGACCACATCGAGATGAGCGGGGAGCAGATGGCCTTTGTATTACGCTGGGGAGTCGGCGCCGACCTCAGTTTCCACAGTGAGCGGTCACTGGTGTTCCCGATGCTCCGCACTATCCCGAACAACACCCACGCCAGCCTGATGCACAGGATGGGAGTGAATATCCCGTCATTAGTGAGTGTCAACGGTTACTCATTAACAGCGGAAAAAGTGGAAAAGGTCACGCTAAACGGCTATATGGAAGTCATCAGTTCTTTCGCCGCCAGCAGGACACGTCCAAGAGTCACACCGGCTCCCACGGTCAGACTCATCCGCAAGATATTCCCCTCCACTGACAAGCCGCTGATGGGAGAAGTATATGAGATTGAGAATATTACAGATAAGGATATCACGGTTTATATCCCCTCCTTCTCTCAGGTGTTCACAACTCCATCAGAGAAAGGTGTGACAGGCTCGTACATTATTCGGGGCGACATCTTCGGGGATGGTACTTTCAAGCTGGCGGCCGGAGAGAGACTCCGTTTCGGAGCCTGCTTCCAGGCGTACCGTCAAGGTGAGACAAAGCTTGAGCCGAATCTCGAGGCGGAGCTGAACGCCCGTCTTGAATATCTCTCCACGATAGATGGAAATCTCGTCCTTGACACCCCTGACGACGTGATAGACAGAGAGTTCCGCTTCGCCAAGATCAGGGCTTCCGAGAGCATCTTCAAGACCGCTGGAGGCTATATGCACGGTCCTGGCGGAGAGTCATACTACGCCGCTATCTGGGCAAACGACCAAGCTGAGTATGTCAATCCCTTCTTCCCTTTCCTCGGCTATTGGAAAGGGGACGACTCCGCACTGAACTCATACATGCATTTCGCCCGCTTCATGAATCCGGAATATAAGCCTATCCCTAGCTCTGTTATCGCCGAGGGCATTGACATCTGGAATGGAGCCGGGGATAGGGGCGATGCGGCCATGATCGCACATGGTGCCTCTCGCTACGCCCTTGAGAAAGGAGACCGGGCCGAGGCTTTGAAACTCTGGCCGTTAATTGAGTGGTGCCTGGAGTATTGCCATAGGAAACTCAGCCCCGAGGGAGTCGTCCTTTCCGACTCGGATGAGCTGGAGGGGCGTTTCCCGTCAGGCGATGCCAACCTATGCACCTCAACCCTATATTATGACGGTCTCCGCTCAGCGGCTTTCCTAGCCAAAGAGATAGGGCTCAAGTCCTCTGTATCAAAGCTTTATAACACACGTGCCGAGAAGCTGGCCAAGTCTATTGAAAGCTATTTCGGAGCCGATGTCCAGGGCTACCACACTTACCGTTATTACGACGGTAACGACGTTCTCCGCTCGTGGATATGTATGCCGCTTATCGTGGGCATACTTGACAGGGCAGAAGGCACAATCGCCGCATTGACTTCGGACAAGCTCATGACCAAGGACGGGCTTCTGACGCAACAGGGCAGCGAGACATTTTGGGACCGTTCCACACTGTATTCCCTGAGGGGAATGTATATCGCCGGGGACACCAAGACCGCCGGGGACTTTCTGCACTACTACTCCTCACGCAGACTGCTCGGGGATCATGTCCCATACCCGATCGAGGCATGGCCGGAGGGATCCCAAAGGCATCTTTCCGCCGAGAGCGGCCTTTATTGCAGGGTTATCACAGAAGGCATGTTCGGAATACGCCCGACAGGCTTCCGCTCTTTCTCCGTCACGCCCCGCTTGGCCGAAGACTGGAACCAAATGGCCCTGAGACATATACGTGCGTTCGGAGGCGACTTTGACCTGGAGGTCAGCCGTTCGGCGGGAAACAAGTTGGAACTACGGCTCAAGAACCATCTCACCGGCGCCACCAAGACATATAAGCTTACCCCCGGCGCCACCACCCAGATAAAGCTGTAGTTTATCAAGGCAAGAATAATTTGCGGAGAAAGATTTTTTGGCTATCTTTGTAGTCCAACCGGTGCTTTGGCCGAGCGGTTAGGCACAGGTCTGCAAAACCTGGGACAGCGGTTCGATTCCGCTAGGCACCTCAAAAAGAGAGACACGGCGGTCGCCGTGTCTCTCTTTTTGGGTGCCAGGGCACCATCATTCATTGAGGGGCGTTCCCCTCAAACTCCCTGAACTCGCTACGCTCGGAACCCGCAAAATTATTCAACGTACAAAAGAAGCCCTTTAAGGTACTCGCCTTCGGGGTGATAGATATTGACTGAATGATCCGCAGGCTGGTTCAAACGGTCCAGGATACGAACCGACCGGCCGGTCTGCGCCGCGGCTGAGAAAACAGCCAAGGCGAATGCCTCCTTGTCGACCACCTGGGAGCAACTGAAGGTGAACACCAGACCTCCTGGCGCGACCTTTGAGATGGCGGCGGCATTAAGTCTCTGATATGCCCTCAACGCATTGCTCAAAGCACCCCTGTGCTTCGCGAATGCCGGGGGGTCAACTATCATAAGGTCGTATTTGTCCTCAGGAACATCCCGCAGGAAATCAATAGCGTCAGCGCAGATGTCATTATGAGTTTCATCACCATAACCGTTCAGGAGCATATTCTTCCCGACCATGTCAACGGCCTTTTTAGAACTGTCAACTGAGTCCACATGAACAGCGCCGCCACGAAGGGCATAGATTGAGAAACCTCCCGTGTAGCAGAAAAGGTTAAGAACGTTACGACCCTTGGAATAGCGGCCGACCAGAGCCCTGTTCTCCCTCTGGTCAAGGAAGAAACCTGTCTTCTGGCCTTCGGTCCAATTCACGAGAAACTTATTGCCATTCTCCAGGACAATCTGCTCGTCATCGGAAAAACCATCAGCCTTGAATAAATAACCATCAATCAGATCCAGACCGGCTTTGAAAGGAGCCGTACCTGAGCTCTTGTCATAAACCGCCTTGAGTTTATCCCCGAAAACAGTCTTTAACGCCTCACATATCGCCCCTTTGGCCCGGAACATCCCGACGGAATGGGCCTGCATCACGCAAACGCCGTCATACCAATCCAAGATCAGCCCGGGAAGGCCATCCCCTTCTCCGTGAATAAGACGGAAACAGTTGGTTTCCAAACCATTCGCAAGTCCTGCCGCTTCTCTGACCTTAAGGGCTTTCCCGATCATATTCACCCAAAAACCGGGACCGAGGACATCTTCTCCAGAGAAACTCAGGACCCTAACGGCAATTGAGCCGATCTGATAATGCCCATAGGCCAGGAAGTTGCCCTCATGATCAAAAACACCCACCACATCGCCCTCGGAGGGTTGTCCCACTATTTGCGCGACAGCTCCTGAGAACACCCAAGGGTGGAAACGGCGCAAGGACTCATCCCTGCCCTTCTTGAGTATTATCTTTGTCATTCTTAGCTTGATTCTTTGGAGGGTTGGGCATCATCTGCTCCGGAGTGAGAGGATGCTTTTTCGAGCTTTTCAGTTTGAGATACATCTCCCTGCAGACCCATGCGTCAGTGGCGGCGTATGCTTGCTGAGCGTCAGAAAGGGTCTCCGCTTCCCAATTTGAGAGCTGCTGTGTCTTGGATATCTTGATGCCCAGGATGATGGCGGCCATTTTCTTAACAGCCTTATCCTTTATACCATATTCCCACACGATCTTCTGGAGATCGACAAAGCCCCTGGGAGTGAAATCGTGATGCCTCTCAAGTCCACGCACATCATCATTGACAGCTGCCCCGACTTTGATGATACTCTCATTGGAAAGAATTGATCTCAAAGGCTTGGGGATTCCTCCCATCAGCTTGATCCTGAACAAGAACGCCTTCTTGGCTCCCGAAAGCTGCAACAAAGAGACCCCATAGTGGGGTTGGTCAGGGGAAAAAGTAGGACGTGATTCAGTGTCGAATCCAATGATTCTCTGCCTTTTAAGGTAGCGGACAGCGCTGAGGAATTCCAGACCCACGCTGTCAATCACCTTGATTTTACCAGGGAAGCTCACCAGCTCCAGCTTATCTATTTCTTCCGGAGTTATACTTATTTTGTACATGTGAGACGTAGGTGTTCGGCGCGAACACGCCGACAGTATCCGCAAAATATTCGGGAACCTTATTATCATCAAACATCAAAGGGTGGCGAGAGCTGTTTCCCTCGGTAATCATCATCAGCCTGGCCACTGGGTAGGCGATATTATGGGTGAATAAATTTTTCTCCCTCAGTACCTTATAGCATGCTTTAGTGAAAGAGAAAGACGTGTCCGCCGAATATACGACTGGCACATCGCATCCTATCTTCCCAAAAAAGTCAACAATATCCTCGCCGCCCTCGGGAGCCAGAGCGTTAGAGCAAATCACCAGGACTTTACAACCAACAGTGGAATCCAAGGCAGCCAAAGCCCCGCCTACGGCTATCTCCCGCAGAGCGAGTGAATCCTTCCCTGAGACAGACAGGGAATCGTATGCAGGAATCGTGAAATTGAGCAGGGACACAATGGTCTCGCCCGAGAAATCAGGAAGGCCATCTTGGACGGTACGGGCATCCACATTATCGAACTCGTCAACACTCATCATCTTCTCGCTCATGGCCAAGCACTGAAGCGGCTCACCCACAAGAACAATCGTTCCGGAAAGCTTTCCGGCCAGAGAGGCCATGTGTTGAAGAGAAGGAAGGGAGTCCGAGACAAGCCTGTCGACAAGGGGGATAGAGTCATATCCAGCCTCAACGCGTCTGACGCATGATGAGAGCAGCGCCAACGCGGCAAAGACAAACAACGGATACTTGAGTCTCAAGGCGATAATAGATTGAATATCCGCGAATTTAATAAAATCAATCCAACAATGAAAGAATCTTGGGAACCAGTAAAGAACGGATGTATTCCTCTTCCATGAAATGGGTGCCATCGTACACCGTCCATGACCCTTCTCCAAAATACTTGCGCCATGTCCGGATCATCACGACCCCGCTGCGGCGGAATTTGTCATGCGTGCCGAAGAAAGCATGGAAATAGTCACGGCTTCCGTTCAAAGGAGTGTTTCTCAACGCCTCCCTCCTTGCCGCCGGCCATTTCAGCAAGGTACGACGGGCGAAATGAAGAGGTTGCCTGTCTCCCGCCTTAGGATGATAGTACCAATCAAAGAATCTGGTCACGCCAGGAATCCAGGCTATCCCTGCCATTACCCTGAAAAACAGAGGCGCGTTAAGGGAAGGAGACACGAAAAGATGAGGATATCCCCTCAAGGCGACAGCATGGATGGCGCCCATGCTCTCCCCTATCACCAGATCCGGTTTTACCTCTGACGCCCAAGATGCCAATTGCTCAGTGGCTATCTCAGGATCGAAGTCATAAGTCTTTATGAATATGGAATATCCCGGTCCGAGAAGGTCCCTGAGGATCGAGGGGATGCGGCTGTCGCCACCGCCTCCCATGCCATGGACATAGAGGATGGTCTTAGGATTCTTCACTTCGTTCAGAATGACAGGAAACGAAAGCGAGATTGATGATGATGTAGCCGAAGAAAGCCGAGAGGAAGATCAGAGACCAATGCTGACGGAACACAACGGCAAAAACTATGGCTACCAAAGTGACTGCCAAGAAAATAATCCTCTTGATGTTCTCAACCCTGGAGGCTTTCCCCGCTCCGAATTTCATCGAGAACATCGGCACCTCGCTGACCAGCAATAAACTTAGTGCAAGAGCCAGCACAGGTAGCAGGAAGGGCCCGGAGCACCATGAGGCTAAGAGGCTTTCAGGGACTTTATAAGCGTAGCACGCCAACGAGCCGCAGATCATGGCCGCAGCCGGAGTAGGAAGCCCCAGAAAACTGGAATGCTGTCTCTCATCGAGGTTGAACTTAGCCAGCCTGAGGGCCGAGAAAGCCGCGAGGATTATAGGGAAATACTTGAGAATAAGGATATTCGTGCTACCAGCCATGAAGAGCATCACCGATGGAAGGACACCAAAGGTGACCATGTCGGCAAGAGAATCCAGTTCCTTTCCTATTCCGGATGAGGCTTTCAGCATCCTGGCCGCGAAACCGTCGAAAAAGTCAAAAACAGCGCCCAGGATCATGCAAATAAAACCCAGGTCCAGGCGTCCGCCCAAAGTCAGAATCACCCCCACGACCCCACAGAGGAGGTTCATGGAGGTGATAGAGTCTGGAATATGCTTCCGGATATTCATTTATTTGATTCCGAGCTTTTTCTTGAGATCCTTGGGAAGAGCGTCCTTATGCATGACAAGGTCCATGGACTTGGCGGCGATGAAGTTCTCGGAGACAAACCATATACCCTTGTACTTACCGGTCTCACCCCATGAGTTCTTCACCATGTAGTAAGTGGTGCCGTTCTGATCCTTGGCGATACCGTAAATCTGCATGCCGTGGTCGTCGGTAGTGGTCTTATTGTCAAAGCCTTCCTGACGTGACTCCTGGGTGGGGACAAGCTCCTTGGGGATCTCCACAGGAGCCTTCTGGGCCTGTGCGGGATCAGCTCCGACCCAACGGGCCTGGTCGCTGCCGGTAGCCATTGCTTTCGCGTCCACGAGCACACCGACACCATTCCTGGTGAAACCGATCTCACTCACATCAGATCCCCAAGCCACGGTGTAACCCTTCTCGACAGCGTTCTTGAGGGCATCCATGAACTCATTGAGGGGCACGTTGTATGAGGCGTCTCCTCTCCAGTTGTCACCAATCTCGAGAGCGAACTTGGTGTAGAACGGATGATGGGTGAAGGAGGTGAGGTTCACATAATCGGAAGTCACGATGCCGAGCTCATCCCTGTAGGAAGCGGGAGTGTAGGTCTTGCCTTTGTACTCGAAGCTGGCGGGAGCCGCGCCGAAGAAGTTGTCGCACATGGCGTCGAAACCGCCCTTCCAAGTCGTGGATAGACCTCCACGGCCAGAAGTCTTGACGATAGCCTCGACATATGCCTTTGTCACGGCGTCAATCTCACTGTGTTTGGGGAGTGCCTGCTTTCCGGGCATCACCTCCTGAGGCACAATACCGTAGTCAGCGATGACATGGAAAACATCGTCGGCCTCAGATCCGGGACCGAAGCGGAGATCGCCGTCCAGACGGACGTACTTGTCGGCCCTGTCCTTATAGGACTGAGAAACCACGAACATCTCAGAGAGATCAGGATAATCAGCCGCATCCTTGATACCCTTGATCCTGATGATCTCGGACTCGAGGAAGGCGATGGTGGAGAAACACCAACAAGTGCTGGAACTGGCCTGGTTCTTAATGGAAGTGATAGGGTTCTCCTTGATCACCGTGAACTTGTAGTCAGCTTGGGGAAGCTGGGGCCTGGGCTGCTGGGCGAAGAGCGCTGATGGAATCATCACGGCCGCGATGGCAGCGAATACAAAAACGTTCGTTCTCATGAATCTTTGATATTTATGGATTAATAATTCTCAGCCTTAACCTGGAAGTAGCTCTGGGGATGGTTGCAGACAGGGCAAACCTCAGGAGCCTTCTTTCCGATCACGATATGGCCGCAATTGGAGCACTCCCAGATGGCGTCCTCGTCACGGGTGAAAACCACGGCATCCTTAACCTTACCCAACAGCTTGCGGTACCGCTCCTCATGAGTCTTCTCAATGGCGCCGACTTTGGCGAAGAGGTCGGCGATCTCATCAAAGCCTTCCTCCTTGGCGGTCTTGGCGAAGCCGTCATACATGTCTGTCCATTCGAAATTCTCACCATCAGCGGCATCAGCCAGATTGACGTCAGTGGCGGGCACTGATCCGCCATGGAGGAACTTGAACCAGATCTTGGCATGTTCCTTCTCGTTTTTGGCGGTCTCCTCGAATATTTTACTTATCTGGACATACCCGTCTTTCTTTGCCCTGGAGGCGTAATAGAGGTACTTGGTGTGAGCCTGACTCTCACCCGCGAAAGCGGTTTGCAGGTTCTGCTCGGTTTTTGATCCTTTGAGTTCCATGATTATCGAATATAAATGGTCAGCGAAAAGCGCTAAACGCAAATCTAACAAAAAATAACTAATTTTGACGATAATTCGGGAATATTATGCCTTCACCCAAGAGAAAGAGGAAGAAACGGAATTTGCGGTTAAGCCCCTGGGCAGCTGTCTGTGTGGCCGCGGGGCTTCTTCTCACCATTTTCCTCATCTCCCGGGGATGGGGTGGAAGCGCCGGTGCCGAAAGAGGAGCAAAGGTCCCCGCGGGCACATGGAGATACGGGATTGACATATCCCATAACAACGGCGGGAAGATAGCTTGGGATTCCTTATACGTCATGACGGACAACAAGAGGAGAACTGTCAGGGATCCCTACTCAGCCAAAGAGATAAAGCCTGTGAGTTTTGTGTTCATCAAAGCCACTGAGGGTGCTTCTTTCAAGGATCCGGACTTTAAGGATAACTGGAGAGAAGCCGGTAAGACATCCCTCAGAAGAGGGGCATATCATTTCTTCAGAAGTTCTAAAGACGGTGAGACGCAAGCCAGGAATTTCATCTCGACTGTCGGGGACATGCGGATCAAGGATCTGCCTCCCGTTCTCGATATAGAGACCATACACTTAGGCTGCTCAGACGAATTGCTGAACCGCAGGGCTTTGTCGTGGCTGAGGACAGTTGAGACGCACTACGGCAAAAAACCGGCTGTTTACGCCAGTTCTTCCTTCATAAAAGATCATTTATCCAAAGATATCACCGACAACTACCCGATTTGGGTGGCACATTACGGGAAGCCCAGGCCTGCCCACGAGAGTTGGGTATGGTGGCAATTCACAGACAGGGCTGTGGTAAAGGGGGTTCCAGGTACCGTGGACCTGAGCGTGATGGAGGTGGATTAGTCTGAGACCTTGACGAAAGTACTCCCGTCCCAGCGAAATACCATGGCCCGGCAATACTGATTCCCGGTCGCCTCGGAACGCCCATTCTCTGAGAAATAGAAACGCCCGTCACCCAAAGGAGAGACTCCTGTTCCTCCCCATTTGAAGTTTATCCCTTCAACCGGATTCTCCCATGAGCCTATGACAGGATGCCTGGAAGTGTCGTAAGGTACTCCGATGAGTCCTCTCTTGACAGGCCGGCGGGACACATCGAACGAGAAAGCGGGATAATTCGTGAACCTTTCCTTCGAACCTTTGTAGACAAAGAGGAACATTCTACCTGAGCGACGGTCATAGGCCATGTTCTGGACACCCCAATTGGTGTTGCCAGTGTACACGAAATACTTGTCCAGAGGCTTCTCGGGACCCTCGGAATAGAACTCACCGAACTTGACCGTACCCGCGAATCCAGCCAGCTTATCAAGGTCGTAACGAAGCAGGATCTGGCTGTCGTTGTCGCTTCTGGAGGTGTCGCCATAAACACCGTAAGCGACATACAGAAAATCTTTCCCCCTCTTTTTACCAATCTTGGGGGCGATCGCGACACCATCTATTCCGGAGCAACCATAGAAATGCTCATATTCTTCACCGGAGGAACCGAAACCCTTGAGGTGATAGTCCTTGGTAGCCTCCCTGACACAGACGATCTTGAAAGCTTCATTATTCTCAGAATCCTGGCCAACCTCAGTAATTCTATCAACATCGATAATGGCGATATAGAACAGTGACCTCCCTTTTGCGAAGTCAGACAAACCTTTGCCTATCGCATCATCCTTACATTCCAAGGAGGCGAAGACCTTTCGCCGTGACGGATCGAAGACCATGGCACCGAGATGACCTTGGATATGCTCCACCGATCCGAGGACGTCACCCTTCATGTCGGTCACGAGGAACCTGTCCGTGAAAGAGAAATACATTCTTCCGGCACCAGGATCATAAGCTATTCCTTGGACATGATGTTTGCCCCCCTCAACATAAACCTCCGGGAGCGCTCCGTCATGGCCAGACTGACCGGACATCCCTGTCCCCAGAGCGAAACATGCGACAATAAGGAATAATATCTTTCTCATATTCAACTATTTCCCAATTCCATAACCATGGCTTTGGCGACCGCTTCTGACGCACCGCCGCCCCCAAGAGATTCCCTTATCTCAGAGTAACCAGCCAACATCTTTCCTTTATATTCAGAATCCTCTATAAGACGCCTCACCTCATTCAGGAGATTGCCCGCTGTGAAGTAATCCTGAAGGAGCTCCCTGAAGCACATCTTGTCAAGAATCAAGTTGCCTAGACTGATATAACGTACTTTAATTATCATTCTGGCAATCAGGTAATTAAAGGTAGATGTCCTATAGGCGACGACCTGTGGAGTCCCCAAGAGAGCGCACTCGAGCGACGCGGTACCGGAATTCACCACAGCGGCGGCGGCATGGCGCATGACTCCATAACTGTTACCGAAGACTACCCTAACATGGTCCCTTCCTCCGACATACCCAGAGTAATCCTCATCCGAACGGGAGGGCGCTCCGGCAATAACGAACTGATAGTCAGAATATTCCTTCAGAGCATGAAGCTTATCGGCGAACTCCATGTAAACAGGCATCATCGAAGCTATCTCCCCCGACCTCGATCCGGGCAGAAGAGCGATAATAGGCTTGTCCGGCAAACCGGTCTCATCCAAGAAGTCCTTCCTTGTCTTTGTCATGGCCGAGGAATAATCCACAGCGTCCACAAGAGGATTCCCTTTATAAATGAAATCGACCTCTTTTGAAGTGAAATACGGGATCTCGAACGGGAACACTATAAATAGTTTATCGACATATTCCTTGAGTTTCCTCACACGGCTTTCCCTGGAGGCCCAAACCTTCGGAGCAATGTAATAAAACACCCTGAATCCGGCCTTATGGGCAAACTCAGCTATCTTGAAATTGAATCCTGGATAATCGATGAGGATAACCGCGTCAGGTTCCCATGATAGAATGTCTTTCTTGCATGACTCCAGCCTTCTGGCGAATTTCCGAGGATGGAGAAGAACCTGAGAGAACCCGATGACCGCCCCTTCCCTGTAATCGCTTACAAGCTCTCCTCCAGCCGCCGCCATCAAGGCACCTCCCCAACAGCGGATCTCGGCGTGTGGATCGGCGGCGAGAAGCCCCCGGATCAAATTAGATCCGTGGAGATCCCCGGAAGCTTCTCCGGCTATGAGATAATACCGTCCCATCAGAACTCCTCGTTCATCATGCTCCCAAGACGCCTTTCCTCGTCATGGTCCGTTCTGTCAATAGTCTGTGGGGTTATAGATATATATCCATCCTCAAGAGCGTGGTGATCAGCGAATCCGTCCCCGCCCGGGCTTCCGTCAAGGAAACGGCCACGCATGATGTACAGGCCATCAACCCTCTCATTAACCTCAGGAGGAACGGCTCCATCCCATGTCTCGAATTCCTCGACCCAATACCCGTATCCTTGATGGCAGACACGCACACCCTTCACAGGCACGTCGGAAGGGGGAAAGTTGATATTATACGACATTCCCCTCCCCTTTGGCCAGTTGTCCATCAACTTGGAGAAAATCGCGGGGAAACGCTCTGTGACAGACGAGAAGTCAGCGTCTTCCCCGAACTCACAGAGAGAAACGCCTATGGCCGGGATCCCATTGATCGCAGCCTCCTCAGCGGCACCCATGGTGCCGGAATAATTAGTGGCAACGGAAGCGTTGGAGCCATGATTGATACCGCATATCACCACATCGCACTTCCTGTCTGGGAATATTTTGTCCAATGCGAACTTGACGCAGCTGGCTGGGGTGGCATCCAACCAAGACCATGAGACTCCATCCTTCTCGCCGAGGTATTTATAGGCGCATGGACGGTTGCCCAAAGACACGGCGACTGACATCCCGGACTGGTGGGTTCTCGGCGCCACAACCGTGATCCTGCCAAATTGTCGCATCATCGACACAAGCTCATGGATGCCCTTGGAGCTGTATCCGTCATCGTTTGTTATCAATATGTTCAGATTTGAAGGCATATCAATCGTTTTTAATTTACAAATATACTGAATTCCCCTTTTTTTTGGTAAATTTGCATCACTTTTGCAGTAAGAAATGACTGCCTATAGAAAGGAAAATGTTTAAACAACTTATAATTATTTTTTAACAATGATCAAATTAGGTATTAACGGATTCGGCCGCATCGGCCGTATGGTTTTCCGCGCTGCTGTCGAGAATTTCGCCAATGACATTGAGGTCGTCGGTATCAATGACCTTCTCGATCCCGAGTATCTCGCTTACATGCTCAAGTATGATTCAGTCCATGGCCAGTTCCAGGGCGACATCAAGGTCGAGAACGGCAATCTCATCGTAAACGGAAAGTGCATCCGTGTCACCGCCGAGATGGATCCCGCCAACCTTAAATGGAATGAGGTCGGCGCTGAGATCGTAGTCGAGTCCACTGGTTTCTTCCTCACTGACGAGACCGCAAGGAAGCACATCCAGGCTGGAGCCAAGAAGGTTATCATGTCCGCTCCTTCAAAGGACGCTACCCCTATGTTCGTCTATGGTGTGAACCACACCACTTACGCTGGTCAGGACATCATCTCCAACGCTTCCTGCACCACCAACTGCCTCGCCCCTATCTCCAAGGTTCTCAACGACAAGTTCGGAATCAAGAGGGGTCTTATGACTACCGTTCACGCCGCCACAGCGACCCAGAAGACCGTCGACGGTCCTTCCAAGAAGGATTGGAGAGGTGGCCGTGGAATCCTCGAGAACATCATTCCTTCCTCCACCGGTGCCGCCAAGGCTGTCGGTAAGGTTCTCCCTGAGCTTAATGGTAAGCTCACCGGAATGTCTCTCCGCGTCCCTACATCCGATGTCTCCTTCGTTGACCTGACTTGCGAACTCAACACTCCCGCCACTTACGACGAGATCTGCGCCGCCATGAAGGCCGCTTCCGAGGGCGAGCTCAAGGGCATCCTGGGCTACACCGATGAGGCCGTCGTTTCCACCGACTTCCGCAACGATCCCCGTACTTCCATCTTCGACGTCAAGGCCGGTATCCAGCTCGATCCTACCTTCGTCAAGGTCTGCGCTTGGTACGACAACGAGTGGGGTTATTCCAACAAAGTGCTTGAAATGGCCCGCGTTATTGCATAATTACAATTTATTTATAAATTTGCGATTGCAAGGCTTGGCCTTCGGGCCAGGCCTTTTTTTTAAAGGAACATTTTAAAACAACTTATTAATTATCAGCATTATGAAAAAGTATGTTTTGTCATTCATGTGCGTAGCCATCATCTTCTCTGGCTGCTCCAACATGTCCAAGACCGGTAAAGGAACTTTGATCGGATCTGGCGCAGGTGCCGCTATCGGTGCTGGCCTTGGCGCTATCATCGGTAAGGATGCCAAGGGTGCCGCCATCGGTGCCGCCATCGGAACAGCCGTCGGCGCTGGCGCTGGTGCTGTCATCGGAAAGAAGATGGACAAGAAGGCCGAGGAGCTCGCCGCCCTCGAGAACGCTCAGATCGAGACTGTCGAGGACGCCAACGGACTTGAGGCCATCAAGGTCACCTTCAACAGCGGTATTCTCTTCGACACCAACAAGTCTGACCTCAAGCAGGCTTCAAAGAATGAGCTCAGCCAGTTCGCAAGCAAGATGTCTGACATGGTGGACACCGACATCACCATCTATGGCCACACGGACAACACCGGTTCCGACGCTGTCAACGAGAGGCTTTCCAACGAGAGGGCCCAGAGCGTCGCCAACTATCTGAAGAACTGCGGTATCGCGGCCACCCGTATGACCACTGAGGGCAAGTCCTACTCAATGCCTGTCGCTGACAACAGCACCAAGGAGGGAAGGGCCCAGAACCGCCGTGTCGAGATCTACATCTCCGCCAACCAGAAGATGATCGAGGCCGCCGAGAACGGTACTCTCGAGTAGTCTTTAAATCTTATAAAAAAAGTAGGCTGACTCAAATAGTCAGCCTACTTTTTTTGAAGATTCAATTCACCTAATAGACTGTGAAAACGAATGAGTTGGATTCCACGCCGCTACCATCTGTGGCTTTGCAGTATATTGTCGATTTTCCTACTTTCAACCCAGTGAAAGTGACCGTTCTTTTGTCGCTGGAGTTCTTATAGGATAACTGAACCACAGATGTATTAGTGCTTACCCATTGAACCTTTGTGACCTCAGCATCGGAAGGCAGAACAGTCGCAGTAGTTGGCCAGCTATGTCCAACCTGCGCCGAACCTCCTCCTGTAATCGTGATTGATGAGATGTACGGAGTACCAATGATTCCAATCTGCTTGGATACAGTTTTGGTGACCTCGCCATTCAGGCTCCTATAGGTAGCGGTAAGAATCACAGGATTGCTTGCGGTAGTGTTCTTAAGCCCCCTTATGGTACAAGTTAGGTCAGTGGAAGACTCAATCTTAGCGCATGAGGTTGAACTTAGTGACCAGGTGACCTTATTGTTGAATGGATCAGGTGAGAGGGCAGCTGTAACCTTGAAGGTACCATTAGGCCTGGTCTGATAGCTACCGGTTCCACCACTGCTAGTTAATGTGATTTGGTTAGCCGTCCTTTCATTGATTGAGAAGTCAATTCTCCCAACTACCCCGCTGCCGTCTTGTGCTTCCGCTATGACATATTCATTGAAACTCTCTTTCTTGAATGTCACTAAACCATTCTGATCCACAGTGAACGCATCGGTATTGCTGCTCCTCCATGTCACTTTTGTATTATTCGCATTGGTTGGATATACCTTAGCGGAAAGCTTGTATGTTTTGTCCTTATAAGTAATATACTGCCAATGGAAAGTTTCTGCCTTCCCTGAAGGATTGAGGATTTCTATCTTGGTCACAGGTTGTGTCACAGTCACCGTACATTTAGCTGTCTTGGATCCGTCTTGCGTCGTCACAGTGACCGTAGTCGTTCCCTTTGCTTTGGCTATCACCTCTCCTGTTGTTGAGACAATCGCGACGGAGGTGTTGCTCGACTTCCAAGTAACATTCTGGTTTGTGGCATTGGTAGGCTCCAACGTGGCAGTGAGCGTCTCGCTCGAGCCAGCAGCTATTGTAAGGGTTGTCTTATTAAGGCTGACACCTGTCACCTTTACCTCTTTCGACGTCACTGTAACAGCACAGGTCGCTGTTTTTCCGCCGTCTTCTGTCGTTACCGTGATAGTGGCCTTTCCGGCCTTGACTCCGGTCACTTTACCTTCCGCATCAACTGTGGCGACGGTCGCGTCAGAGGACTTGTAGCTCACAGTCTTGTTGGTGGCCTCAGCCGGAGTGATTGTAGCGGTTATCGAGGCAGACCCACCCTCAATGATGGTGAGAGTCTCTTCGTCAACTGAAACTGACTCAACAGGTATCGCCTTCGGGGTAACAGTGATCTTGCACTCGGCGGTCTTGCCTCCGTCCGCGGTAGTCACGGTAATAACCGCCTCACCAGCCTTGACTCCTGTTACCTTTCCATCGCTGACCGTAGCCACGGCCGCATCGGATGATGCCCATGTGACGGCTTTGTCAGAAGCGTTGTCAGGTGTGACGGTGGCTGTGAGCGTAAGCTCGCCCTCCTCGGGCACCTCGGCCTCAGTCTCGCTCAGTGTGACTCCCTCGACGGGCACGGTGACAGTGACCTCGCAGGTGGCGGTCTTACTTCCGTCAACGGTCTTCACGGTGATAGTGGCCTTTCCTGCCCCCACGGCCTTTACTTTGCCGTTACTGACAGTGGCGACCGACGCATCAGAGGAAGTCCAGCTAACGGTCTTGTCAGTGGCGTCTGGCGGAGCCACGGTGGCAGCCAAGGTAACCTCCGCACCCGGGGTAAGAGCGGCTGTAGCCTTGTCAAGAGTAACGCCCGTGACGTTGATGATGTTGGCCTCAACTGTCACAGAGCAGGTAGCGGTCTTGCCACCGTCGGAGGTGGTGACGGTGACAGTGGCCGACCCGGCCTTCACACCGGTCACACGGCCACTGTTGTCAACAGTTGCCACAGAACTGTTAGATGACGACCAGTTAACCATCTTGTTGCTGGCATCAGCAGGGGTTACAGTGGCCGTGAGGCTCTCACTTGCACCCTCCTTGATGGTAATGCTAGTCTTGCTTACACTCACACCGGATACTGAAATCTCGGCAGGTTCCTTTTCGCCGCAGCCGATAGCCGACAGCAAGGTCATGGCCGATAACAATGCGGCCACGAAAGTCTTGATAGGTCTTGTTCGCATGATGGTAAGTATTAGAAGAATGAATAGTCTTTTATTTGCCCATATAAATATAAGGACAAAAAATAAAAAAACAAATATATATTCTCTTTTAATATACTCTCGGGCCGAAAATAGCTGTTCCGATGCGGACAATTGTGGCGCCATGCCTCACGGCCAAAGGCCAGTCATGGGACATGCCGATAGAGAGTTCAGTGAAGTCTGGAAGCACGAAAACTGAGTCCAGACGCTTCTTGAAAGCCTCTATCCTAGCGAAATCAGCCTCAACCACAGACACATCATCAGTGTTGGTCGCCATGCCCATGAGGCCACGAAAGCGGACATGCTGGAAAGAAGCCCTCCTGGCAGGGCAAAGAATGTCGCTTATTTCCTCTTCCGTAAAGCCTCCCTTAGTCTCCTCAGCGCCTAAATGTAGCTCAAGCAGGACATCAATCACTTTGCCATGCTCGCTCCCCCACTTCTCCACCGCTTCGAGAAGCCGCAGTGAATCAATAGATTCAACCAACGAGGCATAAGGCAATACAAACTTGAGTTTGTTGGTCTGAAGATGGCCTATGAAGTGCCATTCAATATCGGCAGGCAAAACAGGAACCTTGGCGGCGAACTCCTGAGGCCTATTCTCCCCGAAACGACGCTGGCCAGCGGAATATGCCTCAATGATATCCTGGGCTGGGTGGAATTTGGAAACTGCCACCAGTTTGACTCCTGGCGGCAGTTCCTTCAATACCCGTTTGAGATTATCTTCTACCATTCTTCTTGGCTTGATCCCGCTGCATCTGGGCCTGCATCTTCTGAGCTTCCTCTAAACGTTGCTGCCACTTGCTCTTAGGCTGCTTTTTGCCCTCGCTGGCCTTGAGCTTGGCCTGGATTTCCTCCGGATGTACAAACCATTTCTTGATGACCCAAGTCTCAAACATGGTGATGAGGTTGGAGAGCAGGTAGTAGTAACTAAGTCCTGAGGAGAGGCTGTTACAGATGAAATACATCATGATTGGCATCATCCACACGCTCATGAACCTCATGGAAGCCATCTGAGGGTCATCAGCACCTGGCTGGGACGCTGTCGTGAGCTTGGAATAGAAAAACATCGAGATCGCCATGAGAAGGGCGAACAGCGAGATGTGATCTCCAAGCAACGGCACCCTTGTGCCAAAGTTGATGATCGAGTCATAGGCGCTCAAATCCTCAGCCCAAAGGAAAGGCTGCTGCCGCAGCTCAATCGAGGCCGGGAAGAAACGGAACATCGCCCACAGGATCGGGAACTGGAGAAGCATCGGCAGACATCCTCCCATCGGGCTGATCCCAGCCCGCTTGTAGAGATCCATCTGAGCCTGCTGCTTCTTCATGGCATCCTCCTGCTTGGGGTACTTGGCACTCAACTTGTCAATCTCAGGCTTGATGGCCTGCATCTTCGCCGATGAAGAATATGACTTGTAAGCGAAAGGAAGCACGACCAGTTTGATCAGGAGCGTCATGATCAGGATGATGATTCCGAAGTTGGAGATGAACTTACGCAGGAAATCGAAAGTTGGTATGATCACATACTTGGTGAAGATTCCCACGACATTTCCTCCCAACGGAATGATTCTCTCGAACTTATGGTCATAAGACTTAAGGGTCTTATAGTGGTTGGGCCCGAAATAATACTCAAACGGAATGACAGATTCCACCTGTCCCGGCTGGAAATCCACCCTCATCCCCGCCTGACAGGTCATGAGGTTATGATCCGGATCGTCCTCAGGGAAGAATTTGATGTCAAACTCCGCCGAGGAATACTCCTTGGGAGCCCTGAAAATCGCCGAGAAGAACTGCTGTTGGAAGGCGAACCAAGAGACCTTAGTGTCAACCCTCTTGGACGTAGAGCGCGACCTGCCGATATCGGCGGGTTTCTTCTCCCCGGAGAAATAATAGTCGAGCTTGGAATACTGGGACTCATTCTTGAAACCTTTCTCCATACGGGGAATGGTCATGTTGTAGTCCATGTCAATGGAGAACACATTCTTGGGAATCACATTCTCCATCCCGACAAATGCCAGGGCATTGCTGACCAAGTACTCTCCCTCACGGATAGAGTACCTCTGCTCGATGTACCCACCACCAGCGAAGGGCAGACGCATCACCAGACTCGTGTCGGTCTTCTCAGCTACAGCGAAGTTGAAATCAGCCGTATTGACCATTTCCCCCGCATAAACCTTTATACCAAATTGGCTGGCACCTGGCTTGAACAGGTATAGGTCCTCGCCGCCGTAGGTCTTGTAATCCTTTAATTTCGCCGAATATGGTTGAGCACCCTTTGTGGTAAAAGCCACCTCGAACTTGTCGTTGGCGAGAGTGATTATCTCACCCTCTCCGGAGTGGGCGGCCTCAAGAAGAGAGTCTTTGTAAATATTCACAGCCTCAACGGATCCATCCGCGCTAGCGATGGCTGTGGCGGTATCCCTTGCGGCAGCCTCAACGGCAGCAATGGAATCCGCCCTGAAACGATCCACGGCGGCGATAGAATCCAACTGCGCCTGATAGGCGGCTTGTTTCTGATACTGCTTGTTCTGGTAGAAGGTAAAGCCGAACAGGAGTAACCCCATCAGGACAATACCGATAAGTGTATTCTTATCCATCCTTTACTTCTCTTCCTCCGCTTCTCTCTCCTTGATGATCTTGGCCTCAAGTTCCTTAAGCTCCTGCTTAGCTGCGTCGATACGCTCCTGCATCTGCTTGATCAGCGGCTCAGAGTTCTTGGACGCTGAGAAGAAACCGATATTATTCTCATAAGTCACGATGTCCTGCTGGAGTTTGTTATATTCCTGGACAAGGCGGTCTCTCTCACTGACAGGTTTCCTGACGGAAGCCGCACCACGGGCGACTCCCCTGCCAGCCCTAGGAGAATAATCCGGGAATTTTGCCTGCATGGCATCGGAATACGCCTTCTGAATACTTTCCTTCTCTTTATAAGGGACAAATCCAATATTCCTCCACCTCTCAGCGAACTCGTGAGCCGCGGCCTGGTCAGCCTCAGGATCCTTGGACTCGTAGGCTGAGATCTCGTCGATCAGGGCCTTCTTTGACTTGAGATTACCATAATAGTCATTCTCAGGCTTGGCGTTCTTGTCACGCTCAGCGAAGAACTCATCACAAGCGGCGCGGAATCTCTTCCACAGCTGCTCTGACTTCTTGCGAGGCACGGCACCTATCTCTTTCCACTCCTTCTGGAGGGCAATGATAGCCTCAGTGGTCTTTTTCCACTCCTTGCTGTCCTTCAATGCCTCAACCTTCTCGATGATGGAGAGTTTCTTATCCATGTTCTCGTTCATCGAGTCCTTGAATTGGGAATAATACTCCCTCTTCCTGGCGAAGAATTTGTCGCAAGCGGCACGGAAACGATCATAGATTTTCTGGTTCTCCTTCTTGGTGGCGAAACCTATAGTCCTCCACTTTTTCTGGATCTCCTCGATCTCCGAGGAAAGCTGGTTCCACTCTCCGGATGACTTGACTTCCTTCTCAGCTATAGCCTCAACCTGCTCACAGAGTTTCGTCTTCTCATCGAGGTTCTCCTGCTGCTTCTCCTTCTGGCCCTCGAAATGAGCCTGGTATTTCTTGTTGATCACAGCCGTGGCCGCCTTGAAACGCTCCCAAATAGAGTCGCGATACTCCTTAGCCACAGGGCCATATTCCTTCCACTGCTCATGGAGCTTCTGGAGCTCACGGAAAGCCTCGACAACATTCTCGTCCTCCGCTAGTTTCTCAGCGGCCTCGCAGAACTCCAATTTGGCCTCGAGGTTTTTCTTGAAATCAAGATCGCGGAGATCGCGGTTTATCTTCACCATGTCGTAGAACTTCTCGACATAGAACTGGTAGGTGTCATTCAGGTCACGGAACTTTGTAGCGGGGACCGGTCCGATCTCCCTCCAGCGGTTCTGAAGCTCACGGAAAGCGGGGAAAGTGGAGCTCACATCCTCCTGTTTCTCGACGAGAGTCTTCAGATCCTCGATCACGGCCTGCTTAGCCACGAAATTATCCTCCCTCTGAGCGTCCTGCTGACGGTTAAACTCCGCGCGCTCACGCTTGTAATTGGCGTAGACACCCTTGAATGCGGTCTCAATAGCCTCAAACGGGTTATCTTTGACTTCATCGGTCTTAGGGGATGGAGTGACTTCCTCAATCACATCCTCACGGGATGAAGGCTCATCGACTTTAGAGCCCAGGCCCGCCTCGGCCTTCTCCTTGGAAAGCCTCTTATAGAAAGCCGACTTGATCGCCTCGGCCTCCTTATACCTTCTCATCCTGTTCTCGTCCTGCGAGAGTTTGTCAAACATGTCCGACAACTCAGCCAGTGTCAAGCTGCCGAGATCGACAGCCTCACCCGCAGGCTCACCCACGGCGTCATTTTCCGCGACAACTTCCTCCTCCTCAACTTTCTCTTCCTCAGCCTTCTCTTCCGGGCCGAGCACGGTCTCCTTGATCTCTTCGGCAACGGTTTTCACCGCATCCTCGACAATCTCGCCAGCCTTACCGGCCAGATCAGAGACACTCTCGACAAGCTCCTTGAAGGCGCCCTTGGGCTCTTCCACTACATCTGGGGTATTGTTCACCTCAGGAATATTCTCTTCACTCATGCTACAATAATTTAGAGTTACACATTTATGCCATAATAAGCATTTTACAAATATACCTAAAAAAAACAATTAAAAAAGTTATTTTCGCGAAAGGAAACCATTTATTATATGCGCATTGACATCCTGACAGTGGTACCTGAGCTTCTGGAAAGCCCCTTGGGATACTCCATAGTGGGCAGGGCCATCAAAAAAGGCCTTGTCGAGATACATGTCCACAACCTCCGGAAATACGGCCTCGGCCCTAGAGCCAACGTAGATGATTACTCTTACGGAGGTGACGCCGGAATGGTTATGATGGTGGAGCCTGTGGACAAGATGATCGCGGAGCTGAAGTCCGAAAGGGAATATGACGAGGTCATCTACATGTCCCCGGACGGCGAGAGACTGACCCAGGGAATATCTAATGAGCTGTCCCTTAAGGAGAATCTCATTATCCTCTGCGGCCATTACAAAGGCATAGACCACAGGATCAGAGAGCATCTCGTCACAAGGGAGATCTCTGTCGGGGACTATGTGGTCAGCGGAGGTGAGATTCCCGCCGCTCTTCTCGCGGACTCTATAGTCAGGCTCATTCCCGGTGCGCTCACAGATGAGACATCAGCGTTGAGCGACAGTTTCCAGGACGGGTTACTCTCCCCTCCTGTATACACACGTCCGGCTGAGTACAAGGGCTGGAAGGTCCCTGAGGTCTTGCTCAGTGGCAATCCCAAACTGATCCACGCCTGGCAGGATGAGCAAGCGTTAGAACGCACGAGGCTTTTACGCCCTGAACTTCTTGACAATAATCCTAATTAAGATTGCGGCCGTGGCATAGGCGGTACGACAGACCGCTGCCGCAAGGGCATGGCTCATCGGCCTGTACCGGAGGGATATAAAGGCTCATATAGGGATTCTTGCGGATCAGGTCCATGGCCGGCTCATCCTCACTCTGTAGAATGACTTTCAAACAATTTGCCTCGTTTGGTGAATACCCTCTCAATAGCCACTTAGGAAGGCTGTTGGCATAGGCCGCCACTATCTCCATGCAAGCGTTGTAGTCCTCGAAAGTCTCTATATCGTCCTGACGGTCGGAAACACAGCCGAATATCTCCTCCGTGGCGTCATCACCCCATATCATCTGGGAGTTCATCCAGATGTCATGTTCCTCAAGGACAAGCTCTTTGCCGCTATATCCCAGATTCAGAAGCATTTCCACAAGGCTTTTTCCTTCTTCAGAACCAAGCCCGAACACGAATTCCGGAGAGCCGGTACCAGCCTCTATGGCTTGTTCAGGAGTAAAATCCCTGAACCCGCCCAAGTCTGGATAATCTTTTCTCCCCGTAACGATCTTTGAGGGCTCATATATTCCAGGAGCAGCGACGCATGGCTCTCCCTCAAGATCTATCCTGCAAAGCTTGAAAACGGGACTGGCGGCCAGATGCCTGGTAAAAGACTCCACATCCCACCTCCCAGCCCACTCATTGTAGGCCAACATCTTCTCGTAGAACTCGTCCACAGTCATCACCCCATAGAGGTTGAGATAACCGAACGCCGCCCTCTCCATCTCGAAAGCCCCATCTTCCTCCCGCTCAGCGATTACAGTGGCGATATGAGGCGAGACAATGTCATAGACCTCCTTGGGAACCCATATCTCTTTATAATCCTCATTGGAAACGTCTGTCCTAAGCAAGCCGACGGTCTCGAGAACTGTGGGATAGTCCGGGTATTCCATGGACACGGGCACCTCAGGGCCAGCCTCGACCAATGACAAAAGCAGCCTCAAGTCGCGTTCGAGCATATTCCCGAGCCATTCCCTAGGTCTCTCGACGATGAAGGCGCCCAACTTCTCCACAAACTCACTCTTGCGTATATGACGGGGAACATCCGCCCCGAAGAAGTGGCGGATGTCCTCCAGGTCAACCTTGTGAAAGTTACCCAGGGCTGATATGATGATGCTGTCGCGCAAACTAGATAGTGAACTTTCTCCAGAAACCGGTCATATCCTCCAAGGTCTTTCCCTTGGTCTCCGGGACAAGTTTCCAAACGAACAGGGCAGCCACCAGGCAGATCACACCGTAAAGGGCGTATGCGAAGAAATGGCTCCAGTTGTACATGGGCACAAAGGTGCTGGAAACAATGAAATTGAATATCCACTGGAACGCCACGGCGATAGCGGTCGCTTCCGAACGGATAGTGTTCGGGAAGAGCTCAGCGATATAGACCCAGCAAATCGGGCCCCAGCTGAACATAAAGCAAGCGCTATAGAGCATGATGCTTATCACCGGGACAAAAGCCGGAAGGGTAGTGACATTGCTAAGAGCCACACCCAGGGCACCCAAAGCCATTCCGAGGGAGCCTGTAATGAGCAGCGGTTTCCTTCCGATCTTCTCGACTGTGAACACGGCCACCAAAGTGAAACTGATATTGATGACACCCATGATCACCGTGAACAACATATTGTTGGACACGCCCATGGACTCGAAGATCCTGGGGGCGAAATACAGCACGGCGTTGATGCCGATTATCTGCTGGAACACGCTTAGCATACAGCCGATAAAGACAACGATAAGGCCGTATGAGAGGATATTCTCTTTTTTCTCGACAGCGGTGTCCTTGATCTCAGCGAGGATTTCCCTGGCCTTGGCCTCTCCGTTGATGTTGGAAAGTACAGTGAGGGCCTCCTCATCACGATAGTTAAGTACAAGGAAACGAGGAGTTTCCGGGACGGCGAGTATCAGCAGGGCAAACAAACCGGCAGGAACCGCCTCTGACAGGAACATAACTCTCCAACCAATCTGGTTGGTCCATTCCACGACAGCGGGGTCATTTGCGTGGGAGCGGATGATCAGGTAATTGACGAAATAGACGACCAACTGTCCGAATATGATGGCGAACTGGTTCCAGGACACCAGTTTACCCTTCTTGGACGCGGGCGCCACCTCGGCTATATACATTGGGCAGAGGGCTGAAGCCAATCCGACTCCAATACCACCCAGTATGCGGTAAAGGTTGAAAGCCACAAGCAATCCCTTTGTAGGAACTCCTTTCTGGAAGAAGAGGAACTCAGGGAAATATGATCCCAACGCTGACAAGAGGAATAGCACACCTGCCACGAAAAGGGTCTTCTTACGGCCAAGAGATGAGGCCAATATACCGGAAATGAAAGCACCGATAATACATCCGATCAAAGCGCTGGAACTCGTGAAGCCATGCAGGCCGTCGGTATAATTGAAATCAGAAGCTCCCTTGAAAAAAGCTTGGAGTCCTTTTTCCGCACCTGAGATGACAGCTGTGTCATAGCCAAACAGCAGTCCCCCGATGACCGCCACAAGAACTATCGAGAAAAGATAAACGGGGTTGCCTTTCTGTCTGTACATATTATTATAAAAAATAAGTCTCGCGAATATAATAATTTGTGGCGACATTGTCTCAACTATCTTTTGTAGTTAAGGAAAGTATTATTAACTTTGGCCGTAAGAAAACGTCTGTATATTAAACGAAATCTCAAAAGTATGAGACGGATCCTTCTCGCCACTTTCCTCAACCTTGCCTTGTGCCTCCAGACCAAGGCACAGGTATTCATTATAAATGACAATATTACCAACGGAAGAATGTCAGAGATCAGCGCCTCGGTTGTTGACTCACTCTCCAACGAGCCGATCGCTTTCGCTTCCTTCTATGTCATCCCAGCCAAAGACACTACCATCAGCAATTTCACCCTCACAGACGCTGAGGGAAAAGCCAAACTGGAGGAAGTTCCTTTCGGGGATTATGTACTCCATGTGGAAATGCTTGGTTACAAGCCATATACAAAGCAGCAATACTTCAGGGACAGGATGGTCGACTTGGGTGTTATCAAGCTCAAAGTTGACGAGAAATACCTCGAGGCCGCGGTCGTTACTGACGTTGGCAACCCAATCGTGGTGAAAAAAGACACGGTCGAGTTCAACGCCTCCTCCTTCCAAGTCGGGACAAACTCAATGCTCAAAGACCTGCTCAAGCGAATGCCCGGAATGGAGATAACCGACGACGGCAAGGTCAAGTTCAACGGAGAGGCGATAGACAAACTCACAGTCGGAGGACGCACGTTCTTTTTCGACGACCAATCCACCGCCCTTAATAACTTGCCTGCATCTATTGTGGACAAGATAAGGGTGATTGACAGGGAATCCGAATCCACCAGGGCTACTGGTATTCAGGACGGCAGCCGGGAGAAGGTCCTTGACGTGGGGCTCAAGAAGGAGTATGAGAAAGGATGGTTTGGCAACGCCGGCCTGAAAGGCGGAACCACGCTTACGGACGGGCAGGAGAATCCACTCAGGGACGACCGCGGCATCCTTTACAGCGGGAACGTACTCGCGTCGGCATATTCAGAGAAAGACCAGCTGACTCTCATAGGGAACGGGATGAATCTGAACGACTCCAACGGGGTCGTGTTCGTGATGGTCAGCAGCGACGGTACCCGACGTACTAACTTAGGGCAGATAGCCTCCGCCGCACAGCTGGGCGTCAATGCCAACACTTCCAGGATCAAGGGTGTCGAGACCACAGTAGGTGCGAACTACAAGTACGGGGACTCCAGGACAGGCTCCACTTCCGCCAGGACCACTTTCCAGGAAGACGGGAACCTTTACTCCAACTCCGAGGATTCCGGGCGCCAGTTCTCCAACAACATAGCCTCCAATATGGAGTTCAAGAAAGAGGAAGGAAATGTCCTGTTCACTTTCCGGCCCTCATTCTCATATTCGAAGACTGATTCCCGCAATTCCTCTTCGACGGAGACCTCCCGGGAAGGCAGTTTCCTCAACCGCTCGGAGAGTTCCGGTTCCTCCTTGAACACCGACCGGTACGTTTACGGCAGCGGCAGCATCACCATCAGGCAGATAGGAGCGAAGGAAGGCCGCATGATCAACATTGGATTCAATGCCAATTTGGGCGGATCGGAAGGGGAAAGCCATGAGTTCAGTTCCATGAGGATGGCTTCGGGGAACGAAGAAAGGTCGCTGAATTATGTTTCAAACGGAGATACCCGTAGCCTCGGAGGCTCTCTCAAATACGCTGAACCGCTGGGAGAGAGATGGCTGCTGTCATTCAATTCCAACCTGAACTATTCGATGGACAACAGCCTGAGGGACGCTTTCGACGCCTCGGGGAAGAACGAGTACTACTCATCGGAGTCCCGCAACCATTCCATCGAACAGTACTACGGCCTGACGGCACAGTACTCCTTCAACGAAGGTAAGAGCTGGTTCTCGTTCGGACCAAAGCTTGACGGCACGCTCAACGAGACATATTCGAAGAGCTTCAACGTAGCCCAGACCACAGGAGAGGATGAATGGTTCTGGACCGTCTCGCCCATTCTGCGCATGCAGCATGTCATTGGGGACAACCGTCTCAGTTTCTATGTCACCGGCTACAGCCAGCAACCTTCCAGGTCCAGTATGATCCCCACGATGAACATCATCAATCCCTCAAGGCCTACCATGGGGAACATCTATCTGAAGCCCTACAGTTATTCCTATACCTCTTTCAACTGGAACAGGAACGACAGGGAGAAATTCACTACGATGATGTTCTCCACGTACGGCAACATCAAATCAAACCCCATAACCTACGCCCGGTGGTACGACTCTGACGGTATCCTCTACTCTATCCCGGTCAATTCCAGGAAAAAATCCCTGAATTGGACCATGTATGGCAACTACACCACTCCCCTGGACAGCAAGAAACACTGGTTCGTGACACTCGGCGTGAGCAGTGATCTCTTACGGTCCACCAGCTACCAGACCAAGGGAAGCCATGACGGCATCGACAGGGAGACCTTCGACTACAGATCCTTCATGGAATCTTTCTGGGGAGACAGCGAAGGTAACCTTTTCTATAGCGGCAAGAGTGGATTCGCCGAGAGCAACACAACGACATTCTCCCCTTCCATGTCCGCGACTATCCGATACAGCGGGGGCGGGTTCTCCGGCAGTATCAGCGCCTCGACCAACAAGGAAATAGCCCGTTATTCTCTCGACCCGAAACTCAACCTCAACACGATGGACAACAGTATCGGAGCCAGAGCCAACTACACGACGAAGCACGAGTTCGAGTTCAACACCGACATCTCATACAAATGGTACATCGGCTACCCTACCGGATATGGAGCCCCTGAATGGCAGTGGAACGGTGAAATATCGAAGAACGTCAAGGCTTTCACCCTCAGCCTCAAAATCCACGACATCCTCGACCAGACCCGCACCCTGACCCACACGGTCACGGCCAACTACGAAGAGGACACTTACCAGCTCGTGATGGGCCGCTACATCCTCTTCGGCCTGAAGTGGAATTTCGGGAAAATGAACGCAGCCCACAGCCAGAAAGCCCAACGCGCCGCTATGAATATGGTGTTTTGATAAAACGCTCCTGAAGCCGATGCGGCTCGCTATTTGCATAACAACAGTCATCACCAAAACATGAAGACATGAGAAAGTTTCTAGTATTGATGGCTGTTCTGACCATTTCCGGAAGCCTCTCGGCTCAAGTGATCATAAGAGAAGACTCTCAACTCTTCGAGCCTGAGGAGCAAGTCTATGACCCATATCTTTACCTCACACCTTTCAGTGACGCTGTAGGTTATTCAATCTACGGGAGCGAATATCGCAAAGCGAGAGCATGCAGATCATGGGGAGTCAACCTCTGCCTTGTCTCAGCACCCTTATTCGCCCTTGTCGCCTTATCTGGCGTCGGCGGCGATAACACGGCTGAGACTTTGATAGGAGCGGCAGGTTTCGCCGGCAGTCTTGGACTTGGAATACCTCTCTGGAGGAAAGGACGCAAGAAACTTGACTGGATGCTGGACGACTATGTGAGGAAATACGGCCCTAAACCACGAGCCGCCAACCTTTCGGTAGGTTCCACCGCGAACGGCGTAGGCCTGGCATTGAGATTCTAAAAAAAGGACTGGCTCATTCGAGTCAGTCCTTTTTTTGTGGAGCGCATCATAGCTTACTAATAAGTATTTCTGCTCTTTGACCACGGAGTTCTACGATTTCCGTTGCGGGCTCATATGTGTAATTGGAAAAGTCAAAGAGTTGGGCATATGCAATGGGTGCCGTCGCATTGTAGAATACTTCCAGTCGGATAATACCGCCATTGATATTGGTTTTCACTTCAGGCTCGACATTCTTGCCTTCGAGGAACCCCTTCAAGGAGTCTTTGCATGAATGGGCAATATCAACAGCCTCCTTCCGTAGAGCGACATCTTCCCCTTCCCGCATGTAGCCTTCTTTATAGAAGAGCAACATCAAGAGACCGCAGACGGCCAGGAAAATGCCGAGTCCGGCGTTGATGAAATAGAGGCCGATGCCGGCGGCCAGTACGATGGCAGATATGATGAGGTCCTTTTTTGTGTGAACCTTTTTGAATTTGATTTGCATGATTATAAGTTGATAAACAAATAAGTGTAATAGGCTCCGAAAAGCAGGAGCATCAGTGCGCCTTCCCAGCGGTCGATCCGCTCTCTTCGGCCAGTGTAGGCCCAAAGGAGCAACAGGATCATACTCAGCGTGAGCACCGAAGCATCGACATATGTCACAGATGCTAAGGAAAGCGGTGTAATGAGGGCAGAAGAGCCCAGAATCAGGAGGATATTGAAGACGTTAGAACCAAGGATGTTGCCGAGGGCCAGTTGGTCCCGTCTCTTGAGGGCGGCCACGAGACTGGTGGCCAGTTCCGGGAGGGATGTGCCTCCGGCCAGAATCGTAACGGCGATGAATTTGTCGCTGACACCGAGCATCCGAGCTAGATCCGTGGCAGAATTCACGAACAGATTACCTCCGAATATCAGTCCGGAGAGCCCGGCAAGGACCATGAGAATGGCCAGCCACAGTTTCCGGGATTTGGATTCGGCTGCATCTTCTGCGGGTTTGCCGGTGACGAATGAATGGACTATAAATGCAGCGAAAATGGCAAGGAGCAGCGCACCTTCCCAGCGGGAAAGACTGTCGGTCTGGCCGATGCCCCAAAGTGTGCGGTTCAGGCCTATCGCCAGATAGAGAACCGTAACAGCAAGCGTAAGCGGGATATCCTTCTTGCGGTTGTCCTGAGTCATTGTGACTGGACATAACAGCGCCGTAAGGCCCAAGATAAACAGGACATTGAAGATATTGGAGCCGATAACATTGCCGACGGCGATATCGGCATTTCCCTCAAATGCTCCCGTGAGGCTTACCACGAGTTCCGGACACGAAGTCCCAAAGCCAACGATGGTAAGGCCGATTACGAATTCACTGACGCCAGCCCTCCTAGCGATGGAGGAAGCGCCTTCAACGAGCCAGTCAGCACCCAGGACGATAAGCCCCAAGCCGACCAGCAGCCAGATAATTGTCATGATGGTTGTTCTGATTATTAGATAACTGTCCTATTGTCAAAAGAGCATTGACAATCTGCTATAGCCGGAGGCTGCAAATGGAAAACAGGTATCTATCAGAAATATACATTCCCGCTTGATGCACGATAGATTGGGCGAGGAATGGATGTAAATGGTTGTTATCAATGATTTTTCCACCTTTGATGATTCGAAAGGTGGAGCGTACCTGAGGCGAGGTCCGTTTCCCGGACTGGGTGAGACGGATCGAAACAGAATTCGAATTGCCACCTCCTGCAAAAGTATATCCTTGCGCAGCCGTTATGCAGAGCTCCCTATTTTGGGTATAATCTGCAGTCTTCTCTGTTGATTGGCTTTCGGATACACTGTACCGCCCATTATCCTGTGAACTCGTATTAACTACCTCTGTTCTTCCTCCGGAGAGGAAGGAGAGTAGAAAGGATAATATGAGTACAACGAGTTTCATGCAGTGCAAAGATAACAAAAACCACCGGCGATTCAACTCTACTGCTCTCTTTTTTGATTGGCTGGAGAGTTATTATTCCTTCTTGTAGCTTGTATCGAAATTTGAACTGACTTTAATAGAGTGTATACATCTTTTGTTATTAATTTGGGAATAAAAATGGGACATTTTTTGGGCCACTAGATACGAAAAATCCCCCTCAGACTGATCTGAGAGGGATTTTTGTGGAGCATAGGAGATACGAAAATCTTGTAAAACCTGCCACAGAGGACTGTAGAAATCATTATTGTACTGCGTTATATTGTGGGTGTAGGTATTGGAATTTACAGAAAATTGTCACATTTTTGTGACACGAAACGGTTAAATCGTGTGACAAAATGATTCTGAAATACCAGATTGCCTT
>JAEEGI010001915.1_pt1 | contig 51602 bp, 40 predicted proteins | sample 8958751 | NCBI WGS metagenome assembly JAEEGI01 (sample SAMN16246545, study PRJNA631951) | gut metagenome | biome: gut microbiome; feature: rumen; material: KS-attached | host: Bos | place: Iran: Karaj | collected 2018-10
GGAATGGAGCGCGGTTTTTCTCCGCGTCAGATCCCTTGCCTTTCTCGCCGCCTCGCGTGCGCGCGACGCCATCAGGCACTTATCGACGATCATGCGGCCGATCGGCGGGTTCTCGTCGAGAAACTCGGAAAGGCCCTTATAGACCGTGTTGCTGACCAGCGGTCGGATGTCGGCGTTGCCGAGCTTCGTCTTGGTCTGTCCTTCGAACTGCGGCTCCTGGAGCTTCACGGAAATGACGGCGGTCAGACCCTCGCGGATATCCTCGCCGGACAGTGAACTGTCCTTTTCCTTAAAGAGGTTCGCACGCTTCGCGTAATCGTTGACCGCGCGGGTCAGCGCCTGCTTGAAGCCGTCCAGATGCGCGCCGCCCTCGTGCGTGTTGATGTTGTTCGCATAGGTGTAGATGTCCTCGTTGTAGCCGTCGTTGTACTGCATGGCGATCTCGACCGTCGCGGTCTCCTCGCCGTTCTCCATGCGCTTGGCGGAGAAGTAGATCGGCTCCTGATGCAGGACCTCTTTGTTTTTGTTGTAGTGCGAGACGAACGAACGGATGCCGCCCTCGAAGCAGTAGTCGCGCTCCAGCTGCGGCTGTTCGCGCTCGTCGATCGCCGTGATGCGCACGCCCGCGTTCAGAAACGCCAGCTCTCTGAGACGGGATTTCAGCTTGTCGAACTCGAAGCGGACCTCGTCGAAGATCTCCGCGTCCGGCTTGAACGTGACGCTGGTGCCGGTCTCTTCGCCGCACTCTCCCACGACCTCGACCTTGGTGACCGGGATGCCGCGCTGGTACTTCTGCCGGTAAACCTTGCCGCCTCTTCTGACCTCGACGGTCAGATCCTCGGACAGCGCGTTGACGCAGGACAGGCCGACGCCGTGCAGACCGCCGGAGACCTTGTAGCCGCCGCCGCCGAACTTGCCGCCCGCGTGCAGAATCGTCAATGCGACCTCCAGCGCGTCCTTGCCGGTCTTTTCGTGATAGCCGACCGGAATGCCGCGGCCGTTGTCGCTTACCGTTACGGTCTCGCCCTCGTGGATCACGATGTTGACATGGTCGCAGAACCCCGCCATCGCCTCGTCGATCGAGTTGTCGACGAGCTCATAGACGAGGTGGTGCAGACCTCTCGAATCGGTCGAGCCGATGTACATGCCCGGACGGCGGCGAACCGCCTCGAGCCCTTCCAGAACCTGGATCTGTGACGCGCCGTAATCGGCGCTCACTTCATGCTGCAAATCTTCCATACTGCGTTCTATTCTCCGTTTCTATGATAAACTTTCGTTCAATCGCTCTTTGAGCGTCTGGATCGCCGTTGCGGCGGCGTAAACGTAGGTCGTGCCGTCCCGCGAGCAGATCACGTATGATTTCGGGCGGCCGTAGGACGGGTAGTAATGCCCCGCCTCCACGCAGTCGCGGATGATGCGTTCCGTCTCCGCCGAAGCGTGTTCCGCCGGCTGGATCGCGATCACGTCCGCCGTCGGGACAAAGCGGTTTTCTCCGATATGCAGAAGCATTATTCCTCCACCACCCTTCCGTTCATCACGCGGTACACCTGCATGCGCAAAGCGCCCGCTTTGACAAATTCCTCGAGATGCGTACAGGTCACAAACGTCTGGCAGTCCGAAACGACCTCCAGAAGGCGCGCCTGCCGCTCCGCGTCGAGCTCCGAAAAGACGTCGTCCAGCAAAAGCACCGGACGTTCGCCGCGCACTCTGCGGACAAGCTCGATCTCCGAAAGCTTCAGCGAAAGCGCCGCGGTCCGCTGCTGTCCCTGCGAACCGTAGATCCGAAGATCGCGTCCGTTCAGCAGTAAGCCCAGATCGTCCCGGTGCGGACCGACCGAGGTGAACCCGCGAAAGACGTCCCGCTCGAGCCGTTCGCCGAGCTGCACCGTCAGTGTTTCGCGCATCGTGTCGTAATCCCGGACCGGGATCGTCGGCTCATAGACTGTTTCCAGAAGCTCTTTCGTTCCGCTCATCTTCGCGTGGAGCGTGTGCGCGTTATGGGAAAGCTCCTCAATAAACGCCGCGCGGTTCTCCATGATCGTCGCGCCGAGCTTAGAAAGCTGCTCGTCCCAGAGCTCGATCATGTCGTACGGAACGTTCTCTTCCTTCAAAAGCAGGTTGCGGCTTTTCAGCGCTTGATTGTACTGCTGCAGCGTGTAGTAGTACGACGGCTTGAGCTGCGATAGCTCCATATCAAGGAAGCGGCGCCGCTCCTGCGGACCGTCCTTGACGAGCTGCAGATCCTCCGGCGAGAACATCACGACGTTCAGGCAGCCCATCAGCTCGCCCGAACGGGAAAGCGGCGCTTCGTCGAGATAGACGCGCTTGCGTTCCCCGCGAAAGAGTTCGATGCGGATCGAGCGCGAGCCGCCGCGCGTTTCGAGCGCGAGCGCAACGCTGCCGTCCGTCATTCCGTCCATCACGAGTTCCGAATCGTGGGGCGTACGGTGGCTTCTTCCCAGCGCGCACAAAAAGATGGATTCGAGCACGTTGGTCTTCCCCTCGGCGTTGAGCCCCGAAAGGATGTTGAGCCCCGGTTCGGGATACAGCGTAAGGTCCGTATAATTCCGGAATCTATGCAGTTCGAGTCCCTTGATCCGCATGCGTATAAACTCCTCACAATTTACCATAAGAGTATAACACATCCACCTTATTTTGTAAATATTAATATAGAAGAAAAAGGGAATCTTTTCATATATTTTGCATTACAGATCCTGTCCGCGCCGTCCATGTTCCGGGCATGAAAACAGCCCGCGGAAAAGCGGGCTGCTTGCAGAAACTTTTGTATCCGTTTCAGTTGTGTATACGGTTCTCAGCGTTCACTTGTGCAAAGTTTCCAGTTTGGCGCAGAGCCATTCCATCGTGACGTCCTGATCTTCGTTCGGCATTGCAACAATGCTGTAGCAGATCCCATCGTATGCGAAGAATGCCATGATCTGCCGTTCCTGTATCCCGTTCTGCACGATCAGACCGGAAACCAGCATGGCAACCTCGCCCAGACTTCGGACCTCATACGCACGGCTCTCCTCAATTTTCGTCAGAGCGGTACCCGAACTGAAGGGAAACTCCGAAGTGTTTATCGTGTAGGAATAATCCGTAAACAGGTACACGTCATCCTCCCATGCATTCCATGAACCGGACAAATGTACGCCTCCATCGGAATGGTTTTCCGGCTCGATAAAACCGAGTGCGGCCTGCACATGGCATTCGTCCCTGCCCATCTTCAACAGCCGGATTCCGTAAGCGTCTTCCATCTCTTTGACAGATGAAAATGTGCGGTGCCGGTATTCCGCCTTCCCTTCCATCTCCTCGATCTGCGATTTGATCTCTTTGGTCATCGGATTATTATGGATTTCCCACACAGCATACTGCATTTCGTTGGCATACGGAGCATCCGTCAAAACCGCCTCCCAAACGGGGTCTTCACGATCGATGGTTGCACTCGAAAGCTTGACGCCGGAAATTCTGCCTATCACGATCCCGCACGCCGTAAATACGGCCACGCCGAGGGCTACCACGAGCGCGATCACCCACTTGTTGCGGCGCGGGACTTTTCTTTCGTAGCTTGTTGCCTCGGCAATCAGGTCTTCATCCACATTGCCCAAAGCCTGCATCAGCTGTTCCTGATTCATACGTCGAATCCCTCCCGAATTAAGAATTTTTTGAGACCTTTTCTGCAGCGAAAGAGCATGCCCTTTATTTTTGATTCACTGCAGCTAAGCGCCTTTGCGATCTCTTTGATCGGCTCTGCGGAAAAGTAGCGCTTTAGAAACGCGCTGCGCATCGGTACGGAAAGCGTACGCAGATATCGGTTCAACGCGTCCGTCAACGCGATGTTCGAAACGTTGTCCGTTCTGCCGACACAGTCCTCCAATTCATCCAGCGACAGATCAAACTCCGTTCCTCCGCGTTTCTCCGCTGTCTGCCGACGTCGCCGATCCAGCGCATTCTGACGAACGACTACATTCAGAAACGCACCGAGCGAGTCCGGCTTGTTCGGCGGAATCACCTGCCAGATCCGAAGAAAGCAGTCATTCACGCACTCCTCGACGTCGCGGGGATCAAACAAAATACGTCCCGCCAGCCGTTTCAGCAGTTCTCCGTATTTCTCCTGTGCTGCGCGGACGCCCTCCGGATCCCTTCTCAGCAGCAGCTCCACAATCTCATGATCTTCCAAAGTTGCTCTCCTTTTTCTTTCCTTGACCGATATCCGTCATCTATCATGCCGCAGCGGAGATCGGTTTGGTTTCATGTTCGGTAAAACTTTTTTCCGTTTTTCAAAAAAAGCATATCGCATGAGCGGGCTTGCGTCCGATCGAACGCTGCACAAATCGAAAACGGAGCAGATGTATCCGTCTGCTCCGCGTAAAGATCCGCCGCCGAAAGGGCGGCCTGAATATTCGTTTTTACGGAAGATCCTCAACCACCGTTTCGGGCGGGACTTCGAGAAGCTCGGGATGCTTCAGGTAGTTGAACAGCTTGCGGCTTGCGACGACATACTGCGAGCCGGAACAGACGCGCTCGTCCATGACGATGCCGACCGGGATGCACTTCTCGAACACGATCTCGCCCTTCTTCCGCTGCGGGACCTCGTGCGGGATGCCCATCGCCATGATCATCGTCGTCGTGCCGAAGTTATAGACATGGTGATAGATCGCGTTCGTGCGGATGCTCGCAAGATTCGTGATCGTCATCGAGCAGTGGAACGGGCTTGCGTCGATGATGCTCTTCGGCAGCAAACCGAACTTGTCCATCGCCTTGAACACGCATACGCCGAAACGGCACAATCCCGGGACCTTCAGAAGCTTGCGGATGAGATCGTCGGTCGAATTGGTATCGCCCTTTTCACGGTTCTCCGTTACATACTGCTCCAGCGTCTTATGCACGTCGTCGATCGTAAACTCCGGCTTGAAGTGCATCTTGTTCATCGTACCCTCGGTCTCGCCGGGCTTTAAGACCACCATGCCGACCGCGATCTCGTTTCGCGCGTAGATCGTCTTGTTCACGACAAAGCGGTTGATGATCGGATACTCCGCGACCGTGCGGACGTACGCCGAAAGCACCAGTCCGAGATGCGAGTATTCCTTGCCCTCCGCGCGTTTTTTGTTCAGGTATGCCTGCATCGGCGCGACCGGGATGTCGACCTCCATCATGTTCATGGAATCGCAGCGCTGATCCATGATGTGCGCCGCGACCTGGTACATCGGCTGTGCGGTCTTAACGCGTCTTCCGTCTTTTCTCATCGTTGTTCTCCCTCTGTTCTTTGGATTGGGTTTTGTATGGTTTCCGGCTCTCCCTTTCTGGCAAACTTCTGCACGCCGTAGATCCCGACGAGGATCACGGCGCAGAACACGGCGGAAAGCCACGTAAACGGCTCTTTGAGGATGACCGCGCCCGCGATCACGGAGACCGCGGTGGTCAGGTTCGCATATACGGTCGAGCGCGTCACCGTCATATACGTCGCCATATAGGACAGCAGAAAGTAGCTCACGACCGAGCAGCAGACCGCAAGGAACAGGACCGGCAGCAAAAACCGCATATTCCCCATCGGCGCAAAGAACGCGCCCATGTCGAAGCGGGTCCGGATGAGCGCGATCGGCGTAAAGCACACCGCGCCCATGCCGATCATCAGATAGGTACGCTCGAACGGCGTAAACTCCGCGGACAGTCCGCGGTCGAGAATGCCGTACGCCGCCGCGGAAACCACCGCGACGATCAGCCCGACCACGCCGATCCAGTCAAGCTTGCCGCTCGAATGTGTCAGAAGCCCGATACCGATCACGCCGCCGACCGACAGAAAGCTGAACAGGATCTGTCCGGCCGTCGGTTTTTCATGCAGGAACGGAATCGCCGCAAAGATCGCCACGATCGGGATCACCGCGATCATCACGCCCGAAAAGATCGTCGTGGAATGGATGACGCCGAGCTCCTCGCCGATGAAATACACCACAGGCTCCATCAGCCCCATGAACAGCGGCAGATAGATCCGCTTCCATTTGCCGCGGAAATCGACCTTGACGACGCGGAAAAGCAGCAGCAGGTTCATGATCGCAAAAGCGATCAGAAACCGATGGCTGAGCAGCAAATACAGATCATTGTTCACCACGCCCAAAGCGGACTTCGTGCCGAGAAAGCTGAAGCCCCAGAAAATATGGCTGACGAGCGCCGCCAGAAAAAGCGTGAGTTCCTTCTTTTTCATACTCCGTATCAGTCGATCTTGTATTCGAGGATCGTTTTGCGCTCCGTAAGTCCCATCTTCCGATAGAACGCGAGCGCATTGACGTTGTCGTTCCAGACGTTCAGCGTGATCCAGTCGAAGCCGGCTTCCTTCGCGTACGCCTTCACATGTTCAAACAGCCGTCCGCCTGCGCCGGACCGGCGTTCGCATTCGTCCACGCAGAGATCGTCGATATACAGCTCTCTGCGCCCCACGATGATCCCGTCGTCCCTGACCGTCTGCGCAAAGCAGATCGTGTAGCCGATCGTGCGGTCGGTTTCGTCCGTTTCCACGAACAGCACGCAGTCCGGATCGGCAAGAAGCTTCAATACGTCCGCTTCGGAATACTTCTGCGTACCGCTGCGGTACATATCAGGACGCACGGCGGCATGGACCTCAAGCACCTGTTTCAAAAGTGCGGAGATGCGCAGCGCGTCTTTCGGTTCTGCTCTGCGGATCATGATTCTTTCATCATCCTTGCCGCAAGCTTCATGCGCTGTTCCTTCGAAAGGATGCGTTTGCGCATGCGGATGCTCTTCGGCGTGATCTCGACGAGCTCGTCGTCCGCGATGAACTCCAGGCACTGCTCAAGCGTGAAGATCGTCGGCGGCGTCAGCCGCAGCGCTTCGTCGCTGCCCGCCGCGCGCATGTTGGTGACATGCTTCTTCTTGCAGACGTTGACGACGATGTCGTCCGCACGCGCGCATTCGCCCACGATCTCGCCTTCATAGACCGGAACGCCCGGTCCGATGAACATGCGGCCGCGATCCTGCGCGTAGAACAGCCCGTAGGAGCAGGAATCGCCCGTTTCGTGTGCAACAAGGCTTCCCGTCTTACGCTCGGCAATGTCGCCCTTATAGGGCTCGTAGCCGTAGAAAATGTGGTTCATGACGCCGTTGCCGCGCGTATCGGTCATGAGCTCACTGCGGTACCCCATCAGTCCGCGCGCCGGGATCAAAAACTTCAGACGCGTGCCGGTATCGCCGAGCGTCGTCATGTCGGTCATCTCCGCCTTGCGCATGCCGAGCTTCTCCATGACCGCGCCGACGTATTCCTGCGGCACGTCGATGGTCAGCTCCTCGATCGGCTCGGTCACAACGCCGTTTTCGTCCTTGTGCAGGATGACCTTCGGACGCGAGACCGCAAACTCGTAGCCCTGGCGGCGCATCTGCTCGATCAGGATCGAAAGGTGCAGCTCGCCTCTGCCGCTCACGCGGAACGTATCGGTCGATTCGGTCTCCTCAACGCGCATGGACACGTTCGTCTTGACCTCGTTGAACAGGCGGTCGCGCAGGTTGCGGCTCGTGACATACTTGCCTTCCTTGCCCGCAAACGGACTGTCGTTGACGAGAAACATCATCGAAACGGTCGGCTCGTCGATCTTGACAAACGGCATGGGCTCGACGCATGCGGGATCGCACGCGGTCTCGCCGACGTTCAGGTCCTCTACGCCCGCGACGCAGACGATGTCGCCCGCGTACGCTTCCTCGACCTCGACGCGCTGCAGACCCTCGAAGTTATAGAGCCGCGTGATCTTCGTGTCGCGGCGGCGGTTCTCCTGCCCGCCGCACAGCGTGATGATCTGTCCGCGCTTCGCCACGCCGCGCTCGATTCTGCCGATGCCGATCTTGCCGACGTAGTCGTCATAGTCGATCGTCGAGAACAGGATCTGCAGCGGCGCGTCGGTATCCGTCGCAGGAGACGGGATCTCCTTGAGGATCGTATCAAAGACCGCCTGCATGTTGTTTTCCATTTGATCCGGCTCATAGCCCGACATGTTGTTGCGCGCGGAGGCGTATACGATCGGGAAATCAAGCTGCTCGTCCGTTGCGCCGAGCTCGATGAAAAGCTCCAGTGCTTCGTCCACGACCTCATAGGGACGCGCTTCCGGACGGTCGACCTTGTTCACGACGACGACCGCCTTCTTGTTGAGCTCCAGCGCTTTACGGAGCACGAACCGCGTCTGCGGCATGCAGCCCTCGAACGCGTCGATCAGCAGCAGAACGCCGTCCACCATCTGCAGGATGCGCTCGACCTCGCCGCCGAAGTCCGCGTGACCCGGCGTGTCAACGATATTGATGCGCGTGTCGCCGTAGGTGACCGCGGTGTTCTTGGACAGGATCGTGATGCCGCGCTCGCGTTCGAGGTCGCCGCTGTCCATGATGCGCTCTGTCCCCTGCTCGCTGCGCCGCAGCGCGCCCGCGTCCTTCAAAAGCTGATCGACCAGCGTCGTCTTGCCGTGGTCGACGTGTGCGATGATCGCAACATTGCGAATATTCATAAAAGCTCCTCTTTTCTTCGGATTCTCTGTGTTATCTCTTAAAAAACGAACCAAAATATTATACACCGCATTTCTTCCGATTGCAAGCAAAAACCGTCAAAAAAGCGCATAAAAAAGCGAACGGCGTTCCCGTTCGCTTATGTCATGTCAGTTCAGTCCGACCACATGCCGGAGGATCATGGCGGCGTCCGCCGCGTCCACCGTGCCGTCGCAGGTCATATCCGCCGCAAGCAGTTCCGCATCGCGAAGATCCGAAAGCCGGACCAGGTACCGCAGCACCAGCGCCGCGTCCGATGCGGTGACCGTTCCGGAGCCGTTCACGTCGCCGATCATTACGTCCGGCACGTCGCCGCCGAGCGTGATGTAGTTCTTCCAGATGAAGGCGCCCTGTCCCGTCGCGCGGTCCATAACGTAGTACCAGTCGCCGCCGTACCCGCTTCCGGTCTCATAGTAGACATAGACCATATCGCCTTTGTTCAGCGGCGAATACTTCGTGAAATCGGTCGACGGACCGGAGCGCAGGTTGGAGTCGTCCGCGTTGCACACGCCCTCCCGATACGGCCGCGGCTCGCGCTCGTAATACGCAACGTAATGGTCGGAAACCCAGCCGGTCCTGCCGCTCCTCTCATCATAGACCTTATCCCATTTGCCGCTTGCGTCCGCTTCGATAAACCGCAGGATCGTGCCGAGCGAAAGCGGGCGGATCACCGCGTACGACGTCGACGGACCTTCCCGCATGTTCAGCGACCTTGAAACGACGATCACGTCGAACTTGTATTCGTCGGGCGTCGACGATGGCGTCGGGCTCGGGCTTGTGCTCGGCGTCGCGCTGGGCTTCGGCGTTGCGGTCGGGACCGGCGTTGCGCTCGGCTGCGGGTCGTCGCCGTCTTCATAGGTAAAATCAAACGTCGCGTCCGATTCAATCGCGCTGCCGTCTGCGTCATAGAGCGTTGCGCCGCGGTAGTAGAATTTCAGCACGTCCACATAGGAATAGCCCTGCTTCACCATTTGACCCGCACCGCGATGCGAGAGCCCCGCGCGATGACCGCTGTTCACACCCCACACGAGCTTCCACTCTGTTTTCTGCGTGCGTACCGCGAAGCAGATCGAGCCGGCTGCGCCGGAAGCCGCCGCGGTCCTGACCTCGTCCGGCGTACAGGAGAAGCTGACCTGCTTCTGCCTGCCTGCGCTGTCCTTGATCATCAGCGTCCAGTCGTACCGTTTCTGCGGTGCGAGCGTGCTCGGATAGCGCGCGGTGCCGCCCGGATGCTCCGGATCGTAAATACCCGTCAGCGCATCGACCGAAACGATCTCCTTTGCGCCGGCTTTGTCGAGCAGGAACGCGTACAGCGCCGCATTCATGTTTTTCGGCGTAGCGCCGTCGATCGTCAGCACGACGTTCTTGGATGAGCCCGCAAGGTCGAACGGATCGTAGCCGAACCAGTACGCGCCGTCGTTTTCCGTGCCGCCCCAGCGGATGCGCGGCGTGATCGCCTGTCCGCCGTTTGCGGTGCTGTAATAGGCTTTTACGGTCTTTCCGTTGTATCTGAGCGTCTGCTCCCAGACCTCGTCGACCGCCGCGATCGTGTTTTTGTCCTCTGCCACGAAGCCGTAATAGAGCTGCGAAGAGGTGGTGTCGTAGACGTCGAAATACTTGTTCTTTCTCGCCTCGACTTCGGCAAGCGCAAAGCCCTTTGCGCAGATCGTTTCGACCTTCAGAAAATCGGGCTTTGACGAATCCGAAAGCTCACCGCTGACGACGCCGTAGAGATACCGGTGCATGTCCACATAGTTCAGAAGCCGCAGCGTGCCGCCGTCGTTGTAGAACACAAAATCGCCGTAATACTTGCGCGTGCCGTGCTTTGCGTTGTCAAAGGTCAGGATCGTCGACGCTTCGGTCCCGACGCGCTGCAGCCGCACGGAGGTATCCGAGGTCTTCAGCGTACCTTCCGACGAATGCGAGACCGTGATCATCCCGTTTTTGATCTTTGCCGTGACGGTCCCGCCGACAAGCTTCTTGCCGCCGACGGAGTATTCCCCGGAAAGCCTGACCGCAAGGGTGTCCGCACCGTTTGTGGACAGAAGCACGCGCACGGTCGTTTCCTCCTCCGCAGCCGTCGCCGTTGCGATCGCGATCGGCAGCATGAGAATGCACAGCAGCAGACAGAGCATCCGTTTCATCGGCGCGCCTCCTTTCCGTTCGTTTTCTGTTTCCGTTATACCATAGAATCGACAAAAAACAAACGCCGGGAGGCGTTTGTTACAAGATTATTTACAAGGATGACGAAACTTTGTTGCATTTTTGGAAGATTCAGGAAACCGGCGCGAAGATTTGCATGACAGTCTCCGCCGCCTTGACGCCGTCGACCGCCGCGCTGACGATGCCGCCCGCATAGCCCGCGCCTTCGCCGACCGGATAGAGCCCTTTGTGCGACACGGATTCCATGCCGGTATCGCGCAGGATCCGCAGCGGCGAGGACGTCCGGCTTTCCACCGCGGTCAGAACCGCGTCCTCCATATCGTAGCCTTTGAGCTGCCGTCCGAACGCTTTGAGCCCGTCGCGGATCCCCGCCGAAACAAAGTCCGGCAGGCAGTCCGAAAGCTTTGTATAACGAACGTCTGGACGGTACGTCGGCTCGACAGAGCGCGAAGGCTTCGAGATCTCATCCCGCAGGAACGCGCCGGCCGTGGACGCGGGCGCCGTGCCGTCCGCACCGCCCGCCCGAAAAGCGTCGCGCTCAAGTTTGTCGAGATATCGAAGACCGTCCAGCGGATGCGTGCCGAAATCCTCCGGCGTGATCTGCACGACGACCGCCGCGTTGGCGTTCTTTCCGTCGCGCGCAAAGTTGCTCATACCGTTGACCACGACCTGCTCCGGTCCGCTCGCGCTTGCCACGACCTGTCCGCCGGGGCACATGCAGAACGTATACACGCCGCGTTCGCCGCTTCTTGCGGTCAGCCGGTATTCCGCCGCGCCGAGCCGCGGATGGTTTGCCATCGGTCCGTACTGGCTTGCGTTGATCAGGCTTTGCGGATGCTCGGCGCGCACGCCGATTGCAAACGCCTTCGGCGCCATGGCAACGCCCTTATCAAACAGCATCCGCGCCGTGTCCCTTGCGCCGTGTCCGATCGCAAGCAGCAGCGCCGCGCACGGTTCCCAGACAGTACGATCTCCTTCGCGGATGCAGACCGCCGTGATCCTTCCGTCTGTTGCGCGGACATCCGTGAGCTTTGCGGAAAAGCGCACTTCCCCTCCCGCGGCTTCGATCCTTTTTCTCAGATTCCCGACCACGGCGCGCAGCCGGTCCGTGCCGATATGCGGCTTTGCAAGGTATGCGATCTCCTCCGGCGCGCCGCTTTTGATGAGCTCTTTGAGCACGCCGTCGATGTGCGGATCGCGGATGCGGGTGGTCAGCTTGCCGTCCGAAAACGTGCCCGCGCCGCCCTCGCCGAACGCGACATTGCTGTCCGGATCCGGATCTTTGATCACGCCGGACCAGTACGTTTCCACGTCCTTCACACGCTCTTCGATCGGACGTCCGCGCTCGATCACAAGCGGCCGATAGCCGTTTTCCGCAAGCGTCAGCGCGGCAAAAAGCCCGCCGGGACCGAGACCGGTCACGATGATCCGTCCCTCCGGCCGCTTTGTGCCGAACGGGATTGGTTCGCGTTTTTCCTCTTTGACCGCTTCCGCTTTCCATTTCGGGTCGTTCAGAACGCGCTTTGCGGCGGCGTCCGAAAGCGTCAGCTCGGCATGGATGCAGTGGAAAATATCCTGCTTTTTACGCGCGTCCAGCGCCTGCCGCACGATCCGCAGGCGGATCAGCGCATCCCGCGGGATCCCGAGCTTTTTACAGCACGAAGCGGCGAACATTTCGTCCGTCGCATCGAGCTCTCTTCTTAAATTTTGCAGGTAGACTGTTTTCATCCGGATCGGCTCATCCGTTCGTCTCGTTCAGAAGGCTGTTCAAAACGACCTCGACCGTGTTGCTCTCAAGCTCGATCACATACGTCGCTCCGTCCTTTGCGACAAAGGTGATCCGGATCGCCGGTTCGCCCTCTTCCCTCTGTTCTTCGATCAGATAGGTCTGCACATGCAGATCGACGCCCTTGAACAGGAGCTTGAACGGAAGCGCCTGCTTTCCTTCTCCGCAACGGGCAAGGTCGACGCTCGCCGTAAACCATTCCGCCTTGAAGCTGCTCATGGCATCGGCGAGACCGGAGACCTTGATCTTGATCGTTTCCGTCTTCTCCGCAAGCTGCATGCCTTCATCCGGGTTCGTGTATTTGACCGGGATCTCATATTCCTCGCCGCGGACCTCGCGCTTCTCGACGGTGATCTCCACCTCTGTCGTCGCCTGCTCCATATTCACCTTGCTGTCTTCGGGGAGAACCAGCTCCGCACGGACGGTCTTTCTCCCTTCCTCGGATTCAAGATAGATCGTTTCCGTTTTGATCTCCTGAACCTTTGCAAGCTCCGAAGCGCTGCCGTATATGCGAACCTTCTCGGGCTCGCCCTCTTTGATCCCGCAGCTGTATTGATAGACGCTCGCATCGATCCCCTCGTCGGAGACGTCGAGTACGATCGGGACCTCTTTATATCTGCGGATCACGATATCCTCCACGTTCACGACCACATCCTTCGTTGCAGACGAAACGACGGCGTTGCCCTTCTCATCCAGGAACGTGACCGGGAGGATCCTCGAATAAATGCCTTCGGTCACTGACAGCGTATCGCCGCTGAAGGAGGACAGATCAAGCGTGACTTCCGCGCCGTAGATCTTGTCGATGTCGGATTTCAGTCCGGTGATCGGCTGAACGGTCACCTGCTTCGGCGGGATGCACTCATAATACTCTTTAAGCGTATCGCCCACCTTGACGATCTCAGGCAAACTGCCCTTGATCTTGACGGTCGCATTGATCTTTTCACTGCTCTTGACGCGCTCGATCGTCACCTTTGCCCGCTTCGAAGACAGGCTTTTCAGTTCTCCGTATGTGGGGATCTTGGTCAAAATGTCGAGCTCGATCTCTTTCCGGTCCGGATCCTGATCACTGGTCAATATGTTTCCGAGGTCCACATAGCAGCTCACGGAAGACTTGTCGAGCTTGCTGTGCATATCGATTCCCGCTTCGACGTTGACGTCGACCGAAGGCGGATCGATCGATACCACTTCCCAGCCTTTTTTCAGGCGGTCCTCATTCTGGTAATCGACGCTGACGTCGATCACGCGCTTGACATACTTCGGTTTTGCTTCCGAAAGCACATAGCCCCAAAGCAGCAGCGCAAACACGAGCGCAACGACCTTCAGCAGAATGTTTCTGGTAAAGACATTTTTCAAAAACTGTCCGAGCGCGGAGAAGAATTTCTGTCGTTTTGTCATCTTACGCCTCCGCCTCCTTTTTCTTTCTCTTCCACGGAAGAACAAACGCCGTGTCGTCCCGGATGAGCAAGCCTTCCAGCTGGTCGTTCAGCGCTTTCTCGTCCAGGAACCGGATGAGCTTTCCGTCGCGCGCGACGGAGATCGCGCCGGTCTCCTCGGAGACGATGATGACGACGCAGTCCGAAGCGGAGGAAACGCCGATCGCAGCGCGATGACGCGTTCCGAGCTCGCGCGCGACCTTGGTATCGTCGGACAGCGGCAAAAGACAGCTTGCCGCGATCACGGTCGTCCCGCGGATCACGACAGCGCCGTCGTGCAGCGGCGTGTTCGGTTCAAAGATGTTCTCAATGAGCGCGCCGGAGATCTCCGCGTTCAGCGGAATGCCCGTCGCGGCGATGTCGCCGAGCCCGGACCGCCGTTCAAACACGAGCAGCGCGCCGACGCGGCGTCTGGACAGATGCAGGATCGAGCGTTTCAGATCCATCACGATCCGGCGGGATTCGTTCTCGTCCGCGCCGCCGAGCAGCTTGGAAAGCCGGTTCGACCCGATCCTGCTGAGCATTCTGCGGATCTCCGGCGTAAACAGAATAAACAGGATGATGAAGATCGAGCCGCCGGCCAGCGTGCTGTTCAGGATCCAGTATACCGTCCACAAATTCAACAAGCGCGCCAAAACGGAGAACACGAACAAAAGCCCGATCCCCTTCATGACCTGAAACGCGCGCGTTTCCCTGGTCCATTCCAATATTTTATACAGGACAACGGCTATGATCAGAATATCAAAAATAAAGCTTGCGAGACCGCTCGGCGTTTTGATCGCGCTGAAAATGGTTTCAAAGATGTTGATCAGTTCCAATTTCCCGATCACCTCTCTTTCATGCGTGCCGCATGACGGCGCGCAATATTCTGACAGCTATATTATACCATCAATGTGTCATAATTGTCACGCAATTATTACAAATTCCTGCGAATTTGTTCCGCATTTTTCATCAGGACCGCATACAGCGCCGCAGATGCGCCGAAAACCGCCGCGGCGATCAGGCTCGTCAGCCATCCGACGCCGGTCAGCAGCGCCGGAAGCGCCGATACGGCAGCGGTCGCAAAGCCGATCAGCAGCATGCAGAGCACCGATCCGCTCTGTTTCACGACCTCGGTTTCCGACTTCCACGAAAGTCTCGGCATCCTGGCGTTCACATACAGTCCCATGATCGTTGTGAACAGAAGCGCGGCGACCGGCATAAGCACGATCCCGAGGATGTCCCAGACGCTTAATATCTTCCGGTACGCGATCGTAAGCAGCACGGTCGAAAACAGCAGAGACGGACCGACCAGAAGCAGGTTCATCAAAAGCTTTGCCCTCATCCACAGCTTTGCGGAAACGGGCAGCGTCTTCGCGATCCAGATCTCCTTCCCCTCCATCGAGATCGCGCAGGAGGTGGTCGGAGAGATCGTTGCACAGAAGATCAAAACGCCCGTGATCGCTGCCGCCGCAAAGCCCTGCGGCATCGTGCAAAGATATTCGGACAGCGTTCCGGAAAGGGCGGCGCCGGCAATGCCGAGCACGGCGATCAGCACCGAACCGATCACCGTGTTGATGACCCATGCCGTGCTGTTGAAAAAGCGCTTCCGCTCGATCGTGAACAGCGCCTTCAGCGCACTGCTGCGTTTGAGCGTTCCGAGCTTATAGTTCTTTACGTGATATCCGGCGCTGAGCCGGTCGTGCAGCGGAAGGAACGTCCGGTTCAGGATCAGAACAAACAGCACGCACAAAACGGCGGAGCCTGCGATAAACAGCAGAGCGAGCGGAAAACTGCCCGTCGCGCCTTTTGCAAACCATTGCGCCGGCGGATACAGCTGCGACGCGATCGCCGCCGTCTTTTCCGGCGCTTTGATAAAGCTGCTGCTCAATTGCGGGAACATGTACGCGAAAACGACAAACCCCATCAGAAGGATCATCTTGATCGTCGATGTGACGCCCTTTTTATACTTGCTGCGGGCGAACGCAACGGAAAGCAGCAGGTCCGCGCCGCTCCCGATCACGACCGGAACGACCGGCAGAAGCAGAAGCATGATCGGAAATACCGGATAAAACCACCAGACCGGCGCGCACAGGATCGCGTAGATTGCGCCGCACGGCAGAAGGTACGCCGCGCAGTACAGCGCTTCCACGGAATACAGCGCAAAAAAGCGCGCAAGCACGATCAGCGGGATCGGGATCGGCATTCCCATCAGCGTGTCGAAATCCGCAAAAGCAGACAGCGTCGCGCTGCCCTGCGCAAACGCCATCGCGAGCGCAAACAGGCTTGCCATCGTCGCGATCATCAAAAACGGGATCATCGGATCGATGCCTGCACCGATCATCTGATAGGAGGTCATGCCGGACATGCCGCCGTAGACTACGATGATGATCCCGATCGCGACGACGCCCATCACGGCGTTTCTCCGTTCCCTGCCGTCGCCGGAATACCGCATCACCGAGATGCGGAATATGCTGTTCAGATACAGTTTGACGAGCGTTCCGAATGCTTTCATTCGTCCGTCAGCTCCAGAAACAGTTCTTCAAGGGAATTGTCGCCGCGCACCTCATCCATCAGCCCCGCCTTAACGAGCTTCCCGTTTTTGATGATCGCGATCTTGTTGCAGAGCTTTTCCGCGACCTCCAGGACATGCGTGCTGAAAAAGATCGCGCTGCCATGCTCCACCAGCTCGTGCATGATGCCTTTCAGCGTATGCGCCGCCTTCGGATCAAGCCCGACGAACGGTTCGTCAAGCATCAGAAGCTTCGGCTGCTGAATGAGAGCGCCGATCAGCGCGAGCTTCTGGCACATGCCGTGCGAATAGGAGCCCACGAGATCGCCGAGCTTCGACTCGATCTCAAACGCCGCGGCATACGCCGCGATGCGCTCACGCCTCGCCGCTTCGTCGATGCCGTAGATGTCGCAGAGGAAATTCAGATACCCCGTTCCTGTCAGGAACGGATACAGATCGGGATTGTCCGGAAGATAGCGCATGATGCGCTTCGCCGCCATCGGATCCTTTCGGATATCGATGCCGTCGACGAAGATCTCGCCCGAATCGAACGGCAGAATGCCCGAAATGCATTTCAGCGTCGTCGTTTTGCCCGCACCGTTATGCCCGATGAAGCCGTAGATATCCCCCGCTTCGACCGAAAGCGTCAGATCGTCGACTGCGCGCGGTCCGTTCCCGTAGGTTTTCACAAGATTCCGAATCGTCAGCATACTCTCAATTCTCTTTCGTCAATCATTTTCGTCCGAAACCAGATACCCGTACGTTTCCTGCACGTACGCTTCAAAGTCTCTGTAAAGCTCCGCGTAGGTCTTTCCGATCGTTTCCTCAAGCGGAATGCCGTGCATATAACCGTCCATGAAGGTTTCCGCGCCGTAGGTGTTGAACGCGTAGTCGACAAGTGACATCGCCTCCGCGTACGTCAGCGCGCTCCCGTCCGATCCCTTGTCCCAGACCTTTTGCTGCTGCACGCCGCCGACGGTTTCTTCATACCTTCTTCCGATCCACACGTCTTCCGGATAAAGCCGGAAGCCGACCGTGAGCGCATTATAATAGGCGAATTCACTGAAATATCCTTCCCGCCTGCCCGGATCCCTTTCGCTCACCGCGTCGTAGACCTTGCGCAGCAGCGCGACGTATGTCCGCTGCTCCTCTGTCAGTTCTTCCGGATCAAACGAGAAAGCCTCTTCCAGCGTGTACGGCTGGGCCGTCGACATCGCCCGCGTCGAAAAATACTCTGCAATCCCCTCGCAGATCCAGTCGAACCAAACGTCGTACTTATACTCTTTCAGCAGATAATGCACAAGTTCATGCCAAACGACGTCCTCGGACATGATAACGATCACGTTGCCGTTGGAATATAAGTTTGCCCAGCGGGTCGGATCCACGATCTTGATCGTCAGCGGGGAACGGAACCGCTCTTCGGCATACCCTGCATAGGAAGGGATCTCCGTCCGGATCTGATCCAGTACGACGTCCGCCCCGTAATAGAAATCGCAGACGAACCGGTAAAACGCGTCCGGTGTTTCTCCGAAGCTGTCCTTCAGGACCTGACACGTGACGGTTCCGACCTTCGCTTCGAACAGATAGGATTCGTTTGAACCGATCCGCATCAGCACGGCCCGTTCGCTGCCTTCCGGCAGCGTCGGCGCGGTTTCGAGCCCGAGATGAGCCGACCAATCAGGCAACGCTTCGGCCGTATCGGTCATGTCAAAGAATGCGTCCAAGCCTTCGGTTCCGATCACGAACGCCGTGATGCTTGCCGCCGTCTGCCGTGCGATCGAAACGGTCTGTTCATCCGCGCTGATCGGTGAAAGATATACATCCGCGCACGACGCCGTAAGAGCGTGCGCTTCGTCTTCGTAAAACGTCTTCAGTCCGCTCTCGTCGACCGTGCCGAACACGTACTGCGAAAGCCCGATCTGCTTCCACGGGATTTCGATTTCAAAGGCTGCGCCGACAAGCGCGTCGCGGTACGCGCCGCTTTCCACGTCCTCCACGCTGCAGATGGCCTCGTTTCCGTACGCCTCCGGGCGCTTCTTCAGCGTGCTTCCGACCACGTAGACGGTAACGGGTCCCGTTTCCTTCCCCATCCGTTCGCGGACGAGCGCGAGATCCGCGCCGATCGTTTCCGCAAGGAAATACAGCTTATCTTCGGAAAAGATCCTGTCCTCAAGGTGAACCGTCAGATCTCCGACGGTGACCGCATGCGTCGTAAAATACGCGCGATAGTCGGCGTTGCTTTCATGCACGCCGGTCGTGATCGTCGATGCGGGCGTCGGCTCTGCAGTCGGCTCCGGCGTCGGTTCGGCCGTCCGGTTCTGCGCGCAGCCGATCGGCACGCCGATGAAAAGCAGGCATGCAAGCAGTATGCATACCGAGGTGATCGAAACACGCGCCATTTTCATACTTATTCCTCTTCCTTTTGCCGGTACAGTACCAGCTTTCTGCCGATGCACTGAATGACCTCGGCGCCTGTCGCCTCCGCAAGCTGCTCCGCGGCTTCCTTTGCGGAAAGCTCGCTCGTTTCGAGCACGGACAGCTTGATGAGTTCGCGCTTTTTCAAAGCAGCGTCGACCGCCTCCACGAGCGGCTCGGTGATGTTTTCCTTGCCGATCTGAAAGATCGCGGTAAGCGTGTTTGCCTGTTTGCGCAGCTCCGCGCGTTCTTTGCCTGTCATGGTATTTCCTCCTTAATCCGTAAAATCAAATTCCCATTCGCCGAGACGGATCGTGTCGCCGTCCTTTGCGCCCATTTCGCGAAGCGCGGAGATGATGCCCGTCTTGATCAGAAGCTGCTGGAAGCGGCGCATCGAAACGTCGTCCTCCGGATCGGTCGTATCGAGGATGCGCTCGACGTCGCCGCCTTCGACCACGAACACGCCCGCGTCGTCGCGGTGCACCGTGAAGCCCTTCTCGTACTGCGCGCCGGTCAGAAGCTCGGTCTCGTCATAGACGCGCACCGGCGGAAGTGCGTCGAGCATCTTCACGATGCGGTCGAGCATCGGTCCGAAGCCCTCGGTCGTCGCGGCGGATACCGCAAACACCGGAACGCCCTGCGGCTCCAGCGTTTCTTTGATGCGCCCGAAGTTTTCCTCCGCGCCTGGAATGTCCATCTTGTTGCACGCGACGATCTGCGGCAAAGCCGCGAGCGCGTCGGAAAACTTCGATAGCTCCGCGTTGATCTTTTCGTAATCGTCCAGCGGATCTCTGAGTTCGCTTCCCGAAGCGTCCAGCACATGTACGAGGATGCGCGTGCGCTCGATGTGCCGGAGGAAATCGTGCCCGAGTCCCGCGCCTTCCGCGGCACCTTCGATCAGACCCGGGATGTCCGCCATCACGAACGAACGGTCATAGCGTGTCGCCACGCCGAGGTTCGGCGTCAGCGTCGTGAAATGGTACGCCGCGATCTTCGGCTTCGCGCTGGTCAGCACGGAGAGGATCGTGGACTTGCCGACCGACGGCAGTCCGATGATGCCGACGTCCGCGATCGTTTTGAGCTCCAGCTCGACGGTCCGCTCCTCGGTCTTGATCCCGTTCTGCGCAAAGCGCGGCGCCTGCTTCGTCGCCGTCGCAAAGCGCGCGTTGCCCTTGCCGCCCCTGCCGCCGTACAGCACGATACGGGTCTTGCCCGGCTCGCTCATGTCCGCGACGATGCTGCCGGTCTCGATGTCGCGCACGATCGTACCGACCGGGACCTTGATCAAAAGGTCTTCGCCGTTTTTACCCGCCTGCAGCTCCGCGCGGCCCTGCTCGCCGTCCTGCGCGCGGAAGTGCCGGTACCGCTTGAAATCGAGCAGCGTGGAAGCCTGCGGATCCGCGACAAACACGATGTTGCCGCCCCTGCCGCCGTCACCGCCGGAGGGTCCGCCCTTCATGACGTATTTTTCGCGGTGGAACGCCGCGCAGCCGTCGCCGCCGTTTCCCGCTTTGATATGGATCGTTGCCTTGTCAATGAACTGCATGTTCGCAAATCTCCTTTAACAGGCAGACGGAGCACTTCGGCCGCTGTGCCGCGCAGACCTGTCTGCCGTGATAGATGAGCCAATGGTGCGCGTCGCCCCAGTCCTGTTCGGGGATGTGCGCCATCAGCTGCTGTTCGGTTTTTTCCACGTCCTTCGCCTCGGTCAGCCCGATCCGGTTCGCAACGCGGAACACATGCGTGTCGACCGCGATCGCGGGGACCTTGAACGCGTTGGACAGCACGACGTTCGCGGTCTTTCTGCCGACGCCGGGAAGCGAAGTAAGCTCCTCGCGCGTTTCGGGGACCTTCCCGCCGTACCGTTCCAGAAGGATGCGGCTCATCGCAAGGATGTGCTCGCCCTTCATGCGGTAGAAGCCGCAGCTTTTTATATAAGGCTCGAGCGTCTCGAAATCGAGCGCGGCGAACGCCTCCGGCGTGTTGTATTTCGGGAACAGCACATCGGTGCACTTGTTCACCTGCTTGTCCGTGCATTGCGCGGACAGCATCGTCGCGACCAGAAGCTCAAACGGCGAGGAAAAGTGCAGCGCGGGCTTCGCGTCGGGATACGTTTTTTTCAGAATGCCGAGGACCTCGGCGCGCTTTGCTTCACTTAACACGGGACGCCTCCAATGCATAGGTCGCAGCAATCGCGCCGTCGGCGCAGGCGGTCACGACCTGTCTTAAAGGGGTGTTCCGCACGTCGCCCGCCGCAAATACGCCTTTGACGCTCGTTTCCATACGTTCGTCGGTGATCACGCTGCCGTTTTCCGCAAGCGCGATCTGATCTCCGAACAGCTCGGTCCGCGGGACCACGCCGACCGCGACGAACGCGCCGTCGGTCGAAAGCTCGGAGACCTCGCCGGTCACGCGGTTTTTGACGCGGACGCCGGACAGCTTTCCGTCGCCGAGAAACGCTTCCGGTACGCTGTTCCAGACGAACGTGACGTTCTCCGTTTTCAGCGCCGCATCGGCTAAAATCGCGCTTGCGCGGAGCGCGTCGCGCCGGTGCACGACATAGACTTGTTTGCAGAGCTTCGCAAGATACAGCGCGTCGGAGATCGCCGTATCGCCGCCGCCGATCACCGTCGCCGTGCGGTTCTTATAGAACGCGCCGTCGCAGGTCGCGCAATAGGAAACGCCGTGCCCGGTCAGTTCCTTTTCGCCCGGGATCCCGAGCGTTTTCGGCGAAGCGCCGGTACAAAGGATCACGGTCTTTGCCTCAACACGTTCGTCGTTGAAGACGAAATGCTTCGGGTCCTCGCCGAGCACAAGCTCCGAAACAGCGCCGTATTCGATCCGAAGCCCGAACGCCGCGGCGTGCTCTTCAAACCGCGCCGCAAGCGCATATCCGTCCGGTCCGTCCGAGACGCCGGGATAGTTGTCGATCCGGTGCGTTTTCACGATCTGACCGCCCGCGAACATTTCCTCGTACAGGCAGACGTTTGCGCCGCCGCGCACGGCGTACAGTCCTGCCGAAAGCCCGGCCGGTCCGCCGCCGATGATAGCGATATCCAACATGGATTGTTCCTCGTTTCCGTAAAATCTCACAAATACAGTATACCGGTTCGGCGTCCTTCGGTCAAGGGAAACCGCCCGACAAAAGTCCCCGTTTCCGCGAAGTTTTCAACAAGTTTGCAAATGAGAAAAAGCCGCCGCTTTCGCGACGGCTTGCATGTGATCTTATTGCTTGCTCTTCTTTTTCGCCGGGCGGACCGAGAACGCCTGCAAGAGGATCGCGGCTGCGAATCCGATGAGCGGCAGCGGCAGGAAGAGATATCCTCTGACGAACAGGCTCTCCTCCGTCTGATCCCACGGAAGGATCCCGAACTGCCACAAAAGCAGCACCGCAAGATAGATGAGCGCCGTAACAAGCATGATCAGACCGACGATCGTGATCTTTGTTTTCCGTTTCATGTGCATGCCCTCCTGTCAGTCCACGATGGCGAGGATGTCGCCGGTAATGCGTGAGTTATGTCCGAAATAATGCTCGTTCCAGTACATACCGGAGGATCCGCCGCCGTCGAAGTTATAGGCGACCTTCATGCCGAGCGAAGCGCAAAGCACAGCGACCTCATCAAGCGTCATGCCGGGCGCTTTTCCGTCAACGCTGCCGCCGGTCTCAATGTTCCGGATGCTGCGGTCGCCGAGCACGCACAGAAATGCATAGTGTCCCGGCTCGTAATAACCGAACACCGTACGCGGATTGCTTGCGTTAAGTGCTTTGAAGTTGGATCTCGGCGCGCCGTTTTCATCGAGCAGCGAGGGTCCGAAGTAGAACGAATGGTACGGATAGCTGTTCAGGATCTCTTCGTTGTTGATCGTGTCCGACTTGACGTCAAAACCGCGCGCCGTGCCGTCCTGATAGATCACCAGAAGGTCGGAATGCTTGCAGGCGCGGTTGCGGATCATCATGCCGTTGCGGATGATCAGTCCCTCGTCGTTCGCGTTGTTGGAGAAGTAGTCGGAGTTGATCGCAACCAGCGCATTGGATTCGCGCGCAAACACCTTCAGCTCCTTTGCGTTCCCCTGATCGTTCTCAAATACCGCGGTCAGCTTATCAAGATCGCGTACATACAGGTTCGCAATCTGGTATTCCTGCTTGTCCTTTTTATAGTGATGGATCTCGATCGCGACGCTCTTTCCGGCATAGGTGTAGACCAGTGTGCGCACGGTGCCGTCTTCAAGCGTTTCGCTCGTGTTCGGCTCCGCGATCACGGGTTCGCCTTCGGAGAATTTTTCTTTGTATTTGTCGCCCAGAAGCCCCGGGATCGGCGTGGGCTCCGGCGTCGGCGCTTCGGTGGGCTCCAGCGTAGGCGTTTCGGGCGCGGGCGTTTCACCCGGCGCGAGCGTCGTCTGTTCGATCTGTTCCGGCGTGGACTCGGCGGTCGGCTCCGGCGTCGGCGCTTCGGTCGGCGCCTCCGTCGGCACGCGCGTTGCAATCGCGACCGGACCGGTCTCCGCAGGTCTTAACCATTTCACCCAGCCGAACGCGCGGGCATTCACCGTCATGGCAAACGCGCCGGCAAGAACGATGTCGATCACCAGGATCCAGACAAGGCGCTTTTTCCGGAAGGGCTTTACCTTGCATTCGCCTGTCGCAAACAGCAGCAGATACAGAAGCGCGGTGAGGATCATCAGGACCGGGATCACGAAATGCAGATATTTCGTGAGGATAAACTCCGAGCGGACCACAAAGTGGAAGCCCGGATTAAAGTGGTCCAGAATATAAAAGACGATGTAGTTTGCAGCCAGGATCGCGGTCAGATTCGCAAGGATCATTGCGATCGTGCGAAGCATCGAAAAGCGCTGTCCCCCGTTTTTGTTCATTTCTTACTCCCAGTTCATATTCTTTCGGATAAACGTCCGAAGTATTTTTCCTGTTTTGAATCTTGTGCACTATACCACACCGACCGACCGTTTTCAAGCCTTTCGGGCAAAAAAGTCAGATCAGATCAGATACAGGATCCACCTGAGAATGAACCGCTTCAGCGGGCGATCCGCGTACAGCTCCCGCTGCATCGTATGCACGCGTTTCAGGAGCAAGCGGTGTTCTTCCTGCATCCGATGGTTCGAGAACGCCGCTTCGACCGCCCATTCTTCGGTCTGCGGGTCCTGTTTGACGCCGAAACGTTCCATCCGCGAAAGATACTGCGCCATATCCGGGATCGAACGGCGAACGTTCGGATCGCAAAAACGCGCTTCCCTGCGTTTTCTGATCAGCAGTCCCGTTCCGACCCATGCAAGCGGGATGAGCGGGATCACGATCCACCACGCGCTGCCGCGGCGCTTTCCGTCCTCGTCTGCGCCGCCGTTTCCGTCCGTGCCGGTCGGCGCGGGCGTCGGTTCCTCCGCGCCGTTTGTCTTGCCCGAAGGCGTCGGCGAGGGTTCCTGCGTCGGCTCCGGCGTTTCCTGTACCGGTTCCTCGGACGGTTCTTCGGACGGTCCCTCCGTCGGTACCTCCGTCGGCTCCGGCGTAGGCGTCGGCGCGGGCGTCGGCGTGGGCGTCTGCCCGGGCGTATCCGGTCTTTCCTGCGGCTGTTCCGTGTCGCCGCGTCTGTCGTCGTACCGTCCTCTGGTGCTTTCGACCGGTACCCAGCCGAGCCCGAGAACATAGACCTCGGTCCATGCGTGCTCGTCGTTTGCGGTGACGGTCACGCCGTGATTGCTGGCTTCCTGCGGGATCTCAACATAGTATCCGACCGTATACCGTGCGGGGATGCCTGCCGCCTGTAAAAGCGCGGTCGTGGCGCTCGCAAAGTGTACGCAGTAGCCTTTGCGGTTTTCGGTCAGAAAATACAGAATGAAGTCCTTCCCCCTCGGCACATCGCCGGGAGAAAGCGAATACTCGCCCGAATTCTGCACATACGATGCGATCATTCTGGCTGTTTGCAGCGAATCGGCGGACGTTGTGATCCCCGCCTGCTTCAGAATATCCAGAAGCGCGTCTTTTTCTGCCCCGTCCGCCATCACATACTGTTTCAGCGCGTAGGTTTCGTAGTATTCGCGTTCCTCCGCCGTCACGCCGCCCGTCTCGGTGCGGTATCGCCAGGTAAAGCGCCAGCCGTAATCCTTCCAGCCGCCGGCACGGATGAAGGACTCCTCCGCAAGCACCGTGCCCGTCTGTTCGTCCGGGTCGTCCCCGGCGGATTCGTCCGTCCATGCATACGGCGCAGCGCGCTCTCCGGACATCGAATCGTAGATCCAAAGCTTCGCATCGGCCTGTTCCTGCCGTTTGCCGAGCGCTGCCATCGAACGCCATTCGCCGCGGTACGGATCGGCGGCTCTCCAGCGATTGTTCCGGTACGCGCCGTAGGAATGCGTTCTCAGATGATAGATGCCTGTTTTCGCATAGACAGTGAACCGTTCTGTATCGTCGTCTTCCCGCTCGCTTTCGAGGGAGAGGTTGACGCTGCGCGGATTGTGCACGCCGAACCACGACATTGCCGTGTCCACGATCGCGCCGAAGCGTTCCGAAAAGATCGCTTTTCTTCGCGCCGTGGAAAGCGGCGAGTATGTGCTCTGCGGGAACAAACCGAAGATCAGAAGCATAAGCGCAAGCAGCGCCGGCGCAAGGATCGCGGAAAACCGCCCGCGATGTTTGAAATCGCCCTTCCGGAGCCCGTTTCCGAGCAGCGCATACCCGAAATACACGGTCAGAAGCGCCATAGGCCACAACGCCGGCGGACGGTTCGTATAGACAAGGCTGACCAGCAGCATCGGCAGCGGCAGAAGCAGCGGCAGCAGGATCATCTTGCTGCGGATCAGGGAAAACGCGAGTATAAAGCCGATCACGCCCGCGATCATCATCAGAAACAGCGAGATGCACTTTTCGGGATCCGTGACAGCGGCGGCTTTTTCGGAAAGCGCTTCCATATCGAACAGTTCCGACAGATCCTTCGGAAGCTCATCCAGCAGCCGGTATGTAAGCGCTGCCGCGCCGTCGCCGATCCGCTTCATGCGCACCGCAAACAAAAGGACCAGTACGGCAAGATACAGAAGCCCCAATCCGAAGCTGAGCTTCGGAACATTCATCCAAAAGGACAGCAGGAGCGCCGCAAACACGCAGAACAGGATCAGCGGCGTTTTTGCAAAGCCGATCTCGTACGCAGTCAGCATCGCGGTGGTGCATGCGATCGTACCGCACGCGACCGGTACGGCGTCTCCGAGCCCTTTCAAAAGGACGCTGCGCTGTTTCATGTGCGCACCTCCTTTTTCGGCTCAATCCGGTACAGCAGCGTATCGGTGCCGCTGCTGTACGGCTGCGCGGCTTCGGCTCTTTTGGGTTCGGACAGAAGCGACCGCAAAAACCGGTCGAGATCGCCGTCGCCCTCGACCTTCACGGTGTGAAGCCCGTATCGCAGCAGAAACGGAATGCCGTCCTCCGTCAGCAGATCGGAAAGGCAGCGCAGCTGTTCGAGAACGCTCTGTTCCTTTTCATATTCATCATAGAGGTCCATAGAAAGCACGACCTGCCGCCGCAGCATTTCCTGCGGCTCGCGCACGATCGGCGTATCCATCTTTTCGGTCAGCTTCCAATGGATCAGGTTCACGGCGTCGCCTTCGCGGTACGGGCGCAGCTCGTGATCCTCGGAATAGCCGAGCGGCTTCGGCTTGCGGACCAGCTCGGAGCTTTTGAGCAGCTCCGGCATCGGTTCGGGTTCCTCCGTATTCGGCAGGACCGTGAGGGTGACCGTTCCGCTTCTTCTGATCGGGATCGCGATCAGCCCGAGATAATCGCAGGCGCGCGCCGAGCGGATCCGGTAAGAGATCGTCCCGAGCCGATCCGTGTCCGGCACAATGACCTGCTCCTTCCGTTCCGTACCGAAGATCACGACCTTCGTCCGCGTACGGCACGCATCCAGAAACAGGTTTTGGTGTTCGATCTTCAGTTTATACAGGTCCGGCGGAAGAAAAAATCGGCAGCCGACCCGGATGCGCACTTCGCAGGCGCGTCCGCGCTGCACATCGGCGCCGCCGAACAGCTCGACGTGCGAAAGCAGGATCGCCGGCAGGCTCAAAAGCAAAGACAGGATCGGTAAAAACAGCAAAAACAGCAGTATGTAGTACGTTACATACTGCCCGTAGGCAAGATGCAGTGCGGCAGACGCAAGGAGCGCAGCGCCGTATGTCAGCCTTCTCTGGATCATCCCCGTGCGGCGGGCGGCGCGGTATGCGCCATGATGTCGTTCAGCACCGCTTCCGCAGTCTGTCCGGACGCCTTCGCCTCGGGCGTAAGGATCAGCCGGTGCGTGATCGTCGACGGATAGATCAGCTTTACGTCGTTCGGGATCACATAGTCGCGTCCTTGAACCCATGCCGCCGCTTTCGACATCGAGACGACCGCCAGCGACGCGCGCGGGCTTGCGCCCTGCAGGATCGCCGCATTCGAACGTGTGGCGTTCGAGAGCCGGATCACATAATCCATGATCTTTTTATCGACAAAGGTGCCGTCGATCGCATTCCGGATCTGTCTTAACCCGTCGCGATCCGCGATGCACCGTACCGTATCCAAAGGATTCCCGAGCTGTTTGCGGTTCAGAAGGTCCAGCTCGTCGCTCGGACGCGGATAGCCGAGCGAGAGACGCACCATGAAGCGGTCGAGCTGCGAATCCGGCAAAAGCTGTGTGCCGCTTGCGCCGACCGGGTTCTGCGTCGCAATGACCACGAACGGATCGGGCACGGCGTGCGTCACGCCGTCCACGGTGACGTTGCCCTCCTCCATCGCCTCCAGAAGCGCGGACTGCGTACGGCTCGTCGCGCGGTTGAGCTCGTCCGCAAGGAACAGATTGCAGAGGATCGCGCCGGGCTTATAGATCATCTGTCCGCTTTCCCGGTCATAGAGTGAGAAGCCGACGATATCGCTCGGCAGAACGTCGGGCGTAAACTGGATGCGGTGGTATTCCAGCCCCAACGCTTTCGAGAACGCAAGCGCCATCGTCGTCTTGCCGACGCCGGGGATGTCCTCCAAAAGGATATGCCCGCGCGCAAGGATCGCAAGAAGCGCCATAATAAGCACATTGTCCTTTCCGACAACGGCTTTTTTCAATTCGTCCAGTATGGATTTCGGATCGTTCATCGGTCTTTTCCCCTATCTGCTTCAATCTTCCGGATATCGGTATCATACCACACAGATGCGGACAAATTATGTCAAAATTGCAACGAATTTCCGGTTCGCGCAGAAATTCTTCGCTCAGTTTCGCCGATCGCCGTCGAAAAAGCGAAGAAAAACGATCTGTTTTCCGTATGATGCATTCCCCGGTCGGTATGTTTATGTGTTCTGATCCCCCAGCCGCTGCATCGACTGAAGTGTCAGCAGGCGCTTCCATTTGATCGGCGAGCCGCAGAAGCGGCAGTTCGATTCCTCGATGTTCACCTTGGCGCCGCAGTTCGGACATTCGATTATGTTGAGTCCGCTTTGGGGACGGAACGTCGGCAGCTTCTGCTCGTGCCGCAGCCCGACGCTCCACCATGCGGATTCCGAAGAAAGCTTCGATCCGTCGGCCGAAACGGTGCGCAGCAGCACGTTCGCAAGGATCGTGCGGTCGTCTTTCGTCTCGCGGATCTGCTGATTATTGATGTCCAGGATATCAAAGTCGACTATATCCCGCACCGATGCTTCCGCATCACCGTAAAAATACCGGTTCAGCTCGGCGGACAGCCCGTTGTGAAACGCTTTCAGCGTCAGTCCCGCGCCGGAAAGATCCCGAACAAACCGCTGCAGCACGGCGGCCTGCCGGTACCGCTTTTCCGCTTCGTCTCTGCGGACCTCGAGTTTGCTCCGTACGAACTGGAGCGCCAGAAACGCGCCGAGCCCGATCAGCAGTCCGATCGCCGCTCCTTTCACATAGTCCATCAGCAGCGCAGTCCGCCCGGTACAGACGGTGATCGGAAGGCAGATCGCCACGCCGACGGCGACGCACAGCAAAAACCACAGCGCGTTCTTTGCGGACTTGCCGACGACGGAATCGGCATGATCCCGCTCCCCCGCCTTGCGCTCGGCGTACTCCATGTTTCCCGGCGCGCCGCAGTACGGGCAGCCCTCCGAAAAGTCGTCGCGATCCGCAGTCCCGCCGCAAACCGGGCACTGGAGCAGACCGTCCTTCGTTTCCGGATAGACGAAAGAATACAGGATTCCCGGATTGAATTCCGTTTCCTGCAAAACGCATTTTTCTTCAACGAAGTATTTCTTGTCCAGAATCACGCCGTTTGTTACGTCGTCGCAATTCTCGCCGTCGCTGCTTCTGCGCTTCGTGACCCCGTCGTCATAGTACTCCGTAACGATGCGGATTCGCTGCCGCTGCAGACGTTTTTTGTGCAAGCTCTCGTATATCATGCCTGCAGACTCCCCGTTCAATGATTGTTGTTGTTATTGTTGTTATTGTTGTTGCCGCTGCTGCCGCCGCTGCTGCCGCCGTCTCCGCCGGAAGAGCTGCTGCGCGCGGCAAGATACGCCGCAGAATAGATCACGTTGAAGCTGGCCGGGTACAGCGTGACCGCGTCGACGTTCCCGCCCTGGTTGTTGAAAGCGGTCTCCATGACCATCGGCTCGGTACCGCCGTTGAAGGTCAGCTTGAGCATGCCGTCCCGTGTCGCCAATACGTTCTCCAATTTGCCGGACACAAACGCCTCGAACAGATTTGCCTGCGTCTCGTCTGAAATCGTACAGTACCGTCTGAGCTGCTGCAGCCCGACGAGTGTCATGATGTCATTGTATGTCCTCGGGATCATTGTTTTCATTGTTGAAGCATCTCCTCGTTCAGATAATAGAATTCCAAGTTCGGAAACGGCAGATCCATCGCCTGAATGTGATAGAACGCGTTGTTCTTCTGTTTGGTGTAGTGAATATCCCTGAGCGCTCCCGTTGTGAAGAAGACGTTATTCGCCTCTGTACGGGAAAGCGAAGGACCGTATCGCCGGAAGAAATGCGTCAGATCCACCGCATCGAAGCCGGGAATCCCGGATGGATGTTCTTCCGCGACCTGTTTATAGATCAGCTCCGTCGCAATATGCCTCTGCTTTTCGCGGTTCTCGTCGCCGTAGACGATCATGTCGCCGGTCAGAAGCTGGATGAACAGCATATTGTTTTCCGGATACGAGCTGCACTTGCTCAGCACTCCATGCCGCACATGCAGGATCACGCGGCTTTCCGGCGTCATGAAGGTAAACGGACGTTCCTGCTTGATGATCTGCGGCGCAAGCGGAAACCGGTTGCCGTCGATCTCCAGAATGAACGCGGTATCGTCGTACACTGCGCGAAGGTCCGGATCGCCGTCAATGATGTGCCGGAGCGCCGGGATCCCGTTCGGGATACGCGGCAGCGCGTATTCGCCGATCCGTTCCGGATGCATCTCGACGACGTAATCCAGAACGTGCGCACGGTTCTGCGGATCGGGCGTCACGCCCCAGACCGGATACAGCGCCTGCTGCAGACCGCAGGTGTAGCTCTTCGGCGAAGCGTTGACGCGCTTGACGAACGGGCAGCCCGTTTTGCAGACGGACAGGTATCCGCACGCCGCGCAATCCTCCGAAAACCCGCAGCCGTGATGGATCTCCGCGATCTTCCGCTTTGCCGTTTCCATGATCTCCGTCATGGAGGATTCGTAGATGTTGCCGTAATAAAACTCCGGATGATTCTGTCCGCGCACGCAGGAGTATACGTCACCGTTCCGCTCCAGCAGGAAAAACTTCTCCCCGCAATTCGTGCAGTTCGTGCAGTAATCCGGACCGAATTCCGCAAACCATTTGGTATTCAGCGCTTCCTCAAGCTCGGTCCCCGTAAAAGCCTCCCGGATCGCGCGGTAAAAACGAAGCTGTTCCTCGTCCGAAAGCGGATGCAGCAGCTCGTTCGTGTCCGAATCGAAGCCGATCATAAAGTTGAAATCCGTCATATCGAGACAGGTGTTCCGATGCAGGAACCAGATGTCTTCGATCAGCTCGTCCATGCGGTCCAGATGCTCACGGAAGATCGTTGCCGAGACCTTTTTGTGGTTCGGAAGTTCCGAAAGCAGCGAAACGTTCCGAAGGATGCGATCCAGCGTATCCCTGCCGTCCTTCGTCACACGGTACGCGCGATGCAGGGAAAGCGGCAGATCGATGCTTCCGGAGATCGATACGTTGTAATCGCGGATCGTTTCGATGTGCCGGTCCAGTTCAAACAGGTTCGTCTTGATATGAGGCGTGCCGAGGCGGAATCCCGCGCCGGACAGATAGCTACCGTTTGTATCGTAATACGCGGCGATATACGAGACGACCGCACGGAAATCCTCCTTCGAGAGCGTCGTCACCTCGCCGCCGTGCAGCGAAATATTGAACGGCATGACGCCCTCGCTGCGGCACTTTTCGACAGCGTACGCAAGCGTCTCCAAAGGCGAATGCTCCGTCGCGATCGCTTTTGTGCCGTCGCCGAGATAGCAGTAGCGGCATTGCATATTGCATGCCATCGTGGGCACATATAACAGGTGAATGAACCGTTCCATCGATCTCCCCGTTCCGAACGAATCAGTATTTGTCGACACTCGCAGGCGTATCCTTGAATGCTTTCTCTCCGATCGACGCGCCTTTCGGAATGCGGATCTGTTTCAATCCGCTGCATTCACGGAACGCGGACGGACCGATGGACTTCACCGCTTGCGGCACATAGACTTCCTTAAGCGAGCTGCATCCGCGGAAGGCGGATTGTCCGATCTCCCGTACAGCGTTCGGAATGTTGATCTTCTGAAGCGATCTGCACTCCCGGAACGCAGATGCGCCGATGCTCTCCAGAGAAGGCGGCAGAACGATCTCTCTGAGGCTGTAACAGTTCTGGAACGCATGCCCGCCGATCCGCTTGACGCGCTGCGGAATGTTGACCGAACGCAGGTTTTCACAGCCCTTGAAGGTGTCTCCGCGGATCTCGGTCAGCCGCGAGGGAAGCTGCACCGAAACGACGTCAAGATTGATGAATGTCTTTCCGCGGACCTCGGTGACCGGCCGTCCCTTGTACGTTTCCGGCACAATTACCGTGTAATCATTGGAAAGACCGAGCGTATAGTAACGCAGAGAATACCCGCCGCTGTCGTTTCTTTCATAGATATAGTGCGGCGAAGCGAACAGAAAGCCGGAAACGACCAGCACGATCACCGGCAGCACAAAGATGGCGATCAGAGACAGGATGCCGTTCTTTGTTCCGCTGACCTGACTTGCAAGGATATTGTCGATCGGATCCAGCGGACGCTTCTTGATCTCCTTGACAAGGTAGCCGAACATGCTCATGCGGCGTATGATGATCACATACGCAACGGTTGCCGCGGCAAAGATCAGAAAATTCAGAAAATAGGTCTCATGGAACAGGCTCAGATGTACGATGTCCAGAAACAGGATCAGACTGTACACAAAGCTTACGAGAAGCCGGCGCAGAAAGATCTTGTTCGTAACATTCGTCGAGATCCTGTTTTCGTGCAGAAACGCCCGAATATAGTCTTTCAGATATGCATCCGCGTCTTTTCTCGCTCCGGGCATGAAGATCTTCGCCTTCTCTTCAAGGCTGACCGGATTTGCATGGATCGGTTTTTTGCTCATATCTTCCTCTTCCTTATGTCTATTATTGTTATCATATCACAAGTCTTTTCGATAAACAAGCCGAAACCTCACGAAAAAACGGACTTCTCCGAGGAAAAGTCCGTTATTCTGCAATTGAACCGGAACGGTCAAATGCCGTCGTGATGCGGAAGCTCCTTGATGTGCCAGATCTCGTCCGCGTATTGACGGATCGTGCGGTCCGAAGAGAACTTGCCGGCGCTTGCCGTGTTGATGATGCACTTTCTCGTGAACGAACGGATGTCCTTATAGTCGTTCAGCGCGTCCGACTTGCGGTCAATGTACGGCAGCAGTTCCTGCAGAACAAAGTAGTAGTCCGGCTTCTGCCAGCCGCTGCCGAACAGCAGCGAGCGGTGCAGATCGGCAAACACGCCGGTGCCGTTGTCGGAGAACGTGCCGTCGATCAGCGTGTCGAGCACGCGGCGTACGCGCGGCTCATAGTCGTAGATCGCCTTCGGATTGTAGTGCGGACGCAGCGCGTTCAGATCGTCGACGCTGTAGCCGAATACATAGTTGTTCTCCTCGCCCGCTTCCTGCACGATCTCGACGTTCGCGCCGTCGAAGGTGCCGAGCGTGACCGCGCCGTTCAGCATCAGCTTCATGTTGCCGGTGCCGCTCGCCTCGGTGCCCGCAGGCGAGATCTGCTCGGAGATGTCCGCCGCGGGAATGATGTGTTCGGCGTAAGAGCAGTTATAGTTGTGCACAAAGACCACGCGCATCAGATCCTTCATATCCGGATCGTTGTTGATCTTGTTCGCGATCTCGTTGATGAACTTGATGACCGCCTTTGCGCGGAGGTACCCGGGCGCCGCCTTTGCGCCGAAGATGAATGCCGTCGGCGTGAAGTCCCTGACGCGGCCGTCCTTGATGCCGAAGTAGAGATCGAGGATCGCGAACGCGTTCAGGATCTGACGCTTATACTCGTGCATGCGCTTGACCTGCACGTCGAAGCAGAACGATTCGGGCAGATCGACGCCTTCGCGTTCGAGAATGAGCTTGCGCAGCTGGCGTTTCTTTTCACGCTTGACTTCGATGAACGCATCGACGTCCGCGTCGCTCGTGAACGCCCGAAGGCCCTTCAGCTGTTCGAGATCGGTGATCCATCCGCCGCCGATGCGGTCGGTGATGTACTTCGAGAGCTCCGGGTTGCACAACCCGAGCCAGCGGCGCTGCGTGATGCCGTTCGTCTTGTTCTGGAAGCGTTCGGGATAGACCTGGTACCAGATCTTCAGAACGTCGTCCTTCAGAATCTGCGTATGGATCTCCGCGACGCCGTTGACGTAGCTCGACGCGTATACGGCAAGGTTTGCCATGCGGATGACGTTGTTCGACACGATCGCGTACGGCTCGCAGTCGATCCCTTTCGCCATGATCTCGCCGCACAGCTTGGTGTTGATGCGCCAGATGATGTCGTAGATCTCGGGCAGAAGATCGCGGAACAGCGCGACGTCCCACTTCTCGAGCGCTTCCTGCATGACCGTGTGGTTCGTGTAGGAGAAGGTCTTTTGCGCGATGGCGAACGCCTCGTCAAAGGAGAGCCCCTCGAGCATCAGGAGACGGATGAGCTCCGGAACGGAGACCGTCGGATGCGTATCGTTGAGCTGGATGGAAACGAGATCGGCAAACTCGGTGATCGGACGCTTTTCACGCTTGAAGCGGAACATCAGGTCCTGCAGCGAAGCCGAGGACAGAAAATACTGCTGCTTCAGACGGAGACGCTTGCCCGCAACGGTCGTATCGTTCGGATACAGCACGCGCGTAATGTCCTCGACCGCGTTCTTTTCGAGCACGGCGACCGCGTATTCCTGGTTGTTGAACTTCTGGAAATCAAAATCCTCGACCGCTTCGCTCTGCCAGAGACGGAGCGTACCGATGTTATCGGTATGATAGCCGATGATCGGCATATCGTACGGCACGGCGCGCACGGTCTGATCGGAGAAATGCACAAGGACCTCATGCGTGTCGCGGCGGCGGCTCCACGGATCGCCGAAGCGCTGCCAGTCGTCCGCGCTTTCGGTCTGGAAGCCGTTGGTGAACGTCTGCTTGAAGAGACCGTACTTATAGCGGATGCCGTATCCGTCGAGCGGCAGGTTCATCGTCGCCGCGGAATCCAGGAAGCATGCCGCAAGACGACCCAAGCCGCCGTTTCCGAGCGCCGCGTCTTCGATGTCTTCAAACGCCGCAAGGTCCAGTCCGCGCTCCTCAAATTCCTTTTTGACCTCATCGAGGATCCCGAGCGCAAACAGGTTGTTGTAGACCATACGCCCCACCAGGTATTCCGCCGAGAAATAATAGGTGCTCCTGGTGCGCTCGTGCGCATGGCGGCTCTCATACCACGGGTCGGCGATCGCGCCCATCACGACCGACGCGAGAGCGGCATGAAGCTGCTGCACCGTCGCTTCCTTCAAAGAGACCTGCGCATCGCGTTTCAGAACGAGTTCGATCTGCTGCATGATTGTTTTCGTATCCATAAATCCCTTCCCCATTCTTAACTTTGGTATGTATTATATCATATTCTTCTGCATAATGCAAAAAAACCGACAGAAAAATCCGTCGGTTTTTGTAAAAATTGCGTAAAGAGCGATCAACCCCAGGGGCGTCTCGCGTTCACGAAGTATTTTTTCCAGTAGTTTGTGGAAACGGCGCGCCGGACGACCTTTCCTTCCGAGCTCGAAGCGTCGATCATCTCACCGTCGCCGATATAGATGCCCACGTGGCTGACGCGGCTGGATTTCTCACTGCAGAAGAACACCAGATCGCCCTTTTTGAGATCGCTGATGCTCGTGATGTTTTTCCAGCGGCTGACCTTTGAGAAGCCCGAGGCGTCCATGCGGCTCGTGCTGACGCCCGCCTGCTTTAAGCAGTAGTAGACGAAGCCGGAACAGTCAAACGTGTCGGGACCCTTGTCGCCGAGCACATACTCGCAGCCGATCTTGGATTTCGCGACCTTGATCAGCTTGTCGATCCTGGTGTCGTATTTCGGCGTCGGCGTCACCTTCTGGGTCGGCTTCGGCGTCGTCTTTGTCTTCGGCGTCGTTTTGGAGGTGGCCTTTGAAGACGTCTTCGGCGTTGTCTTGGAGGAGTGCTTCGTCGGCTTCGGCGTCGTTTTCGGCGTGCTCTTCGACTCGCTCTTTGATTCTTCTTTCAGCTTTGCTTCGAGCGATTTCGACACCTTCGGATCCTCGCCGAACAGCTTATCGAGCGTCTTTTCGCCCGCTTTTCCGTCCGCAGACAATCCGTTGCGCTTCTGGAATGCCTTGACCGCCTCAACGGTCTTTTCGCCGTATACCTGATCGATGTCGCTTTCATCGAGATAGCCGAGGTCGACAAGCTGCTCCTGCAGCATCTTGACGTCGCGTCCCTCCGCGCCTTCCAGAAGCATATAATGCTGTGCTTCGGTGCTGAACAGGAGCGCCTGCGTCTGTTCGCCTGCGATGCCGTCCTGTTTCAGTCCGTGCTGCCGTTGGAACAGCTCGACCGCATATTCGGTCGAATTGCCGAAGTAATCGGTCGGCTCCTCGATCTCCAGATATCCAAGCTCCATCAGCCGCGCCTGCAGATCCGCGACTTCTTCGCCTTTGTCGTGCTTTTTCAGGGAAGCGTACGTCGCCGCCGGCGCGTTCTCGCCCGTTCCGTTCGGATCGGCAATGATCGCATCCGGTTCGCCCGGGTCCTGTTCCCCCGTCGGATCCTCCGGATCCTGTTCCGCCGATCTCTCCGGTACCGGCGCCCGCAGAAGCGCGGGCAGCTCCGAAACCGTTTCCGTCGTGTTCTGCGCTTTTCCGGCGCAGGTGCACGAGGAGATCCCGATGATCAAAGCAATAACGATCAGCAGCAAAGCAACGCCGAACAGCAGTACCGTCAGCGCCGTGCGTTTCTGCGACACGCTGAGACTGCTCCAGTTATGAATGATGTAGGGAATTGTCAGCTTTTGCTTTTCCATACCGAAAGTGTATCGCTGTTTTGACGATTGTGCAAGTACAAATTTTCGATGTTCAATAAAATTTCATAATGATGTTGCATTTATGTTGCATCTCATTGCACGGGCGTCTCCGACCGTTCGTACCAGTAAGTCACGATGCGTTCGATCGCAACGGCATTGGAGCTTCCGGACAGCCCGTTCGGGATGAACACGACGATCGCGATCTCGGGATCCTCGCGCGGGGTGAACGCCGCAAACCAGCTGGTATTCTCGATATCGATGTTGTTCGACGCCGACGTCTGTGCCGTTCCGGTCTTGCCGCTGATGCGTTCGAGATACCCCTTCTGCGCAAACGCCATCGAAAAGACCGAAGAAGCCGTGCCGCCGTCCTCCGGCGAAACGACGCCGTGCATGCCTTCCAGGATCGCGTCCCAGAATACGTCCGGCGCAAAGATGGAATCCACGGTCTCCGGCTCGTTCCGGTAATACACCGCCCCGTCCGGCGCGTCGACCTCCCTGAGCAGCGTCACGCGGCGGACCGTTCCGCGGTTTGCAACCGTCGAAACATACCGTGCGATCGAGATCGGCGTGACCAGCATAACGCCCTGTCCGATGCCGGTCTGGATCGTATAGGTCGGTTTCCAGCGGAGCTCTTCAAGCCATGTCGAGATCGAGACGATCCAGTTCGTATGCGTATAGGACACGCCGATCGGGATATTGAGCTCTTCCTTGAGGATCTCGCGGATCTCCGCGCCGCGCTCGCGCTGCTCGCCGTCCATCAGCCGTAAAAGCCTGTCGGCGCATTTCCGCAGCTGCGCGTCGGTCTGTTTCATGTCCCGCTGATCGCGGATCGAACGCAGCAGATTATAAATGCGGTTATAGATCAGCCGCGGCAGCGCCGAGGTCTGCTCGGACAGCGATTTTTCACAGTCATACCGCGCCTTCTGTCCGCCGATCTGCACGGTAAGCTCGCCCGGCAGCTCCACGCCGGTCGTACCCTTCATCCCGAGCCTGCCCGCCCAGTAATCCAGCCGCTCGATCCCGACGCGGTCGGCGATCGTATAGAAGAAATAGTTGCAGGAAACGGTGAGCGCGCGCGACAGCGTCAGGTTCGCATGCTTCGAGGTATCCTTGACCCAGCAGCTCGGCGCGTTCTGCTCGACCTTCACGGTCGGATTGTCGACAAAGTAATAGTACGGGGAACGGTCCGAGATCGTCTCGGACGTCGAGAGCTTGCCCTCCATCAGCCCCGCAAAGCCCGTCGCCATCTTGAACACCGAGCCGGACGCCGTGCGGATGCCGATCGCGCGGTTCAGCGTCGGCTGATTGCTGTTTGCGCCGAACAGCTGTTCATACTCGACGTCGTCGATCCCGTCGGTGAACATGTTCGGGTCGTAGTCCGGACACGACGCCAGCGCAAGGATCTCGCCGGTCTTGACATTCATCACGATGACAGCGCCGGTCTCCGCGCGCTTGATGCCGTCCACGTTTCCGCCGCTCAGACGCTCGTACTTTTCCCGGTCGGATTCGATGCGCTGCTCCTGCTTTTTGCGCGTCTCCTCGATGTTTTCGCGAAGCGCGTCCTCGCAGACCTTCTGCAGCTCGATGTCGATGGAAAGCTGTACGTTCATGCCGTCGGAAGGCTGTGTGGAGTCCAGCACCTCGACGATCGCGCCGCGCTTGTTTTTCAGGATCCGCGTCGTGCCGAGCCGTCCGTAAAGGTGCGGAGTCAGGTACGCCTCCATCGTCTTTTCCACGCCGGCTACGCCGATCAGATCGTTGTAGGAATAGCCGAGGTCCAGCATGCTGTCCGTTGCCTTTCCCTTCGGATCGAACGGTGCGAAATCCGCATACGAATAGCCCACGGTGCTCATATCGCCGGTGACCTGCTTGCTGAGATACCCGATGATGTGCGACGCGGTGTTTCCGTACGGATACACACGATAGCTGCTTTTCTCGGTCAGAATGCCGGTAAGCCGGTCGCTCGCCATGTCAAGCTCCGTCACGACCGCCAGCGACACGTCATACGCAATGCGTACGCCCTCGAACGCGCGGTAGCTGTTCATAACGGCTTCCTGCCGGATCGACATGATCTTTTTCGCCTCGTCAAACGGCATATTGTCCGGAATGCACCACGACGCGCGCAGGATGCGGTACGCCTCCTCCGCGGAAAGATCCGGGTTGCTGAAGCGGCAGGCGTCGACAAAGTTCCGCTTGCGCGTTGCGGCGACGGACGGGCTCGACGTATGGAAATCGTAGACGAACGTGCCGTCGGACAGCATATTGATATAGAACGTGTCGATCGTCTTGCCGCCGCCCTCTTCGATGATGCGGATCGCTTCGATCAGCGAATGCGTATAGCGCGCGCTGTCCACAGGCGTGCGGTTAGAGGGATCGCGGTAAAAAAGCACATTGTAAGTCGTTTCGTCATAGGCGAGCACGACGCCGTTGCGGTCGGTGATCGTTCCGCGGCTGCCGGACTGGTAGGTCGTGACCTCGGTCGTCTGCTGCACCGCCGCCGAATACGCCTCCGTCTCGCGGATGGCAAGCTTGTCCAAAAAGATCAGAAGCACGCCGAGCATCACGACAAAGACCCCGATGAGCATCCAGATACGCGTATTCAGTTTTCCCTTTTCACCGCGTTTCATTTATGAAAGGAACTGCCTTTCTCCCTGCTTCTCAGCATCGCCGCAAGCGGATACGTCAAAAGTGCCTCCAGCACGATCGAAGGAAGCGTTGCGCGCAGCAGCCGGAACGCGTCGAACCGCGCGCCGATCGCAAGCGAGAATACCAAAAACACAGCTTCCGCAGCGATCGCGCCGACCGCCGCAAACAGGATCACAAGCCCGCGCGGCTTCCCGCCCTTTTTCGTAAAGCCGTACATGATCGCGACCGCTATGAGATATGCCGCCGCGGACAGTCCGATATACGGATTGCAGAACAGATCCGTGAGCAATCCGCCGAATAGCGCGATCAGCATGCCGTCCTGCACCTTTGTCGCCGCCGTCGCGGCAAGCGCAAGGCTCAGCGTGAACAGCGGACGGATCCCGTTGCCCGACAGGAACGGGAGCACGAAGGCGTCCAAAAAGACCGCAAGGATCGCTGCGGGTATGAGCAGAAGCCGCCGCTTCATCCGACCGCCTCGTCTGCGCCGAGTACGATCAGCGCTTCTTCCAGATGCAGAAAATCAACGTCCATGGAAATGATCGCGTCGTGCGTGCCTTTGCCCTCCTCGTTGACGGCAATGACCGTGCCGACGTACAGACCCTTCGGGAAGAACCCGCCGATGCCGCTCGTGCGGATCGTATCGCCCACGCGCACGTCCGCCTTGCCCGGCAGATAGTAGAGCAGCGTTCCGAGGATTTCGCCGTCTTCGAGATACAGTCCGCCGAGCATGCCTTCGTCGCGCGTGCGCTGCACCATCACGCTGATGCGCATCTTTTCATCGCACATCGTTTTGACCCTGCACCAGTTCGGACCGACCTCCGAAACGCGTCCGACGACGCCGTCCGGCGTGATGACCGCCATCTTTTCGGTCACGCCGCTGCGCGAGCCCGCATTCAGCGTGATCGTGTCGATATACGGGTTGTTGTCTCGCCCGATGACGGAGGCGGTGACAAAATGCAGTTCCGGATTCGCTTCCGCAAAGTTCAGGAGCTCCGAAAGCCGCGCGTTCTCCTTTTCGGTCTCGTCGAGAAGCGCAAGCTTCTGCTCCTGCAGCAGCACCTTTTCCCTGAGACGCGCATTCTCCTCCTGTACGGCGGAGGGCGTAAATATGCGGGCGAAAAAGTCGCCGATCCGCTGCTGAACGGCATGCAGCGTTTCCGAAACCGGCGCGACCGCAGTGCTGAACAGACCGTCCTTCGATTCCCTGCCGTTTGCCGTAAACGCCGCAAGGACGATCAGAAGAACGATCGCGATCAAAGCGATCCACATCGGTCTCGATTTCCAAAGCTTCCGCATCTCCGCCTCCGATATACCTATTCATGATACAGTATACCACAACCGTTGCGGAAGGAAGGTGAACAATCGGTTAACTATTGCCGCGCAAACAAAAATCCGGCCGCCAAAAGCGACGCAATGCCGATCAGCAGGAACACCCACCATGGCACGCAGTAGAACACCAGCGCCGCGATCCCCGCGCCGAACGCAACGAGGATCAGCCGCTTTGCCTTTCCGTTTTGTCCGCATTTCCTTCGCATACGCTTCCCCCTCCTCTTATTCATATCATACGCAAAACGCGGCGGTTCTGTGACGGAACCGCTTCCGCCGCGCCGTTTGCCGGTCCCTTTGCCGGAACCGTGCGGACGAAATCGGAATACGATAGTTTATCAGTACATAAGGAGATCGGGTATGCAATCCGAATTGATGAATCTTTCCGGCGTTTCGCACAGCTTCTATACGGTCGAGGGCGAAACAGCCGCCATACAGGATCTGGATCTGACCGTATACGACGGCGAATTTCTGGCGATCGTCGGTCCGTCCGGCTGCGGAAAAACGACCGTACTGTCCCTGATCATGGGACTCATTCCGCCCACTGCGGGCAGCGTGCGCTTTTCGCGTGAAAATCTGCGCCTCGGCTACATGCTGCAGCGCGATCATCTGCTGGATCACCGCACCGTGGAAAAAAACGTGCTTTTAGGGCTTGAGGTCCAGCACCGGCTGACCGAAGCGAACAAGGCGCGCGCGTTCGCGCTGCTCGAAAAAAACGGGCTCAGCGAGTTTCGCGCCTATAAGCCGCATCAGCTCTCCGGCGGCATGCGGCAGAAGGTCGCTCTGATCCGAACGCTCGCGCTGGAGCCGGATCTGCTTCTCTTAGACGAGCCGTTTTCCGCGCTCGACTATCAGACGCGGCTGAACCTCTCCGACGAGGTCTACCGCATCATCCGCAGCGAGCACAAAAGCGCGATCCTCGTCACGCACGACATCTCCGAGGCGGTCTCGATGGCGGATCGCGTCGCGGTCTTTTCCGCGCGTCCGGCACGCCTGAAGGAGATCGTCGAGATCGGCTTCCCCGCCGCGCTCACGCCTCTGGAACGACGCGCGCAGCCGGGATTTCACGACTGCTTCGATCGTATCTGGAAGGAGCTGAAGCCATGAAACACATCGCCGTTTCCGAAGCTCACGCGCAGTATCTTCGCCGCATCCGCCGCGACACGCGCGTCGTCGTTTTCTCGCGGATCGCCGTGCTTTTGGGCGTCCTGCTTCTTTGGGAGCTCGGCGCGGACCTCAAATGGTTCGATCCGTTCATTCTCTCCTCGCCGTCGCGCGTGTTTGCAACGATCGTGCGGCTCTATGCAGACGGCTCGCTTTGGCTGCACATCGGTACGACGCTTCTGGAAACCGTGCTCGGATTCCTTTTGGGCACCGGGCTCGGCGCGCTCTTTGCCGTGCTGCTGTGGTGGATGCCGAAGCTGAACCGGATCCTGGATCCGTACCTTGTCGTTCTGAACGCGCTGCCGAAGATCGCGCTCGGTCCTGTTCTCATCGTCTGGATCGGCGCCGGAACAGCGTCGATCGTGGTCATGGGCGTACTCGTTTCGCTTGTCGTGACGACCGTCACCGTGCTGAACGGCTTCCTCGCCGCAACCGACGAAAAGGAGCTCCTCATGCGCACGCTCGGCGCTACGAAGCTGCAGACCTTCTTCATGGTCGTACTGCCCGCGGGCGTGCCGGACCTGATCTCCGCGCTGAAGATCTCCGTCGGCATGAGCTGGGTCGGCGTGATCGTCGGCGAATACCTTGTGAGCAAAGCCGGGCTCGGCTATCTCATCGTCTACGGCGGGCAGGTCTTTAAGCTCGATCTTGTCATGTCGTCGGTGACGATCCTTTGCGTCCTCGCCGCGCTGATGTACTACGCTGTCGCCTTCCTCGAAAAAAAGGTCCGCGCATAAAAAAAGGACCGCGTAAAGGCGGTCCTTTCTCAAACGGGGCTTTCGGGATCCTTGCAGTCCCCGTGTTTCTCGATCTGCCGTTTCTTCCAGAAATATGCGGCGACGCCCACGGCAAGCGCTGCCGCAACGGTGCTCACGCCGATCCAGATCAGCGGCGTTGCGTCTTTCGTCTGCGCCTCCGCCTCCGCAGCAAGCGCGGCGGGCGGTTCTGTCGCAGCCGGCGTCAGAACCGGTCCCGGGACGGTCGGTACCGCCGTTGCGCCGCGCGTCGGCGCAGCGGTGGGTTCGGGCGTCGGTGGAATGTAGCTGCAGAGCAGCGTCTCGTCGACGTTGTCAAACACGTCCTCGCCGGCCGGCACGATGCCCTCCGCCATTCCGAAGCGGTTAAACGCGTACCGTTTGTTATCGCGCGATACGCGGAAATGGTAACGCTGCTGCGTTTCATGCTTCAGAAACGCCTTGCGGGCAACCTCGTAGGCATCCTTCCCGTCGAAGAACGACAACGGTGCATGCGCGTCGATCTGAATGGTATTTTCGCTGTAAAGGTGCAAGAACAGCTTCTGCACCTGCCATGTTCCGTACTGTGCGGCGGATTCCGGATCATAGGCCGGATCGGCGGCAAGCGCGAACGCTTCGCGCGCCGCCTTCGCCGTCAGCTTGTGCTGCCAGTGTCCGTATTCACCCTTCAAGTCCTGCGCAAACACGACGAGCGGACGCATGCTCCGGTAAGCGCGTACGGTTTTTTCAAGCAGCTCTTCATATCGGAACGCGCTCTTCTTGTTCTGCGCTGCGCCTTGCCAGATATCCTGCATGCCGAAAAAGACCGGACGGTATCTCAATCCCATCGCCCACGCGCCGTTTTCCGCTTCGCTGATGCGTGTACGGTTGCTCGCCGTTACATAAACGATCGTCCCGACGTACTCACGTTCCGCGCCGTAAACCGGAACGACGCTGCCGAGATACAGCACGTCGTCGTCGGGATGCGTTGCGATCAGAAGATAATCCAAACGGTCCGGCGTTTCCTTCCATTCATGAAACGGATCCGGCAGTTCGCCCGGACCGTATACCGCGCAAAACAGGACCCGCATGCCCGCATCCCCGGCCTGCACGACGGCGCTCTGCGCATCCGCACGGAGCGGCGTGACCGTATCGGGATACGACGGCAGCGCGTCGTCCGACAGCAGCGCGCCTTCCGCATCGTACTGCAAGACGCGCACATCCTCCGGCGGTGTCTGCCACGCAAGGCACAGACGCGCACCGTCGGACGTTTCCTCCCGCGTCAGTGAAAACGATGCCTGCTTTCCGAATGTCTGATATTGCTCCCGATCCTTCAGCACGAGACTTTTCGCGTCCCGATAGGATCCGAAGTCGAAAGTGAAATGCGCCGTCAGATCCTCAGCGGCGGTCGATTCTGCCTTCGTTCGCCGAATCGTCGGCAAAAGCAGCAGCGCTATGCAGATGAGCAGTATCCAAACCCGTTTCATGTACGACGGATCCCGTCTTCCGATCAAAAACGCCCCGCGGGATCAGCGAGGCGTCGATCCTTTATTTCTTCCGGCTGTACGGCGTATCGGCAAGCGGCAGCGACGTGCGGAATACGCCGTCGCGGTTCATGTACGCGTTCTGGACCGCGGGCGCGGTCGGGATTGTGCAGATCTCGCCGATGCCCTTTGCGCCGCAGGCAAGTCCGTCCTTGGTCGCTTTCTCCACAAGGATCGCCTGCACCTCCGGCGTTTTGTCCGCGCGGAACAGTCCCAGCGTGCCGTACTTTGCGGTCGGTTTCCCGTCCTTTAGGGGAAAATCCTCCGTCAGCGCATAGCCGAGCCCCATCACGACGCCGCCCTCGATCTGCCCCTCGGCGGCGCGCGGATTGACCGCCACGCCGAGATCGTGGATCGCCGTCACGCGCTTTACCGTGCCGTCGTCGTTCAGCTCGACCACATGCGTCGCGTAGCCGTACGCGATGTGCGAGACCGGGTTCGGCTTATCGGATCCGAGCCTGTCGGTCACGCCGGTGTATTCGCCGAGGAACGACCGTCCTTCGAGCGTCTCCCATGAGCCCTCTTTTTCAAGCGCTTCTTTGATCTGCTTTGCGGCGCGGACGACCGCCTCGCCGGTGAACAGCGTCTGCCGCGACGCGGTGGTGTTGCCCGCGTCCGGCGCAAGCGCGGTGTCCGGCGTGCAGTAATGCACGCGTTCGTGCGGGATCCCGAGGACCTCCGCCGCCATCTGCGTCTGCACGGTGCCCATGCCCTGCCCGATGCACGCCGCGGACGAATGGAGGTATACCTCCCCGCCCCGTACCTCGATGCGGCAGCGTCCGGTGTCCGGAATGCCGACGCCTAACCCTGCGTTTTTCATGGCGCAGGCGATGCCCGCCTTCGGATCGCGTTCGAGGATCGGACGCGCGGCGTCGAGCGTTTCGACCAAAGCGGTCGTTACGTCGGCGATCTGTCCGTTCGGCAGCGCCTGTCCGGGGCGGATCGCGTTGCGGTAGCGGATGTCGAATGCCGAGATGCCGACCAAGGCCGCAAGCTCGTTCAGATTGCACTCGGTGGCAAAGCAGCTCTGCGTCACGCCGAAGCCGCGGAACGCGCCCGCCGGCGGATTGTTCGTATAGATCGCCTTGCCGTCGATGTCGATGTTCTGGTAGTTATAGGGTCCCGCGGCGTGCGTGCACGCGCGCTGCAGAACCGGTCCGCCGAGCGAGGCGTACGCGCCGGTATCCGATACCAGCGTCGCCTTCATGGCAGTGAGATACCCGTTCTCGTCGCAGGCGGTCGTGAATTCCATCTCCATCGCGTGGCGTTTCGGGTGGATCAAAAGGCTCTCTGCGCGCGAGAACGCGACCTTGACGGGGCGGTTCGTGTGCCACGCAAGCAGTGCTGCGTGATGCTGCACGCTCATATCCTCCTTGCCGCCGAAGCCGCCGCCGACCATCATCGCGGTCACGCGGACCTTGTCCTGCGGTAAGCCCAGCATCTGCGCGCATTCCTTGCGCGTCTGATAGATGCCCTGATCGCCCGAGAAGATGCGCACGCCGTCGCCCTCGCGGTACGCCACGGCGCACTCGGGTTCCAGAAATGCGTGGTCCGTCGGCGGCGTGGAATAGCGATGCGTCACGACATACTTGCTGTTACGGATGACCTCCTCGGCGTTGCCGCGCACAAGATGCTCGTGCGAGAGCACGTTCGTGCCGTTCGATTCGTGCACGAGGATCTCGTCCTTCAATCCGTCCATCATATTGAGGACCGGTTCAAGCGGTTCGTATTCGACCTTGACCATCGCCGCCGCGGCGCGCGCCTGTTCCTCGGTCTCCGCCGCGACCAGCGCGATCGCGTCGCCCAAAAAATGCGTGATCTTTCCCTCGGGAATCATCACATCGTAATCCTGCTTCAGATGCCCGATCTTGACCGTGCCGGGGATATCCTTTGCGGTCAGCACGCACACGACGCCGGGCGCTTTTTCCGCTTCGCGCGTGTCGATCGAAAGCACCCGCGCGCGCGGGTAGTCGCTGCGCTTTGCCGTGCCGTACAGCATGCCGTCAAGATAGAGATCGTCCGCGTACTTCGCGTCGCCGAGAGCTTTGCCCGGCGCATCGACGCGGTCGAGGTTCTCGCCCACGACGCCCTTTAAGGTCCGCTTCGGGACCTCCCCGCCCTCGCGGAACGTCTTTGCCGCAAGCAGGATCGCTTCTTCGATCTTTTTGTAGCCGGTGCAGCGGCAGATGTTCATGCGGATCGCGTTCTTGACGTCCGAAATCGTCGGGTCCGGGTTTTGGTCCAGCAGTCCCTTTGCCGCCATTACCATGCCGGGCGTACAGAAGCCGCACTGGACCGCGCCCGCCTCGGTAAAGGCATAGGCATAGACTTCGCGCTCGCGCGGGGTCAGCCCCTCGCAGGTAAGGATCTGCTTCCCCTCCATGCGGTCGGTCTGCTGGACGCAGGCTTTTGTCGCCTTGCCGTCGATCAGCACGGTACAGGTGCCGCACGCGCCTTCCGAGCAGCCGTTTTTGACGCTCGTGAGATGCAGATCGTCCCGAAGGAAGCGGATCAGTTTTTTGTTTTCGGGACAGGTCACCGCCCGCCCGTTGACCGTAAAGGTCGCCATAAGCTCTCCTTTCGGCGTTCAGCCGATCAAGTAGTGATAATCTTTGAGCACCGTTTCGATCAGCGCCTTCGCGTCCGGATCGATCGTGTCGCGGTCGAGATCGACCGTGCGGACGCCGTCAAGCCGCAGCTTTACGACGCGGTCATTGAGCGGCAGAAAGCCCTTGTTTTCGGAGCCCATAAACTCGGCTTCGGTCGCAAACAAGGTGAACTTCTCCTTGTACGGCTTCGAGTTGTACGGGCAGAACACAAGGCAGTTGCCGCACTCGTTGCACATCCGGTCGACGTGCAGGATCTGCGGCTTCGCCTTGCCCGGCACGCGGATCGCGACGTTCGCGCGGTTCGGGCAGACCTGCACGCAGCATTCGCAGACCGTTCCGCAGGAAAGACAGCGCTCACGCTCCTTTTCCGCCTGCTCGTAATCCTTGAGGATCCCGTGCTTCTCGAAACACGCTTCCTCGGTCGTGCTGCCGCATGCACAGATCTTGTATTCGTATTTGCCGACGATCGCATCCGCGACGGTCCGTGCGTCCGCAATACCCTCCACGACGGTGGCGGGACCGCGGCTGCAGTCGCCGATCACATAGACATGTTCGCGGGACGTCATAAGGTTCGCATCGGTCTGCACCCTGCCGCGCTCGTTCAGCGCGATCCCGTTTTCTACAAAGATCGCAGTCTCGACCTTCTCGCCGACCGCCGCGATCAGCGTGTCGCACGGGAGCTTGGCTTGTTCGCCCGTTTCGACCGGAGAACGTCTGCCGGATGCGTCCGGCTCGCCGAGACGCATGACATTGCAGAGAAGCGTTCCGTTTTCGAGCGCGACCGGCGCGAGCAGCTCGCAGAAGATCACGCCGTCCTCCTTCGCAAGCGCCAGCTCCTCCTCGTCCGCGGGCATCTGCTTTGCCGTACGGCGATAGACGAGCCGCACGTTTTTAACGCCCTTTTCGCGCTTTGCGGCGCGCGCCGCGTCCATGGCGGTGTTGCCTCCGCCGATGACGATCACGTCTTCGCCCATCGGCGCAAGCGTGTCCGCCTTGCTTTCCTCCAGGAAGCGGATGACGTTCATCGCTTCCCCCTTTTCAAGCTGCATTCTGCCTTCCGCCCACGCGCCGACCGCATAGACGATATCGGAAAAGCCGTCCGCAAACAGCGCGTCCGCCTTCGGCGCTTCGGTGTTCAGCCGGATGTCGACGCCCATGGTTTTAAGAATCCTTGCGTCGTTGTCGATCGCGTCGGAACCGATGCGGAATTCCGGGATCACATACCGCACGACGCCGCCGAGCCTTGCGCGCTTTTCAAACAGCGTGACGAAAGCGCCCTGCCGCGCAAGGAAGAACGCCGCCGCGAGCCCAGCGGGACCGCCGCCGATCACGGCGACCTTTTTGCCGTTCGATGCGGCGGGCTTGAGGCTTTTGAGAAGCGCATCCAGACCGTTTTCCGCCGCGGTCAGCTTTGCCCTGCGGATGCGGATCGCTTCCTCGTAAAAGTGTCTCGTGCACTTATCCGCGCAGTGATGCGGGCAGATCGTGCCGGTGATGAACGGCAGCGGGTTCTTTTCGACGATGAGCTTCAATGCTCCGTCATAGTTTCCCTTGCCGACCATTTCGATATACTGCGGGATGTCCTGACGGATCGGACAGCCGTGCGTGCACGGCGCCGTGAAGCAGTCGAACAGCGGGACCTTGTCTTTAAGCTTGCGTTCCGGCTGCGGTTTCATCGGCTTTGTGTTGCGCACGGACGCGCGCGCCTGTTTTGAGAGCAGCGCGACCTTGCCGACCTTCACGCCGGTAAACGGCTCGTAGGCAAATGCGCCGCAGATCTCGCCGAGCTGCGAAAGCCGCTGATACCCGCCGGGCTTTAGGATCGTCGTGGCAAGCGTGATCGGCCAGACGCCCGCCGCAAAGAGCGGCGCGATGTTGAACGCATCGATCCCACCCGAGAACGAAAGCCGCAGCTTGCCGTCGAATTCCTCGCTCATGCGCTTCGCCATCTCGATCGTCAGCGGATACAGCGCTCGCCCGGACATGTACATCTCATTGCTCGGAAGCTCGCCCTGCGTGACGTCGACCGGGAAGGTGTTGCTGAGCTTGAGCCCGAAGGTCACGCCGTTTTCCGCGGCAAGCGCAAGGAGCCGCCGGAACATCGGCACGGCGTCCCGATACTGCAGATCCTCATTGAAATGATGCTCGTCGAACACGATATAGTCGAAGCCGAGCTCGTCAAGCGTCTTTCGCGCATAGGCGTAGCCCAGGATCGTCGGGTTGCACTTGACGAACGTGTTCAGATGCTTTTTATCAATGAGATACCCCGCGATCCGCTCGATCTCCTGCGGCGGGCAGCCATGCAGGGTCGAGAGCGTGATCGAAGTGCAGACATGCGGGTTGATCGAGGCAAGATAGCCTTCGTCTATGTTTTGGAACCGGTCGAGGTTCGCCCGCGTCCATTCCATGCACTCCTTATAGATCGCGGTATTCGACGCGTCCTTTAAGCCTTCGATAAACGCGTCGATCTTCGGGGAGATGATCCCTGCGAAATCGTAGCCGACGCTCATGTTGAAGATGAATCCGTCCGGATCGCCCCAGCCGTATTCCTTGGTGAACAGCTTCAGCATGAACCACGCCTTGACGTACTCTTCGAGCGCCTGCGGCACGGTGAGCTCGGTCGACCATTCGCAGTTGTAGCACTCGTCCTTTGCGACGATGCAGGGCTTCCCGATACACGCGGCAAGCTCGTCGCCGTCCATGATCTGCACGGTCTTGAGCTCAAAAAAGCGCGCGCCCGCATAGTACGCGGCGAGAATATTCTGCGTAAGCTGCGTGTTCGGACCCGCGGCGGGACCGAACGGCGTTTCCATCGTCTCACCGAAGATCGAAAGCATCTTTCCGGGCATCGGTCTAAACGGGCGTTTCACGCCGAATACGCTGCCGGTCTTGTATTCAGATAGGACCCACTCCATCAGCTCCCGGAACGGGATCGGCGTCATTCGATCGGACATATTGACCTCCTTATTATGCGTTCACCGCCGCCCAGAGCTTTTTCGCGCTCTCGCGGCATTTTGCCATGAGTTCGGTTTCGTCGCAGACGAGCAGCTCGCGATCCTTCATCAGTACTTTGCCGTTGCACATCGTGGTCACGACGCTTCTGCCGTTCATGCCGAACAGGATGTGCGAGTTTGCGTTGTTCCCGTCCATCGGCGTCAGCGGGTCGTAATCGGTCACGATGACGTCCGCGTACGCGCCGGGCTTCAGTACGCCCAGCGGCGCGTTGAAGTACCGCCCCGCGATTGCCGCGTTTCCGCAAAAAAGCATATCCGGGATCTCGCCCCACGCGACCGTCGGATCGCACAGATGGTGCTTATGGATGATGTTGCCGACCTTGTAGCTTTCGAGCATATCGTTCGTGTAGCCGTCGGTGCCGAGACCGAGAAGCAGCCCCAGCTTTTTCATATGGATGACCGGTCCGCAGCCCACTGCGTTGCCCATGTTGGATTCCGGATTGTGCACGACCGCGGTGTCGGTCGCTTTCAATAGCTCCATCTCCGCCTTGTTGATGTGCACGCAGTGGATCGCAAGCGTTTTATTGCCGAGAATGCCCGCGTCGAAGAACCGCGTGATGATGCGCTTGCCGTACTTATTGAGAGAATCCTGCAGGTCCCCCGGTCCCTCGGCGCAGTGCACGTGGAAGCCCGCTTCCTTTCCGCCGTGCACAAGGCAGTCCTCCAGGGTCTGTTCGGAGAGCGTGAACGCCGCGTGCAGACCCATCATGCCCTTGATCATGTCGCTGTCGTCCGCCGCCGCCTTTTTGATGAAGCGCTCGTTTTCAAGGATCGACTGCATGCGCTTTTCCTCGCCGTCGCGATCGCTTACCTCATAGCAGAGCGAGGTGCGCACGCCGAATTCCTTTGCGGCTGCATGGATCTCGTCCAAGGAGCCCGGAATGTCGAAAAAGCTTGCGTGGTGGTCGAACACGGTCGTGACGCCGTTTTTGATGCAGTCGGCGTAAACCGCCTTTGCGGAGAGATAGTCGTTCTCCTTGGTGAGGCAGCGGTCGATCTTCCACCACATGCCCTCCAAAATATCGTTGAAATTATGCGGGTTATAGCCGCGGATCGAAAGCCCGCGGGCGAACGCGCTGTAGATGTGGTTATGCATGTTGATGAGACCCGGCATGATCACGCCGCCGTTTGCGTCGATCCATTCCGCGTCCGGATACTTTGCCCGAAGTTCCGCCGTCGTTCCGACCTCTTTTACGTACCGTCCCTCGACCGCGACTGCGCCGTTCTCAAAGAACTCCGCGCCGTTTCTTGTAAGCAGTCTGCCGTTTCCGATCAGGATCATAAAGCCACACTCCCTCAGTTTATTTTTATGAATATATTATACATGATTTTGCATGGAAACGCAAGCCGTTCGGAACGCGGTTTTTTCGTCCGCTCCGTTTTTCGGCCCGTCCCGAATCCGGACAAAATTCCGGGAAAAAGATGCGAAAAAGTTCACAGGAAAAAAAGAGGATTTTCGCCGTCTGCGGCGTATCTTTATAGAGTAAACAAATAGAGAAGAAAGACTGTATAGAGTAAAAAGATTTTATAGAGTAGAAAGATTTTATAGAGTAGAAAGACTGTATAGAGTAAAAAGATTTTTATAGAGTAGAAAGAGACGAAAAACACAGTTTTGTCATATCGGGTTTACGCCATAAAAAAGAGATCCGAATGATGATTGCAAAGAAGCGGCGAACGGTGTAAGATAAAAAGAGAACCGAAAAGGAGAAGAACCATGAGACGCGTATACGGCTATCGCTGCACGCTTTGCGGCAAGGAATACCCCTACGGACCGGAGCTTATGACCTGCCCCGCCTGCGGCGAAAAGGGCATCCTCGATATTCTGTTTGACTACGACGAGGTCAAGAAGGAGCTGAACCGCGACACGCTGAAAGCCGATCGTGACAACAGCATGTGGCGCTACAGGGTGCTGATGCCGTTAAAGGGCGAGGGCTTATCGAAATTCCTTCGCATCGGCTGGACGCCGCTGTATGAAAGCCTGCGGCTCGGCGACGAGCTGGGATTGAAAAAGCTGTATATCAAGGACGACGGCATCAATCCGACCGCAAGCTTAAAGGACCGCGCAAGCGGCGTGGCGGTCGCAAAGGCGCTCGAGCTCGGCTATGACACGATCTGCTGCTCCTCCACCGGAAACGCGGCGTCCTCCTGTGCGGGCAACGCGGCGCGCATGGGCTTGAAA
>JAEEGI010001916.1_pt1 | contig 51601 bp, 47 predicted proteins | sample 8958751 | NCBI WGS metagenome assembly JAEEGI01 (sample SAMN16246545, study PRJNA631951) | gut metagenome | biome: gut microbiome; feature: rumen; material: KS-attached | host: Bos | place: Iran: Karaj | collected 2018-10
CCTACCATTCGCCCTGCCACTGGCTGCCCGGCAAGGACGAGGACATGGCCTGGCTTGCGTCCGTCCTGCCAGGCATGCACAAGGGCTCGGCCCTGTGCTGCGGCTTTGGCGGCGTGCTTCAGATCATGAATCCCGAACTCAGCCGCGATCTGGCGACCAAGTGCTGGGACGGCCTCGACGCCAGAGCTGAGGTCCTTACGGGCTGCAGCGGCTGCACCCTCCAGCTGGCCTCCCATGCGCCCGAGGGCGCCCGCGTGCGCCACTGGCTCGACGTCGTGGACGCATAGGCTCCCACGGTAAGAACGAACGCAAGGCGCCGCCTTCCGCGTCCCCCCTTCAGCATGGGGCGGGCCGGGAGGCGGCGCTTCGCATTGGGAGGTCTGCGCGCAAAGCCGGCACAGGCCTCAGGGCAGGCAGAAGGCCACAGGCAAAGCAGAAGGGCGGCCCCCCTCGGCAAGGGAGGCCGCCCTAGGTGCGCTTGAGCGATCAAGCTTTAGGCTGAAAGAGCGAGGCTATTCCTCTTCCTCGTCGCCTTCCCACTTGATGAAGCCGGGCTTGACGTCGACCATGGCGTTGACGATGAGTTCGACCAGGCCGCCGTAGGCGAAGCTGTTCTTGATGTAGAGGCCGTTCTCTTCAAGGATGTCGCGGATCTGGCCCTTGCAGTTGGAGCAGGGGGCACAGATGTACTTCTTGGTTTCGGGGCCAAGGCATTCCTTGAAGGCTTCGCTGATCTGCCAGAACTTTTTGCGGCCGGTGATGTTGCCGCGCCAGGCATCGATGTTGTTGCGGGTCATGATGGCGAAGCCGGAGCCGCCGCCGCAGCAGTAGTTGTTGACGCCGTGGCAGGGCATTTCGCGGAACTGCGGCGCGATGGCGCGGAGCACTTCGCGCTGGGGCTCGACGATGCCCATGAGGCGGACGATGTTGCACGGGTCGTGCAGGGTGACCGGGAAGTTGTTGCGGGAAGGATCCAGCTTGAGGCGGCCTTCCTTGAGGATCTGGTTCAGGGTCACGTAGCAGGACTCGCGCGGCACCTGCAGATCGTAGGGGATGGCGCGGTCGGCGATGACGGTCATGGCCTTGTGGGCGTGGCCGCATTCGCCGACGACGATCTTCTTGCAGCCGAGCTCCTTGGCAGCCATCATGTGCTGGAGGGCAATGCGGGCGGTCTGGGGATCGTCGTAGAAGACGCCGTAGTTGACGCCGTCGTAGCCCACCTGTTTGCTGGACATGGTCCAGGACAGGCCGGCTGCGTTGAAGATGATGGTGAAGGCCGCGACGTTCTCGGGCCAGGCCATGATTTCGCCGGCGTTGTGGATGAGCAGGATGTCGGCACCCTTCTTGTCGAAGGGGGTCTCCACGCCGATGCCCGTGATTTCGCTGTAGTCCTCGTCGATGAACTCGACGTTGTCCTTGACGATGTCGGGGGTCATGCCGGTGGAGGAGCCGCGGTTCATCTGCAGCTCAGTGCCCTTCTCGTGCAGCTCCTTGGGCGCGAAGCCGAGTTCCTGGCTGAAGAGCTTGCGGATTTCGCGGGCGATGAGGCCGTTGTCGACGCCGATGGGGCAGACTTGGGCGCAGCGGCGGCAGAGGTTGCAGCGGTAGGCCAGTTCGCCGAGGCGGACGACGGTTTTCCAGTTCAGCGGGAAGTCGCCGTAGCGCCATTTGGCGAAGGGCTCCTTCTTGATGTACTGGTGGTAGATGCGCCGGAAGATCTCGGAGCGGAAGTTGGGGCGGTACATCTCGTTCTGGCCGCTCATCTCGTAGAGGTGGCAGGCCGCGGAACAGGAGTTGCACTGCGCGCAGCAGTCCATGTTCGCTTCGAGCATGTTGCAGAAGAGCCAGTTGTTCTCGGTCTGGAAGAGCTTGCGGAAGCCGTCCAGGAAGCGATTCACCAGGTCTTCTTCTTCCTGCGGAGTCTTGGGGCGGGGGATGTTGAGCACGGAGACGCCGTCGAGCAGGTCGCAGGCGTAGGCTTCCCTGTCCTTCTCGGAGAAGGGCTTGCAGGGCTTCTTTTCGACGTCAAGAGGGAGGTCCGGGATGGCGTTCAGATCATATTCGATGAGCTGGCCTTCGACGGTGGAGATGTCGGTGAGCTTGGTGGGTTCTTTCAGCATGGTGCGCCTCGCTACTTGTCTTCTTCGGTCTTGGGCTTCTGGCACTCGTAGCCGGAGGTGGCCATTTCGACCCAGGTCATGCTCTTGCCCTCGGGGTTGAGGTGGGGCGCCTTCCAGGTGAGATGGAACTGGAGTCCCTTGAGGATGGCGTCCTGGTTCTTCTTGCTTTCGGGCGTGGCAACGTCTTCCCAGCGCACGTCATGGTAGAAGAAGTACTTGAGCAGGATGTGGCTCATGAAGGTGAGCGGAATGATGAGCATTAGCACGATGCCGATGAGCATGTGCACGCAGAAGCCGCCGGTGAGAGCGATGGACGTGTTGAAGGTCAGCAGGCCGTAGATGTAGTCGCCGGCAATCTTGGAGAAGGTGCCGTTGAGGCCGCCGTTGGAGAACCATACGGCGAGGCCGGTGAAGCCGAAGAGCACGAAGGCGCCGATGTCGAAGAAGTGCTCGGGCGTGGAGACCATCTTCAGGCCCTTGTCGGTGAGGCGGCGCTGGATGAGGCCGATGCCGCCGGCCACGAGGCCGAGCATGCCGACGACGGCCATGAGGTTGAGCACCCAGTACACGAAGCCGAAGAAGGCGTTCTGGTCGCCGGTGCCGAGGCGGATGATGCCCATCAGGAGCAGGATAATGGCGCCGCCCATGAGCATATAGAGGCCGAAGTGGAAGGGATAGGTGCGGATCCACAGGGGTTTGTTGTGGTGGAAGGTGGCCTCGAGGAAGAAGACTTCCATGATGAGGGCCTTGAGATCGCCCATGTGGTGGACGTGGCGCTTCTCTTTCCACCACTCAAATTCTTCGAGGTAGCTGCCGCCGTGCTTGGCGCGCTCGCCTTCATGCGGAACGGGGTAGAGTTCCCAGCGGACGTGGAGCGGGGTGGACTTCACGTATTTCATGATTTTCATGAGCGACGTAACGGCAAAACCGAGCACGCCGAGATACCCCAGGAGGTAAACCAGTGTAGTCATGCATGTTCTCCCATTCAGGTGTGCCTGCACCTGGATTGTCCGCGCAGGAATCGATGCCCGCGCGTGAGGCAGGTGAATGCATGCCCTGCCTCTGTCAAAAGTGAACCGAAGACGCATCTAGGTGTGCCTGCACCCAGACTGCCGCCAGACGGACCTGCCAGAGTCCGCGCTGTGACAAGGGAAGATCCCCGTGTCCGGTCTCAAGAATGTATAGGCGAATGCCGGAAAAAGCAATGTTCCGGAGTATTTTGGTCTGCTTTGCGGCCGTTGCCGGCCCAAACGAAAAGGCCCCTCGGCGCGGGGCGCCGAGGGGCCTGCTTTCACAGGGAAAGCGGAGCTAGTAGGCCGGGCCTCTCGGGATGTCGGCGAGGATGGGATCCTGCTCGAGCACCTCGAGGAACTTGCCGGGGCGCTCCTTCTGCTCCGGCACGAGGATGTCGGAGTTGATGTACTGGCGCAGGCCCGTGCCGGCTGGGATGAGGCGGCCGACGATGACGTTCTCCTTGAGTCCGGAGAGGTAGTCCACCTTGCCCTTGAGGGAGGCCTCGGTGAGCACCTTGGTGGTCTCCTGGAAGGAGGCCGCGGAGATGAAGGAGGATGTGGTCAGGGAGGCCTGGGTGATGCCGAGCACCATGGGCTCCGCAGTGGCGGGCTTGCGGCCTTCGGCCATGGCCTTCTCGTTGATGGCGTGGAACTCGTTCTTGTCGACCTGCTCGCCCTCGAGGAGGGTGGTGCCGCCGGCGTCGATGATGCTGACCTTGCGGAGCATCTGGCGCACGATGGTCTCGAAGTGCTTGTCGTCGATGCCGACGCCCTGGTTGCGGTAGATGTCCTGAATTTCGTTGACGAGGTAGTTGGCCAGATACTTCTCGCCCTTGGTCTTCAGGATGTCGTGCAGCTCGGGGCTGCCTTCGGTGAGCGGGTCGCCGGCTTCCACGTAGTCGCCGTCGGCAGCCGTGATGTGCTTGCCGCGCGGAACCAGATATTCCTTGGGCTCGCCGAACTCGGGCGTGACGATGAGCTTGCGCTTGCCCTTGGACTCGCCGGCGTAGGAGACGGCGCCCGAGATCTCGGAGACCACGGCCATTTCCTTGGGCTTGCGGACCTCGAAGAGCTCGGCGACGCGCGGAAGGCCGCCGACGATGTCCTTGGTCTTGGAAGACTCGCGGGGACGGCGGGCGATGATGTCGCCCTGCCTGACCTCGCCGCCGTCCTTGACCATGACGATGGCGCCCACCGGCAGGTTGTACACGGCGTCCGCATTGGAGTTGGGACGTTTGAGCACCTCGCCCGTTGCGGGATCGACCACGGAGATGGAGGGCTTGAAGTTGGTGGTGCGGTATTCCTGGATGGTGAGGGAGGTCTGCTGGGTGACGGCGTCCGTCTTCTCCTGCACGGTCTTGCCTTCGATGAGGTCGGTGAACTTGATGACGCCGTCCTCTTCGCAGATGAAGGGGTCGAAGGAGGGATCCCAGCTGGCGAGGGTTTCGCCCTTTGTCACCTGCTGGCCGTCCTCGGCCAGAAGGGTGGCGCCGGAGGGGATGTTCTCCTTCTGGATCTCCCTGCCCTGGGCATCGACGATGGACACCTGGCCGGACTTGCCGAGCACGATCTTCTGGCCCTGGCGGTTCTCGACGAAGTGCACGCGGTTGAGAATGACGCGGCCGGGGTTCATGGCCTCCAGCTTGTTCTTCTCGATGGTGCTCGACGCGGTGCCGCCGATGTGGAAGGTGCGCATGGTGAGCTGGGTGCCGGGCTCGCCGATGGACTGGGCCGCGATGATGCCGACCGTCTCGCCGATGTTGACGAGGTGGCCCCTGGCGAGGTCCCTGCCGTAGCAGAGGGCGCAGATGCCGTGGTCGGAATGGCAGGTGAGGGGCGAGCGGACCATGATGTTGTTGACGCCGTGCTCCTTCAGCAGATCCGCTTCCTTGATGCCGATGAGCGTGTTTTCGGGCAGGAGCACCTGCTGGGTTTGGGGATCGAGCACCGGGTAGAGGAGGACGCGTCCGAGGGCGCGCTCGTAGACCGGGGTGACAATCTCGCCGCCCTTCATCACGTTGGAGAGCTCGATGCCGTCCACGGTGTGGCAGTCGTACTCGGAGACGACCACGTCCTGCACGACGTCGACCAGGCGGCGGGTGAGGTAGCCCGAGTTCGCCGTCTTCAGGGCGGTGTCGGCGAGGCCCTTGCGGGCGCCGTGGGTGGAGGTGAAGTACTGGAGCACCGAGAGGCCCTCGCGGAAGGAGGCCGTGATGGGCGTTTCGATGATTTCGCCGTTGGGCTTGGCCATGAGGCCGCGCATGCCGGCGAGCTGGCGCATCTGGTCGGCGTTGCCGCGGGCGCCCGAGTTGGACATCATGTACACGGAGTTGAAGCTCACGTCCTCGACCTGCTCGCCGGTGGCGGGATCGGTGCGGTACTCGCGGCTGATCTCCTTGTTCATCTCGGCTGAGACGGCCTGGGTCGCCTTGGTCCAGACGTCGACGACCTTGTTGTACTTCTCGGTCTTGGTGATGACGCCTTCGCGGTACTGGTTCTCGATTTCGTCCACGTCGTTCTGGCTCTTGTCCAGGATCTCCTGCTTGCGACCCGGGACGAGCATGTCCTTGAGACCGATGGAGATGCCGGAACGCGTGGCGTACTCGTAGCCCATGTTCTTGATCTTGTCGCAGAGTATGACCGTGGTCTTGGTGCCGCAGGTCTTGTAGGTGGTGTCGACAAGCCTTGCGATGGCCTTTTTGGTGAGCACGTGGTTCACGGTCTCGAAGGGGAGCTCCGGCGGCAGGATGCCGCCCACGAGCACGCGGCCGGGCGTGGTGTCGTAGAGCTTGCCGTCGGGCATGCGCACCTTGACCATGGCCTGCAGGCTGACGATGCCTTGGTCGTAGGCGCTCTCCACTTCCCAGGGGGCGCAGAAGACCATGCCCTCGCCGGGCTCGAAGCGGCGGGCGCTCGTCATGTAGTAGAGGCCGAGCACCATGTCCTGGGAGGGCACGATGATGGGGCCGCCGTTGGCCGGCGAGAGGATGTTGTTGGTGCTCATCATGAGCACGCGGCACTCGATCTGCGCCTCCACGGAAAGGGGAATGTGCACGGCCATCTGGTCGCCGTCGAAGTCGGCGTTGTAGGCGGTGCAGACCAGGGGATGCAGGCGGATGGCCTTGCCTTCGACCAGTAGCGGCTCGAAGGCCTGGATGCCCAGCCTGTGCAGGGTCGGCGCGCGGTTGAGCATGACCGGGTATTCCTTGACCACGTCGGACAGGATGTCCCAGACCACCACTTCCTCGCGCTCAACCATCTTTTTGGCGCTCTTGATGGTCGAGGCCAGTCCTCTTTTCTCGAGTTCGGAGTAGATGAAGGGCTTGAAGAGCTCGAGCGCCATCTTCTTCGGCAGGCCGCACTGGTGCAGCTTAAGGTAGGGGCCGACGCAGATGACCGAGCGGCCGGAGTAGTCGACGCGCTTGCCGAGCAGGTTCTGGCGGAAGCGGCCCTGCTTGCCCTTGATCATGTCGGAGAGCGACTTGAGCGGGCGCCCGTTGGTGCCGGCGATGGCCCGGCCGCGACGGCCGTTGTCGAAGAGGGCGTCGACGGCCTCCTGCAGCATGCGCTTCTCGTTGCGGATGATGATCTCGGGGGCGCCGAGCTCCATGAGGCGCTTGAGGCGGTTGTTGCGGTTGATGACCCTGCGGTAGAGGTCGTTGAGGTCCGAGGTGGCGAAGCGCCCGCCGTCCAGGGGGACGAGGGGACGCAGTTCCGGCGGGATGACGGGAATGACTTCCATGATCATCCACTCGGGGCGGTTGTCTGACTCGATGAAGGACTCGATGATCTTCAGCCGCTTGGTGATCTTCTTTTTCTTGGTCTGGCTCTTGGTCTCGTCGCCTTCCCGGCGCAGCTCCTCGCGCAGGGCGGGCAGGTCGAGCTCCTCGAGCAGGGTGCGGATGGCCTCGGCGCCCATGCCCACGGACACGCAGTCGTCGCTGCCGTAGTGGTCGACGATCTGCAGGTACTGGTCCTCAGAGATGACCTGGCGCTTCTGGAGCGTGGTCTGGCCGGGATCAAGGACGATGTAGCTGTCGAAGTAGAGCACCTTCTCCAGATCGTTCATGGTCATGTCGAGCAGCGTGCCGATCTTGGAGGGCAGGGTCTTGAGGAACCAGATGTGGGCGACGGGCGCGGCCAGCTCGATGTGGCCCATGCGCTCGCGGCGCACCTTGGAGGCGATGACCTCGACGCCGCACTTCTCGCACACGATGCCGCGGTGCTTCATGCGTTTGTACTTGCCGCAGTTGCACTCGTAGTCTTTTACCGGGCCGAAGATCTTGGCGCAGAAGAGACCGTCGCGCTCGGGCTTGAAGGTGCGGTAGTTGATGGTTTCGGGCTTTTTGACTTCGCCGTAGGACCATTCGCGGATGACCTCGGGAGAGGCAATGGATATCTGGATGGCCTTCAGGTTGCGGACGTTGGCCACGTTCCCTGAAGTTCCGCGGTTGGAGTAGAGATCGTCCATGCTCATGCTTTTTATCCTTAGCCGTGCGGCTTGTTACCTTATTCCGTGGCGTTCCAGATTCCGGCCCTAGGCGTCTTCGGCGGCCTCGCGGCCGGGAAGGAAGCCGATGCGGCGGGGATGCTTCTTGGTCTCTTCCTGCTGGAGGGTCACGTTGAGCCCGAGGCTCATGAGCTCCTTCACCAGGACGTTGAACGACTCGGGGAGGCCGGCTTCAAGGAAGTTGTCTCCCTTCACGATCTTCTCGTACATCTTCACGCGGCCGGTCACGTCGTCGGACTTGACCGTGAGGAATTCCTGCAGGAGGTAGGAGGCGCCGTAGGCCTCGAGGGCCCAGACTTCCATTTCGCCGAGGCGCTGGCCGCCGAACTGGGCCTTGCCTCCGAGCGGCTGCTGGGTGACGAGGGAGTAGGGGCCCGTGGACCTGGCGTGGATCTTCTCGTCGACGAGGTGGTGGAGCTTGAGCATGTACATGACGCCCACGGTGACCCTGTTCTTGAAGGGCTCGCCGGTGCGGCCGTCGTACAGCTTCATCTTGCCGTCGTTGGTGAGGCCGGCCTTCTCCATCCAACCCCAGATCTCGTCTTCCGTGGCGCCGTCAAACACGGGCGTCCTCGTGGGGATGCCCTTGCGGTTGCGCAGGACGGCTTCGCGGAACTCCTCGTCGTCCATGGAATCGACGAGGGCGGAGACTTCGGGAGAGTCGAAGACTTCCTTGACCTGGGCGCGGACCACGTCCATGGCAGAGCCGGAGTCGACGAGGGCAGCGAGCTGGCGTCCGAGCTCCTTGGCGCCCCAGCCGAGGTGGGTCTCCATGATCTGGCCGATGTTCATTCGGGAAGGCACGCCGAGGGGGTTGAGCACGATGTCGACCGGACGGCCGTCGGCGAAGAAGGGCATGTCCTCCTCGGGCAGAATCATGGAGACGACGCCCTTGTTGCCGTGGCGGCCAGCCATCTTGTCGCCCACGGAGAGCTTTCTCTTGATGGCGACGTGCACCTTTACCATGCGGATGACGCCGGGGGGCAGGTCGTCGCCTTCGGTGACCTTCTCGCGCTTGGAGTCGTAGACGCTCTTGATGAACTGGAGCTCCTCGTCGTACTTGGCGAGGGCCTCGGCCACCTGGTCGTTGACCTCCTTGCTCTTGAAGAGGCCGGCAAGCTTCTTCACGGGCACGAGCTCCAGGGCTTCGGCGGTCATGGAGCCGCCGGCAGCAAGCGCAGCCTCGCCCTTCTTGGCGCCGGCAATGGTCTGGCTGACCTGCTTGCCGAGGACCAGGGGGGCGATCTTCTGGCGGGTGCGACTGGCAAGCACGCGCAGATGGTCGTCTTCCTTCTGGTTGAGCACCTCAATCTCGTGGGCCTCGATGGCCAGGGTGCGCTCGTCCTTCTCGCCGGAGCGGCGGTTGAAGACCTTGACGTCGATGACCGTGCCCTCGACTCCCGGGGGAACCTTGAGGGAAGTGTTCTTCACGTCGCGGGCCTTCTCGCCGAAGATGGCCCGCAGGAGCTTCTCTTCGGGGGTGAGCTGGGTTTCGCCCTTGGGGGTGATCTTGCCGACGAGGATGTCGTCGGTCTTGACCGGCGCGCCGATGCGGATGATGCCCGACTCGTCCAAATTGCGAAGCATGTCCTCACCGACATTCGGGATGTCGCGGGTGATCTCTTCCGGTCCAAGCTTGGTGTCGCGGGCGATGACCTCGAACTCCTCGATGTGGATGGAGGTGAAGGTGTCCTCCTTCACCGCCTTCTCGCTGATGAGGATGGCGTCTTCGTAGTTGTAGCCGCACCAGGGCATGAAGGCGACCGTGAGGTTCTTGCCCAGCGCCAGGGTGCCTGCGTCGATGCCGGGGCCGTCGGCGAGCACGTCGCCCTTGCGGACGGTCTGGCCGGGACGGCAGGTGGCCTTCTGGCCGAAGCAGGTGTTCTGGTTGGATTTGTGGAACTTGAGCAGATCGTAGGCTTTCACGCCACCGGTCTTGGGATAGATGTCGCCTTCGTAGGCCACCACGATGCGGTCGGCATCGGCGTAGCGCACTTTGCCGTCGGCAGGGGCCACGATGCAGGCGCCCGAGTCGCGGGCGACCGACACTTCCATGCCGGTGCCGACGATGGGCAGCTCGGAGCGCAGCAGGGGTACGGCCTGGCGCTGCATGTTGGAGCCCATGAGGGCGCGGTTGGCGTCGTCGTGCTCGAGGAAGGGGATGAGGGCCGCGGAGATGGAAACCATCTGGCCGGGCGCCACGTCCATGAGGGTGACCTCCTCCTTGGGCCTGACCTCCACTTCGCCCTTGATGCGGACGGTGACGAAATCGTCGAGCAGGGAGCCGTCCTCGCCGACATTGGCGTTGGCCTGGGCTATGACCTGGTTCTCGGACTCGCGGGTCGCGTCGAGGCTCATGAACTGCTCGGTCTTCTTCCCGTTCTCGATGACGCGGTAGGGCGTCTCGATGAAGCCGAAGTCATTGACGCGGGCATAGGTGGTCAGGGAGACGATGAGGCCGATGTTCGGACCTTCGGGCGTCTCGATGGGGCAGATGCGGCCGTAGTGGGAGGTGTGGACGTCGCGGACTTCGAAGCCGGCGCGCTCGCGGGTCAGGCCGCCCGGGCCAAGGGCGGAGAGACGGCGCTTGTGCGTCACTTCGGAGAGGGCGTTGGTCTGGTCCATGAACTGGCTCAGCTGGCTCGTTCCAAAGAACTCCTTGAGCACGGCCGCCACGGGCTTGGGATTGATGAGGTCGTGGGGCATGAGCGTGGAGATCTCCTGCAGGCTCATGCGCTCCTTGATGGCGCGCTCCATGCGGACGAGGCCGATGCGGTACTGGTTCTCCACCAGTTCGCCGACCAGGCGCACGCGGCGGTTGCCCAGATGGTCGATGTCGTCCGGGGCGCCGTGGGTGTCCTTGAGGTGGCAGAGGATCTTGATGGCCGTGAGGATGTCGTTGTCGGTCAGCGTGCGGCAGGGGGCGAGGCCGCCCTTGCCGTCCGGGATGCTCTCCTGGTCGGGCTGGAAGCCGAGACGCTGGTTGAGCTTGTAGCGGCCCACCGGCGAGAGGTCGTAGTACTCGATGTTGCGGAAGATGTTGTCGAAAAAGGACGTGGCGATCTCGGGGGTGGGCGGAGAGGAGGGGCGCAGCCTGCGGTAGATCTCCTCCTGGGCCTTCTCCTGGTCGGCGGTCTTGTCCATCATGAGCGTGTCGCGCATGCTCGAGGAGACGTCCGGACCCTTGGTGTGGAGCACGGTGAACTTCTTCACGCCCGCGTCGCGCATCATCTGCAGAATCTCGACCGTGACGTCGTCGCCCATCTCGGCGATGAGCTCGCCGGTGTTGGGATCGCTGATGTCCTCGCCGAAGAACATGCCGTCGCAGTAGTTGGGCGCGACTTCAATGGCCGTGAGGCCGGATTCCTGGATGAGGCGCCACTGGCGCTTGGTGATGTTCTTGCCGGCGCGGGAGATGGGCTTGCCCTCGAGGTCGAAGATGTCCGCGTAGGCGGTGTCCTTGCGGTAGAGCTCTCCGGGATACACGGCCATGAAGAGGGCGTCGGCCGGGAAGGCATGGCCGGTTCCCTTCAGGTCCTCAGGCGCCTCGAGGTAGTAGGTTTCGCGCTTCTCGACGGGATAGAACTCGTCCAGGATGCGCTTCTTGTCCATGCCCATGGCCTTGAAGAGGATCGTGGCCGGCATCTTGCGGCGGCGGTCTATGCGCACGTAGAGGATGTCTTTGTGGTCGAAGTCGAAGTCGAGCCAGGATCCGCGCATGGGAATGACGCGGCAGGAGTAGAGCACCTTGCGGGAGGCGTGGGTCTTGCCGCCGTCGTGCTCGAAGATGATGCCGGGCGAGCGCTGGAGCTGGTTCACGATGACCCGCTCCGTGCCGTTGACGATGAAGGTGCCCTTCTCCGTCATGAGGGGCAGGGTGCCGAAGTAGATGTCCTGCTCCTTGATGTCGCGGATCTGTCGCTGGCCGCTGGCCTCGTCCACGTCGTAGACGGCCAGGCGGACTTTGATGCGCACGGGGGCTTCGTAGGTCAGGCCCTTGGAGATGCACTCCGCCTGATCGTACTTGGGCTCCTGGATTTCGTAGCTGTCGAACTCCAGCGACGCCGTCTTGTTGAAGTCCTCGATGGGGAAGACGGTGCGGAACACGCCTTCGAGGCCGACGTCCTTGCGGCGGTTTTCCGCAGAGACGCCTTCCTGGAGGAACTTGGAGTAGGAGTCGATCTGGAGGGTGAGCAGGTGAGGAATGGGAGTCGTGACCTTGATTTTACCGAACTGCTTGATGAGCTGGCCCATGCGGTGATCCTCAACGTGGTGATCGGTTTCGCCGCCGGCGCGGAGGGCCGGAGACGGAGGGGAAGGGCAGGAAGGGCAGGGGAGGCGGGGAAGGGAAAAAAGGCGCAAAAATCGACAGTCTCCACGGCCTCTGCCTTTGCCGGGCAGGGCAATGGATGCCGCCGTTGTGCGTCACTTTGTGTAATGGTGCGGAAAAATTAAATTTTCCAGCTCGCCGCTCCCTTCGTTGAAAAATTGAGTTAATCCCAATAGCTCGAAAGCCCGATTAAATCAAGGGGCAATCGGCGGGGCGGGGCAAAAAAATATCGCCTGCTCTCGGGGCGGATGCCCCGGCCGCAACGCGGTCCCATGGCGTTGAGCGGAGGTTTATGGCTGGAAGAGGAAGAAGCCTGTCCTTGCCAAGAGCGGGTCCCATGTCCCGCACGGCATCAGGCCTCTTTTTTGGCAAAGACGGCTCTGGCATCGACGCTTCCCATCCTCTTCTGCTCGATGCTTTTATATTCATCTGACGAGAAGCAGGTCTGAAGCCGTTCATGGTCAGGAAACTCGATGATGATGACCCGTTTCGGAGAGCGGAGCGGGATTGAGATACGTCACCTTTTCCGTACGGCACAGGTGGATTCCGCCGTATTTTTTGACGATAGGCTTGACCTTGTCAACATACTTTTCGTACTCGCCCCGTCCATGGTCTTTGTCAATGTAGGTGTCGATGACAAAATAGCAGCTTATGCTATTCCCCCATGCAGGCATCTGCCTCGGCGTCCCTGCCGGAGGGGGCGGGCGTCCCCGGCAGGCGGAGACAAAAAAGCGGCGGAGCCCGGAAGCTCCGCCGCTGGACAGTCGGATTCGAAGAAGCGCTACTTCACTTCGACGGTGGCGCCGGCTTCGGTCAGGGCCTTCTTGGCGGCCTCGGCGTCGTCCTTGGACACGCCTTCCTTGATGGTGGAGGGCAGGTTGTCAACCTTGTCCTTGGCTTCCTTGAGGCCGAGGTTGGTCAGGGCGCGGACGGCCTTGATGACGCTGATCTTGTTGGCGCCCACTTCCTTGAGCACGACGTCGAACTCGGTCTTCTCCTCGGCGGGAGCGGCGGCCTCGGCGGCGGGAGCGGCGGCAACGGCAACGGCCGGAGCGGCGGCGGAGACGCCGAACTTCTCTTCGAGTTCCTTGATGAATTCGGCGAGCTCGAGGACGGTCATATTGGAGATGAATTCAACAACTTCTTCTTTGGTAACGGCCATGGTGATTCTCCTTTAAGGAATGCTTTGGCGTGATTTTTCAGGGGGCGGGAACGAACTAGGCGGCAGAGCCTTTCTTCTCTTCGATAGCCTTGAGGGCATAGAGCAGCTGGCGGAGCATGTTGCCGAAGAGAGAGACGAAGTTGGTGGGCACTGCGTTCATGGTGGCGAGCAGCTGGGCGAGGAGCTGTTCGCGTCCGGGGAGCTTCGCAAGCGCTTCAATCTGGTCGACAGTAAGGTACTTGCCTTCCAGGCTGGCCGACTTGAGAGTCAGCGTCTTGCTCGTCTTCACGAACTTGCTGAGCGTCTTGGCCACCGCAACGGGATCATCGAAGCCAAGGGCGACGCCGGTGTTGTCGTGAAAGTCGCCTTTCACAGCGTCGTGCTTGCCGTTCTCGAAGGCGATTCTGCCGAGAGTGTTTTTGATGACGTGGTATTCGGCACCAACCTTGCGCAGGTCAACTCTCAGGTTCGTCGACTCCTCGACCGTCATACCCTTGAATTCGGTCATAACAGCAATCGAGGACTTGCCGGCAATTTCCTTCATGCCCTCGATGATGACTGCTTTTTCCGATTTTTGCACGTGATTCTCCACACGTTAGGGTTTGCCAGGGAGAAGTCGAGCCAAAGCGTCTAGGCGGGTTTTACGCTTCCGCTGGCGGAAGCCACCTGCTGTCTTCGACTCGCTTCCATTTCCATTGCCATCGGGCGACCCCTTGGCTGGCTCCTCGCGGGAGCCGTGGACCGCCCGTCTGAAAGCAGGCAGGAACTACTTGCTTTCGAGGAATTTCCTCAGTTGCGTCACGTCGATCTTGAAGCCGGGACCCATGGTCGTGGAAACGCTCATGGACACGATGTAGTTGCCCTTGGCGGCCGCGGGCTTCAGGCGGATGACGGTCTCGACGAGCGCCTTGAGGTTGCCGAGGATCTTTTCGGGGCCGAAGCTGGCCTTGCCGAGAGGAGCGTGCAGGACGCCGGCCTTGTCGACCTTGAAGTCCACGCGACCAGCCTTCAGTTCCTTGACGGCCTTGGCCACGTCCATGGTGACGCTGCCGGTTTTGGCGTTGGGCATGAGCCCGCGGGGGCCGAGCACGCGGCCGACGCGGCCGACCAGGGCCATGACGTCGGGCGTGGCAATGGCGGCGTCGAACTCAAGCCAGCCTTCCTTGATCTTGTTGACGAGATCCTCGTCGCCGACCACGTCAGCACCGGCCTCGCGAGCTTCCGCCTGCTTCTCGCCCTTGCAGAAGACGGCGACGCGGACAGTCTTGCCGAGGCCGTGGGGGAGAGTGACGGCGCCGCGCACCATCTGGTCGGAGTACTTGGGATCGACGCCGAGACGGATCGCTACGTCAACGGTTTCGTCGAACTTGGCAAAGGCGGCGGCAAGGGACTTGCTCACGGCCTCGTCAACGGAATAACGCTCCAGGGTGTTGAGATCCTTGATGGCGTTTTTGAAATTCTTACCATGCTTGGGCATTGCGGTTTTCCTTGTGGTTATCTCCTGCCCGGCCCTGCATCATGCGCGCAGGCGGCAGTGCTGGTGATAGGGCACGCAGGAAGCGTGCAGAAGCAGCGTCCGCTACTTGACGTCGATGCCCATGCTGCGGGCGGTGCCCTCGATGGTCTTGACGGCGGCTTCCAGGGAGGCCGCGTTCAGGTCGGGCATCTTGATCTTGGCGATTTCTTCGATCTGCGCCTTGGTAAGCGTGCCGACCTTGTTGCGGTTCGGGACGCCGGAGGCCTTCTCGAGCTTCGCGGCCTTCATGAGGAGCACGGAGGCGGGCGGAGTCTTGGTGATGAAGGTGAAGGAGCGGTCGGCGTAGACCGTGATGATCACAGGGATGATCATGCCCTTCTGGTCCTGGGTGCGGGCGTTGAACTCCTTGCAGAAGCCCATGATGTTCAGGCCGTGCTGGCCCAGGGCAGGACCGACCGGCGGGGACGGGTTGGCGGCGCCGGCGGGAATCTGCAACTTGACTTTGGCAACGATTTTCTTGGCCATTGGAACGATCCTTTACAGGGGATGGTACCCTGACAACTTAGCCTTTGGAAACCTGCACGAAGTCCAGCTCCACAGGGGTCTGACGACCAAAGATGGAGACGGACACGCGAAGCTTCCCCTTGTCGTAATTGACTTCGTCGACGACGCCGTTGAAGCCGCTGAAAGGTCCGTCGATGATGCGGACCTCGTCGCCCCTGTCGAAGCTGAACTTGGGGCGCGGGCTTTCCTTGCGCGTTTCCATGAGCGCGAGGATGCGTTCGGCTTCGCTGTCCTTCATCGGGGTGGGGCGGTTCTTGCCCCCCACGAAGCCGGTTACCTTGGGAATGCTCTGGATGAGGTTCCAAGAGAACTCCGTCATAATCATGTTGACCATGACGTAGCCCGGGTAGAACTTGCGGGTCGCCGTGCGCTTGGATCCCGTCTTGGAGAGCTCGATGACCCTCTCGGTGGGGACAACGCATTCCTTGATGAGAGACTTGTCCTGGCCAGTGCGGCTCATCTCGTTGATAGTCTTCTGCACGCGCTGCTCGAAGCCCGAGTAGGTATGCACGATGTACCAGCGGGGGCGCCTGTTCAGTTCAGCCGCGGCGTCGTCTATGATGATCTCGTCGTTCATCGTTTCCTCTTAGGAAAGAATGGACTGGATGAGGGACGACAGACCGAGGTCGATGAGCCCAAGGAGAAGGGCCATGACGGCTACAAAGCCGAGAACTGCAAAGGTTGCTTTGCGGGTCTCGGCTGCGTTCGGCCAGGTGACCTTGCGGAGTTCCGCCTTCGATTCCTCAACATACGTCGCGAAACGCTTGAAAGGATTCGGCTCGTCCTGATCCTTCTGCTGAGGCTTCGGCTGCTGAGGTTTCGGTTGCGTTTTCGCCTGGACCTTCGCCTGGGCGGGCGCAGCCTTGTCCTGCGGCTTGTCGGCCGTGTCGGTCTTTTTTGCCATGACTTCTCTCGACATAAAAATGGCAGGGCAGGAGGGATTCGAACCCCCAACATGCGGTTTTGGAGACCGCCGCTCTAGCCGTTAGAGCTACTGCCCTGCATTACCTCTGGCGGGAGCGGGCTCCCGCCAGGGAATATATGTAACTACTTTACTTCGCGATGCTCGGTGTGCTTCTTGCACCAGGGGCAATACTTCTTGCGCAGAATTCGCTCCGTGGTGTTTTTCTTGTTCTTTTCAGAAACGTAGTTTTTGCGTTTGCACGCCGTGCACTGCAGCGTAATGTTGACTCTCATGATAACTACTCGATGATTTCAGTCACAACGCCGGAGCCGACGGTATGGCCACCTTCACGGATAGCGAAGCGGAGGCCGGGCTGCATGGCGATGGGGCAGATGAGCTCCACAGTGAAGGTGCTGTTGTCGCCGGGCATAACCATTTCCACGCCCTCAGCCAGCTGAATCACGCCAGTGACGTCAGTGGTGCGGAAGTAGAACTGGGGACGGTAGCCGGAGAAGAACGGAGTGTGGCGACCGCCTTCTTCCTTGGAGAGGACGTACACTTCGGACTTGAACTTCTTGTGGGGGGTGATGGACTTGGGAGCCGCCAGAACCTGGCCACGCTCAACTTCGTCGCGCTTGGTGCCGCGGAGCAGGACGCCGACGTTGTCGCCAGCTTCGCCCTGATCCAGCTGCTTGCGGAACATTTCAACGCCGGTGCAGGTGGTCTGGACGGTGGGACGGATGCCGACGATCTCGACGAAGTCGCCAACCTTGATGACGCCACGCTCGACACGGCCGGTAACGACGGTGCCGCGGCCGGAGATGGAGAACACGTCTTCGATGGGCATCAGGAAGGGCTTGTCGAGCTCACGGGCGGGCTCGGGGATGTAGTCGTCAACGGCCTGGAGCAGCTCGAAGATGGGCTGGCAGGCGGGGTCGTCGAGGCTCTCGGCGTTGAGGGCGTTCAGAGCGGAACCCTTGACGAAGGGAATTTCGTCGCCAGGATAGCCGTAGGAGGTGAGCAGTTCGCGGACTTCCATCTCGACGAGCTCGAGGAGCTCGGGGTCGTCGACCAGGTCGCACTTGTTCAGGAAGACAACCATGGCGGGCACGCCGACCTGACGGGCGAGCAGGATGTGCTCACGGGTCTGGGGCATGGGGCCGTCGGTGGCGGCCACGACCAGGATGGCGCCGTCCATCTGGGCCGCACCGGTGATCATGTTCTTGATGTAGTCGGCGTGGCCGGGGCAGTCCACGTGCGCATAGTGGCGCTTTTCGGTCTCGTATTCAACGTGGGCGGTGGCGATGGTGATGCCGCGGGCCTTCTCTTCAGGCGCCTTGTCGATCTCGTCGTAGGAGATGAAGGTGCCGGAGCTCTTCATGGAGGCGGTCTTGGTGATGGCGGCGGTGAGGGTCGTCTTGCCGTGGTCGATGTGACCGATGGTGCCGATGTTTACGTGGGGCTTTTTACGCTCGAATTTTTCCTTGCCCATGTTAACGTCTCCCTGGAAAAAATTGTTTTTGCGGTGATTTGGTTACCAGCGATGCTAACGTGACGCTGCAAGCAGGGTCACAACACTGCCCCGCAGTAGTCCCTGAAAACCAGGGAACGCTTGGCCTAGATGAGTGAGGAGGGTACGCGAGGAGGGAGGGTGTGAGCGGGAGAATTGGAGCGGGAAACGGGATTCGAACCCGCAACCCTCAGCTTGGAAGGCTGATGCTCTAGCCGTTGAGCTATTCCCGCTTCTAAGCGCTGGGTGCGCTTTCCGCGTCCGGGAGGGACACTACCACACCGTAGTTCTTCGACTTTCGTCTCCTACAGCCAAGGCAGTCTTGAGCCAGCAGATTGTAGGGTGGTGGAGGGGGGTGGATTTGAACCACCGAAGTCGATGACGACAGATTTACAGTCTGTTCCCTTTGGCCACTCGGGAACCCCTCCACAGTCTTCTCTCTGCTCTTGATGGAGCTGGCGATGGGACTTGAACCCGCAACCTGCTGATTACAAATCAGCTGCTCTACCAATTGAGCTACGCCAGCGACAATCGAAACCTTTAGACGATATTCGCGCCGAAGGCAAGAGAAAAGTGAACCTGCTGAACCGCTGTTACAGGCAAGCGTTGCGCTCACCCGGCCTCCATCAGCCCCGGGAAGGGCCGGCCAGAAGCCTTTTCAGCAACAGCGAGGGCACTTATATACGCCTCGCGTCACCCGGTCAAGCCCTGCGAGGTCTTTTTTTGCAATTATTTTGCTGAAGCCCAGATCCGCAAGAATTTCCGCCACGCCGACGGCCTGGCGGAAGCCGTGCTCGAGCACCAGGGTCCCGCCGTCCTTGAGGATGCGGGACGCCGCCCTAGCCACGGCCTTGACGTGGGCCAGGCCTTCCTGCGCCGAAAAGAGGGCGCGGAAAGGCTCGAAGGCAAGCACCTCCGGCATGACGAGCGCCCGCTCGCTTTCTGCAACGTAGGGCGGGTTGGCCGTCACGAGGTCGAAGCAGCGGGCCGGAAGGTCCAGAGCAAAGACGTCGCCGGCCAGGACCTCGGCGTTCCCGGCGCCGAGGCGGCCCCTGTTCAGGCGCGAGGCCTCGAGGGCGTCCTCCTCCTTTTCGACCAGCACGCCCTGCCAGCCCGGCCGCTCGAGGGCCAGGGTCAGTCCTATGCAGCCGGAGCCCGCGCAGAGGTCGGCAAAGCGGGTCTGGTCCGGCAGGTCGCTTTCCAGGGCCGTCTCCACCACGAGCTCCGTCTCAGGCCGCGGGATGAGCACGCCCGGGAAGACGGCAAAGTCCCTGCCGTAGAACTCGCGAAAGCCTGCGATGTAGGCCATGGGCTCGCCCTGGAGGCGCCGGGCGAGCAGGGCTTCAGCCTTGGCTTCGGCCGCAGGAGCCAGATTCTCTGCGCCGTGGACAAGGACGCCGGGGGCATCGAGGCCCGTCGCCAGGCCAAGCAGGATCCGGGCCTCCAGGCGGGGAGAATCCCTCCCCGCTTCGCGAAGCCGGCCCGAGGCTCCGGCAAGCCAGGCATCGATGCGCAAGCCAGCCCCTATGCCTTGCCGGCGTCCGCTTCGGGCGCGGGCTCGGCGGAAGCCTTCCTGCCAGACGCCTTCTTGGCCGGGGCCTTCGCCTTGGCCGTCTTGCCCGCAGCCGTCTTCCTGGCCGGCGCCTTTGCCTTGGCGCCCGGCTCTTCCTGGAAGGCCAGGCGGTAGACCTCGGTATAGTAGCGCACGGGGTGCATGGCTATCTTGGCCAGCAGATCTTCAGGAATGTCGTGGAGATCCTTCTTGTTCTGCCAGGGGATGATGCAGCGCTTGAGCCCGCGGGCCACGGCGCCGAGCACCTTCTCCTTGATGCCGCCCACAGGCAGCACCCGGCCCTTGAGGTCGATTTCGCCGGTCATGCAGAGATCTTCGCAGACGGGCTTGCCCTTGAGGGCCGAGAGCAGGGCCGTGGTGAGCGTCACGCCGGCCGAGGGGCCGTCCTTGGGCGTGGCGCCGTCGGGAACGTGGACGTGAATGTCGCTCTTGGTGAGGAAGTCCGCCTTCACGCCGAATTCGTCGGCCTTGCTGCGGATGTAGCTCGTGGCGGCCTGGGCGCTTTCCTTCATGACGTCGCCCAGGGAGCCGGTGAGCTGGATGGCGCCCTTGCCCTTCATGACGGCGGCCTCGATGGTCAGCACGTCGCCGCCGGCCTGGGTCCAGGCGAGGCCGTAGGCCATGCCGGGCAGGAGCTTCTCGCCCCTGTCCTCCTCGAGGAAGACGGGCGGACCCAGCAGCTCCGGCAGGTCGGCCGCGCCCACATGGAAGGGCGGCCGCTCGTCCTCGGCCTTCCTGCGGGCCATCTTGCGGCAGAGTGTGCCGATCTTGCGCTCCAGCTCGCGCACGCCCGCCTCGCGGGAGTACTCGAGGATGATGCGCTCTATGGCCTGGTCCTCCAGCTCGAAGTCGCCTTCCTTGAGGCCGTTGTCGTCCACGCGCTTCTTCACGAGGTAGCGCTTGGCTATCTCGAGCTTTTCCTGCTGAGTGTAGCCGGCGAGCCGGATGATTTCGGTGCGGTCGCGCAGGGCGCTGGGGATGGTCTCCAGCTGGTTGGCCGTGCACAGGAAGATGACCTTGGAGAGATCGAAGGGCACGCCCAGATAGTGGTCGGAGAAGGTGGAGTTCTGCTCGGGATCGAGCACCTCCAGCAGGGCGGACTGGGGATCGCCGTGGAAGTCGTTGCCGATCTTGTCCAGCTCGTCCAGCATGATCACGGGGTTGCGCGTCCCGGCGTGGCGGAAGCACTGGATGATGCGGCCGGGCATGGCGCCGATGTAGGTGCGCCTGTGGCCGCGGATCTCGGCTTCGTCGTGCATGCCGCCAAGGCTCAGGCGCTCGAACTTCCTGCCGAGGGCTCGGGCGATGCTCCGGCCGAGCGAGGTCTTGCCCACGCCTGGCGGGCCGACGAAGCAGAGGATGGAGCCCTTGGTATCGGGATTGAGCTTGTAGACGCTCAGGTACTCGAGGATGCGGTCCTTGATCTTGTCGAGGCCGAAGTGGTCCTCGTCGAGGGTGGCTTGGGCGTTCTTGATGTCCAGGTTGTCCTCGGAGAGCTTGTCCCAGGGCAGCTCGCTCAGCAGCTCGAGATAGGTGCGGATGACGCCCGCCTCTGCGGAGTCGCCGTGGGCGAGGGAGAGGCGGCGGAGCTGCTTGTCGGCCTCCTTCTGCACGTCTTCGGGCAGGTGGGCCTCCTTGAGGGCCTCGCGCAGGCGATCGGTCTCGCTCGCGGGATCTTCGGCGCCGTCGCCGAGCTCCTGGTGGATGGCCTTGATCTGCTCGCGCAGGAAGTAGTCCTTCTGGGCCTTGTCCATCTCCTCCTTGGCGGTGTTCTGGATGCGCAGCTGCACGGCCGTCACTTCGGCCTCGCGGGCGAGCTGGTCGTTGACGAGCTTGAGCCGCTGGACCGGATCCACGCTTTCCAGGATGCGCTGGGCGTCCTCGAGCTTGAGCCTGAGGCTCGAGGCCACGAGGTCGGCAAGCCGGCCCGGCTCGTTGACGCCCTGGATGATGTTCAAAAGCTCCGGAGAGGTGATGCTCTTCATGGAGAGCACCTTCTCGCACTCCTCCCTGGCGAAGCGCAGCATGGCTTCGACGTTCACGTCGAGCGGCACCTCAGGCTCGGGCAGGATCTCGATGCGGGCGCTGAGGAAGGGCTCCTCCTGCGTGAACTCCGCGACCTTGGCGCGGGCCTCGCCGTGGACGAGGATCTTGAGCTTGCCGTCGGGAAGGCGGAGCATGCGCAGCACCTTGACCACGGTGCCGACGCTGAAGAGGTCCTGCTGCTTGGGCTCGTCCTCCTTCTCGTCGCGCTGGGTGAGGATGAGCACGTGGCGGCCATCGCCCACGGCGCTCTGCACGGCCTCGGCCGACGACGGTCTGGAGATGAAGAGCGGCAGAAACATGTAGTTGAAGATGACCACGTCGCGCACGGGCACCACGGGCACGATGGAGGGGATGGGCGGCTCGTCCTCCTCTTCCTGCTCCTTCTGGCCTTCGCCGTGCCTGGTCTGGCCTGGGGCGGGCATGCCGAAGACGATGGTTGCCGGATGCGGAATGGCCCGGGAGGAGCGATCCTGATCCTGGTCCTTCCCGTCGCCGTTCTGGTCTGCGGCCTGGGGATCCGCGCGGCGGATCTTGACCGTGAAGGCAATGCCGTCCTCGTCAGGGGCGGAGGGACTGTCCTTGGCGTCCTGAGGCTGGTCCTGACTCTGGTCCTGGTCCTGAGGCTGGTCCTGACTCTGGTCCTGGTCCTGGGGCTGGTCCTGATCTTGGTCCTGGTCCTGGCCGGCTTCGTCGAGCCTGTGGCTTTCCGGATCCGGCCGGCGTCTCGGGTGCACGGGGTGCATGGCAAGCCTCGGAGGCAGGCGCCGGTGCGGCGCCGCTGGCTCCCTGGCGTCCTTGTCGTCCGCCGCGGCTTCGGGTTCAGGTTTGCCGGCTTCGGGGGTCTGGCCCTCGCAAGCCTGGGCCTGAGCTTCCTGCCCTGCGCCTTCTGCGCCCTCTGCGCAGCTTTTGCGCGCCGCGTCTTCCTGCAAGCCGGCGTCTTCGCTGGGCGCCTGGCTCTGGTTCCTGATGTCCTTGTCCTCTGGCATGGCTCGTCTCCGAGCTCCCCGCGGCTCGGACGCCGGGCGGGAAGCGCAGCTTGTAGGCTTAACAAAGTTGTCCGCGCGCCGCTTCCGGGTCCCGGAGCGGACAGTGCGCCCACCTAAGATAAGAAGGCTTCCGGAATGCGCAAGGGGGGTGCGCAAAGCTCAAGCCGCAGGTGCCAGGGGCGTCTGCGGCTAAGGCGGGGGGAAAAGGCCCGCGGGATACTGGGCGCGTCCGGCTCAGCGGCCGGGCCTGAAAAGGGGCAGAAGCTGCGAGAGCAGGAACTCGATGGCCTGCTGGACGGAGAATTTGCCCGTCTTGATGTTCAGTTCGGCTTCGGCCACCTGGGCTATGGCAAAGGCGCAGCCGGCAGGGCCGAGACGTCGCGCCAGCGGCGGCAGGGTGGCGCGGGAGGCGCCGAAGATGGGGGGCGACTCGCCGGCTGAGAGCTGCCAGAGCCGGCGGCAGTAGAGCGCGAGGATGCCGAGCAGGGGAAAGGCTGCGTTTTCGATGTCGCTGATCCGCGCAAACTCGCGCCAGACGGCTGCCTCCTGGCCCCGCATGAGGGCGTCCACGCAGTCGAAGAGCCTGGCCTCTGGTATCCAGTCTCCGGTCGACATGTGCTCCGGGGTGGCCACGGTGCCAGGCGGGCAGGCGAGGGCAAGCTTCTCGATTTCGTTGGCGATGACCTCGGCTGAGCGCGGCACGGTGTCGGCGAAGCGGGCGAGGGTCTCCTGGGCGAGCTTCACGCCGGCCCTGGCCGCCTCGTCCTGGATGAAGCGGGTGATGTTTCTGTCGGTCACCCCTTCGCTGCGCCAGATCCACTGCTGCTTGTCGGCAAAGGTCCAGCAGGGCAGCTTCATGAGCCAGGCCGGCACCTTGAACTTGCCCTTCTCGAATCCCACTTCGAGGCAGAACATGGGGAAGTTGCCGGCCAGGGGCTGGGAGAGCGCCTTGCTCAGCCTGTGCCAGACGGCGGCATTCCACTGGTTGGCCTGGCGCACCAGCACGAGGCGCTGGGTGCCGAGCAGGCCCGTGAGCGAGAGGTTCTCCCAGAAGGCGCGGGGCGGCTCCTCGTCGCCCCAGTAGCAGAAGCGCTCCCACGTGCCCGAGGCCGCAGGCCACTGGGCGGCAAAGGCCTCCGCCTGCTGGCGGATGAGCTGGGCGTCCGGGCAGACCAGAAAGAGGTAGCCCGGACGCTTGGGAGATGTCTGCCTGGCCTGCGCCATCTACTTGGCGACGACGTTCACGAGCTTGCCCGGAACGACGATGACCTTGCGGACCGTGAGGTCCTTGGTGAAGCGCTTGACCGGCTCGAAGGCAAGGGCCGCTTCTTCCATGGCCTGCCTGTCGGCGCCAGTGGGCATTTCCATGGTGCCGCGGAGCTTGCCGTTGACCTGCACGGCGATGGTCTGGGTGTCGCGCACCATGGCCGCCTCGTCGAAGACGGGCCAGGGCTCGGCCGCCAGCTGCTCCTTGTGGCCCATGCGTTCCCACAGCTCCTCGCAGATGTGCGGGGTGATGGGGGAGAGGGTGGTCAGGACCGTGGCCATGGCCGAGGAGAAGACCTTCCTGTCGCCCTCGCTGTCCTGCATCTTCTCCTTGAAGATGTAGATGGCGTTGACCAGCTCCATGATGGCCGCAATGGCGGTGTTGAACTGGTTGCGCTGGCCCATGTCCTCGCCGGCCTTCTTGACCGTGGCGTGCTCCTTGCCGCGCAGCTCCCTGGCCTCTTTGGAGGCGCAGTCGCCGGCCTCGGAAGAGCAGGCCTTCACGCAGGCGATCTTGTCCTCCCCGTCCTGGAAGAGGCGCCAGATGCGCTGCAGGAAGCGGTTGGAGCCCTCGATGCCGGACTCGGTCCAGTCGAAGTCGCGCTCCGGCGGGGCCGCGAAGAGGCAGAAGAGGCGCACGGTGTCGGCGCCGTAGCGCTCGATCATCTCGGCGGGATTGACGATGTTGCCCTTGGACTTGCTCATCTTGCTCCCGCCGAGCAGGACCATGCCCTGGGTGAGCAGGCGGGTGAAGGGCTCGTCGAGGCTGTCCGGGAAGAAGCCGAGGTCGCGCAGGGCCTTGGTGAAGAAGCGGGAGTAGAGCAGGTGCAGGATGGCGTGCTCGACGCCGCCGATGTACTGGTCCACGGGCAGCCAGTACTTGAGGGCGTCCATGTCGAAGGCCGCCTTGTCGTTCCTGGCCGAGGTGTAGCGGGCGAAGTACCAGCTGGACTCCACGAAGGTGTCCATGGTGTCCGTCTCGCGGCGGGCCTTCCCGCCGCAGGCGGGGCAGGTGCACTCGGCAAAGGAGGGCGTGGCCGGCAGGGGCGATTTGCCGTCGGGCTGGGTCTTCACGTCGAGGGGCAGCACGATGGGCAGGTTTTCGGGCTTTTCGGGCACCACGCCGCAACGCTCGCAGTACACCACGGGGATGGGCGCGCCCCAGTAGCGCTGGCGGGAGATGTTCCAGTCGCGCAGGCGGAACTGGACCTTGGCCTGGCCGACGCCCATGGCCTCGAACTTCTCGGTGATCTTTTGCTTGGCCTCCTCGCTCGTCAGGCCGTCGAATTCGGCGGAGTTCACCATGAAGCCGGCGCCTGCGCGGGCGCAGTCCCAGCCGTCCGTGGATTCGGCCTGGCCGGATTCGCTGACCACCTGAACTATGGGAAGCTGGTACTTGCGGGCGAACTCGAAGTCGCGCTGGTCGTGGGCGGGCACGCTCATGACGCAGCCCGTGCCGTAGGTGGCGATGACGAAGTTGCCGAGCCAGATGGGGACCTTCTTGCCGTTGACCGGGTTCACGGCATAGGCGCCGGTGAAGACGCCCTCCTTTTCCAGGGTGTCGGACTGGCGGTCGATGCGGTCCATGTTGCGCACGCGATCGATGAAGGCCTGGAGCTCCGCCTCGCTGGGGCTTCCCTTGATGAGCTCCTGCACCAGGGGCAGCTCCGGCGCCAGCACCATGAAGGAGCAGCCGTAGATGGTGTCTGGGCGCGTGGTGAAGACCGTGATGTCCTCGATGCCGGCCACGGGCTTGTCCAGCTTGAACTTGACCTCGGCGCCCTCGGAGCGGCCGATCCAGTTGTTCTGCATGGCGAGCACGCGCTCGGGCCAGCCGCCTTCCAGCAGCTTGAGGTCCTTCAGAAGCTCGTCGGCATAGGCCGTGATGCGCAGGAACCACTGGGTGAGCTCCTTCTGCTCGACCTGGGAGTCGCAGCGCCAGCACTTGCCGTCCACCACCTGCTCGTTGGCGAGCACGGTGTGGCAGGAGGGGCACCAGTTCTGGGGCGCCTTCTTGCGGTAGACCAGGCCCTTTTCCAGGAACTTGAGGAAGAAGAGCTGCTCCCACTTGTAGTACTCGGGTCGGCAGGTGGCCACTTCTCGGGCCCAGTCGTAGGAGTAGCCGAGGCGCTTCATCTGGGCGCGCATGTTGTCGATGTTGGAGTAGGTCCAGGTCGCCGGATGGGTGTTGTTCTTGATGGCCGCGTTCTCGGCGGGCAGGCCGAAGGCGTCCCAGCCGATGGGGTGCATGACGTTGAAGCCCTGCATGCGCTTGGCCCTGGCGAGCACGTCGCCGATGGAGTAGTTGCGCACGTGCCCCATGTGCAGGTTCCCCGAGGGGTAGGGGAACATTTCGAGCACGTAGTACTTTTCCTTGGCGCTTTCATGGGTGCAGGCGAAGGCGCTGCTTTCGGCCCAGCGCTCCTGCCACTTCTTCTCGATGTCCTGGGGATTGTATCGTTCCGTTTTCATTGCTGTTGTTCCTTGTGCTCGCGTGCTGCGCATGGCCTGGCACGGCTTGCGCAGGGGGGGACGGGCCGGCAGTGGCGGTGATGCTAGACGCGCTTGCGGTCCCTGAGGGCCGCGTCGAGGACGCCGTTGACGAAGCCGACGGCGGCGCCGCCCGCAAAGGACTTGGCCAGTTCCACGGCCTCGTCGATGGCGACCTTGGGTGGCACGTCCTCGGCAAAGAGGGTCTCGTAGACGCCGATGCGCAGGATGGTGAGCTCTATCTTGCCCATGCGGTCCTTGCGCCAGTGGCGGGAGTAGCGCATGACGAGCTCGTCGATTTCGGCCTCGTGCTTCCAGACGCCCTTGACGAGATCCCAGTCGAAGCCTTCGGGCTCGGGCAGGGGCTCCTCGGCTGCCTGGCTGGGTTCGGCCTGGGCCTCCTCGGCTGCCTGGCGCTTGAGCTCCTCGAGGGTGGCGTCGTCGTCCGGACGGTTGCGGAAGGCCTCTTCCAGCTGCTCCAGCGTCTGGCAGGGGGAGAAGAAGAGGCTGTAGAGGACCTGGAACGCGCGCTCGCGGGCGCTGTGGCGCGTGGCGTTGCGGCCTTTGCTCATTACAGCTGCTCCAGAACCCTGACGGTCTCGAGCATGGCGGAGGCGGCCTCCACGCCCTTGTTGCCGGCCTTGACGCCGGCGCGGTCTATGGCCTGCTCGAGGTTGTCGCAGGTCAGCAGGCCGAAGCCGATGGGCGTGCCGGAGGCAAGCTCCACCTGGGCCACGCCCTTGGCGCACTCGCCGCAGACGTAGTCGAAGTGGGGCGTGCCGCCACGGATGACGCAGCCCACGGCCACGATGCCGTCGTACTTCCCGCTCTCGGCCACCTTCTTGCAGACCAGCGGCATTTCAAAGGCGCCGGGCACGCGGATGATGCAGGCATCGTCCGGGTTCATGCCGTGGCGGGTCAGAAAGTCCATGGCACCGCCCACGAGGCGGTCGACGATGAAGTCGTTGAAGCGGGTGGCGACGATGGCGACCTTGAGGCCGTCGGCCTTCATGTGGCCGTCGATGTTCTTCGGCATGGCGGGTTCTCCTACAAAAAGCCGTTTTCCAGAAGGTAGGCTCTGGTGATCCTGGAGGCCTCGGTCTTCTCCCCTTCGAAGGGGTTCGCAGAGGGCTTGCCGACATAGGCGCCAAGCAGGTGCTTGACGTACTTGCCGATGACGTCGGTCTCCATGTTGACGTGGACGCCCGGTTTCCAGTGTCGCATGGTGGTGCGCAGCTGGGTGTCGGGGATGATGTTGACGGAAAAGCGGCCGGGCTGGCATTCGTTGACGGTGAGGCTGATGCCGTCGAGGGCGATGGAGCCCTTCTCGACCACTTCGTTGCTGAAGGCCTCAGGGTAGCGCATGCTGACGGCGATGGAGTCGCCGCAGGGTACCGCGCTCTCCACCGTGGCCACGCAGTCCACATGGCCCGCGACGATGTGGCCGCCCAGACGGTCGCCCAGCGCCAGCGCGCGCTCGAGGTTGACGGCGGAACCTTCGCGCAGTTCGCCCAGCGTGGTGCGGCGCATGGTTTCCGCCGAGGCGTAGAGGGAAAAGTTCGATCCCGAGTGGGTCTCCACGGAGAGGCAGACGCCGTTGACGGCAATGGACTCGCCGTCGACTATGCTGGGGATCTCGAAGGAAGGAGAGATGAGAAGGCGCATCTCCGAGCCCTTGGCGTCGAGCCTTGCGATGCGGCCCTCGCCCTGGATGATGCCGGTGAACATGTCAGCGCTCCCGTCTGGGGAAGAGGGTGAGGGCCAGATCCTCTCCGAGCGCTTCCGTCTTCGCAAGCCGGAAGCCCAGGGCCTCGTCCATGGCAAGGGGGCTCCTGCCGGCAAAGACGGGCTTCGCCTCGCTGTCGCCGAGGATCTTCGGGGAGAGGTGCAGGAGGAGCATGTCGCAGCAGCCTGCCTCCATGAGGGAAAGGGCGAGCCTGCCGCCGCCTTCGCACAGCACGTAGCGCACGCCGCGCTTGAAGAGCCAATCCAGCATGAAGCCAAAGTCGTAGGCGCCCTTGTCCCCCCGGTCGATGGGAACGACCTTGAGCCCCATGTCGCAGAGGTTCATGGCTTCGGGGGAGAGCATGGATCTGGTGTCTACGAAGAAGGCCGTCTGGGTCGGGCGCTCGGTCAAAAGCTTGTAGCCGTCGCGGGGGCCGGGCAGGCGGCTGGTCACGACGCAGGCGAGCGGCTGGCGCAGGTCCGTGCCGTCAGAGCCTTCGATGCGGGCCGTGAGCAGGGGGTCGTCCTGGCGGAAGGTTGCTCCGCCCACGAGCACGGCGCCGCCGGCAAGGCCTATGCCCTGGCGCAGGCGGTGCACGGCGGCCCTGGCAGCCTCGCTGGTCACCCAGCGCGAATGGCCCGTGCGCGTCGCGATGCGGCCGTCCAGGGTGGAAGCCATCTTGACGATCACAAAGGGGCGCTTTGCCAGAGTCCAGGTCGTGAAGTCGGCCGTCAGATCCCGGCAATCCTGCTCCAGCACGCCTTCCTCGACCTCGATGCCGGCGCCCTTGAGGCGCTCGATGCCGCCGCAGGCCACGGGATTGGGATCGCGCATGCCGACGACGACTTTGGCAACGCCCGCCTTGATCAGGGCTTCGGAGCAGGGGCCCGTGCGGCCGGTATGGTTGCAGGGCTCGAGGGTGACGCACATGGTCGCCCCCTTCGGCGAGACGCCCTTGGCCTCGGCATCGGCAAGGCACATGATCTCGGCATGGGGCTGGCCTGCCTGATGATGCCAGCCGCTGGCCCGGATTTCGCCGTCCTTGATGAGCACGGCGCCGACGGTGGGATTGGGACAGGCGGTGAACCGTCCCTTGCTGGCCTCTGCTATGGCGCGGCGCATGGCGTCGTCAAAGGGGGAGTGGGGCATGGCTTACAGGCCTTCGGGCTTGGGGAGCTTTTCCAGCGGGATGCCCGCCTCCCTGAGCAGCTCTTCGCCCAGCGAGTCGGGATAGCTTTCGCAGTAGTGGATGCAGGCTGCGCCGCAGTTGATGAGCATCTTGCAGCACTGGGTGCAGGGGAAGGTGGTGCAGTAGATTTCGGCGCCCTGGATGGAGATGCCGTGGGTGGCGGCCTGGATGATCACGTTCTGCTCGGCGTGGATGCCGCGGCAGATCTCGTGGTTCTTGCCCGAGGGGATGCCGAGGCGCTCGCGCAGGCAGCCCGTCTCCAGGCAGTGGGGCACGCCCGACGGGGCGCCGTTGTAGCCCGTGGCAAGGATGCGCCTGTCCTTGACGGCGATGGCGCCCACTTTGCGGCGCAGGCAGGTGGAGCGCTCGCTCACCATGTAGGTGATGCGCAGGAAGTACTCCTTCCAGGAAATGCGCTGGTGCGGGACGGGGTCTGCCATAGTGGTGCTCCGGGAGGGCTTCCCTGCTCGGGGGCTTGAGGGGGGCAAAGGGAGGCCGGCGCAGGGCCAGCCTCCCTTGGCAAGTGCATTGGCCTGGGCCGGGACTACCAGGTGAAGAGCGGGAAGGAGCGGGCGAAGTCCTCCACTTCCTTGCGGATCTTCTCGATCACGGCTTCGTCCTTGATGTGGTCGAGGACGGTGACGATGAAGCGGCCCACGGTCTCCATGTCGGCTTCCTTCATGCCCCTCGTGGTGAGGGCCGCGGTGCCGAGGCGGATGCCGGAGGTGATGAAGGGGGACCTGGTCTCGAAGGGCACCGTGTTCTTGTTGACGGTGATGCCCGCGAGGTCGAGGGCGTGCTCGGCGTCCTTGCCGGTGAAGTCCTTGGCCGTGAGATCCATGAGCATGAGGTGGTTGTCGGTGCCGCCGCTGACGAGACTGTAGCCGCCGTCCATGAGAACCTTGGCGAGCACGGCCGCGTTTTTGACCACCTGGGCGGAATAGGTCTTGAAGGCGGGGCGCAGGGCCTCGCCGAAGGCGCAGGCCTTGGCCGCGATGACGTGCATCAGGGGGCCGCCCTGGATGCCGGGGAAGATCTGGCTGTTGATCTTCTTGGCCATGTCCTCGCTGGAGAGGATCATGCCGCCGCGGGGGCCGCGCAGGGTCTTGTGCGTGGTGGTGGTCACGATGTGGGCGTAGGGCACCGGAGAGGGGTGATCGCCCGCCGCGACCAGGCCCGCGATGTGGGCCATGTCCACGATGAGCTTGGCGCCCGTTTCGTCGGCTATCTTGCGGAAGCGCTCGAAGTCGATGATGCGGGGGTAGGCGGAGGCGCCGCACATGATGACGTCGGGATGCTTCTCCTTCGCCAGGGCCTCGACCTCGTCGTAGTCGATGCGGCCGGTCTCCTTGGCCACGCCGTAGGCAACGATGTTGAACAGGCGCCCGGAGAAGTTCACGGGGCTGCCGTGGGTGAGGTGGCCGCCGTGGGAGAGGTTCATGCCGAGTATGGTCGCGCCCGGCTGGATGACGGAGAGGTAGGCTGCCATGTTGGCCTGGGAGCCGGAGTGGGGCTGCACGTTGGCGTAGCCGCAGCCGAAGAGGGCCTTGGCGCGCTCGATGGCCAGGTTCTCGGCCACGTCGACGTATTCGCAGCCGCCGTAGTAGCGGTGGCCCGGATAGCCTTCAGCGTATTTGTGGGTCAGGACGCTGCCCTGCGCCTGGCGCACGGCGGGAGAAACGAAGTTTTCGGAGGCGATGAGTTCCAGCTTGCTGATCTGGCGGTCGCTTTCCTGCACGATGGCCTGCGCGAGTTCCGGATCCTGAAGGAGAATTTCGTCCATGAGGCGTATTCCTTGTGTTGCTGCGCTAGGCGTCCCAGCGCTTGAAGATGAGGCTCGAGTTGGTGCCGCCGAAGCCGAAGTTGTTGGACATGGCGTACTCGAAGTCGGCGTGCTTGGAGCCGTCGGCGGTGTAGTCCAGGTCGCACTCGGGATCGGGGTTCTTGAGGTTGATGGTGCCGGGCACCATCTGGTCGCGCAGGGCGAGGGCGGTGAAGCAGGCCTCTATGCCGCCGGCGCCGCCGAGCAGGTGGCCGGTCATGGACTTGGTGGCGGAGATGCGCAGCTTCTTCGCGTGCTCGCCGAAGCACATCTTCATGGCCCTGGTCTCGCACAGATCGTTCAGGTAGGTCGACGTGGCGTGGGCGTTGACGTGGCCAATGGCCTCGGGCGCAAGCCCCGCGTCCTTCAGGGCGCGCTGCATGGAGATGGCCATGCCGCTGCCGTCCTCGTCGGGGGCGGTCATGTGGAAGGCGTCGCAGGAGGCGCCGCAACCCACGACTTCGGCGTAGATCTTCGCACCGCGGGCCTGGGCGTCCTCGAGGCGCTCGAGCATGAGGAAGCCGCAGCCCTCGCCGCTGACGAAGCCGTTGCGCGTGGCGTCGAAGGGGCGGGAGGCGTGCGTGGGATCGTCGTTGTGGTCCGTGCACAGGGCCTTGAGGGCGCAGAAGCCGGAGATGCCGATGGGCGTGATGGCCGACTCCACGCCGCCGGTGACGCAGGCCCGGATGCGGCCGAGCACGATCTCGGAGTAGGCCTGGCCTATGGCGTGGGTGGCGGAGGCGCAGGCCGTGGTGACCACCGCGTTGGGGCCGCGGATGCCGTATTTGATGGCGATGAGTCCGGGCGCCATGTTGGCGATGAAGGCCGGGATCATGAAGGGGGAAATTTTGCTGGGGCCGCCCTTGAGCAGCTTCTCGTGGTTGACTTCGATGGTGCGCAGGCCGCCGATGCCGACGCCCAGGATGCAGGCCGTGTCCTCCGCGTTCTCAGGCGTGACCTTGAACCCGGAGTCCTCCATGAGCTGGGCTGCGCCTGCCAGGGCTATCTGGGTGAAGCGGTCCTGGTGGCGGGCTTCCTTTTTGGAGATGTACTTCTCGGGATCGAAGCCCTTCACTTCGCCGGCGATCTGCGCCTTGTACTCGCTCGCGTCGAAGAGCGTGATGGGGCCGATGCCGGACTCGCCGGCAAGGATGCCCTTCCAGGTGGTTTCCATCTCGAGGCCGAGGGGCGTCACGCCGGCAACGCCCGTGATGACTACGCGGGGACGGGTCATTGGAGCTCCTTCCTTATGAAAAAGGGGCCGGGACAAGTCCCGCCCCCTGTCGATGCATTGGTATGAGCGCCGGTCTTGCGAGAAGACTAGCCTTTCTTGCTTTCGATGTAGCTGACGGCGTCCTGCACCTTCTGGATCTTCTGGGCGTCGTCGTCGGCGATTTCGATGTCGAACTCTTCTTCCATCGCCATGATCAGTTCAGTGAGATCCAGGGAGTCGGCGCCGAGGTCTTCGACGAAGGAGGCTTCGGGCTTGACTTCGTCGGCGCTGACGCCGAGCTGGTCAACGATGATCTTGGTCACTTTGCTGGAAACTTCGGACATGGTGTTCTCCTTAAAAAAGAGCAATGTTCATGATGCACAGGGAGCCTGGACCCCCTGCGTGTTGTCAGCTAGCAGTACATGCCGCCGTTGACGGCGAGCACGTGGCCCGTGATGTAGCTGGCCTTGGGAGAAGCCAGGAAGGCCACCGCCTGGGCGACGTCCTCGGCCGTGCCGAGGCGCTTGAGCGGGATGCTTTCCTCGTAGAGCTTGCGCTGCTCTTCGGGAAGCACCTTGGTCATTTCGGTGTCGATGAAGCCGGGCGCCACTGCGTTGACGCGCACGCCGCGCAGGGCCAGCTCCTTGGCGTTGGATTTGGTGAGGCCGATGATGCCAGCCTTGGAGGCCGCGTAGTTGGCCTGGCCGGCGTTGCCCATCTGGCCCACGACCGAGGCCACGTTGACGATGCTGCCCGCGCGGTTTTTGGTCATGATCTTGGCGGCCTCGCGGGTGCAGAGGAAGCATCCGCGCAGGTTGGTGCCGACGACGGCGTCGAAATCCTCGTCCTTCATGCGCACGAGGAAGCCGTCGCGGGTCACGCCGGCATTGTTGACGAGGCAGCCGAGGTTGACCTTGCCCTTGACTTCGTCCTTGAAGAAGGCAGCCACGGAGGCGGAGTCCGCCACGTCCAGCTGGCAGGCCTTGGCGCAGCCACCGAGCGCCTCGATTTCGGCCACCGTCTGCTCGGCCGCTTCGGGGCGGCTCACGTAGGTCAGGATCACCTGCCAGCCGTCCTTGGCCAGCTCGAGGGCGCAGGCCTTGCCTATGCCGCGCGAGCCGCCGGTGACGACGGCAGTGGCTTTTTCGGGGGAAAGGGGTTTCACAGCTTCACCTCTAATGATTTTCGGAAAACATAGCGTACCGCCGCGCCAAGCACAAGCCTTGCAACCCTGCCCAAAGCCTGCGGGAAGAGGGATCTTAGGCGTTCATCTGCCTGTGCAGGCGCGTCAGTTCCTCGTTTGTCTGGATGGTCTCGGCAAGCTTTTCCTGGGTGTTTTTGCGCACAAAGGTGGCAGCCATGCGGATGGCGCTCGTCATGGCCTTGGAGTTGGACTTGCCGTGGCAGACGATGGCGAGGCGCTTGAGTCCGAGCAGGGGAGCGCCGCCGTATTCGGCGTAGTCGATGGTGCGCTTGAACTTCCTGAAGGCGCCGCGGGCCAGCAGGCCTCCCAGCATGGCGAGGGGGCTCGACTTGAAGACGCTCTTGAGCATGCGGGTCAGGGACATGGCGAGGCCTTCGCCCATCTTGACGACGATGTTGCCGACGAAGCCGTCGCAGACCACGACGTCCACGTTGCCGGTGAAGATGTCGCGCCCTTCCGCGTTGCCGATGAAATTCAGGTTCTTGGCCAGCTTCAGGAGCTCGTAGGACTCCTTGACCTGGCTGTTGCCCTTGCCCTCCTCCTCGCCGATGGAGAGTATGCTCACCCTGGGGGAGGCGTAGTTCAGTATGTCGCGCGCAAAGGCGTCGCCCATGAGCCCGAACTGGAAGAGGTGGTAGGGGCGGCAGTCGACGTTGGCGCCCACGTCGAGCACGATGACGGGGTTCTTTTCCGTGGGCATCAGGGTGCACAGGGCGGGACGCTCCACGCCCTTGAGGCGGCCGATGATGAACATGCCGCAGGCAACGGCGGCGCCAGAGTGGCCTGCGCTGACCACGGCGTCGGCCTTGCCTTCGCGTACGAGGCGGCATCCAACCTGGATGGAGGAGTTCTTTTTGCGCCTGAGCACGTCCGCAGGACGTTCGTTCATGAGCACCACTTCGTCCGCCTGGACGTAGTCGAACTCCGCGCCCGTGCAGTCGAGGCCCTCCGCGACGCGCGCCATTTTCGGCGTGTCGCCCACGAGGAGCACCTTCACGCCGTAGAGGCGCGAGGCTTCAATGGCTCCTGGCACAAGCACGGCGGGGCCGAAGTCGCCTCCCATGGCGTCCACGGCGATAACTGGGCGATCGCTCATCGTTGCGTCGGCTTGGCTGTCCCGGACTGCTGCCCGGGGAGCGTGGGCCGCCTCCCTGGAGTTGATGCGTTGCTGCGTGCGGCCAGGCCGCCGTCAGGACCGGAAGCCTGCGCCGAAAGCCCGCTTCCCGTCCTGTCCCGGCGCTGGCGCGCCCAGGTCGGGGGAAGCAGGCTCTCAAGCGTCAAACGTGAAACGTAGGGGGTTCTTGACGGCTGCTGGTATCCGCATAGAGGGATTAAGCCTGTTCGGCCTGCTTCTTCTGCTCCACGACCGTCTTGGTCTTGTACTTGCCGCAGGAGGGGCAGACGCTGTGGGGCAGGGTGGGGTTGCCGCAGGAGCTGCAGTAGATCACGGCGGGGATGGCGATGCGATCGTGGGAGCGGCGGTTGCCTTTGCGGGCGCGAGATTTTTTATTCTGCTGAACAGCCATGGTATTTCTCCTTAAAATGACGCTTGCGAAGTTTGCGCTGCTGGGCGGGCTGTCCTCAAGGGAAGCCCGGGCGGCCTTGCGGCCGAAGCTTGGGCAGTGTCCAACCCGCTGATAACGGGTGGTTTTTCAAAGGAGGGATAAATAGCAGACAAGCGGGGCCTTGTCTAGCTCTTCTTCAGCTTGAGACCCCGGAGCTTGGCCAGCCTCGGGTCGCCCTCGTCGCGCGCGCAGCCGCAGGGGCCGGCGTTGAGATCCTGGCCGCACTTGGGGCAAAGGCCCTTGCAACCGGGATCGCAGAGGGGCGTCGGCGGGAGCGCCAGCGCGAACTGCTCCCAGGCCACGGCCGCCAGATCGAGCAGGACCGCGCCGTGGTCGAAGAGGAGGTGGTCGTCGCCCTCGGAAAGCGCGTCTTCAGGCAGCGCGCCCTCTTCGTCGGGCATCTGGATGTAGTCCTCGAAGGCCTCGGCTATGGCCAGGGGCGTTTCCTTGGCGCAGCGCGAGCAGGGAACGACCACGCTGGCCCGCACGGCCCCCCGAAGGAGCCAGCCCTCGGTGGAGGGCAGGATGTTCAGCTCCATCTCCGGTATGCCCTCGAGGCGGCAGTCCATGTGAAATTCCTTGATGGGCTCGGACCAGACGGCCAGATCGCAGACGAGGAAGTCCTTTCCCTGCGGCGGGAGGTCGCGCAGGGCGACGAGATGCTTTTTGTGCGTATCCATAGGGAAGAAGAGGTGCCTAGCGGCGGTTGGGGTGAAGGGGGGCGCCTGCGCCCGTCCGGGCGGAAGAGGGGCCTGTCCAGCCTATCGGTGGCGGGGGAGGGCGTTAGGCATGGGAGGCCAGAAGCAGGACGGCAAGGCCCGCGAAGATGAGGGCGCAACACTTCTGGAGGAGTATCTGGCCGCGGGCGCTGGCGTTGAATCTGGAGAAGATGCGGCCCGCAAGCAGGGCGGCCGAGGAGAAGGCCACGAGCGTTGCCAGCATGAAGACCAGCCCCAGCTGCAGGCACTGCCAGGCCACGCTCCCCCTGGCCGGATCGCAGAACTGCGGCAGAAAGGCCAGGAAGAAGATGGAGACCTTGGGGTTGGTGACGTTCATGAAGATGCCGCGCCGGTAGAGGGCAAGGCAGCCGGGAAAGGCGGGCTTGAGGCCGTCGGCGCGCATGGCGCCGGCCCGCCAGGAAAGCCAGGCGAGGTAGAGCAGATAGAGGGCGCCGACGGCCTTGAGGATGAGGAAGGCCGTGGGCGAAGCCTGGATGAGGGCAGCCACGCCGGCCGTCACCAGCGCCGTGTGCACGCACAGGCCCGTCAAAAGGCCGCAGGTGGTGGCAAGGCCGGCCCTGGCGCCGTAGACGGCGGACTGGGCGAGCACGAAGACGATGTCGGGTCCCGGCGCGTAGGCCAGCAGGACGGCTGTGGCAAAGAAGGAGAGAGCGACGGAGAGGGATATCATAAGAGGGTGAGTCGGCCCTCGAGGGCGGCGATTTTGTCCTTGCGGGCAAGGCGCTTGATCTGGGCCTCGAGCTTCATCGCCGAGGACCTGTCGGGACAGGGGGCGAAGCAGGCGAGCTCGCAGGGCCTGCGGGAGCGGGTGTAGCGGGCGCCACCCGGCGCCTCGCCATTGTGCTGGGCCAGCCTGCGCGCCAGATCAACGGTCGATCCGCAGTAGAGCGTGCCGTCGGCGCAGCGCAGGAGGTAGACCTTCCAGCCGGGAGCTTCGGCCTGGTCTAGACCAGACATGCCACCAGCGTCATGGAAATGGTCCAGGTGGCGATGCGGGCTATCCAGGGCTCGGGCTTGTGGCCTTCGAGCACGCAGCGCATGTTGTGCCAGATGCCGATGCCAGTGCCTATGGCCATGAAGAAGCAGAAGCCAAGGCCCGCAAGGAAGCCCCAGCGGAAGAGGCAGAAGAAGAGCAGGAAGAAGGTGACGAAGGTGGAGATGGACCTGTCCCGGTTCGCCTGGGCGATGGACGAGGTCATGTGGACGTAGGTCGAGCGCTGGCCCGCGCCGTCCTGGCGCCAGCCGGCGTTCTCCTCCTGGCCGACGACTTCCACGTCGATGACGTCGCGGTCGTCTCGTTTGGAGCTGGAGCTTTGCATGTCGTTTGCCTCGTTCGGAAGAGTCCGGAAGTAGGGGGGGCGGAAGGCGCCGGCAGGGAGCTGAACGTTGGGGCAGGCCTGGAAAGGGCCTTGGGTCCCGTTCGCAGGGGCGCGTGGCGCATTTACCAATATAAGATCGCTTCGCCTAAATGGCTATGGAAAAATGCCGGGCTCCGCTGGAGCGAAAGGACTGCGAGTCAGGGGGGATATGGAAAAAAGTGGCCGGACAGGAGGCCGGAACTGCTTCGGCAAGACGCCGGAAAGCGTGTCCAAATCCACGTTGACGCGCCTTCGTCCCCCCTGTAGCCTACTTGAAAAGGGCAGCCTGGCGCCTTCTTGGCGCCGGCAGCCAGCGCTAAACCAGACTGCAACCAAGCTGTATCAGCTGGCACCAGCCACCATCAGGAGAGGCTTTCCCTATGAAAAAGACGCTTGCAGCGGCCCTTGCCGCAGGAATGATGCTCCTTGCTCCGGCAGGCCAGGACGCCTTTGCGCAGAACGCCCAGGCACAGGGCACGCCTGCCGAGGCCGTTTCGGCCTACAACCGCGGCGAATACGCCAAGGCAAGAACGCTGGCTGCGCCGCTGGCCGAGGCCGGCAATCCCGAAGCCATGCTTGTCATGGGGCGCCTTGCCGACAACGGCGTCGGCCAGCCCCAGGATCCCGCCGAGGCGGCCCGCTGGTACCGCAAGGCAGCCGATGCCGGCAGCGCCGAGGGCATGCTGCGCATGGCCTACTGCTGCAGGACGGGCTCCGGCATGCCCAAGGATGAAGGCCAGTGGCTCTCCTGGACGGAGAAGGCCGCCCAGGCAGGCAATGCCGAAGCCCAGCTCAACCTGGCCAACCAGCTCATGCGGGGCGGCATAGTCCAGAAGGATCCCCGCAACGCCTTCCAGTGGGGCCTGCAGGCCGCCAGCCAGGGCTACGGTCCGGCCATGATCTTCGTTGGCAGCTGCTATGCCGCCGGTGCCGGCACCGACAGGGACGACACCCTTGCCGCCCAGTGGTACGCCCGGGCGGAGAAGCTCGGCCTCAAGCCCGACGGCAGCGTCTTTGTGCCTGCGAAGAAGCAGTAGACGGCAAAGGAAGAGGGCTCCTGGCGGAGCCCTCTTTGGCAATGTCTTTTCAGCGGGGTTGGCTTAGGCCGGCAGATCGTCGTCCTCTTCGCCGACGCCTTCCTCCTCGTCCGCGACGAGCCCCGTCTGGGCCGGCGCATCGGCGATGGGCTTGTCCGCAGGCCCCCAGTCCTTGACGGTGATCTCCGGCCCCATGAGGCCGAAGCGGTTCTCCGTGCGCAGGGTGAAAGCGATGCGGATGGTGTCGTGCACCATTTGGGCCGTGATGTCCTGGGCAAAGCCCCAGGCCTTGGCGTGCAGCACGCAGCCGTCGACCGTGTCCCTGAGGTTGAGGTCCACGCTGTCGGGGTGGTTGCGGAAGGTGGTCCGCCCCAGAATTTCCAAGGGATTGGAGACGAAGACGGGCTCCGGATTGCCGGGGCCGAAGGGCTCCATCAGGGCCAGCTCGCGCAGGTGCTCAGGCCTGGCTGCGTCCCTGAAGCCGATGACGCCGTCCACGGCGAGGGCGGGGGCCGGCGTGGCGCCGAGGCGTCGCTTGGTCATCTCCTGGAAGTCGCGCCGGAAGGCGTCCAGCTGCCCCGGCATGATGCGCACGCCTGCGGCCTGCTTGTGGCCGCCGAAGGCCAGCAGATGGTCCGGTATCTCCGCCAGGCCGGCGTAGAGGTCGAAGCCGGGGATGGAGCGGCCGGAGCCCTTGAGCGTGTCCTTGTCGTCGCAGACGATGATGCAGGGCACGTTGAACTCTTCGATGATCCGGGTGGCCACAATGCCGATGACGCCGGGGTGCCACTGCTTGCCGTAGAGCACGAGGCCCGTGACGGGGCCGTTCTCGGTCTGCTTGCGGGCCTGCTCCCTGGCTTCGTCGAGGATGAGACTCTCGGTGTAGCGCCGCGTCCTGTTGAGTTCGTCGAGCTCGGTCGCCAGTTCTGCGCTTTCGCTGTAGGAGGTGCTGCGCATGAGCTTGAGGGAGATGCTCGCGTGGCGCATGCGACCGGCCGCGTTGATGCGCGGGGCCAGCTTGAAGCTCACCTGGGTGGCCGTCACCGGCGCGTGGGCGGGAATGCCGCACACGGCCTTGAGGGCCGTGATGCCTGGCCGCAGGGGATGCTCGAGCATGCGCAGCCCGCCTCTGACAAGGATGCGGTTCTGGCCCGTGAGTCGCATGACGTCGGCTAGGGTGCCGAGGGCCACGAGGTCGAGGGCGCTGTCCATCTTGTAGGCCCGTCCCGTTCTGCGGGCGAGGCGAGTGTTGACGGCGGCCATAAGGAAGAAGGCGACGCCGACGCCTGCCAGGTGCGGGCAGGGCACGCTTTCGGATGCGCCCATGCGGGGATTGAAGAAGAAGTTGGCCGGCGGAAGGTTCTCCGGCGGCAGATGGTGGTCGCTGACCACCACGTCGATGCCGAGCTCGCGCGCCTTGGCGATGGCCTTGACGTCCGAGATGCCGGAGTCGACGGTGAGCACGACCTGGACGCCTTCCCTGGCCATCTCCTCGACGCCGGCCAGGTTGAGGCCGTAGCCTTCCCTGTGCCGGTCCGGGATGTGCCAGGAGGGATGGAAGCCGTGGAATTCGAGCACGTCGAGCACGATGGCCGTGCTGGTGGTGCCGTCCACGTCGTAGTCGCCCCACACGGCCAGCTTCTTGCCGGCGAGCAGGGCTTCGACGAGAAAGTCGGCAGCCTCCGGAATCTGGGGCCAGCGCTCGGGGTTCACGAGGCCGGCCAGGCGGGCGTTGAGGTAGTCGTTGATTTCGGCCTCGCTCGTGAGGTCCCGGTGCTTGAGAATGTTCATGAGGAAGGGCGAGATGCAGAGCCTATCGCACAGCCCTGCAGCCTGCCTCTCCTCCGGCGCGTTGCCGCGGTAATGCCAGTCTGCCATGCCGCCTCCAGGTGGTGGACGCAAGGAGCATGGCGCCGGAATGTTTCCGGCGCCGCCAGGCCTGCGCAGGAATGCGCAGGCAGGTTGCGCTAGCCCGCCATCTCCTCGAGGATGGCCTGGGCTGCGCCAGCCGGATCGGTGGCCCGGGTGATGGGGCGTCCGACCACGAGGAAGTCGGCGCCGGACTTCACGGCCTGGAGGGGCGTGCAGACGCGCGCCTGATCGTTTTTGTCCGCGCCGGCAGGGCGGATGCCGGGACACAGAGCGAGCAGGCTCGTCTGCATCTTGATGCTCTTGACCTCGAGGCCGGAGCAGACCACGCCGTCTATGCCCCAGCCATCGGCGCTCCGTGCCAGCTGCAGGGCGAAGTCCTGCGGGGTGGAGGCAATGCCCGGCATCTCGCAGGGACCGAAGCTCGTGAGGGCGGTGACGCCGAAGATGTAGGGGCGATCGCCATTGACGGCCGCCTCCTCGGCTGCCTCCATGGCCGCCTGGCACATCTTCTTGCCGCCCTGACAGTGGATGGTCATGATGGAGACGCCGTTGCGGGCGCCGGCCTTGACGGCGTGGGAGACGGTGTTGGGAATGTCGTAGAGCTTGAGATCCAGGAAGACCTTGAAGCCCATGTCCGCCAGCTGGGCGACGATGGAGGGGCCGGAAAGGATGAAGGCCTCGAGGCCGACCTTGCACCAGGGGACGATGCCTTTGAGGGCGCAGGCCGTGTCGAGGAGGGCTTCCTTTTCAGGTAAGTCGAGGGCGACGATGAGCTGGGCCATGAAGATCCTCCTCAGCCGATGAGGCTGTCGATGAGCGAAGTGTGCAGCGAGGGGGCGAGGGTGGCGGCAAGGTAGGCCGCCCTGAGGTCGGCGTAGGCGCGGTCGAGGCTGTCGTTGAGCACGATGTCGTCGAACCAGCGCGCCTCGCGCATCTCGGCCTTGGCGTTGGCCAGGCGGACCTGGATGACGTCCTCGGGATCGGTTCCGCGGGAGCGGAGCCGGCGCTCCAGCTCCTGCATGCTCGGGGGCAGAATGAAGACGAGCCTGGCCTTGGGCAGGGCCAGCCTGAGCTGGGCCGCGCCCTGGACGTCGATGTCGAAGAGCACGTCGCGTCCCTGCTGGAGCATCTCGCGCAGAGGCGCCAGGGGCGTGCCGTAGCAGTTGCCGTGGACCATGGCCCATTCGGCGAATTCACCGCGGTCGCGGCGCTGGAGGAAGTCCTCCATGGTGGTGAAGCGGTAGTCCCTTCCGTCCACTTCGCCCTCGCGGGGGGCCCGCGTGGTGAAGGAAATGGAGAAGCCGAAATTCGGGAATTCCTGAATGAGCTTTTTGACGAGGGTGGTCTTGCCGGCCCCCGAAGGGGCGCTCAGGACCAGAGCGGTGCCGAGGCGCATTATGCTGTTTCTCCTGTGCTGAAGCGCTGGCTCATGGTGTCAGGCTGCAGGGACGAGAGGATGACGTGGTTCGAGTCGGTGATGATGATGGAGCGCGTCTTGCGCCCCTGGGTGGCATCGATGAGGCGTCCCTGGGCGCGGGCGTCCTCCCGCAGGCGCTTCATGGGCGAGGAGGCGGGATTGACGATGCCGATGATGCGGGATGCCGGCACGAAGTTGCCGTAGCCGACGTTGACGAGCCTGTCCTGGGCCATGGCGGGCTACTCCAGATTCTGGACCTGCTCGCGGCACCTCTCAAGCTCGTTCTTGTAGTCCACTACCAGGCGGGAGAGCTGGACGTCGGGAATCTTGTTGCCGCAGGTGTTGATTTCGCGGAAGCACTCCTGGAGGGTGAAGTCGAGGCGCCTGCCCACGTCGCTCTGCTCCTGGAGCAGCTCCTGGAGGCGATCCAGATGGGTGGCGAGGCGCGTGAGCTCCTCGGCCACGTCCAGGCGGTCCGTGAGCGTCACCACCTCCTGGAGGAAGCGCTGCTCGTCGATCTCGCCTACGTTGAGGCTCGCGAGCTGCTCGTTGACGCGATCCCTGAGGGCCTGCGCGCGTTCCGCGCGTATGGCGGGGGCGCGCTCTTTCACGAGATCCGTCCATTCGGCCATGCGCAGGATGCGGTCCTGCAGGTCGCGGGCAAGGGCGGCGCCTTCGGTCTCGCGCGACTCGTTCCAGTCCGCGAGGGCTTGGGAGAGGCCGTTTTCCAGCGAGGCTGCCAGGCTTTCGTCCACCTCGTCCGTGGGCGCGCTCCACAGGGAGGAGACGCCGAGCAGGACGTTGTAGTCGGGGATGAATTCGTCCTTACGGGCTTCGGCCAGATTCTCCAGCGCCTCCAGCATGCCGGCTGCCTGGGCCTCGTCGAAGCGGGGGGCCAGGACGCCCTGCTGGGACTGCAGGGAAAGGCTGACGTCGAGGCGGCCGCGGGCCGCAAAGCGCTTGACCGTCTTTTCCAGGCGGCTTTCGAGGCCGCGCACGGCAGAGGGTAGCTGCCACTTCAGCTCGAGGCGCTTGCTGTTGACGCTGCGGATCTCCCACTGCTGGGTGAGTCCGCCCTCTTCCATGATGAACCTGCCGAAACCTGTCATGCTGCGCATTGAAAACGTGTCCTTGCTAAGAGTGAATTCCTATGCATACGTTGAAAGTCCTTGCGTTTCAAGAGCGCGCAGGTCCTGCGCTACCTTCCCATGGCTGCAAGAAACTGCCGGTTGCTCTTCGTTGCGCGCATCTTCTCGAGCAGAAATTCCATGCCCTCGGCCGGCTGCATGGGCGCCAGCAGCTTGCGCAGTATCCAGACGCGGTTGAGCGTGTCCTCGTCCAGCAAGAGGTCCTCGCGTCGCGTGCCCGAGCGGTTGATGTCGATGGCCGGGAAGATGCGCCGATCCGCTAGATGGCGGTCCAGGTAGATCTCCATGTTGCCTGTGCCCTTGAACTCCTCGAAGATGACCTCGTCCATGCGGGATCCGGTGTCGGTGAGGGCCGTGGCCAGAATGGTGAGGCTGCCGCCTTCCTCGACGTTGCGGGCCGCGCCGAAGAAGCGCTTGGGGCGCTGCAGGGCGTTGGCGTCGAGGCCGCCCGTGAGCACGCGTCCCGAGGAGGGCGTCACGGCGTTGTAGGCCCGTCCCACGCGGGTGATGGAGTCAAGCAGGATGACCACGTCGCGCTTGCGTTCAACAAGGCGCTTGGCCTTTTCGAGCACCATCTCGCAGACCTGCACGTGGCGCTGGGGCGGCTCGTCGAAGGTGGAACTCACCACCTCGGCGCCCCGGACGGTGCGCTCCATGTCCGTCACCTCCTCCGGTCGCTCGTCGATGAGCAGGACGATGAGGTAGCAGTCCGGGCTGTTGGCCGTGATGGCGTTGGCAAGGGACTGCAGAAGCACGGTCTTGCCCGAGCGGGGTGGGGCGACGATGAGGCCGCGCTGGCCGAGGCCGATGGGGGCCAGGAGGTCCACGATGCGGTTGGCAAAGCCCTGGGCGCCGTTTTCCATCATGAGCTGGCGCTGGGGGTAGAGAGGGGTGAGGTTGTCGAAGAGCACGAGGCTCTTGGAACTTTCGGGTGCGCCGAAGCCCGTCTGCAGCACCTTGAGCAGGGCGAAGTAGCGCTCGCCCTCCTTTGGGGGTCGTATCTGGCCAGCCACGACGTCGCCCTTGCGCAGGGCGAACTTGCGTATCTGGGAGGGGGACACGTAGATGTCGTCCGGTCCAGGCATGTAGGAGCACAAGGGCGAGCGCAGGAAGCCGAAGCCGTCCGGCAGGGTCTCCAGCACGCCGTCGCCGAAGATGGCGCCGTTCTGGGAAGCGCAGGCCTGCAGGATGGCGAAGATGAGTTCCTGCTTGCGCATGGCGCTGGGGTTCTCGATGCCGTAGCCGTCTGCCAGGGCCATGAGCTCCGGCATGGACTGCATCTTCAGATCCGAAAGGTTCAGCGAGCCTTCGGCGGCCTGGTCGTCGGGGTTTGCGGTTTTCTTTCTGGACATGGCTCGAGGGGGTTGGACGATGGCGGGGCAGACGGCATGGAACTCCCAGTCTGGCATGCTTGCCGGTGGGAGGGCTTGCTAAGAGGGCAAATCGGAATGATCCCGGCGGCAATGGCGCAGGGGGCCTTGGCGCGAAGGGCGCCAGAGGCTTCGGGAAGGGGAGGGGTGGGAAAAGGGGGACGGAGAAGAAAGAGGGAGAGGGAGGGAGTGGAAAAGGAGAAAAACTACGCCTGATTAGCCTAATGCCAGGGCCAAGGCAAGCGCTTTTCGCTGGGAGTCCAGGCGCTGGCAAAGATGCGCCCCCGGGTCCCTGTCCCCCGTTCGCGTGCAGGGCAGGGCCTGCGGCGCTGCGACGAGGCGCGGGAGCGTGACTGGAGCGGGGGCTTTGCTGCAGGACGGGGATCCAGTCCTATGCCGGTGGCAGGATGCGCTTCGTCTCTTCGTTGGCCGTGCGTACAGCGCGCTCGAGCCCTCTGTTGGCAAAGGCTTCGAGCACGGTGACTCCGGCATCCAGGGCTTCCTCCCAGCGCTCGCGGTCCTCGCCGAAGGGGCGACCCAGCACCCAGCTGGTCACGTCGCCGCGCTGGGGCGGACGGCCGATGCCGATGCGCAGGCGGTAGAAGTTCGGGGTGCCCATCTGCTCGGTGATGGACTTGAGGCCGTTGTGGCCGGCATTGCCGCCGCCGAACTTGAAGCGCAGGGCGCCGGGCGGAATGTCGAGCTCGTCGTGGACCACCACCATGGCGCCCGGCTTGATGCGGTGCCAGGCAAGCAGAGGCTGCACGCACTGGCCGGAGAGGTTCATGTAGGTGGTGGGCTTGGCAACGAGCCAGGTGCCGCCGAGCAGGTCCAGCTTCACCCGCCAGAGCTCGCAGGAGAAGTGCCGGCCGCTCTGGGCCTGGCACTGGCCTTCGCGCTCGGCCAGCTCGATCACGCGGTCGGCGACGAGAAAGCCCGTGTTGTGGCGGGTGCCGTCGTATTTGTCGCCGGGATTGCCGAGGCCGACGAGGACGCCTTTGTAGTCCATGTGCTCGCTCCATGTGCGTCCCCCGGGCAGGGCCCGGCGAGGCCGCGACTGGGCCATGCGGGGGGCTGGACGCTTCCAGGCAGGAAGCGTCCTCCTTGCATGGCCGGCAGTGAAAACGCTTAGGCGGGATCGGCCTTGGCTTGGCTCATCCCGCTGTGCTGGTGGCCTGCCGGCGGCCTGCGCTGCTCGGCAAAGAAGGTCTCCTGCATGTCGTCAAAGGCCTTGTCAGGCTTGACGCAATCGCGAAACGACTCTTGAAAGCGGTATTTTTTCGAAGACGCATCTTCGGTACGTTTCACGTAATTGTGCAGATCTTGCACAAAGGTATCGAAATTTGGCACTGTTCGCCTCCTTCGATGCGGATGCCCGATTTAAAGTGAATGGCTGAAAGGGGGTAAACCCGAGCAGAACTGCAAAAGGAATGCCGGTAAGGGCTACTCCGGTGCCAAGGCGCCCGATGCCTGTGCTCCGGAGCAAGCGAAAAAATCAAGCGAAAAATGCAGTGAAAGCTAGCTCCCAGCATCAGCGCAAAGATGCAGGCCCGATGCCGCGACCTTGGCTGCCATGAGCGAGGCCGTCTGGCCTGCGAGATCCCGGTTGAAGGGAAAGAGGTGCCCTCCGCCGGGAATCCAGCACAGCTCCGCGTCCTGGCCGGCGGCAAGGTACTCGCCATGGAGCTTCACGGCCATGCCCGGCGTGAAGAGCCGGTCGTCCCGAGCAAAGACCAGGGTGAGGGGGCAGCCGGCCTTGGCCGGCACCTGCATGGCGAGCAGATCCTTGAGGAAGGCTAGGGGGTAGGACCTGCGCGCGTCCTTGCCCGGAATGCGCAGGGGCCTTGCTCCCGAAGCGAGGCGTGCGAGGGGCAGGTAGCCCCAGGGGGGCACGGGAAGGGCCGGACAGAGGGTGGAAGCCAGGGAAAGCGCCTTTTCTAGCCCCCGGCGTCGCGACTTCAGGAAGCCGAAGAGCGTGAGGTCGAGGGTCTCCGGCAGCTGGGGCAGGATGCCTGCCAGGGCAAAGGCGCGCCTGGCTTTCGTGCCGGCCGCGGCATGGGCCAGGGTAAGGATGGCGCCCTGGCTGTGGCCGGCCAGAACAAGCTGGGAGCCAGCATGGGAAAGGATCCAGCGCTCGGCTGCCAGGCCGTTTTCCACCAGGTCCCTTGGCGAGAAGATCCGCCTGCGGGGGCTTTGCCCGTGGCCTGCCAGATGCAGGCCCCAGACGCCGAAGCCGGCCTCGCGGAGCGCGTCGAGCAGCACGTCGTACTGCCGCGGACAGGCCATGGTGCCGGGGTAGAAGAGCAACTGGCAGGCGCCAGGATTCTCCCTCGCCTCAAGCAGGAAGTCGCCTCCCCTGGAGGAGAGCTGGACAGGGGCGTGCGCCATGGATCTGCCTCGTATCGCCGGCCCCGTCTGCGGAGCCTACGAAAAAAGCCGGCGTTCCTGGAGAACGCCGGCCGGAAATGCTTTCGGACGGGGTGCCTACTTGGCCGCAGGTGCGGCCGCGGCTTCGCCTTCGCCTTCGGCGGCTTCGCCCTCGCCTTCGGCGGCGTCGCTGCTCTTCTCGATGACGGCGACAATGGAGAAGTTGTTGTCGTAGACGGCCTTGCAGCCTTCAGGCAGCTGGAGCTTCTCGATGGTGATGGACTGGTTCACGCCAAGCTCCGTGACGTCTACGGTGATGGAGTGGGGCATGTCGAGGGGCTTGGCGGAGATGAGCACTTCCTCGCGGTAGGTCTCGAGCATGCCGCCGAGCTTCACGCCCTTGGCCGTGCCGGTGAAGACCAGCGGAACCTCGACCTTGACTTCCTTCTCGAGATCGACGCCGTAGTAGTCGATGTGGGTGAACTTCTTCTTGTAGGGGTGCTTCTGCACGTCCCAGAAGAAGCAGGGATAGGTGGTCTTGGTGCCGTTGTCGTCGATCTCGAGGTTGAAGACGGTGGAAGTGCCGACTTCAAAGTAGAGCTTCTCGAGAGGAAGCGCGGGAACCTGAACTTTGATGTTTTCGCCCTTGCCGTTATAGAAAACGCCGGGAACGAGAGACTGGGCGCGCAGCTGGTGGGCGCAGCCCTTTCCTGCGCCCTCGCGCTTCTGGGCACAGAGAGTTTTTTCGATAGCCATGATATAGACTCCTTAGGCGCTGCAAGGCGCGAAGATTATTAGCGGTTGGGGGTGCTTCCGATGCCGGAAGCTAGACGAAGAGCACGCTCACGGAAGAGCCGGTGTGGATGTTGGAGATGGCCTTCCCGAGCAGGGAGCCGACACCCACGACGTGCAGCTTGGGGCAGCGCTCAAGTTTTTCGCCGAGCGGGATGGTGTCGGTCACGTAGACGCCGTTCAGCGCGTCGGTTGCGTTGATGCGGTCTATGGCCGGTCCGGAGAGCACGGCATGGGTGGCGCAGGCGATGATCTTGACGGCGCCGTTCTTGAGCAGCACGTCCGCGGCCGCGCAGAGGGTGCCGGCCGTGTCGATCATGTCGTCCACGATGATGGCGGTCTTGCCCTTGACGTCGCCGATGACGTGCATGGCGTGGGCCTGGTTGGGCTTGTCGCGACGCTTGTCCACGATGGCCAGGGGGGCGTTAAGGCGCTTGGCGTAGGAGCGGGCGCGCTCCACGCCGCCGGCGTCGGGGGAGACGATGACGGCCTCGCCCTCCATAGCGTTGTGCAGGGGCTCAAGCATGACCGGCGTGGCAAAGAGGTTGTCCACCGGGAAGTTGAAGAATCCCTGGATCTGGCCGGCGTGGATGTCGATGGTGACCAGGCGGTTGGCGCCGGCCACGGAAATGCAGTCCGCCACTAGCTTGGCGCTGATGGGCGAGCGCGGGCTCACCTTGCGGTCCTGGCGCGCGTAGCCGTAGTAGGGCACCACGGCGGTGATGCGTCCGGCGGAGGCGCGCTTCAAGGCATCGCACATGAGGCAGAGCTGGATGAGGTTGCGGTTGACGTCGGGCGGACAGGTGGGCTGGATGACGAAGACGTCGTCCCCGCGCACGTTGGTGCCGATCTCCACGCGCAGCTCGCCGTCGCTGAACGTGGTGGCCAGCGTCGGGGTCAGCTGGCACCCCAGATGGTCGCATATGGCCTGGGCCAGTTCCGGATTCGAAGAGCCAGTGACAATTTTCAAGTCGTTCATCATGCCGCTACCTTGGTGCTGATTGCCCGCTTCGAGGCGAAAGCAGGAAATTCGGTGGCTGGGATGGCAGGATTTGAACCTGCGCATGACGGAGCCAAAACCCGTTGCCTTACCCCTTGGCTACATCCCAGTGCAGATGCGCATGCGCCGGACCGGCCAGACGGCCGACAGCGCTTCGCAGGCTCTCTCGGCGCCGGCGGAATCCTGGAACAGGCCGAAGACGCTGGAGCCGCTGCCGCTCATGGAGGCAACGGCCGCGCCGAGGGAAAGGAGCCTGTCCTTGGCCTCGGCTATTTCCGGATAGCTGGGGAAGACCGCCATCTCCAGATCATTGCGCGCAGTCAAGCCTCGAGAACCTGAGAGAGAGGAATCCTTATCTTCTGCCCCTGACTTTGTCAAGGCCTTTTCGTTCCCGCCGGAGCCTGCGTCCTGGCCGCAGAGCTTGTCCCACGTCTGGTAGGCCCAGGGCGTGGAGACCGCAAGCTTCGGCGTCACGAGCACGAGCTCCCTGCCGGGAAGCTCAAGCCGGACCGGCTCCAGCACGTCGCCTATGCCGGTGACGCGCATGGGGGCGTCCTGGAGGAAGAAGGGCACGTCCGCGCCCACGCGGGCGGCTATGGCCAGAAGCGCGGCCTCGTCCACCCGGCCTTCGGCAAGGGTCTGGAGGAGCCGCAGCAGGCAGGCCGCATCGGAGCTTCCGCCGCCAAGGCCGGCGCCCCAGGGTATGCCCTTTCTCAGCTCGACGCGAAGGCCGATGGCAAGGCCCGTGGCGTCCCTGAACTTGCGCCAGGCCCGGACGAGGGTGTTGTCCTCCTCGTCCACGCCTTCTTCTGCGCACCTGACCTTGATGGCAGGCTCCTCCTGGCGCCAGACAAGAAGCTCGTCTGCGGGTTCATCCAGCGGGATGAAGATCGAGTCGAGCAGGTGGTAGCCGTCCGGGCGCCTGCCTGTGATGGCAAGGCCGTAGTTGATCTTGCAGCCCGCCTTCAGGCGGATCGGCGCGGTTTGGCTGGCGTGCATGAGCTCTCCCTACAGCGTTTCCACGGTAAAGTTGCCGTTGGTGTAGACGCAGATCTCGCTGGCTATGGCCATGGCGCCGCGGACGATGGCCTCGGCGTCGAGGTCGGCATGGCGCAGGAGCGCGCGGGCGGCCGCCAGGGCGTAGGGGCCGCCCGAGCCTATGGCGGCCGCGTCGTCGTCCGGCTCGATGACGTCGCCCGTGCCGGAGAGCAGGAGGATGTGCTCCTTGTCCGCCAGCAGGAGCATGGCCTCGAGCTTCTGCAGGTACTTGTCGCGGCGCCACTGCTTGGTGAGCTCGACGGCCGCGCGCACGAGATTGCCGTGGTACTCCTTGAGCTTGGCCTCGAAAAGCTCGAAGAGGGTGAAGGCGTCCGCCGTGGCGCCGGCGAAGCCGGCGAGGATCTTGCCGTCCTCCCCGACGCGGCGTAGCTTGCGGGCGGTGTGCTTCATGATCATGTTCTGGCCGAGGGTCACCTGTCCGTCGCCGGCCATGGCCACGACGCCGTCCTTCTTGACGGCGAGGATGGTGGTGGCGTGCAGGGACGTGTCGCCGAAGGGCGAGCCTAGAGCTTTTTCCATATCTCTTTTCTTTCCTTATAGACGGTGTCGAGGCGCTTGAATTCCTGCGGGTTCTGGCCCTGGAGCGCCTTGGCCTTGTTGAAGTAGCGCTCGGCGGGCTCCTTCCTGTGGGCGTAGAGGGCGGCGTAGCACAGGTGCACGTAGGCAAGCCCCTGCCTGCCGCCTGCGCCGTAGCTCTTGCCAAGGGACTCGTGTACGTCGCTCTCCTCGGGCACGTAGCGCAGGACCTCCCTGAACTGGGCCTGGGCCTGGGGACGGCGCCCCTCGTCGTCCAGCATGCGGGCGAGGAAGTACTTGGCCATGTAGTCGCGCGGATCCTTCTGCAAGGCCTGGCCGAGCAGGAGTCCTGCCCTGGTCGCGTCGCCCTTGCGGTAGTGGAAGATGCCGGCCTCGCGCAGCACCAGGGGATCGCGGGGATCCTTGGCCATGGCCGCCTCGAAGGAGCGCGCCGCCTCGTTCACGTTGTTGAGCCTGGCGTAGACCATGCCCCTGCCCATGAGGGAGAGGGCGTCCTGGCCCCGGAAGCGCTGCAGGGCCTGGCTGGGGTCGCCGTGGCGTCCCCAGAGCAGCACCTGCATGCGCTTGAAGCGCGCATCGTCGCAGGCTCTCGCCTGCACGGCGCCGGGCAGAGTCTGGATGCGGGCGCCGATGCCGTTGATGCGGTCGCCGATGTCGGGGTGCGTGGAGAGGTAGGCGGGAACTCTGGAGCCGCTCATCCAGCTCTTCTGGCGCAGGACCTTGAAGCCGCCCACCATGCCCGACGGCGGATAGCCGGCCTTGACGAGGTACTGCAGACCGACCTGGTCGGCCTCGGTCTCGTCGGCGCGGCTGTAGTTGAGCATGGCTGCCTGGCCGGCGCTCAAGGACGCCGTGGCGATGGCCCCGCCGGCCCCGCCGCCGGCGGCAATGCCGGCCACGGCGAGGAGCAGGGATCCGAGCGTCACGAGTTGCGCCCGCTCGAGGCGGCTGGCCACGTGGCGCTGGGTGACGTGGGCGAGCTCGTGGCAGAGCACGCCGGCCACTTGAGCCTCGCTTTCGAAGTGCATGAGCAGGCCCGTGAAGACGTAGACGTAGCCGCCGGGCACCGCGAAGGCGTTCATGGCGTTGTGCAGGATGACGCCTGTCTGGAAGGCGAAGGGCTGGGGCGGGATGGCCTTGGCGATGCGCGCCACGAGCCCCTTCACGTAGTCGCTTATCTCGGGATCCTGCACCATGGGCAGGGAGGAGCGCACGAGCACGTCGAACTTGCGGCCCATCTCCTTCTCGTCCTTGAGCGTCACGCCGCCGAAGTAGAAGGCGTGGGCGCAGGGCGCGAGGACGAGGATCCAGGCAAGCAGGACGGCAAGGGCCATGCCCAGGGCGCGGGACAGGGGGGCTATCCTGAAGCGGGACAAGGCAGAAATCTCCTTGCAGGCCCGGGGCCTGCGGAATCTGGAGGGAAGCGGGAGGACCGCTAGGCGAGATCCCAGGTCTGGCCTTCCGGCGTGTCGCGTACCTGGACGCCCATGGCGAGCAGGCTGTCCCTGAGCTCGTCGGAGCGGGCAAAGTCCTTGGCCTTTCTCGCCTCGGCGCGCTCTGCGAGCACCCTGGCCACCTCGGCCTGGTCTATGCCCGCGCGCTGGCAGCGCCTGGAGCGCAGGGCTTCCAGGAAGGCGTCGGGATCCTGGCCGAAGAGGCCGGTCATGTCCGCAATGGCGCGGGCGCGCTCGAGGAAGGACTCGAGCAGGGCCTTGGCGCCTTCGCCGGCCTTGAGGGCCTTGTCCTCCAGAACGCGGTTGACGGTGCGCACCATGGAGAAGGCGTGGCCTAGGGCCTGGGCGGTGTTGAGGTCGTCGTCGAGGGCGGCCTCGAAGGCGGGGCCGAGCCCGTCCCAGTCCTTCTGCAGATCTTCGGGCAGGGCCGTCTTCTTCCACTTGGCGCGGGCAAGGCCGCGCCTGGCCTCGCGCAGGCTCTCGTAGAAGCGCAGGAGCGCGCGTTCGGCGTCGTCCATGCCCTCGGGCGTGAAGTCCACGGGCGAGCGGTACTGCTTGCTGAGCAGGAAGTAGCGCAGGGTCTCGGGCTGCCAGGTTTCGAGGATGTCGCGTATGGTCTTGAAGTTGCCGAGGCTCTTGGACATCTTCTCGGAGTTGATCTGCACGAAGGCGTTGTGCATCCACACCCTGGCCAGCTCGCAGCCGCAGCAGGCCTCGGTCTGGGCTATCTCGTTCTCGTGGTGCGGGAAGACGAGGTCCATGCCGCCGCCGTGGATGTCG
>JAEEGI010001918.1_pt1 | contig 51550 bp, 32 predicted proteins | sample 8958751 | NCBI WGS metagenome assembly JAEEGI01 (sample SAMN16246545, study PRJNA631951) | gut metagenome | biome: gut microbiome; feature: rumen; material: KS-attached | host: Bos | place: Iran: Karaj | collected 2018-10
TTGGTTGTTTGGTTCATCGTCTTGGGTTTTTGATTGTGAAAGAGGCGTTTTTTCTGTCTTTCCTGCCGTTTATCAACGGCGGGGAGGGTCTGAAGTTCCCCGCCGTGGGGCTGTGTAGTTTTATTTTTCGTTTCTTGTTGCTAATCAGTTTTTTGCACGCTTTTTTTTTGAAAAAAAGCCGTTAAAGTGTAACGTGTCCCGCCTCTCGCCCTGCCCGCGCCGTTGATAAACGTTTCATCTTTTGCACGAAATATGAACGAGGGCGGCGGGGCTGGGTCATAGTGAAATTAAGTTGTCAATCACTTGTGTGTAGGTGTCCGCGCTCATTCGGGATTCAACGCGGCAAATATCTGCGTAAACGTCATTTTTGCGGTCATCGGGAACAATGGCGTATAATCTCCAAAGGTTTTTCAATAGGTTCGTGAATCTCAAAACGTCATCAACTTGCATAATCTCTATTTTTTAGGGTTAGTAAATTGGGGTGGTTTGTTATCCCCTTTGTTTTATGTCGCTAATATACAACTTTTTACGAAAACCACCAAATAAAAATGCACTTTTTTTGAAAATTATTTCATTGATTATCAGGCAGTTAGAAAACAGTTTGAGAAAAATTTGCTGATTTACAATAAATTAACGGAAATTTTCGCAGATTTTCGGCACTTTTGGCGCAGCGTTATTTTATTGATATTCAGTTATTTACACTTTAAAAACAGCACAAACGTGGCACAACGGCGGCACGGCGGGAGCGGCGGCGGCTTGTTAATTGTTAATGATAATTAAAGAAAAGCGGCGGCGAGCCGCCGCCGTCCACGTTGTAAATATCAAGCCGTCCACATTCTGTTTTCATTTGTTCCTTATTGGAGTTCAACGCCATTTATAAACGGTCGTTGTACCGATATGAAACGCCGTCCACCGCTGGCCGAAGCGGTGTTTATAAACGTTTGTCGTCTCCTTGTAATCGGCTCGTTTTGGGCGCTAAACAGCCCCCACAGGCGGCTTTTGGCCGCTTGTGGCACACTGTGTTGTAAATATGTAAACGACTGAAATTCCTGCTATTTATGCCTTTTATGATTTGAATCCGTCCACCGTCCCGCAGGGCGGTGTTGACAGGGTTTATAAACGGGGAAAACGCATTCATGCTGGTCGAATGTGTTTTCCCCGTCTTTAATACCGCGACAACGATAGGAATGGTTACGAGCGGCTTGCCGCGAAGTTTGAATGGATAGCGTGCCCGGTCGCCCAAAATAAGAGAAATATTGGGAATCAAAACAATCATTTCTTTATAACTGCTTTAATCGGGTTGATGAACTTGTCCAGCAATCTCAAATCTTCGGTGATGATTTCCGCTGTGCCTGTCATCTCTTGGCTAAAATCCAATTCCTTGCCGTATGTAGTAACTAAATTCTCCGGAAACTCCACCTCAAGCATATAGGCTTTTGTGTTTTCATCCACCTGTACGGGGACCATTGAGATATTCCGTATGCACACCTTTACCATGCCGTATTCCAGATACGGGAAGTTGTCCAATTTGACGTTGACCGTCTGTCCGACCTTGACCTTGCCCGCGCCCTGCTGCGGAAGCAATATCTTGCCTATCACCTTCGTGTCACCATCGGGAACTATGGTTACCAGCACCTCCCCTGCGCCCACGTTCTGGTTTTTCTGCCAGTACTTGGTGAACGTGACTTTCCCATCGCAAGGGGCAACCAGCAGGTAGGTCTGTTCCCATTGCCGAATTTGGGCGGAAAGTTGTTCTTTGGCAGTAGTCAGGGCTGATGTCAACCGCTGTTCCTCGTCAATCCGCTGCTGTTCCAAGTCAAATATGCTCTGCTCGGATTGCAGGATACTCATTTGTTGGTTGTCAACGCTCATTTTGGACGATTCAAAAGAAGATTGTTGTTGCAGAAAACTGTTTCGCGCCGACTGATAGTCCACCAAGGAGAGCGCGGACTTACTGTATAGCGCGGAATCTATCTCAAACAGTTTTTGTGCCGCAGACAATTGTTTTCTACTGATATTCAGTTGGTTGATGGTTTTCTGGAGCAGGCTCTTCTGTGCAGAGATCTGTTTTTGGATGACCTTGATTTTGCGATTGTGGTAATCCATTTCAACAAAATGTCGGTAGTCCGTCAGAGCATTGTCAAAGGCGGTGAATGCCGATTGGATTTCCCCCAATTGTAGAGACGGAATCGACTGTAGAGACGCAAAATTTTGCGTCTCTACGGCACACGTGTCCGATTCATCCAACATTCGTTTCACCCTCATCACATCCTCATATCTGGCAGGATTGCGGACGATGGCCAACAGATCACCCTCTTTAACCAGCTGTTTCTCCGTTACGGCGATATTGTCTATCTTGCCCGTGGTCATGGCCATCACACCGGCGGGCAAGTTTTCGGTGGTGACGGTGATGGGGGCGGGCAGTATGTCCGGGTATTTCAGGAAATAGCTGCCCACGAAAAGTCCCGCCACCACGACAAAGATGATGCTGATACCCACCCGCACGATCCACCGTGGCGGATGTCCGAGTATCTCCTGCACCTCCTCGCTGCGAAGATTAAGGTTGTCCTCGGAGAGATTTTGATCTTCTATAATGTCAATATCATTGCTCATAACTAACTATTTCCCATTTCCAACTGATTCCTCACCAATTCAAAGTACTCCCCGCGCAGGGCAGTCAGTTGCTCGTGTGTACCCACTTCCACGATGCGCCCGTGGTTGAGCACCACAATCTGGTCGGCGTTCTTCACCGTGCTCAGGCGGTGCGCCACCACCACCACAGTCCTTCCTTTGAAGAACTGCTGGAGGTTTTCCATAATCACCTTCTCGTTGTTCGCGTCCAAAGCATTGGTCGCCTCGTCAAAAAACAAGTAATCAGGATTTTTATAGACGGCGCGGGCGATGAGGATGCGCTGACGCTGCCCCTGGCTGATGCCCTTGCCCTCCTGCCCGATTTTGGTGTTGAAACCCAACGGCAAACCATCTATCATTTCCTCGATGTTGGCCACACGCACAGCGTTGAGCAGACGCTGACCGTCAATGTGTTCCTCTCCCACGGCGATGTTTCGGGCGATGGTGTCCGAAAAGATGAAACCGTCCTGCATTACCGCCCCGCAACGCGCCCGCCAATCCGACGGACGTATGTTTTTCAAGTTCGTGCCACCCGCAAGGATTTCCCCCTTCTTCGGCGGGTAAAATCCCAACAACAGTTTCACTATCGTGGTCTTGCCGCTGCCGCTCATCCCCACGATGGCCGTCACCTTGCCCGCCGGAATTTCCAACGTGATGTTCTCCAGCACGTTGTCCGACAATTCATCGTAACGGAACGTGACGTTTTCCATTCGTAAATCCATTGGACGTATGCGATACGTCCCTACGGCGGAAACACCACCGTCCGTCATAATCCCTAATTCCTCATTCCTTATTCCTAATTGAACATCCTCGTCCTCGCGGTTATGGATTTCCCCCAATCGTTCCAGACTGATTTTCGCATCCTGTGCCGACTGGATGAACCCGATCATCTGGTTGATGGGCGCATTGAGCTGTCCGATGATATACTGCACGGCGGTCATCATACCCAAGGTCATATCGCCCTTAATGACGGCGGCGGCAGAGACAAACGAGATAAGGATATTCTTGGTCTCGTTGATGAAGAAGGCACCTGACTGCTGGTACTGGCTGAGTGCCAGCCCTTTGATGCTCACGCGGAAAAGTTTAGCCTGTATGTTCTCCCACTCCCAACGCTTCTGTTTCTCGCAGTTGTTGAGCTTGATTTCCTGCATCCCCGTGATAAGCTGGTAGAGGTTGCTCTGCTCGGCAGAAGCCTGTGCGAAACGCTTGTAGTCCAACTCTTTACGCTTCTTCAGGAAGATGGTTATCCAAAGCACGTACAAGACAGAGGCAACGAGGAACACCATGAAAAGTTTGAGATTGTAAAGTGCCAGCACGATGCTGAACACAATCAGGTTGACAAAGGAGAACAGCGTGTTCAGCGTGGAGGAGGTGAGGAAGGCCTCGATGCGGCTGTGGTCGCCGATGCGCTGCATGATGTCGCCGATCATCTTGGTGTCAAAGAAGCCGATGGGCAGCTTCATCAGCTTGATGAGGAAGTCGGAGATGATGGAGATGTTGATGCGGGTGCTGATGTGAAGCAGAATCCATGAGCGGATGAACTCCACGGCCGTCTGTGCCAAGTAGAGGGTGAGCTGGGCGATGAGGATGACCACCACGAAGCTGAGGTTGTTGTTGCCGATACCGTAATCGACGATGGTCTGGGTTAGAAACGGGAAGATGAGCTGGAGTAGCGTGCCGAGCAACATCCCCAGGAAAAGCTGCACGATGAGTTTCTTGTAAGGTTTGAGATACTGCAGCACGAAGCGGAGTTTGGTCTTGTCCGGCTTCTCGTCCTCCGCAGCATAGAAATCCGGGGTGGGTTCTAAGAGCAGTGCCACGCCCTCGTCTTGTCCTTCCGTCTTGGTGCTGAGCCACCCTGACAGGAACTCTTGCACGGTGAATTTGACGAGACCTTGCGCGGGGTCGGCCACATAGACCGTTCCGTCGCAAGGTGTCCGTAGGGGCGAATAATTATTCACCCCAACAACGGAATTCCCTCGATTCTTCCGGATTTTGATGTCATAGACGACCACAAAATGGTTCTGTTTCCAATGCACGATGCAGGGCAGCGGTGCTTCACACAGCTGCTGGAACGAGATATGCACGCCGATGGTGCGGAAGCCGATGCTCTCGGCGGCGGTGCTGATGCCGAGCATACTCACCCCCTCGCGCCCGATGAAGCTCTTCTGCCGGAGTGTCTCCAACGAGTAGTGCTTGCCATAGTGCTTAGCTACCATCCGCAGACAGGTGGGGCCGCAGTCCATGGCGTCGAGCTGCTTGTAAAACGGGAACTTTCTACTCATTACTAATTACAAATTCCTAATTGTCACTCCTCTCCCCAAATCTGTTTGTTCAACTCCACAATCCTCTTCTTATCGGGCACAAACCCCGTTTCGCGTGAATAGGTGCCACATTCCTCCACGGGAACGTAGCCTTCCTGACCTTCCCACAGGCAGATGTAGGGGTTGTAGGTGCATTTGGCGGGTTGGGAGTAGATGTTGCCCGGATCTTTGATGAAGCAGCGGCAGTCAGTACACATATAGCGAAACTCGCAGTCCTTGCAAACATCGATTTGGTCTTTGCAGATGTACCACAAGTCTTTGAATCCTGGTTTATTGATGGCTTCTTCCAAAGTGGTATCTTTAATGTTACCGAAGCTCTTAGCCATGGCTGGACAGTTCTTGATGTTGCCCTCCGCGTCAATGCATACCTTGCGGTTGAGGCAGGTGTTGTGAGAATTTGCCTCTGTGAAGAATTGCTGATTGTAAACAAGTAATTCTTTTCTTATATTGCCACATTTTGTGAAGTCAATTTCGTTTTTGATATAGCGAATATGAGCGGTTCCAAATTCTTCATTTTTAATACTTCGTTCCTTGGGGGAGTTCATGAAAATTATATTGCGAAAACGACTGTTTTTATTAACAATAGAAAGTAGTTTTGTCGAACATGGTGTTGAATAATTAGTGTACATGTTAATACATTGGACATGGCTGTTTTCGGTGATTTCATTAATTCGTTTGAGATGAGAGATTTTTATGTGTCCACAATCATTTATTTGAATACTTTGAACTTGTGAATTAGTGTTTTTTTCAATGACATGAAACATTTGCTCGGTTTCTATATTACTGTTAACTTCAACAATGACATTTGTTGCAAGAAATGGAGAATCATATTCCATTGATAATTTAGGGAACGTATCGACATTATCGGTTAAGATTCCAAAATCATTTGTGATGAAGTAATCTAACATCTTTATATAACCTTTTCGGTTCTTAAATGTACTATCTTTTGCAATCATACAAATTGAACGTTCTTTATACCTATTATAAGTCTCACAAAACAAATTGGATACCCCTACTGTTCGTCCTCTTTGTAGGTCAAATAGGATTCCGTTTCTGTAACCTGCAATCAGTATACAATTTGCCCAAAACCGGAAATAGAACTCATTGCAATTCTTAATATGTCGATATATGTTTGTAAAAATCATCTGGGATTACAATTTTGTTATTTTCGCATTTAATTAAAATACAAACCTTTTGTTGAGAATTTACAGTTAAAACCCTTTCCATAAACAAAAGAGTAATGGGGAGTTTTTTACTCCAAACTTGTTTGTTTAGATTTTTTCTCATTGCATTATTTTATTTCTTGTTAAAAATTTAGCGATTTCTCTTTCCAAATAGTAATTGCAAGGAATGGACACCATTCCAAATTGCCCTACGGGGTTAGCCTCTAAAAAATAGTACTTTCCCGATGTGTCTAATATTAAGTCTATTGACCCACAATTCAGATTCATCTCTGTCATAAATGTCAGTAAATTTTGTTCAATTTCGGATGGCAAACGATATGGGACAACTCTATTTGGGTAGAGGTCATTATACCGTCGGTAATCCATTTGCGTTTGTTGGTCAAAAGTAGAGCATATAGCCATACTATAAAATTGCCCATCAATATAGAATGTTCTTATTTCTAAATTTTTGTTTATTCTTTTTTGTATTAGACACGGGAAAAATGTATTCTTCAATTTTTTAATATCTTTATTTTTCAAATATTTTGTGTATTGGAAATAGTACTCTCCTTCAATTTCTATTGGTGAGATATCTTTTATGGGTTTGAGGATAATATTTCCATTATTTTTAACAAACTCATACAATTGTTCCTTTGTGCAGATTATTGCAGATTTAGGAATGGTTAGTCCAACACTTTCAGCTACCAACAACTGTTTGAATTTTCCTGGTGAACTATTTGTCCAATCTCCTAACCATCTGTATCCCTCAAGAGCCGAATATACAGCTTCAAATAAACCGTGTTGTTCAGAATAAACATATTCTCTTATGTCTTTGTCAGTTTTTTTGTTGTCCATTATTGTTGCAGGTAAAAAAACGTTAGGACTATTCCGATACCAAACAGATGTGAACTTTTTCTTTGTTTCAGGAACAGACAAAAACGGATAAAGTTCAAGCAGGCTGTTTAATTCATGAACATTGTTTATTCTAAAGCAACATTCTTTGAAATACAATATCCATTCAATTACATCGCTTGTTGATAAATCTCCTTGTACAGAAAAAATAAGTACCATATAATACTTTTTTAATTCATTTACCTCAGATGTCTTCTTATTCCACGCCAAACCTCCAAAGGCGGCAATTGGATGGCGGAACGTCTCTCATCAACCCGTTGCGGATCACACAACGGAACATCGGGTTCGAAGAGCTTCTGTCCATAGTAGGATTTGCCAAAAAGCCGGTGATGGACATCGTCATACAGGTCGGCATAATCGAAAAGGTGATAGTTCCCCATATTGACCTGTTCGAGCAGCCATTCAAAAAAGGTCTGGTAATCCGTTTGCGACAATGTTGCAGCTTTATGTGTGATAAGCTCCTTGATGTGTCCGTTCCATGCATCGTACGTGTATCGGGGATAAAAACCGCTGTTCAACACATTCACAAGGGTGTCGAACGAGGTGATGGAATTCAGTATCGCGTCGCCTTGTTTTGTCATAAGCCGCTCATAATCGGCACGCAATTCATTGTAGTCGGCTTTCACAGAATCCATTAAAAGTTGCGGAAGATTCCACTTTTCGTCCAAGCGTTTCCCGCAAAGGACCATTTTCTTCGCCTGCTGAACAGCAATGAACGTGTCACCTTCCAAATAATAAGAGGCCAACACCTCTAAATCCCGAGGAAAGGCGTAGATCTTTTGATCAAAGTACCACTCTTTTGTCTCTTCCTTCTTCTTATTATTCCAATGTGCATCAATGCAGATATACATGTTAGTGTTGTTGGGATAATAATTAGTCAGGTAATCAAGGAAATCGGGATAAATGGATAGGTTATCAACTTCTAAATGTTTGACAAAATCAGAAAAAGGTTCGAGACCCATGACCATGCGACGGCAGTCAAGGTTTTCCATGTCTATGATAGGATAATATCCCATCTCTTCGCCTATTCCATTCATTTGTGTGCCGTAGATTTGAGGGCGCCCCTGCATCATCAAGTATCGATCTTCCATATAGGCGAGAAAACGCCTTTCCGCATCGTTTTCCAGAACGGCCTGACGGTATCTTTTCAGATATTCCGGCAAATAGAAAAACGAATGCTGGGCTATCAGCCATGCGTTTTCTGCCCCTTTTTTACCGACAAGTTTCCAAGAAGGAAACCCATACATAGCAATCAACTCTTGTAACTTAACCAAATTGGTTGAGTCTATGGCATCCATTTGTTTACTGATTTCGTCAGTCCAACCTTGCTCGTATATCATTTGTCGGACAGCCTGATCATTTTCGGCCATGATGGATAACGAATCAATGAACGATTGACATCTTCTACTTTCGGAAATCCGAATGATAGAGTCCAATTGCGGCCAGTAACTTCTTTTTTTCAGACCTTTGTCTTCGAAAAATGATTGATTAAGGCTATTCCTTTCAAAACCGTTCGATTGAACAAGTCGGAACAGCAGTGTTTTTGTTTTCGCGGAATCACTTAAGATTTCTGAAGAAACATAATATTTCCATAAATCATGGTAATAAATTATTGGCTCAATTGAGTCTATTTCAGAAAAAATTGTGTATGCAGTCTCAATTTTTGAAGATTGATAAGCCTTAATCGCTTCGCATAAACGAGAAGGATTTTGGGCCTCTATCGTTAAAGCTACTGCTAAAGAAATATGCAATATAATAATGTTTTTCATAATCTATTTGGAATAGAAGCCTTTGGGCAGAGGTTTTTCCCTACCCAAAGGAAATTTCAATATTAATGGGATGGAATTGTGTCTTGTGGAATTGTGTCACTTGGTGTAGGACTGAAATCAGGATCGGGGCAGTAATCGATTTTTTTATCCATTTGCCAATCGCCAAGTTGTCCAGTTGACCCGTTTGTTTTCACCCAATATACGAGTTCAGTTATTTTAGTAGGTTGTTGACCTCCAAAAAGTTTATGTGCGTCATTTATTTTTAACGCCATATATTCTTTTAACAATTTATCTTTTTCCATTTTTTTAGATTTTAATAATGGTACAAATCCCCCTTCCCCGCGGGGTGTGCCACACTTTGTAAGCACGTTTCGGGCCTGTCATCCGAAACAGGAAAAGTTGTATCTTTGCCGCTGGATTTTTCGTGCCATCGCGTGACAAACATCACGATATATGCGACCTGAGGTGCTTGGTGGCAGGGAACATCGCTATGAGGTCCGTTAAAACATCAATGCGATGCCCCTGCTTGGGCACCTTTCTTTTCCTGCTCCGCTACCGGTCTGTTGCACACTGTAGCGGAGCTTCACCAAAGGAAGTTGTTCTTGCCTAACCAAAAAAGGTAGGTGTTGCTGTTTAGTTGATGATTGGATTTCATAGATGGGAAAATGTGATACACTTGAGACTTTCTTGTAGCGGTTTGGGCTTGCGAAAGAACACACAAGCTTCTCTTATGCGTGACAAGGATGGTTATGATTCTTTGTCATCGTAGTTGATATTACGTTAGGCTACTTGTTAATATTTGCCTCTATTCTCGCTACAATTCGCCGATACAGTTCCTCCGGCTCTGTGGCTTTGTAGCAGTCGAAGAAGTCAAGCTGTACATCAGGGTCAAAACCGTAGGAGGTTTCTGTTCCGTCCGGACTGAAGGTGCGCCAGGTGTTGAAACGCACAATCAAACCTGAGGGCAGGTTGAGCTGATACGGGTTGCCCGTGGCACCCGCCGTCCGCTCGCCGAAGAAACGAATGCTCTTGTCCTGCCGCAGTCGAGCCACCAACCATTCGGCAGCGGAAGCGGTACCGTAGCCCTGAATCACGATCACCTCGCCCTTGAAGTTATTCGGATAGTAAGAATTGGCATACCTCGTTGCCGGAAGGGTGTAAAAGTAGGTTCCGTTCTTCATCTGGCACAAATAATCGTCGGGGTCGCTGCCCTCAACACAGCGGTAGCCGGCCTGCGCCTTCAAATAGGCGATGTTCATCTTGGAGAGGATGGTTTCCGATGACAATGAATCAACTTTCGCCAGAAAACCGACCACATCATCCGTGTTCACGGACTGACCGCCGCTGTTATGCGACAAATCCAAAATGATGCGGCGGCACGCGGACAGCGCTTCTTTATGCTGCAGGAAGAAATCCCGGCCTTTCTCAAAACAATCCGTGATGCGCAGGTAACCCGTTCCCGACGACGAGTCAATATAACACAGGTTATCCTTGTTACGACTGTAATCTTTTGCAATCCAATTAATTGCGTTGTCGCCCACCATCAAGTCCGCAGGTATTCGCAGACGGTAAGAGGTTATCCCTTTCAGTTCCAAGTCGAACATCGTGCCGTAGGGATGCACCGTCCACATTCCCATGTTGGACATGGCTTTCCGTAATCGGTCGGTGTCGTTGGTGGCCGGAACGTATGGCAGACAATACGTTTGCATATACTCCACCGCGCTCATCCCGTTGATGCTGACAAGTTCGTCGCCGACATGCATCTTGTCCGCATATTGGGAAGTGAAATTGGTCAGCAGGATTTTGCCGTCTTTGTACTCCGTGCGGATGGGCAGCTGCGAAAGTGAGTCCACCCAGCTCGGCGAATCCACCACAAAAGTGTGGTTGTTGCGGAAGTGCGCCAGATAGCGCATCACCGCCTTGCTGTACTCGAAATCGTCAGCCGTGGCCATCACCACCGGCACAAAGGAGCGGTAGAGACTGTCCATGTCCAACTCTGGACAATGGTTCATATTGTCGAAATTGTATGACATCTCCTTCCATATCAGCGAAAGCTCGTATGCTTTCTGCTCTGGAACAAGAGTAATAGTGCATTTTTGTCCCTCCGCATTCAATACAGAGAGCAAGAACAATATTAATAGTTTACTAATGACGTTGTTCATACAAATCTTTAATAAATTGAGTGATACTGATTTCTGATTTATCATGAAGACATTGAAATGGTTTACCTTGATAGACATTTTCGAATCTCTTTTGCACACAAGGTCCGAAACATACAGGGAGTAATTTGCATTTGGCACATTGATCGTTGTTGAAAGTGGTATCAGAAAAATAGTCATAGACAATTGGTTTATATTCCATATATCCGTTCTCATTTATAGATGCAGCTATTAACGAACTGTCATAATTGCGCGCGGAGCATTTAAAAACGTTGCCATCATAATTAATCACCCAATGATAGAATGAATCTGCATAGCAACATCTGAATTGTTTGCTGTTGTAGGCAAAATACAATGTGTTAAAACCCTCCTTCTCGAAAATATTTTTCACACGCAAAAGCGTTGGGTTATTTCCTGTATTATCTTTTTGGATGGATATTTGCCAAACTCTCTGAAAATCAACATAGATTCTGTCACGTATGTCTTGGCTTATCAGAGGAATAATCTCGTCAATTGAATCTAAGGTTGTTTCATCGTAATTAATTCTTAAAACAACATGGCAATCAGGCATTATATGACATAAATTGTTTATACTTTGTATGATTTGTCGAAAATGTCCAACTCCATTCATATTCTTTACATAATTATGTTTATTTTCCTTTCCGTCAATCGGTATTTGAAAACTATTCAACTGTATCAATTTAAACGATTCAATCATTGATTCATTTATATAATATGCATTTGTTGTTGCGTGATTGAAAAAAGGAATCCTATATTTAACGCATAATTCATGAGCGTATTGTGAAATTGGAAAAACTACCTCTTTATAGTACATTAAAGGTTCACCACCAAACCAATCCAAATGTAGTTTTTGAATATTATCCTCAACTATTAGATTGTGAATCAACTTTTTGACTTTTTCTACAGTTGAGTCATCCATTCTGCGATTTTCGTATTTTGTTTGCTGTTCTTCTACACAACAGTACCAACATCTGTAATTGCATTGCAACGTTGGGTTAATCGTCAGCTGGTATTCTTTGTTTGCAAATGTTGATCGTTTGTTCATCAATTTCAAAAAGTTGAACTCGTCAACATCCTTGGCACAAATAAATCCAGCTTTCAAAAACATTTCAACATATTCTTGATTGTTTTCAGAGTATTCGTCTGTTTTTTTTAAAAATGACTTGACAGTTTGAACCTCATCAGGCTGGAATTTAACTAAACTTTTTGACAAAGAGTTAAATAAAATGTCATCCGCCCAAATGTTATAAACACTCTCTTTATACATAATGCTAAATATTTAATTACTAATTAAATAGGGCGTACCAAAAGACCTGAAATATCGATTAATATCTTGCTTTTTTGCATACAGTTAAACAACGGTATCTAATCTTTTCACAAAATCTTTTGATACACCCTGCGATTTACTTTATGAGCAACCTTTGCTTAATCCAGTGCCAATACAAACATTGTCTAGTGGAGTATAGCACGGCGTGCCTTGTGGAGGTGGAAAACAAGAACATTGTTTCGTCAATGTTATAGGATCAGGATTATTTCCTTCACCTCCTCTGATTTTTTTAAGTTGTTTGATTGTCATTTCTGACAGACTGATTTTTTTAATCGGTTCCATATTTAAAATAATTAATGATTCTGAAATATCATTTACTCACACTGCAAGGGGAACAAACCATTCTTTGCTGTTTTGTCCCATTAGGGCGCAGGGTTGTTGAGCCATACCCGACCGTTTTCGGATGCTGGTAACGCAGGGACATCGTCATATATCCGTTATAACATCAAGGGTGATGTTCCCTGTGGGGCATCCTTTTCTTCCGTGCCGTCCCGGTAATCGCAGAACAGGATTTCCTACCTTACGACTGCGCCCCTCAGACGGCACGCGAGTCAGCCAAGTTATTTTTGCCCAACCATTGCAGATCAGGGGCATCGGTTTTTATGTGAATTGCTTTTTTCATGTTTCTCCTTTTCGTTCAGCCGCAAGGAAGCGGTAGCTCCTAATTGTTGCTGTACGCCGCCGTTTCACTGAAGAAGAGTCCCGTAAAGGTGAACTGCAGCGTGGCAGTGTCCCGATAGACCATTTGAGCTGGAATATTCAGGAAGATGCGGTTACCCTTTTCGTCCGCGTAGTTCAACGAACGGTCGGGTACGAGGAAGAAGTTCAGCGAGGTCAATCCAAACGTATCTGTTGTGGTGGCGGTGACATCGGTGCCAATCTGCTGCAACTGGACAGCTGCTGTGGTTGCACATGCGTTGCCTTCACCCATACAGTTCTCGTGAATCAACTTGCCGCCAAACATTACGCAACCATTGCAATCTTTTGCGTCATGTCCAAGAGCCATAACGAGCAATGTCGAACTCGCCGTTTTGCCGTCAGAGGGGATGGTTATCACGCGGTTGCGTGTTTGCTCTTGCGATGCTGTGAAGGCATCCTCTTTTTCACATGCGACAAGTAACGTCACTGCGAGAAGTGTCAATGTTAATACTTTTTTCATTGCATTTGTTTTTTTTGTTAGACAATAATCAATTGATTTACGGCGGCAAAAATACAATCGGTTCAAACGCGTTTTTATCCATCTTTAAAGAAATATGACCCGTCTATGCCAGAAATATGACGTATGGTATATTTTTGGCGGTTTTAGGGGGGGGGGTAATATATTGATAATCAACAATTTGTATTTTTCGCTATTTTTATTGGTGCGATGGAATAACAAGCGATATTTGAGATGGATATACACGTTGTTTTAGTTGATTGAGAAGGATAAAAAAAACTGATATTTTCACAAATATTTGAAAATGAGATTGTTGCTAAAAAAATCACCCGCAGCATACCAAGAGCATTTACCTCATGTGTATCATTTCATTTTATCTTGTTGTCCTGTTGAATTTGTCCTTATTGTACAAACAAGCTGTGTTTGATTGAAAATATTGCCATTAGTATGCTGGTTTTTCTGCAAAAAAAGCAGGCAGATTGCTATCCATCTTTAAAGAAATATGTTCCGTCTTAGGTGAAAATATGACATGTGGCTCAATCATTAAGCTTTTAAAAATCAATAGAATATTGATTTTCAGCAGTTTGCATGATATTCAACTCGCAAAGCAAGATGGATTAAAGACCTGTTCTTGAAAGCCGTTCGGAAGCATTTGACAGGATTTGAAAGAAAATAATGTTTATCTTTGCCGCTGTATATTAATAGTTATTGTTATGAGACATTTGCAAATTGTTGTTTCCGCTTCGCTTAACGTTCTGTTCTGTTTGGCGCTTCTTTGGTTTTTCACCCACTATTCCTATTTGCGACCATACGCCGGCAGCACTATGAAAGAGATAATAGCGGCATTGTTGTTGCTGTTCTCTTTATATACTAACTACTATCTCTTATACCCAAAACTGCACAAAAAACACCCTGTTCTTTACTGGTCGTCGGTGTTCGTCATCTCCGTTGTTACGGCAGGTGTGGATTTGGCCGTTGCTTACCCTGGTATGATGCAATGTAATGGTTTTATTATTAAAGAGCTCGGGGAGTTCCGGTACTTCTCAATACATCTCCTTTTCATGTTCGGGCGCAATTTCGCTTTTAATTTTTTCCCCTTTATGCTTAGAGAAAGGCGACATTTGCAGGAAGCATTAGACACTGAGGTCAGGATTGTCTATCGGGATGCCCGAATGGTTGATGTTGCCGACAATCAAAACCATGATATGCACCTGATTCCCAAAGACGATATTTACTATTGCAAACAGGACGGAAACTATACCCGCATCTATGTGACACAGGGCGATTGTTGGTACACGCGACCCGGTTCCATGAAATATCTTGAACAGCTTTTGGGAAAAGACGAGTTTGTCCGCATTTCCCCATCTTTTTTACTTCCTTATCAATATATCAAGGCTTGCAATGGGAGCGAGGTGTTCATGAAAAGAATGTCTTGGATGAAATCTCCTCTTGTTTTCAAAATTGAAACAAAGATTAGTGATCAGGTCACCGAACAGATTACGCTCCATCTTCTTGCCGCAAAAGGGTTGAAAAACGTAAAGAAGTCGTCTAGCCAACTTCGGAAAAAACGGAAGCCAATCCTACCTTCGCAAGATAAGATAGACGAAGTCTTCAAATATATAAAGGAGCATCCTGAATGTAGATCTACGGAAATCTCAGCCCAAACCAATTTTTCGTCAAGCACAATCGAGCGTAGTATTGCTGAACTTCGCAAACATGGACTGGTCGATTATATTGGCTCCAAGAGGAGCGGCGGTTACATTGCAAATGATGTTGCGGTGGAGAAACCTGTTTCTGACTCAAAGAAGACGACTGAAAAAGAACAATCACAAGAAAAAAGAGCCCATCCAAAAGGATGAGAACACGGCGAAGCCACAATCAGAAAATCCCGAATAAATCTTTTCGCGATTTAAGTCCAGATCTCGTCCACTATCCATAAAGGCTATATTGGAAGGACAAAATCAAGCAGGTTGGAAGAACTCCGTCTTCCAACCTGCTTGATTTGCGTCAGTTCATTTTTTTGAGATGCCGTATTGAAAAAAAGCATACTTTTGCCACCGATATGCCGAGGCATATTCACTTTAAATCCCGGCACCGCCAAGCCATTTTTGACGGTGCTTTTTGAACCCAATTTGTACCCCGCGTATTTTTATAATCGCGTATTGAAATGAATATCAAATAGATGTGAAATATATAGAATTTACCCCACACAAGGCGAAGCCGCAGTGTGGGGCTCCCGCGACGAAGGAGCCGCAGTGTGTGGGGTTGGAAAAAACGTAAAAGTATGAGCAACCTGACAGAAGAACAAACCCTAAGAAACGCCGGCGTCCGGGTGACAGCCGTGCGGCTGCTGGTGTGGCGCACCGTCTGCAAAGAGTTCACCGGCATCTTCAACTTGGCGGACTTGGAGGAAGCCTTGCCCACCGTTGACAAATCGACCCTGTTCCGGACCCTCGGCCTCTTCAGCGACAGCCATCTGCTGGACACCATCGACGACGGCACGGGCTCGCAGAAGTACTGTCTGCGCAGCGCCGACGACCCCTTGTCGGGAGTCCGCCACGTCCACTTCAGCTGCCGTCTTTGTCATAAGACGGTCTGCCTGACGAACATCCCCCTGCCGGAGGTCTCGTTGCCGGAGGGCTTCACCGTCGAGAATGTCGAGTACGTGGCAAAAGGGGTGTGCCCGCAGTGTGCCCTGAAGGGTTGGACAAGACTTGACAAGACTTGACAAGACTTGACAAGACTTACACAAGACTTACACAAGACTTACACAAGACTTAGACAAGAGTTAGACAGGGACAAGCGACAACCTGAATCGGTGAATCACTATGAAGAACTATGCCAAATAGACGATGAAGTAGAGAAAAGATTGCACAAAATTAAAGGCAGAGTGTAATTCGAATAGAGTTTGTATAGAGTTTGCATAGAGTTGCTATAGAGTTACCATAGAGTTACCATAGAGTTAGAGCTTTTTTTTGAACCGTTACGGACAGTTTATACCAGGCGGTAAGAGTGGAAACAAAATGCCTTGTGCAGATTTTTTAAAAACAAATAGGGACGCGATGTATCGCATCCCTACAAGAAGAGCGGAAAACGAGACTCGAACTCGCGACCCCGACCTTGGCAAGGTCGTGCTCTACCAACTGAGCTACTTCCGCTTGTCGTACCACGGGTGGGACTTGAACCCACACGCCCTTGCGGGCAAGGGATTTTAAGTCCCTCGTGTCTACCATTCCACCACCATGGCAGCACATTTTCCAATGAACGTGTCATCCGAAAATGACGGCGCAAAAATACACTTTTTTTGTTATCCCCGACACTTTCGGTGAAAATTTTTATCTATCTGTTAATTAGGTATATACACGGAACTTTCCCCAACTGGTTCCCCTCCTTCTCGAAATGTTTCCGCCATTTTGACACCGATTGCGTCCTTAACAGCGCATTCTCACCCGTCAGGTTCGCAGCGATGCAGACCCGTGTGGCCGGCTGCAGCACGTTGCAGATCGAGGCCGTCATCCGGTTGTTGCGGTACGGCGTCTCGATGAACATCTGCGTCTGCCCCGTCTTCACCGCCACCGCCTCCAACTCCTTCAGCCGCTTCTCCCGGTCGTACTGCTCCGATGGCAGATACCCGTGGAACACGAAACTCTGCCCGTTCATGCCGCTGCCCATCAGCGCGAGAATCAGCGAACTCGGCCCGATCAACGGCACCACCTCGATGCCCAACTGGTGCGCCTTCTCCACCGCCTTGTGCCCGGGGTCGGCCACGCACGGCACCCCCGCCTCCGACATCACCCCCACATTCTTGCCCTCCAGACAAGGCTGCAGGAAGTCGTTCAGCTCCACCCCCTGCGTGTGCTCGTTCAGCTCGAAGAAGGTCAGCTCGTCGATGGGCTTCCGGATGCCCGCGTACCGCAGGAAACGCCGCGCCGTCCGCAACGCCTCCACAATATAGTAGTCCGTCTCGTTAATCGCATCCGCGTTCACCGTCGGGAAAAAGGTCCCGAACGCACCCTCCGCAATCGGAGTGGGAATGAGGTATAGCTTGCCGTATGTCATTCTTAATGGGTTATAGGTTATAGGTTATGGGTTATTGAAACTGGTAGATTGGAGCTTGCAACTTATGCTTTAGAACAGGCTGCAAAAGTAGCATTTTTTCGTGAACAGTGATCCGTATCTGTTTCACCGCTCCCAATTCACTAATCACAATTCACTAATCACAATTCACTAAAAAATGTATCTTTGCCGTCCCAATTTGAATAAACTCAAAAGATAATGGCAAACGCAAAATTCATCATCACCATCAACCGCGAGGCCGGCAGCGGTGGAAGTGAAATAGCCTACAAATTAGGCGAGCTGCTCGGCGTGAAAGTCTATGGCAGGGAGATCCTCGCCTCCATCCACGAGAAATACAACCTCTCTGAAGAGGAAATCGAAAAGATAAAAGCCACCAAACTGAACTGGTGGTCGGAGTTCTGCCGCTTCTATAAACAGTTCGCCATACCCCCCTCCTCCAGATTAGAATCCTACGAGGTCAATTCGAAACAACTCTACTATGAGGAGTTACGCATTCTCCGCGGCATTGCCGAGAAGGAATCCTGCATCATCATCGGACGCTCAGGCTTCCATATCTTCAAAGACAACCCCGACGCCATACGACTCTTTTTGATTGCCGATCCCGAGCGCCGCGTGCATCGGATAATGGACAAACAGCACGTCGATGAAAAGGAAGCCCGTGAAATCATGGAACGTGTCGACAACTCCCGCGAGAACTACACCAAAACCTTTGCCGAGACCTCCCGCTACGACGCTCGCAACTACGACTTGGTCATCAACGTGTCGCCCTTCACCACCGACCAGGTCGCGCAGTTCCTCGCCGAGAACATCCGGCTGAAGTACCCGGCGGAATAGTACAGCCGCCTCCTCGATAGATACACTGGCTGGTATCTAGCAATTTGCATTTATGACGATATATGTTGCCCGCGGTTCGCGAAGAAAATGTATCTTTGCCGTTTTAATTTTACTGCAATGAATACGACAAGACAACAGAAAATAGAGGCGATGCTGCAGCGTGAGCTGGCCAACATCTTCCTGGTGGACAGCCGAAACATCTACAAGTGCATGATCACCGTGACGAACGTGAAGGTCACCCCGGACCTTTCCATCGCCCGTGCGTATATCAGCGTGTATAATACTGCTGACAAAGAACTGATTATTAAACTGATAAAGGAAAATACGAAGGACATCCGCTTCCGCCTCGGTCAGCAGGTGCGCAACCAGCTGCGGGTGGTGCCCGCCCTCGAGTTCTTCCTCGACGATACCCTCGATTATATCGAACACATTGACGAACTGCTGAAGAAATAGTGGCACGGAAGTCGTATAAGACGGCCCTTTTCCTGGCGTGGCGTTACCTTTTCTCCAAAAAGGAACACAACATCATCAACGTCATCTCCGGAATCTCCATGATCGGCATCATGGTGAGCACCGCTGCGCTGGTGGTCGTGCTCTCCGTCTTCAACGGCATGAGCGACATCATCGGCGGGTGGTTCAACGCCCTGCACGCCGACTACGAGATCACCCTCCGCGAGGGCAAGTCGTTCGCCACCGACAGCTTCCCCATCCAACAACTCCGGCAAATTCCCGGTGTGAAGGCGGTCAATGAGATCGTCTGCGACCTCTCCCTGGCAAATTACGACGACCGGCAGGAGCTGCTCTACCTGAAGGGCGTCCCCGACAACTACTTCCAGACCAACCACTTCGAAGGAATGTTGGTGGACGGCGACACCGCCCTCTACAAACTGCGCCAGCCGTGCGCCATCATGGGGACCGGGTCGGCGGGCAAACTCGAAGTCAACCTGCTGAGTTACAATCTGATGAAGATGTACTATCCCAAGCGGACAAAGAAGAACTTCGCCAATGCCGCGGAGGCCTTCAACACCCGCTATATCATCCCCAACGGCGTCATCTGCACCAATACGAACTACGACGAGAATTACATCTTCTGTCCGATTTCCTTCGTGCGCGAGCTGATGGACTACGAGGGCGAGGTGACTTCCTTGGAAATCCAGCTCAAAGAAGGGGCGAACACCGCCAAAGTCCGGAAGCAAATCGCGGATTTGGCGGGGGAGAAGTATCTACTGAAAGACCAACAGGAGCAGGAGGACTCGCTCTACAAGACCATGAAGTCCGAGAAGTTCATGATTTACCTGATTCTCGCCTTTATCCTCATCCTCGCCGCCTTCAACATCATCGGGGCACTGGGCATGCTGATCCTGGAAAAGAAGACCGATACGGCCGTGTTATTCAGTATGGGCGCGTCTAAGTCGTTGATACAAAAAGTGTTCATCTATGAGGGAATCATGGTCTCCGCACTGGGCGGGTTGGCCGGCACGCTGCTCGGGGCACTGATCTGCTTCCTGCAGCAAACGTTCCACATCGTGAAACTCGGCGGCGGCGGCGCGCACTACATCATTCCCTACTATCCCGTCCAAATCCGTTTCACCGACCTGCTCGTTGTCTTGTTCACTATATTGGTAATCAGTTTGTTGACGTCGATTATCCCAGCGTATAACCTCAAAAAATCAGACCTGTATCGAAATACTGCCCTATGAGAAAAAATATCCTTCTAACCCTCATGGTGTTGTCGTCGTTTGCGCTGACGGCCCAGACCGCCATCGGTTCGTTTACCGCGCACACGGCCATGCATGCATTCTCCTCGGTGGCCGTCGATGCTACCACGGTTTATGCCGCCACCGACAACGGATTGATGCTGTTGGAGAAAGGTTCGATGTACGACGAACATCCAGACATCTCGTCCTGGACCAAGGTGGAAGGCCTCTCCGATATCGACATCGTCGGGGTTTTCCACGTGCGCCAGCAAAACTCCTTGATAATCTGCTATGCGGACGGAAATATAGACCTTATTCAGAATGACCGGGTTATGAATATCCGGGATGTGAAGGACAAGTCGCTGACCGGTTCCAAACGGTTGCAGACCTGCCGCGAGCTGGACGGGAAGACCTACCTGGTCTATCCTTTCGGGGTCGTGATTTTGGACGTGGACGAGAGGGTGGTGTCCGACACTTGGTTCACCAAGCGCGACGGCGAGCAGCTCACACCCACGGATATCGCCGTGGCGAACCAGCGGTTTTACATCTCCACCACGGAAGGCGTCTTCAGTATGCCGGTGACGTCGCCCGCACTCAGCAATTTCTCCCAATGGACGCAGGAGAGCTCCCTAAACGTGTCGTTCCTGTCGGTTGCTTCGGACAAGCTCTTTGCCATGCGGAAGCCCGGTGAGTACGAGACGGAGGCGTGGGATACCCTCTACACTTGCGATGGCGACAGTTGGCATTCGACCGGAAAAGCTTACCAATCCGTGCGTTACATGTCTTCACAGCACGACACCCTACTTGTTTGTAACTGGGATGGGGTGGAGCTCTTGGACGGCGACGTGGAGCGGATTTACTATGCTGTGTGGTACGATGACAATGCCTATTCCGATGTTTGGCAGGCTGTCCTGGACGGCGACAATATCTGGGCGGCGGACCATGCTTACGGGCTGGTACAGAACAATATGACCTATTTTTCCCACCGTTTCTTCACACTCCCGGGACCCTATATGGATTACGTGGAGCGGGTGGTGTCGCGCAACGGCGTAGTGGCAGCGGTTCACGGCACGCGGCGTGCCTCGACGTCATACGCCCCCGGTTACCGCTTCCCGGCCCTCAGCTGGTTCCAAAACCGCGAATGGCATTTCAATAGTGTGGATTTCCTCTACTTTACCCCCGATTCCCCTGCATACGACCTCACCAATGTGGATATCAATCCGAAGCACGAGTCCGAATGGGCGGTGGCTTCTTGGGGTAACGGCCTGTTCACCTGTAAGGACAAACGGGTCACGGCGCACTACAACGCCCGTAATTCGCTTCTGGATTCCATCCAGTCGGGGCAGACATTTGTCTCCGGACTACAATACGATAAGAAGGGAAATCTTTGGATGACAAACAGTTACTGTAACAAAATGCTGAAAATGTTGGAGCCGGACGGGACGTGGCACGCCTACAATATCGCATACGTTCTTAATGCAAATTCCCTTATCGATGTCGTCGCCGACAAGCTGTTGGTGGACTCCCGGGGGTTCAAATGGATGAACTTCCCGCGCGACGGGGTGGACTACAATCTGATTGCCTTCTCGGACAACGGCACATACGACAATCTGGGTGACGACCGCATCGCCCGCATCGACATGAACGTCGCTGCCGAGGTGACCTCTTCCACGGTCTACTGCATGGCGGAGGATCAGGACGGCGAGATTTGGATCGGCACCGACAAAGGCGTGAAGGTGATTTACTATCCGGGCAAGGTTTTCGATGGCGGCGTCTATCCCCGGAATATCCTGTTAGAGCAGGATGGTTATGTCTCTGTTTTGCTTGAGTACGAAGAGGTTACGGCTATCGCAGTGGACGGTGCCAACCGCAAGTGGATCGGGACGAACAAGGCCGGTGTCTTCCTGATGAGCGAGAACGGTCAGGAGCAGTTGATGCATTTCACCGCGGAAGATCATCCGCTGTTTTCCAACAATATAGTGGATATCAACGTCAATGATTTCACCGGCGAGGTCTTCTTCGCCACCTCCAACGGTCTGGTCAGCTACAAGGGCACGGCTACCGCTGGCTTTGAGACCTATGAGGATTTGCCGGTTTATCCGAATCCCGTACCCCACGGTTATACGGGTGCTGTGGCGGTCAACGGATTGAAGACCAATTCGTTGTGTAAGATAACGGACAGCTCTGGGAAGCTCGTTTGGCAGGGCTACAGCGACGGCGGGCAGCTGGTCTGGTATTGCAAGGACTTCCATGGCAACCGCCCCGCCACCGGCGTCTATTACGTGATGGTCTCCGACGAGAACGGCAAAGAAAAACTGGTCACCAAGTTCGTATTTGTGAATTAGGTAGCCCAGGGCAAGGCCGCAGGCCGCAACCCTGGGGCAAAAATAGAAAGTCAATGGTCATCTCAACCCCCGGTATTGTAATGCACGCCACGAAGTACGGCGACACCTCGCTCATCGTGAAGATTTTCACGCAGCAGCAAGGCAACCAGTCGTTCATCGTGAAGAGCGCCTATCGGAAAAACAGCCGTTTCGCGGCATCGTATTTTTCCCCGCTTGCCATGATGGACATCTCCTACGATGACCACAACAAGGGTTCGTTGAAGTATTTGAAAGACATCACGCCGAGAACGACCGCCGCACAGATGTACTACGATCCTGCGAAGAGCTCCATTTTACTGTTTTACAACGAGATACTGTATAAGCTGTTGATGGATTCCGGTCAGGATGAGGTGCTGTTCGATTTTCTGCAGGAGGAGATTGCGAAGGTGCATGCGTCGAGTGGCAACATGGCCGAACTGCCGTTGCGATTTCTGTTGCGCCTCAGTCGCGTGATGGGCTACGAACCGGAGGACAACTTCTCCGACAGCACCCCCTATTTCTCGTTAGAGGAGTGCCGTTTCCAGCCGTTCTATATGGAAGATGCCGGATTCCTGAGCCGTCAGCAGAGCGAATATCTCCACTTGCTGCTCACCTGCAACGAACCCGTGCCGGTCTCGCGCGGCGTCCGCAACGCCCTGTTAAAGGGGCTGGTCGCCTACTTCCAGATGCATAACGAGCAGATTAGGAAGATTGACTCCTTAGAGATTCTCTCAACGGTACTGCATTAATCGACTTCCGCATCCTTTCCCAGGGCCTTTTGCAGATCCTGCCGCATTCGGAGCATGGTCGGGATGAAGTTGAAGGCTAGGTTGCGCGCGGCGACCATTTTCAGGAAAGAACTGAAAATAGCGAAGAAGCCCATTTGCTCGACGAGCATCCCGTTACATCTCATGATACCGGGATAGGCAATGGCTAATTCGATGACTCCGGAAGCGATGACGACGAGAACCATCACCACCCAATAGACCACCGGATGCTTTTGGTGAAGTTTCGGGTAGATCAGGAAGTAGTTGGCATACATGGTGGCCAACAGAACCACCCCTGTCAGAACCTCCCGGATCGGGCTGCCCGCATACGTGCGAATGATGGCGTTGCGGGAGAAGTACCAAAGCAGGCAGGCGCAGAACAGAATGTTCAGCAGAACAAAGATAATGGTGCGTTGTTGCTTTTTCATAGTGGTAAGTATTAAAAGACGACCGCAAAATAAATATTATTACGATACGATGCACTTTTTAAAAGAACAAAATGTCTCACGTTTCAATTCACCGTTACCACTGAGAACGTCGGTTTTACGCTTATGGTCTTGCTGTTGCCGCCGCTATAGGTCGCTCTCGTGTAGTAGTTGTGAAAGTTGGTGCCGCCAGAGATACTGCCACCGTACTTCAACGTGTAGCTGCCTTGCCTGAGCTCTGGGCTACTGAATAGGAATATCGTGGTAGAACTGCCGCTGCCAATCCGATTGACATTGCCGCTAGAGGATATCGCCGGGATATGGAACGTGAGAATCTCCACGTTGTCGCTGTCGCGGATAATCTGAATGCTGTTATCCGCTGAGTGGATGTACTTGAGCGAATGCTGTGTGCATAGGCTGCCGGTCGGATTCGAAAATAAATTGCCTGGTGATGTTCCGAGGACGGTGCCCCCCGTGATGGAAAAAGTGTAATTGTCACAGTCGAAAGCCTCTTCGAGAGAATGGTTCGCCGCTGCGATGGTGAAACCGCCGGTGATGTACAGCGGACCGTTGCAGTCAATGGCATCGTTGTTAACAGAGGTCGCGTAGAGGATTCCCCCGTTGATGTTCAATCGGTTTGCAGCGTTGATGGCGTCGTCACCTGTTGAGGAAATCGTGAGCCTCCCACCGTTGATATTGAGTGTCCTCTTACTCTCAATACATTCGCCACCTTCGTTGTTTTGCGTGCAGGTGACGGCGATGATGCCGCTGTTGATGGTGAGGTTCCCGTTCGCCCGGATGCCCTTGGGGTTGCAGTAGCTGCCGCCGTATCCGAGTACTGGCCAACTGGTGCCACGGGTGATGGTAATACGTTCGCCGGAGGTGGAGACATTTAGCGTTAGCAGGGAGTCAGCCGCATCCACCGCTCCGATGACGAGGTCGCTGTCCGCCCGGATGCCCTTGCCACCTGCGCCACTGCTGCTGCAAGTGATGTCGCCGCCTGTGAGGTACAGATTGGCGTTTGTTTTGATGCAACTGCTTGAATAGGAGTCTTTCTTGCTGCCCGAAACGATGTAGGTCGCGCCCGGTCCAGCTGTGGTGATGTTCACAGTGCCGCCCGTGATGGATATGTTGCCGTCGGCGGAAATGCCCCGGCCACCGTTGTTGCTCGTCGGCAGCGTGAGGGAGATGTTGCCGTCGTTGATGTGTACGTCGCCGTCCGTGGCGATGGCTGAACAGTACGACGGACTATTCACGCTGTCCACAGTCTCCATCACCGTCGCACCTGATGCCATGATGGTGATGTTGCCTCCGTTGATAGTGATGGCCTGGCCGCTCTTCAGTCCCTTGGATTTCGCCCCCGACGCGGTGATGGTGATGCTGCCGCCGTTGATGGTCAAGGTGCTGTCGCACTTCACGGCCTTGGTGTCGTCGCCGCCTACGGTTACGTTCAGCGTGCCGTCGTTGATCTCGATAAAGCCTGTATCGCCATCCAGCCCGTCGCCGGTGGTGCCCGAAACCGTCACGTTGCCGTTGTGCATACGGATGTAGTCGCCGTGCAAACCGTCAGATACAGCAGATGTTACGATGATGTTGCCACCGTAAATCTCAATGTAGTCGCCCGAGGCGATGGCGTTCCTGGTCCGCCCCTCGACGGTGAGGCTGCCGTTACCGTTGAAGAAGACCTGACCCTTGCTGTAAAGCGCTGCCTTCTGCTCACCGTTAGCACCGTCTTTCAAGTAGTTAGTTCCCGACAACATCACCGTCATCTTCTTGTCTATCACAGAGTTGATGGCCGCACCAGTGGTGCTGGTAATCGAAACATCCTCCAAGGAAATGTTGAACCGTTTATCGCTGGTGATGTTGAAGAAACCGTTGGGGGTGCTGCCGGAAAGATGGTAGGTGATGTCGGTCAGACCCGCCGTGGAGACCACAGTCACGCCCGCACCCTTTGACTTGATGCTCACCCCTGAGGTGGCTAACGGGTTGGATACACTGGCGGTGGCCCCTTTGTATACAATATAGATATCGTAAGTTGGCAGGACCGTGTCGTTGCTGAATGTCTCGCTGTCGATTTCGCTTACCCCACCCCTTTGGCCGAAGGTCACCTCGCGGCTGTTGGCCGAGGCTATAGAGTAGGGGAGTGCCATCCCGGTTAAAACGGCCAGCATCCTCGCCAATACTCCCAATAGTACCTTGCATTTGCTCATATAGGGTTAAGGTTTAAGGTTTAAGGGTTAAGGTTCCACGTCCTGCGTGTCCGCGGCAAAAATATGAAAAAAGTGTTTCGGTCCCGTTTTTTTTGTACCTTTGCGCTTTATTTGAAATACGGAAAAATGAAAAGAGCGATTATCAGTGTGAGCAACAAGGAAGGCGTAGTGCCTTTCGCTCAGGAACTTACAAAGTTAGGATTTGAGATTATATCCACAGGCGGCACGCGCAAGGCGTTGGAGGCTGCGGGTGTTCCCACCATCGGCATCAGCGAGGTGACGGGCTTTCCCGAGATTATGGACGGGCGCGTGAAGACCTTGCACCCCAAAGTGCACGGCGGACTGCTCTCCGTGCGCACGAACCCCGAGCATGTCAAGGAGATGGAAACCAACGGCATCGCCCCCATCGACATGGTGGTGGTGAACCTCTATCCGTTCAAGCAAACCATTGAGAAAGAGGGGACTACGTTTGAGGACGCCATCGAGAATATCGACATCGGCGGACCCTCGATGTTACGCAGCGCGGCCAAAAACCACGCATTCGTCACCGTGGTGGTCGATCACAATGATTACGCCACCGTTCTGGAAGAGCTGCGTGCCCACGGCGACACCACGTTGGAGACCCGCCGCCGTCTGGCCGCCAAGGTCTTCCGCCACACGGCCGCCTACGACACCTATATCTCCACCTACCTGACAGAGAAGACCGGTGAGGAATTTCCGGAGAATCTGACGCTTACCTTCACCAAGAGGCAGGCGTTGCGCTACGGCGAGAATCCGCATCAGGAAGCGGCCTTCTATGCCGGCAAGAAACAGGGATTTTCGATGGCTTGGGCCGAACAGCTGCATGGCAAGGAACTTTCTTACAATAATATACAGGATGCAGACGCCGCGTTGCAGATTCTGCGCGAGTTCGATGGCCCGACGATGGTGGCCGTGAAGCACAAGAACCCCTGCGGTGTGGGACTCGGCACGAACGCCTTGGAGGCTTGGACTCGCGCTTACGAGGCCGACAGCGTCTCCATCTTCGGCGGAATCGTGGCCTCCAACCGCGAGATCGACCTGCCGACCGCCGAGGCGATGAAGCCCGTCTTCCTCGAAATAATCCTCGCGCCCTCGTTCACGCAGGAGGCCTTCGACCATCTCTCCACCAAGAAGAACATCCGGCTGATGACCTTCAGCACCGACAAGGCGAATGCCGACGAGCGGATGTATGTCAGCGTGGCCGGCGGTCTGCTCTGCCAATCCCTTGACCGCAAGCGTTTTGAGGATTACGAGCTGAACGTGGTGACCGAAAAGGCCCCGACTGCTGAGGAGATGGAGAACCTCAAACTGGCGATGACAATCTGCAAACACGTGCGCTCCAACGCCATCACCGTGGCGGCGGGCGGCTGTATCGCGGGAGTCGGCGCAGGCCAGATGAACCGCGTCGGTGCCGCCCATATCGCCTTGGAAGAGGCTAAGGAGAAAGGACTTACAAAGAATCTATGCCTGGCCAGCGATGCTTTCTTCCCCTTCGACGATGTGGTGAAGATGGCAGCGCAGTATGGCGTCACGGCCATCATCCAACCTGGCGGCAGTGTCCGCGACGAAGATTCCATCAAGGCCTGCAACGAGCTCGGCATCGCGATGGTCTTCACGGGAGTACGGCATTTCAAACATTGAGTTTCATTATTAATGCCCCGATAGGGGCAAGAGCTCGGTAGCGTTAGCAAGTTCAAAGTTTATGGCAATAAATCCGAATATAGAACCTTCGTGGAAGCAGGTGCTGTGGGACCAGTTCCAAGCTCCGTATTTCGCTGAGTTGAAGGCATTTCTGGTCGAGGAAAAGAAGCACTACCAGGTGTTTCCGCCGGGTCCGCAGATTTTCAATGCCTTCAACTCGACCCCGTTCGACCAGGTGAAGGTGGTGATTATCGGGCAGGATCCGTACCATGGTGAGGGTCAAGCGCATGGACTCTGTTTCTCCGTACAGGACGGGGTGCCGATTCCCAAGTCGTTACAGAACATCTTCAGGGAGCTGAGCACCGATGTCGGGTTCCGGATTCCAGCGAGCGGCAACCTGCAGCGATGGGCGGCGCAGGGCGTGCTGCTCCTCAACGCCACCCTCACGGTGCGCGCACATCAGGCGGGTTCGCATCAGCGTCACGGCTGGGAGACCTTCACCGACTGCGCCATCCAGCGGCTGTCGGAACAGCGCGAAGGACTCGTCTTCCTGCTATGGGGCAACTATGCCATCGAGAAGCAGCGCCTTATCGATACACGCAAGCACTACATCCTCACGGCCCCGCACCCGTCGCCGCTCTCCGCCTCGCGCGGGTTCTTCGGGTGCCGCCATTTCTCAAAAACCAACGAGATTCTGATGTCCCTGGGGAAAACTCCCATAGACTGGCAATTATAGGAGCTGCGGCATTCCTGTAGGAGCTGCGGCATTCCTGCCGCTGAAATACTCGCCAGAAACACCGACGCTCCCACTACAAAACATTGTCGAAATGAGTAATACGTTTCTGAACCAGCTAATAGAGAGAATACTGGACGATAAGGACGTCCCGTTGCATGACGTTGCTGTAATCCTGCCGAACCGTCGTGCCCGCCGTCTGCTGCTGCAGAACCTTCACCAGGCGAACGGGTGCAAACCGATGTTCGCGCCGCAGATCTTCCCTATGGAGGAGTTCGTGGCATGGCTTTCGCCCCTCAAGGAGATTGATCAGGTCACCCAGCTGTTGCGTCTGCACGAGCTTACGCGGGAGTTCTCCGGCGAGCGTTTTACCACCCACCAGCTGCTGACTTGGGGCGTGGCCTTTTTGAAGGACATCAGTGATATGGACATGCAGTTGCAGGATGTGTCTGCCTGCCTGCGGGAATATGCCGAAGCCGCCAAGTTCGAGATTCCCTTCGGAAAAGAGGAAATGTCGGAGTCGGACCGCGAGAAAATCCAGTTCAACGTCCTGCTGGCAGATATTTATCTGAAGTACAAAGGATTGCTGAACAATAACGGGGAGGCTTACGAGGGGATGATGTACCGTGATAGCGCCGAAAATATCGCGGAATATGCCCGAAGACTGCCCTTCAAACGGCTGATTTTCGCCGGCTTCTACGCCCTCTCGCCCGCTGAATTGGAAATCATCCGGTATCTCAAAGAACACTTCCACACCGAAATCTATTTCGACATCGACCCGTTCTATTGTCGTATGGAAAAAGAGGCTGGACTTCCTGATTATGAGCGAAATACCTCATTCTTTATCCATCGTGACTGCGAACGGCTGAAGTTGGATCCGAAGAAACTCTCCTTCAATGAGCCGCACTTCGCCCGGACGCCCAAAGAGGTGAAGATAGTCTCCACCTCCAAGAACATGCGGCAGATTTACGGCGCCATACGCGAGGTGGAACGCATCAAGAAAGAGAAAGCCGAAATGCTGAAGCTCGACCTCTCTGATGAACAGACTATCGTGGATATGTCGGACACGGTTGTGGCTTTAGCGGATGAGAACCTGCTGATGCCGTTTCTGATGTCCTGTCAGCCTAAGAACATGAGAGTGAATGCGACGATGGGATTCCCGTTTGAGAGCACGCCGGTGAGCAGCGCCCTTCAGATTGTGATGGCGATCTACGAGTCGGTGTTCGCACTCACCCCCGAGGGTGCAACGGAGCTGATGTTCAGCGGCGAGGATGTGGAGCGGCTCTGGGATCACGAACTGCTCAAGGCCGAAAAACCCGACAAGATCTACTTCCCGACAGTTCTCCATCATTCGCAACTTCCTCACAAAGAGATTTTTGGGAATATCCCAATCCCAATCGTTGCCCGCCGCCTGCCCACCCTGTTGCGACAGTTTTGTACATACGGCGACTCATTGACGTCGGAACCCCTCTACAAGGCACTATGGCAGGAAGCGGATAGCAAATTGGCCGACCTGCAGACGCTTTTCGATGACCATTTCGGCGATGACGAGCCCGTGGACTACGCTTTTGCGAAATTCTCCGTGTTGAAGGCGTTGCACAACGTCTCCATCTCCATGAAAGTCGATCCCGACAAAGGACTCCAGGTGATGGGCCTTTTGGAGACCCGAATGATGGATTTCAAGAATGTCATCATACTTTCGGTGAACGAAGGCATACTGCCGAAGGGCATCACCTACAACTCGCTGCTCCCGTTCGATTTCAAGTACAAATTCGACGGGAAGGAGGCGCTGCCTAACTATCTTTACCAAGATCAAGTCTATGCCTACCACTTTTTCCGGCTTTTGCAACGCGCTGAAAATGTGATGCTGGTCTATAACAGCTTCTCGGATGTGACGATGGCCGAGAAGAGCCGGCTCATCGCGCAGTTGGAGTACGAGGTGACAGCCCAACACCTTGAGGAAACGATTGCCATCACGCACCAGAACTTGGATTTCTCCCTTTCGCTGCCGGAACGCACGTCGCTGTCGATTCCCAAGTCCGACGACGTGATGAAACTGCTGCACGGCTTCAAGTTCTCCGCCTCATCGTTGCAGACGTACATCGCTTGTCCGTTGCGCTTCTACTTCCAGTATCTGATGCGCATTCGAGAGACCCCCGTGCTCTCCGACCACTTGGAGGCGTACGAGATCGGCACGATTATCCATGCGCTCTACAAGCAGGCTTTCGATGAACTTATCCCGGAACCGGATCGAGCGAAATACAAGGCCATCCTCCAGCGCCATATCGACAGTGTGGAAGCAGATATATGCTGCGAGATTCGAAAGTTAGAGGGGCGGAAGACCTTGACGGATAGGGATTTGGAACAGGGTTATTGGCTGATTAACCGACGGATTATCCGAGAGACGGTCTGCAAGTATTTGGAGCGGGTCCAGTCGGAACTGCCGGAATCACCATGGATGATCATGGCCAACGAAATGGGCGTGGATATAACGGATTATCCGGTGGCCCCGGTTGACGGTTCTTTCCCATTCCATATCCGGCTGACGGGCAGTTTGGATCGTGTCCAGCATATTGGGCGCGATGTGATGGTGATAGACTATAAGACCGGCAAGGTGGATCAGTCGCACCTGAAGCTCACTCTGAAGAAGGAGGCCGAAGGTGACGAGAAAGCTATGGCCGCGGAGGTGGACAAACTCTTTACGGACAGCAAGTACGACAAACTGTTCCAGCTGACGTTGTATGTGCTGATGTATGAGAAATGCGCAAAAGAAAAGCCCACTTCGGTGCAAGTGGGCATTATCAGTACGCGGGAGGTCAACCAGGACCATCCAACCTATTTGTTCCAGGGATCTCTTTTCGGAGATACGGATTTGTTACAGCACAAACATCTGATTTCCGAGCGGTTGAATCTACTGTTTTGCGAGCTATTTGACAAATCGACACCGTTCACGCAGACTTCCGACAAAGAGACCTGCAAATACTGCGACTTCCTGCATCTCTGTGGACGCCAGACATCTACGGAGAACAGGGTCTAAAGCTTCTTCATCCGTGCCGTCAGGGTGTTCTGGAGGAGGCAGGCGGTAGTCATGGCACCGGTGCCGCCGGGCACGGGGGTGATGGCGTCGCAGATTTTGGAGACTTCGTCGAATTTCACGTCGCCGCAGAGCCGGTACCCTTTGGGTTGAGTCGCGTCCTCAATGCGGTGGACGCCCACGTCGAAGACGGTGGCGCCCTCCTTGACGTATTCGGCGGTGATCATTTCCGGCTGCCCGATGGCCACGATGAGGATGTCAGCACGGCGGCATACCTGCGGGAGGTTTTCCGTGCGGCTGTGACAGACGGTCACAGTGGCATTCACACTCTTCTGTAACATCAACATAGCCAGCGGTTTGCCCACGATGTTGCTGCGTCCCACGATGACACAGTTCTTACCGCTCGTCTCGATGTCGCTGCGTTTCAACAACTCGATGACGCCGTGCGGGGTGGCGGGCAGGTAGCACTCCTTGCCGAGCAGCAGGTTGCCCATATTCTCGGGGTGGAAGCAGTCCATATCCTTCGCGGGGCTCACATGCGCGGTCACCTTGTCGATGGAGACCTGCTTGGGTAGCGGCATCTGGATGATGTATCCGTCGATCTCGTCGTCTTGGTTGATGAAATCGATAGTGGCGAGGAATTCCTCCTCGGTGGTGTTGGCCGAGAGGTGGTAAACCGACGAGATGAACCCGACGCCCTTGCACTGCTTTTCGATGCTGCTGACATAGCTGAGCGCAGCACCGTCGTCACCGGCAATGACCACGGCGAGGTGCGGCGCCCGCAATCCTTTGTCCAACAATTCCTTGACTTTTATCGCGATTTCCGTCTTGATATCCTCGGAAATCTGCTTCCCGTCTATGATGCGTGCCATAAGTCGTTGATATGGGGTTGTTTATTGTTTCAGTCTCTTCAGCTCGGCCTCTTTCTCTTCCGTGGCCTTGGCGTTGGCCTCGAGTTTGCTGTTGATTTTGTAGAGCTCGTTGTTCATGCTGAGCAGAGATTTCTGCTTGGAGCTATGGCTCTTCTGCATAGTCTGTTTCTCCTTGACGGCGGCGGCAATCTGCTCTTTCAACGCAGCATCGTGGCTTTGGTTGTACTGATCCTGCATTTTTTCGATTTCAGAGGTCTTGTCTTCGATTCTGTCGGAGAGTTTCTTGATCTCGTCATTGGTCATATTGAGCTTCTCATTGACCTTGTCTTGGTCTTTCTTGAGGGATTCGCGATCCTTTTTGAGGTTGGCCAGTTCGGTTTCGAGCTGTTTGATGCGCAGTTCGGTCTTGTATTTCTCCACATCGTATTTCAGCCCCTCGAGGAACGAGACGATGTTGCGGGAGGTGCGCGGGTCGTTGGAGAAGGTGATGCAGTTCATGTTGCCAGTGGAGACCACGAGGACAACCTGGGTGTACTGGTCTTTTTTCTTGCCGACGGGCGCGGTGGCGAAGTAGGTGTCGTAGCGGGCTTCGCCGAAGGCGGCGCAGGGTTGGCTCTCATAGACGTGGAAGCCTTTCTTGAAGGAGCCTTTCATGAAAAATTCCTTCTCAAACTTGTTGGCCATCGCGGCAGCGACGATTTCCGGGGAGGCGTTGTCGATGTTGACCGTGAAGCCCGTGAGCTGGTCCTTGCCAAACATGGTGACCGTTTCGTTTACTTTCTGCGCTGATACTGAGCACAATACGCCGATGAATGCGAATAAGGCGAAAATCTTCTTCATATCGTTTGAATTTTAAGGTTTGATTTCGATGTTTGAAATTCAAGGCGGCAAAGATAAAAAATTTATTTTTGCCGTCCGAAAAATGATGACGATAAAAGAACTTTTGGCGCGTTTTGACTTTCCGGTCTATCTCGCCCCGATGGAGGGAGTGACGGACGGGGCCTTCCGGCGTATCTGCAAGGAGTACGGTGCGGACATTGTGGTCTCCGAGTTCATCTCCTCCGATGCCCTCTCGCGGGAGGTCGAGAAGAGTTTCAAGAAGATGGCCTTCACGGATGCCGAGCGGCCCTTCGGGGTGCAGATTTTCGGCGGCACGGAGGAGGCCCTGACGGCAGCCGCCCGGCTCGCGGCAGCGCAAAACCCTGATTTTATCGACATTAACTGGGGCTGCCCGGTGAAGAAAATCGTGAGCAAGGGCGCGGGCGCGGCCATCCTGCAGGACATCCCCAAGATGGTGCGCCTCACCGAGGCTGTGGTCAAGGCGGTGGACCTGCCCGTGACGGTCAAGACCCGCCTGGGGTGGGAGAGCGCCGACAAACCCATCGTGGAGATCGCGGAACGGTTGCAGGATGTCGGCATCCAAGCCATTGCCATACATGGGCGCACGAGGGCGCAACAGTACGGCGGAGAGGCCGACTGGAGCCTCATCGGTGCAGTGAAGGCCAACCCGAGGATGACGATCCCGGTCATCGGCAACGGCGACATCGACACAGCGGAAAGAGCCCTGGCCTATCGAGAACGTTACGGCGTGGACGCGGTCATGGTGGGGCGTGCCGCCATCGGAAATCCCTGGATTTTCCATCAAATCAAGGCGTTGCGGAATGGTACGCCCTGCCCGGAACCGACTTACGACGAACGTGTCGATCTGGTGATGCGGCATCTGCGCGAGAACGTGCACGACAAGGGCGAACGCGTCGCTGTATTGGAAATGCGCACCATGTACTCCGGATACTTCCGCGGCGTCTTCAACTTCAAGCCCCGCAAAATCAAGCTGATGTCCGCCACCACTGTCGCGGAATGCGAGGAAATTTTGCGCGGTTGAAAAAAGTTTTTTTTTCGCCGAAGATTCCATTTTTTTTTATATCTTTGCCCCCTTATTTGTAGATTTGTGTAAAGTGGGTTTATAAAGCACACTTTGCCCATCTCGAAAATGAGAGGAAAGCATTCCGTTTGGAATGGATTTGTATTGCAAGTAATTGATTAATAAAAATATAGAAGATAAGATAAAAAATTAAGAATATGAAGAAAGCGTTATTCATTCTGATGACAGTGATGGCTCCTCTGTTCCTGTTGGCGCAGCCGATGGACACGTTGACCATCTACTTTGAGAATTTCGATGGCGACTCCGTCACGCTCAACTCTCCCGGCACCCCGCAACACGGCGCCCCGATAGGTGACTGGCGTGTGGTGGGTACCGGTATTACCTATCCGGACTGGACACCGACGTACGAACTTTACAAATCGTCGCCCAATTCTTACCGCACGCCGGTGTATGCGGCAAGCGGTAACTCTCAGGCCACCACGGCTCCCATCCCGTTGACGACCACCAGTTTCCCCGTCAACAAGATTTACTTCAATTTCGACCATATCTGCAAGATCCACAATCTGGACCCGGCAACCATCTATTATCAAGTGGCCCAGGGATTTGATGCGGACGGCAACTACAACTGGGGACAATGGAAACAGGTCAACTTCACCAGTAACAACAGTGGCCCGTTGTACTACTATGGCGATGCCATGGGGACAACGACCATCACCGGCGGTGCGTTCAGCCACAATGCCTACTCCAATTGGGCCTCGGCCAACATAAACGCGCAACCGAACAACACGTGGTGGCACCATGAGATGCTGGACCTCACCCATTTCATCTTCGTAGGGTCCGGCGCCGCCAACCCCACACACTTCCGTCTGCAGTTCCGTGTGAACAAGGCTTCCCCACCCACCTCAGGTACAGAAGCATGCGCGGGCTGGTTCATCGACAATATGGCCTTCAAGCTCTCCAACTGCGAGCTTATCCCGCCGCGCATCCTGATGCAGTCACCGTTCTACTATAACACGAACAACTCTTTCGTGAACCAGCTTGGACCCTTCACCATCAACTGCAAACTCACCGACAATGACACGGTGAACCTTAACTCTGTTGTGTTCAGCTATGAGATTAACAGCGGCCCGACGGTTGTTGTACCCAACACCAACGCTTTCTCCGGCAATATCCGTACAACGGCCAACTCATACAGCGGACACGACACCATCAACTCCATTGACGCCCATTGGGAACTGCCTGCTGTCTGCTATGCGGACACCATCTACTACCACATCTACATGGAGGATGTCCACGGCAGCAAGGCTCGTTTCGACACCTTCCTGGTGGCTCACCACAACTATACCAACATCCATCAGAACGATGTGCGCCTCGATAGCCTGAGCACGATGCCGCACTGTCTGATTACCGGCCAGCCGCAACCCATCAGCGTATTCTTCACCAACCGCGCCGATGCTGCGCACTCGCCTAGCAATAACGAGATGGTTTCCGGTAGCTTCACCCTCGAGGTGCGCAACGAAGCCGGCACAGTCACCCATACGAGCTCCCACAACTGGACCGGCGACATCTGCTTCGACATCCCGTCGTCGCAGGCACTCGGTACCTTCACGCCTACCCACGGGTACAACTATGTCACGGTTTACGTGACCACCCGTAACGGCCAGGTGGACGGTTACCACCAGAACGACACCATCAGGATTTCGCCGTACGCCTGCGACAGCCTGCTGCAGGGCCACTATACCGTGGGCGGCACGAATCCCGACTTCCCGGATCTGGCTGCTGTCAAGGTGGCGCTCGACTATTGCGGACTCGGCGGTCCTGCCGTGTTCCACCTGCGCCCGGGCACCTACTCCGGCTTCGACTTCACGGAGAACTACATCGGACAGTCTTCCGTGAACACGGTCACCTTCCAGGGTGATGATGCCAACAGCGTCATCCTCGTGAACAATAATGTCGATGCCGGTGCCAACATCTTCGGTGCCGTGACGCTCGTGAACGTCAAGGACTTCGTTTTCCGGAACCTGACCATCCAGGGCAACGACACAACCGTCTCGAGAGGTGTGGTCGTGCGCGGCGCGGGCAGCCGTAACATCCTGTTCGACAACTGTATCATCAAAGCCCGCAATACCCACACGAACGATTTCAACAGTTGCGCGGTGGTCCGCTCGACGGCCTCCCCGACCGCGGTGCTGGATACCATCACCTTCCGTAATTGTACGATCCCCAGCGGCAACGTGGGTATCTACTATGTCGGCGGCAACAACAAACGTAATCAACTCGTGGTGGACAATTGCGATATAACCGCTTGCTATAGAGGTATCTGCTTGAACTATACCAACGGCGTTGTCTCCAACAACCACATCAAACAGGTCGCTTCCAGCAACCCGCAGAACTTCTCCGGCGTCCACGCCAGCTATCCGACAGGTCTCGACATTACCGACAACACCATCGACTCTGTCATCACGATGGAGTATGCCGTCTATCTGACCAACGCCACCCTCCAGGACTTCTTCATCCGCAACAACAAGATTCACGTGGGCAATGGTAGCTCCGTGATCTATGTCAACAATAGCCAGGCAACCCATACAACCGGTAGCAACCCGGTCGATATGGATGGCTATATTGCCAACAACGAGGTGATATTCTATCCGGTGACGGCCAATAACAGCTATGCCATCCAGGTGAACAACAGCAAGGACATCTACGTTGTCAACAACAGCGTCTTGGTGAAGTCGGATGCCCCGTACAGCAATACGGCTGCGCTCTATTCCTCGACGGGCAATAACGGTATATATATATACAATAACATATTGATGAACAAGACGGTCTGTTCCGACAACACGGACTATCCGTTGTACTTCAATGCCGGTTCCACCGCGACGGGTACTTTCAACGATTTCTACTCCGGCTCGGGCGTCGTGGCCTACAAGACGGTGGCCAGAGCTTCCGTTGCCGAGTTGCAGACCGCCATTACCACGCTGACCGACAATATCTCCGTGATGCCCACCATCGCCAATGAGCTGGAGAGCCTGCTTCCCGATCCGATGTCAGGGTTGGAGTGCTGGCGCCACACCTCCGTCACGAAGGATATCCGTGGCATCAACCGTTCCGAATTGACCTATATGGGTGCCTACGCCGACGTCATCCCGAACTATGATGCGGAGCTGACCTCCATCGTGAGCCCCGCACTCGGTGAGTGTCCGCAGAGCTCCTACGATATCACGGTGAAGATCACCAACAAGGGCGGTTACCCGCTCAACTTCGCCAGCACCCCCGCCACCATTCTGCTCCAGTCAACCTCGCTGAATCTCAACCAGACGATCACGGTGAACACCGGTACCATCGCCACCCTCAACAGCATGGACAAAGTGCTGACCTCCGGTGTGGTGATCCCGAGCAACCAGCCGGTCGATTTCACCATCATCATCAACTATCCCGGCGATACCCAGCACGCCAACGATACGTTGCGCCAGAACTTCACGCTGGAGTACATCATCCCCGACTACGAGGAGGATTTCAGCAACGGCCCCTCGCAGACTTGGACGATTGAGCAGATTTCCGGTGCCGGTAACTGGACCTTCCAGAACGGCGAAGGCACGAACCCGACCATCATGCCGGTGTACGGTATCGGCCGTTTGTTCTTCAACTCCAAGACGTTTGCTGCCAACACCACTTCCCGCGCCATCCTGCCGGTCACGGTTCTGGACAACGCCACCAACCCCATCTTGGAAATCTGGTTCGCACAGGACAATGCCGTGTCCAGCAAGAAGGATACGATGACCGTGAAGATCTCCACCAACAACGGCCTCACCTATACGAATCTGATACCGCAAGGCCAGACCACCGCTCCGCTGCACCGTTATTTGCAGAGTGCGACCACCCCGAAGTGGACCCGCTTCGTTTACAATCTCTCCAACTATGTGAATAACGGATGTGTCTATATCGCCTTCGACGCTACCTCCAGGGGCGGTAACAACATCAACATCGACCGTATCCGTGTGCGTAGCCTCTATCCGAATGATATCGCCGTCTCGAAGATCTATGGCTCGGGTGAAACCCCCACGCAGTACGCGATGCGCGATGTGGTGAGCGCCCTCGTCCGTAACGACGGTTCGCAGACCCAGTCCAACATCCAAGTCTATCTCAACGTTGTCGGTGCTGCCGAGCAATGGCATGACACGATCACCATCGCTTCGCTGGCCCCCAACACCGAGACTGTCGTCACCTTCCCCGACCATCTCTACAATGTGGCGGAGGTCAAGGACGTGGAGGTGCGCTGCGCCAACGACCAGAACAACAACAACAACAGCCAGCATTGGCGTATGGTGACCACGATGGAGAGTGCCGTCATCGCCGACACCACCACCGATATCCAGCTGTTGGGTGACTATAACAACATCATTCGTCCGTGTGTGCGTTACAAGACCAATGAGGACTTGGCCGTGCGTGCGGTGAAATACTACTACGACCAAACCTACATCGCCGATCCGGAGAATGGCTTCAGAGCTTTCGTGGCCGACGCGAACGGCACAATCTTGGCAACGTCTCAGGTGATCGACTTCAGCACCCTGCAACAGCACGCGTGGAATGAAATCCCGATTTACAACTTCGCATTGACGAACACTACCGGCGAGTTCTATGTGGGCTTGGAGATGCTCTCCCACGGTAACTACCTCTGCTCACAGGTCGAGACCCCGCTCCGCGACTCCACCTTCTTCTATCTGAACAACGGCGTGTACGAGCCGCAGCTCACCGGCCGCTTCATGATCGGTGCGGTGGTCGATACCCCGTTCGTGAACGATATGGCCATCCTCGAACTCGTGAACCCGGTCACCGACTGTGACCTCGGCCACGAGCACCTGCAGGTTCGCATCACCAACAACGGCACCACCGACATTGTGCCGCCCGTCCAGATGCACTACACGGTGAACGGCGGCGCCACCGTCACGGAGGCCCTCACCGACACCCTCCACAGCCACGAGACCACGGTGTTCACCTTCAACAGCATCTACGACTTCACCAACAACCAGATTAACGTGGACGACAACTACACCATCCGCGTGTGGTCCACCAAACTCCCGCAGGATCGTCTGACTTACAACGATACGTTGGGTCTCACGGTGGTGTCCAAGGGCAAGGCCGTGATGCCGACTGCTCCGGATACGGTCATCGTGAACTACCATACCTCCACCACGCTTTCCGCCCAGCTTCCTGCGGCCATTTCCGAGGGTGTGCTCGGTTGGTACAAGAACACCGGTTACGAGTCTTGGGAACTGCTGACCTACAACCCCACCTACACGACCCCGTTGATCTACTTTGACACCACCTATTACGTGACGGCCAACCCCGGCACATTGGATGTGGTGACCGTGGGTACCGGTACCAGCGATGGCACCGACCCGTTCGCTTTCACCAACGGCTATTCGAAGGGCCGCATGCTCTATCTGGAGCAGGAAATCGGCGCACACGGTACGCTCACCTCCTTCGCGCTTCAGGTGAAGACCCCGGTCAGCGCAGCCGCCAGCGCGGGTATCCCCATGAAGATATATATGAAGTGCACGGATGAGAATGTGTTCACCTCCACCACGGTGAACTGGGACGATGAGATTCTCGGCGCTACGCTGGTGGTCGATGACCGCGTCTATTTCAACCAGGCCGGTTGGTACGAGTTCAACCTGATTGCCCCGTTCGAATATAGCAACGGCAATCTGGAGGTCTTCGTGGAGACCAACTGCGCCGACTACTGTACCGGTACCGGCAGCCAATGTAACAACTGCGGCCAGTACGTCTCTGGTGCGAACAGCTATCCGAAGTTCTTCGTGTCCAACACTTCTGCCACGCTGTGCCAGAAGAAAGCGGGCAACAACGCCTCCGCTATGACCGGTGCGTGGACCAATGTGAGCAAGCGCATCAACGCCCGCTTCACGGTTGCGAACCTGGAGTGCGGAAGCCAAAAGGTGCCCGTCCATATCCATGTTCCCGACATCCCGTCCTACGACGTGGAGACTCAGGAGCTGCTCTATCCCCAAACGAGCTGCGCCCTCTATAACGAGCATATCCAAGTGCAGCTCAAGAACATGCTGAACATCGCGATTCCGGCCAATAAGGTGGTGGTGCACGCCATCTTCAACGGCTCGGAAGTAACGCATGTCGTTGACGAGGCGTTCGCCCCCGAAGAGGTCAAGGTCGTGGAGTTCACCACCCCGTTCGACTTCAGCGCCCCGACGGCGAACATCACCTTCAACTACACGATATACACGACGTTGAACGGCGAGACCGTGGTCTATGGTGGCAACGACACCATCACCGGCCAGTTCCAGTCCACTCGCACGGCCTACCTGCCCGACAGCATTGTCTATACCGGCGGATATACCTTGCCGTACACGATTCTCGAGCCGGCAGACAGATCGACATCCATCACGCAGTACTACTTCTACGATGCCTTTGACGCCGCCAACCCGATTCATACCACCACCACTGCGGCTCCGTTCATGACCACGGATCCTTTGTATGACACGGTGGTGTTCTACGTGTCTGGCAAGACGCAGCAGAGTAACTGTATTACGAAGCGCATACCTGTGATTATCAATGTCTTCCGTCCTCAATATGATTTGAGCACAGAAGAACTGATCTACCCGGTCTCCTACCAGTGCGCCACCTCTCTGAACCCGCAGCTGCAGGTCTCTGTGATGAACCAAGACACGACGTCCGGCACATCGATTCCGGCAGGCACGTTCAACCTGAATGCCAACTTCACAGGAGCGGCCACGGTGAACGGTACGAACCTCATCAACACGCCGATTTCCTCGTTGCAGCTGGATACGATTACGTACAACAATGGTATCAACCTCGGTTCCGCCACGCAGAACAGAGTCTATAACTACTTGATTTATACGACGCCCGTCGATGCCACGCTGCCGGTCTATAGGGCCAACGACACCATTACGGGCTCGATGTACGTCCCCGCCTTGCCGACCGCGCCGCAAGCTCTTACCTTCACGGTGCCTTACGGCGGTACGCAAACGGTGACCCCGGGCGCATCTACGCTGAACCACTTCTACTTCTACGAGAACGCCACCGACAACGAGGCCATTGCGGAAGGCAACAGCTTCACCACCGACCCGATTTACGGTCCGACAACCTATTACTATAGCGGCCGTATCGAGTCGAACGGATTCAGTGCAAACGTCATTGCCGGTACGGGTAACAACACCTCCCAGACGAGCAACGCACCGTTCACGTTCGCTAACGGTCACTCCTACGCCAAGATCCTCTACAACAAGGAGGATATGGGTGGTCCGAAGGGTCGTATCGACAGTATCTACTTCCATGTCTGCACGGCTGAGGCCAACGGTATTGCCATCCCGATGAAGTTCTGGTTGAAGGACACCACGAATGTCCCGAACATCGGAACCAGCTCCAAGACCATCAACTGGCCTGCGGAGACCGCCAATGCCAGATTGGTGTTCGACGGTGAGCTCGCCCTTGACGAAGTCGGTTGGGTCGGATTCGCTGTCGAAGGCGGCTACGACTTCAACGGCGAAGGCCTGCTGCTCTATGCGGAACACGACTGCGGCGACGCGAGCTGTGTGACGAACTACGGTATCAACCCGACGCCGAAGTTCACCAACACGCCGATGGCCAACAACGGCAAGAAAGTCTATGCGAAGGCGCAGAACACACCGCTGACCGGTGCCATCAGCTTCGGTTCGCCGACAGGCTTCCGCGTCAACACGATGTTCAAGATGAACTACACCTGCGAGTCGCCGAAGGGAACGATTACGATCAACACCACGGTGCCGCAGCACGATGTGGGTGTGATTGCCATCACGGCTCCCGTGGCGCAGAACAACAGCTTCACCAACAACGAGACGGTGACGGTCCGGGTCAAGAACTTCGGTTCCCAGGCCGCCAGCGGTTTCCCGGTGTCCTACCAGTTGGCCAACAACACCGCCGTGACACAGAACTACAGCGGTTCCTTGGCTGCCGGCGCTGAAGCGAACATGACCTTCACCACGGGCTGTGACCTCACCGGCGTCTATTACAGCACACCGTTCCGTGCCTACACCGGCCTCACCTCCGACACCTACCACGGCAACGACACCACCACGATTTACGTGAGCAAGGAAGATCCCTGCCCGTCACGTCCGTTGGCTCTGAACACCGGCGCTCATATCACCAATGTGACGTTCGCTGCACTGAACAACGGCACCGCTTCCCCGTTCATCAACCATCCCGTCGCCCCGGGCAATGGCATGTATAGCGACTTCACCTCTACGGTTGCCCCCGTGGAGCTGATTCTCGGTCAGGAGTACACCCTCTCCGTGGCGCACGCCTTCACGGCCGCGCAGACCAAGACGGTCTATAAACGCGCCTACATCGACTACAACCGCAACGGCGAGTTCGAGGCTTCCGAGGCTATCATGACTTCCGGTGCCATCCCGGCCGACAGCAACAACGCCGCCACCGTCCAGGTGGTCAACGTGCCGATCGTGGGCAATGCCGAGACCGGACTGACCCGCATGAGAGTCATCTGCGCTTCCGTCAACGTCAATGACCCCTGCTCCTTCTATAACAATTCGGCGACCGCCGAGGGCGAGACCGAGGACTATGCCGTCCTGTTGAGCGCTCCGATGCAAGTTGACCTCGGTATTCCTGGACTCTTGCATCCGGTGGGTGACGTTTGCGCCGACCACGATGCCAACCTGCGCGTGCGTGTCCGCAACTACGGTACCGAGACGCAGACCCTGAGCATGGCCAATTCGATGACCGTCACCGCCACGATTACGGGCGCGGTTCCCGGCGTGTACACCACTGTCGTGGAGAACGGTACCTTGGCCCCGAACAGCGAGATGACCGTCACGATTCCGAACGTCAACCTCAGTGCGCTGGGCGACTACCACGTGAGCATGCAAGTCACGTACGATGGCGACCAGTACCTGACCAACAACACGCGTGCTGGTGATGCGGTGGTCTCTGACCTGACCGTCTATCAGCTTCCGTATGTGGAGAACTTCGTGCCGGTAGGCATCGAGGATATCCAGCTGCCGGTCGATTGGTCGGTGACTTCCTCCAACCTGAACAACTACGTTTGGATTGAGAAGACCGGTGCGTCGCAGAACAACGGCGCCAACCCGAGCGGCGGCCCTGCACACGACCACACCTCCGCCGGTACCAGCTTGGAGCAGTATGGCGGCTATGCGACCGTGAATGGTGTGAACAATACCACGAACCAGAACAAGTGGACATCCCTCACCAGCGGATGTATCAATATGCACTACAACGACATCTATCCCGCTGAACTGAACTTCTACAAATACTTCACCGGTGCGGCGAACGCCGACTTCGAGATGTATGTGGAGACCGGTTCCGGCGAATACTACCAGCATGTTGACACGCTTACCAAGGCCGACGGCGCGGCCCAGTGGCTCAACCACCTCACCGTGCTGCACTCCGTTGACGAGGTGGCCCGTCTGCGCTTCACCGTCACGCATCAGGTTTACAGAATTGACCCGAGTATCGATGACATCAACCTCGTGACCGGTCTGCCCGATATGGCTGTCAACCGCGTTGTCTATCCCGAGGATAAGTCAGTCTCTACTGCCTGTCTGCACGTGAACAGCATTGTGGTGCCGATCATCGAGCTCCAAAACGCCGGTAATTCCGCTGTCGAGGAGTTTGACGTGGTATTCAATGTGGGTACGGGTAACGACATCGTGACCGAGACCGAACACGTTGTGCACCATCTCAATCCCGGCGACACGCTGATCTATACCAGCACGAACGAGTTCATCGTGACCAATCTCACTCAGAACTGGGAAGTGAAGGCTACAGTCGTGATTCCTAACGATAAGCGTCACTCTAATGATACCAAGCGTACGCTCTCCTGCACCGATGTCGGTATCGACGACTACGAGACTTCCGAGAGCGTCTATCTCGGTCAGAACGAGCCGAACCCCTCAGTCACGGTCACCCGCATCCCGTATTCCGTGCCGGAGCCTGGCAAGGTGACGCTGGATATCTCCAACAGCGCTGGTCAGATTCTCTACACCACCACGGAGGAGGCGGAGTTGGGCACCAACTACATCGAGGTGAACACCACGAGCCTTGCTGCTGGTATCTACTACTATACGATTCACTATAAAGATGTTATATTAACCAAGAAGATGGTTGTTGAAAAGTAACCGCTTCTTAACAAGAGAAGCTACCCTTCGGGGTAGCTTTCTTTTTCAAGAATATGAGCCGAAAACCTCTGTTGACCGCGATATGCCTGATGGTTCTGACGGTTGCCTGTGCGCAGAACAAACCGTCCGGGAACTCGCTGGCTGCCGCTTCCGAAACGGCGTTGCGTACCGGTGCTGAATGTATGGAGCACTATCTGCCGTTATTGGAAGGCAAGCGTGTGGCAGTGTGCGGCAACCAGACCTCTGTGGTCGCAAAGACCCATCTGGTCGATACGTTGCTGTCGCGCAAGGTCAATGTGGTGAAGCTCTTCTGCCCGGAGCACGGCTTTCGCGGACAGGCGGAGGCGGGCGCGACCATCGCCTCCGGAAAAGATCCGCTTACCGGGCTGCCCGTGGTCTCCCTCTATGGCAAGAACAAAAAGCCGACGGCCGAGCAGCTGCAGGGTGTTGACGTGGTGCTCTTCGACTTGCAGGATGTGGGCTGCCGCTTCTACACCTACATCTCCACGCTGCACTACGTGATGGAGGCCGCTGCCGAAAACGGGGTCAAAGTCATCGTGCTCGACCGCCCGAACCCCAACGGCTTCTACGTTGACGGTCCTGTCTTGGAACCGCAGCACAAATCCTTCGTGGGGATGCACCCCGTGCCGGTGGTCTATGGCATGACGATAGGGGAGTACGCCCGCATGATCAACGGCGAGAAGTGGTTGGCGAACGGGGTGCAGTGCGACCTGACGGTGATAAAGCTGGAGGGTTACACGCATGAGACCCGCTACGCTTTGCCCGTCGCTCCGTCGCCGAACTTGCAAACCCCCGAGGCGGTGTTTCTCTATCCGTCGCTTTGTTTCTTCGAGGGGACGAACATCAGCGTGGGACGAGGCACCGACCAGCCGTTTGAAATGTACGGCGCGCCCGGGATGCAGTCCGGCGACTATCGGTTCACTCCGCGCGCGATTCCGGGTGTGTCGGAGAACCCGCCCTTCAAGGGTCAGGAGTGTCGCGGCTACCTGCTGCACGACATTGCGGCGGAAAACCTGAACAATCCTGGTCGCCTCAATCTTTCCTATCTGCTCACGGCCTATCGGAATTGTGTTGACCAGTCGAGCTTCTTCCTCAAGAACAACTTCTTCGACAAGCTTGCCGGCACCGACCAGCTGCGCAAACAGCTTGTGGTGGGCGCCAGCGAGGAGGAAATCCGCGCTTCGTGGGAGCCGGATTTGGAAAAATTCAGGCATATCAGGGAACAATATCTGTTGTATGAATAGAAAAATGTCGTCATATAGCTTTGACCTATAGAGTGTTATGAAACATTTCAAAAAAAAGTGAAAATGCTTGTAACAAAATCACAGTTGCGTGCGACAAAGGAGACAAAGGGGATGGTTTGGGAATTGACGAAAAGTAAAAATTATAATGATATGAGAAAAACAGTATTGACAATGATGATGATGGGTGTTATGCTTTTCTGCTTTGCGCAGGAGCATATCCCGTTCAGCCAGTATTATGTGGCTCCTGAATTTACTGAGGAGTTCGGAGCTTCCAAGGTGGAGGACCTTCGGGCGAACCAACCTGCGGAATTGGTCCGGATGCACTACACAATGTTCAACTATGCCTTGGTTATAGGTAAACTGTGGGACGGCAATTTCCAGCAGATGGGTATGTTGGAACAGTATCTCCCCAAAGGAATGGCCTATAACGAGGATGAACTTATCAAAAAGGGTTATGTGAACCCCTTCAAATGGAATCTTCCCCAGGATACGTACCGCTATAACCTTTTCAAACTTCGTAATAGTGAATATTATGTGGTGGTGATGCCTAAGGTGACTTGGGAGGAACGTCTGAATGCGCATTTACATCAGTTTGGTTTTTAAGAAATATTTGAAAGATGAAAAAGATAATAGCCCTGTTCGCAATCGTATGCGGCGTATTGTCGCTCCAGGCCCAGATAATCACGTTGGGGGTAAGTTCGCAGACCTCCGTGAACGGCTGTGCTGTCTCTGTCTATGACAATGGCGGCCTTAATGGTGACTACAGCCCCAATATGGACAATTACATCACCATTTGTTCCAACGACCCGAACAACCACTCCGTGCGGGTGAATCTGAATCTGGCCTCTTTTGACGTGGACTGTTCCGACACGCTGTTTGTCTATGACGGCAGCTCCTTCAACGACCCGGTGCTGCTCGTCTTGAACAACTGCACCGCCGATTCCATCACCGCCACCTCGCTGTCGGTCGCGGCCACTGTCTATAACACTTCGGGCTGTCTGACCATCCGTTTCAAGACGGACGGCCAGGACGAGGGCGCCGGATTTGCCATCAACACAGACTGCGTGCGTCCCTGCCAGCGCATCAATGTGCTGTTTGACGAGACGGCCAGTAACAAGGTTCCACACATGGAGGATGACGGCTATTTCTACCTCGACATGTGTCCGTACGATACCATCCACATGGTTGTTCACGGTGAATTTCCCGACAACGACTATAGCTATCATCAATCCGATGCCGAATGTACTTTCCATTGGGATATGAGTTGGGAAACCTTCGACACACTCGGAGGCAATGCCATTGACTATCAGTTCCCGGAAGGACGAGGCTACGATGTGGCTATCAGCATCTCCGACAGTGCAGGCTGTGAGTCCTACATCCCGTACACATTCCGCGTCCGCACATCCTCCAACCCGATTCGTGACGTGCTTGACTTCCCGCCCGTATGCGCCGGCTCTGAAGTGCAGCTTTCAGTGGGTTACGACTTCCTCTCCGCCCTGCAGGTCGATACCGTGGGCAGCGAGCAGATTACGGCTCTTTCAGTGTGCGACACCGTCTTCCTGCCCGATGGTATGCCTTGTAATAACGGTGTGGAACAATCTGGTCAACTCCAATACTGCTCCTACATATCCCCGGTCACATTCACCAGCTTCTCCCCATCTGCGACAATCCAGTCGGCCAATGACATATTGTACGTGCGTGTCAAGCTGGAGCACTCCTGGGTGGGCGACATCTGGATCCGCCTTATCTGTCCTAACCAGAATTATGTCTCCATATTGAAGAAGTACAATTCCGGTGCGACTTCCTGTGCCAGCGTGATTCCTCAGACAGAATGGGGATGGAACGGGAGTGGAACGACAAGCGCTTATTTTGGTGTCCCTGTTGACCAGTCTTCGGGATGTAATCCCAACATTAGCTCAAATGTGATGGGCACTCCGTGGAACTATTGCTGGTCCAATGCCACAAACCAGGGTTATGTCTATTCTAACAATACCTACGTATATACGAATGCTCCCGGCAGCGGATCGATTGATTCTACGAATGTGGCCAACATGACCAATGTGTATCACCCCGATGCCAGTTTCGCCAATCTGATCGGCTGTCCGATGAACGGTACCTGGAGTATTGAAGTGATGGATGGCTGGGGCGGTGACAACGGTTGGATGACCGAATGGGAGATGGCCCTTGACCCCGCCTTGCTGCCCCAAGATTGGTCCTATCAAGTTCTGGTTGACAGCGCTTGGGTGGAAGGCCCCGGTGCCAATGGCCCCACCATCATTCCCGACAGCTCCGGTAATATCGTGTACACCATCAAAGTGATGGACGAGCTGGGCTGTGTGTATGATACCGTAAACAATATGGAAGTTGTGGGTCACCCCGAGCCTAACCTCGGCGAGGACTACAACATCTGCTATGGTGACATTACCGTTTTGGCGGCTAACTATGACCAGGCTGGTGCTCAGGGACAGACAACCGTGTACCATTGGAATACGGGCGACGAAACCGACTCCATCGAGGTCCTCACCGCAGGTCTTTACACGGTGGATATCACCACCACCAGTGATGAGACGGGCCTTGCCTGCTCAGGCTCCGATTCCATCAACATCGGAATATTCGAACGACCTGTCATCAACGTGGAGGATCTTGACCTGTCGGGATGTGCCCCGCTGAACCTCCGTATCGAGAACAATTCCACACCAGAGGATTCCTATTTTGAGTGGTATATCATCGAATATGACGACTTTGGCGGCTCTCGCGTCGCGTATAGCTCTACGGCCAACGATCCGGTGTTCCAGATCAACGAACCGGGCACCTATTCCCTGTTGATGAAGATGACTACGCCGGACGGATGCGTGGACTCCCTCTCGCTCTGGAATTCTATCGTGGTCAATCCGCAGCCTATCGCCGAGTTCGAGGCTGATCCTGCTATCTCCATGCTCAGCGAGAACGGCGGTGTCGTGAACTTTATCAACTATGCTGACCAATCAGTGGTCACTGGTGGCAACGGAAGCTTCTATTGGGATTTCGATGACGGTACCATCGACTCGGTGAATTTTGCTGAGCCGCACACGTTCACCACTTGGGGCGATTACAACGTGACGCTGCACGTGGAGAGCAATTCAGGTTGCAGCAGCGAGATTACCCATACCATCGTCATCGAGAGCGACCTTATCTTCCCGAATGTGATTACGCCCAACGGTGACGGTATCAACGACGTTTGGGCCATCGAGAACCTGAACACCAACATCAACCCCGAGGATCCCGACGGCTATCGCAACAACCGTCTGATGATTTACGACCGCTGGGGTAAAAAGGTGTATGATGCCAAGAACTACGACACCTACGCCAAGGACGGCACGGTCTATCCCGGCGAGCACATCTTCGACGGTTCGGGCCTCTCCGACGGCGTCTATTACTACTCTTTCCACTACAAAGGAAAAGCCAAGACCATTACGTTCAACGGCTCCATCACGATTGTGCGATAGGGTAGGGCAAGGCAATAAGAAAAAGGGACGTGTTTCGGCACGTCCCTTTTTTATTGCTCGATGGAGGATTATCAGTACTTCGGTTCCACTCCCATGTTGAAGAACATGAACGAGAAGATATCGACCACCTCATTGATGGTTTTGTCGAGGGGCTTGCCGCCGCCGTGGCCTGCGTTGCTCTCGATGCGGATGAGGTGCGGGCGGTCGCCGATGTCACTGTTCTGCAAAGCCGCGGCATACTTGAACGAGTGTGCGGGCACCACACGGTCGTCGTGGTCGGCGGTGGTCACCAAGATGGCCGGATACTCTTTCCCGTTTTGGATGGAGTGCAGCGGCGAATACTTGTAGAGGTACTCGAACATCTCCTTGCTGTCCTCGCTGGTGCCGTAATCCACCGCCCAGTAGCGGCCGATGGTGAACTTGTGGTAGCGGAGCATATCCATAACGCCCACCTGCGGGATGGCTACGGCGAAGAGGTCGGGACGCTGGTTCACGACCGCACCGACGAGCAAACCGCCGTTGGAGCCGCCCTGCAGGGCCAATTTCTCCTTGCACGTATATTTCTGGTTGATGAGGTATTCCGCCGCCGCAATGCAGTCGTCGAACACGTTCTGCTTCTTCATCTTGGTGCCGGCCTCGTGCCATTCCTTGCCGTATTCGCCGCCGCCGCGCAGGTTCACGATAGCCAGCACGCCGCCCTGCTCCAACCAGGCGACTCGCGTCGCGCTGAAGCTCGGGGTGAGCGAGATGTTGAAGCCGCCGTACCCGTAGAGCAGCGTCGGATTGTTGCCGTCCATCTTGATGCCCTTCTTGTGGGTAATGAACATCGGGACCTTGGTGCCGTCCTTCGAGGTGAAGAACTTCTGCTCGGTCACGTATTCGTCGGAGTTGAACTTGATCTCGGACTTCTTGTAGAGCGTGGATTTGTTGTTGGTGACGTCATAGCGGTAGATGGAGGCCGGGGTGATGTAGGAGGTCACGGTGTAGAACGTCTCCGTATCTTCCGCCTCGCCGCTGAATCCGCCGATGGTGCCGATCATGTCGTTGTCGAGGTTGCCGAGGAACTTGCCGCTCTCGTCGAAAATCTTCACGAGCGAACGGGCGTCCTTGGTGTAGTTGGCAATCAGCCGGTGGCCGACATGGCTCACACCCGCGAGCACCTCCCCCTTGGTGGCGGGGATGACGTCCGTCCACCCCATCGTCGTGAGACTGCCGATCGGGATGCTGATGACCTGGTACTCCGGGGCGTTGTGGTTGGTCATCACGAGGAAGTGTCCGTCAATCTCGTCAATGACGGCGTAGTCATCCGTGAAGTCGGTCACCGCTTTGATGAACTGCGCTTTCGGATCATTCAAATCTTTGTAGTACAGCGAATTGCCGGATGTGGACTCGCTGCCGTAAATCACTAAGTAGCGTTTGTTGACCACCTCGGCGGAGAAGCTGAGGTTCGGGTTGGTGCGGTCTTCGTAGGCCAACTTGTCCTCTTTTTGGTCGGTGCCGACCTTGTGGTAGTAGAGTTTGCCGTTCTCGTTCACGCCGGAGAGCTCGTTCTTGGGTTCCGGGAAGCGGCTGTAGAAGAAGCCGTCGTCCTTCCAGGCGATGCCGGAGAACTTCACCCACACGAGATGGTCGTTCAGCACCTCGCCGGTGGAGATGTTCTTGACGTAGATCTCCTGCCAGTCGCTGCCGTTGCGGGAGATGGCATAGCCGAGGTAGTTGCCGTCGTCGGAGATGCCGAGCGTGGAGAGGGCCACGGTGCCGTCGTCGGAGAGCTTGTTGGGGTCGAGCAACTCCACGGCCTCGCCGTCAAGGGAGTTCTTGAAGTAGAGGACGCTCTGGTTCTGCAGACCGTCGTTGTGGTAGAAGAAGTAGCGGTCGCCCTTCTTCCACGGTGCGCCCTCCTTGGGGTAGTTCAGCAGGTCTTTCAAGTGCTGCTTCATCTTCTCGCGGTAGGGAATCTGCGCCAGGAACTTGTCGGTCACCGCGTTCTGGGCCTTCACCCAGTTGGCGGTCTCCTCGGAGTAGTCGTCCTCCAACCAACGATACGGGTCGGGCACGGCCACGCCGAAATAGTGGTCCACGGTGTCGCACTTCTTGGTTTCGGGATACTCCACCTTGGGAACCCCGTTGCTTTTCTTGTGACAGGATGTCAACATCATAATACTGCTTAATGCTAAAATACTGATAGTTAGTTTTTTCATTGATATGATTTTTTGATGATGTTCCAAAGTGCAAAGATAGTCTTTTTTGAGTAGCAGTGTTCAAGGCGTCCACGGCGTCCCGGCCGCGGAAAGCATCGCCATTACATCGTCCTAACCAAGGGGTTCGCAAGGAGATGCCATACTGTTGCCATACTGATGCCATAGTGTAGCCATACTCTTAAGTATGGCAAGAGTATGGCAAGAGTATGGCATCAGTATGGCATCACTATGGCAAGTACTTGCGAAGTGCTTGCCATCGGTATGCTTAACCCATGTCAATGCCTGAAATAGGTTGACCGTTTTAAACACCAAAATCACCAAATCAAAAACGGGTCAACAATGGAAAAATTAACAATTGAAGAACGGAGAAGAAGAAGGTTCAGCGAAAGCTTCAAGC
>JAEEGI010001924.1_pt1 | contig 51474 bp, 47 predicted proteins | sample 8958751 | NCBI WGS metagenome assembly JAEEGI01 (sample SAMN16246545, study PRJNA631951) | gut metagenome | biome: gut microbiome; feature: rumen; material: KS-attached | host: Bos | place: Iran: Karaj | collected 2018-10
CTTGCATGTGTTAAGCACGCCGCCAGCGTTCATCCTGAGCCAGGATCAAACTCTCATGTTTGAATGTTTTTTCCTTTTTCAGAACAAAACACCGGCTTTTTTCTAAAGAATTAAGCTAAGGTTATTGTTCCGTTAATCTTTACTGTTCTTAAGGTTGTCCTTAAGTTTGAAAATCAATGTTAATTGAATTTTCAGGGTTGTTTAGCTGTTTAATTATCAAAGTTCAATGCTCTTTGCCTTTCGCTTTTGTTTCATTGCTCTCTTGCAAAGCGCTCGATTAGGATACCACCGAAAAAAGACTTTGTCAATAGCTTTTTTTCTTATTTTTGTTTTTTCTAAAAATACTTGAAAGCCCCTATTTTCAAGCTCTCCACTCCTTTTGTATCTGCAATTGTATTTATTTTCTAAACATTTAATACATTTTTACAAATACCCAAATTATCTGATATTCAAATATTTCCTTGATCATTTGCTTCCTTCTTTTCATTTTCTTCTCAAAACTTTATCCTTTTTTTCTTTTTTAAATGAGTTTTGTTGGACTTTCGTCGTATATTTGGTGTACTTTACATTATATAATGCGATTGTAAAGTTTAAAAAGCTTATAAGAGAACCCCTCATAACCCCAATAATTTTTACAGCCTCGTATTGATATCCCCTGTCAATGCGGGGCTGTAAAAAATTGCGGTAATATGATATAATCATATATATCCGTAAGGACATTTATCATTATAAAGGCTTACCAAGGAGGAACTTATGAGATTAGTCGATTGTTACGAACAACTCGAAGGTGATTATTCAGGTGTTATTTCCCGTTTAATGAAGGAATCACTGGTCAGCAAATTCCTTATCATGTTTTTAAAGGATACCCAATTTAATGAATTCCACTCTTCTCTTTCAGAAGAGAACTGGGAAAATGCCTTCAGAAACATCCATACTCTTAAAGGAACCTGTCTTAATCTGGGAATATCCAAGCTTGCTTCCATTGCCAGTGAGATCACGGAAGAATTAAGAGGCGGTGTAAAGCGTTCTGATATTACCGATCGTGTTAAACTCCTGGACGCTGAATATCAAAAAACCGTAGATCTTATTAAGGAATACTCGGAAAACCCCGAATTTTAAATCGCCGGAGCCCTCAAAACACGATACTGATGCAAATGAATATATGTAAAAAAAATCGCCTTTGCTTTTACAAAGGCGATTTTTTTTTACCGGAGAAAGAGGGATTTGAACCCTCGCGCCGCTATTAACGACCTGCACCCTTTCCAGGGGTGTCCCTTCAGCCTCTTGGGTATTTCTCCAAAAGCCCGGCTACATTTGCCAGTATTAAATTATTAATCCCCACTAACAACGGGAATCAGCGGAGAGCAAGGGATTCGAACCCCTGTGGGCTTTCGCCCTAACGGTTTTCAAGACCGCCCCGTTATGACCGCTTCGGTAGCTCTCCAAAGTGCTTTCTCAAAACGTGCTTATGCATATTACCACAGAGAAAGACCTAAGTCAAGCAAATTTTTAATTGCATTAAGAAGATCTTTTAGATAGTATCTCTTCAGCCACCCGCATATCCGCTTCGGTGGTTATCTTTATATTATCAGCTTTACCGCAGAGCATATATATGCATCCTTCACCGTACTTCCTTATGGCGGAAGCATCATCGGTAATGGAATCGTCATCGTTTTCCACTGCGGTTTTATAGCTGTTAAGGGCATTGAGCAGAGAAAAGCACTGAGGTGTCTGGGCAGCCCAGGTGCGTGCTCTGATGGGTGTCATCATGATATTCCCCTCTTCATTTACCACCTGGATGGTATCTGTCACGGGTACTCCCACCACACAGGAGCCTTTGGTCGAAACATACTCTGCCGCAGCGTTTATGGTATCCGTATCTATGCAGCATCTGGCGCCGTCATGTATCATACAGAAGACTTCACTTTCGGAACGCTGCTTAAATAGTTCCCACATCTCTCCCATCTTTATCCGGCCGTCATCCATGCCTTTGATACAGTCATAAGCGGTCTTAAGGCCACAATAGACCGAATCGTAACGGTTCTGACCGCCTGCGGTAACCGCAAAGCATTTTGTAATGCCGTACTTTTTAACGATCTCTTCCTTGCAGTATTCTATATCCTTTTCACCGCAAACAAGAACCAGCCCGTCGACACGACTCTTTTGAAAAGCTTCCAGAGTCCAGGCAAGGACCGGTTTACCAAGTAATGGTCTGTATTGTTTTGGAATATCTCCGCCGAACCTTTTCCCCGATCCGCCGGCAAGTATGATACCTATTATCACTTTCTCTCTCCCAGTCTAAGATTGGGAATGGCGTTTAAATCCAGTCCGCTGAAATTGCCTTTGATATATTCATAATAAGCTGCCGCTCCTATCATTGCAGCATTATCGGTACAATATATGGGTGAAGGATAGATCATTGTAAGGCCCCTCTTTTCGCATGCCTCCTTCATCCCGGCGCGCAATGCCGAATTGGAAGCCACTCCTCCGGCAAGAGCCACCTTCTTAAAGCCATATTCTTTCGCGGCGTGCATGGTCTTTTCAACCAGCACATCCACTACCGCAGCCTGAAAAGAAGCCGCAACATCATTTCTGTTTATCTCCTCGCCCTTCATCTCAGCCTGATTAAGATAATTCAGTACAGCAGATTTGAGTCCGGAAAAGCTGAAATCATAGGGACAATCATCCACCTTGGCTCTGGGGAAAGCTATGGCCTTGGGATTTCCTTCTTTGGCCACCTTATCTATCTTGGGCCCTCCGGGATAGCCCAGGCCGATGGCTCTGGCCACCTTGTCATAGGCCTCTCCTGCCGCATCATCATGGGTTCTTCCCAGGATCTCATATTCTCCGTAATCCTTCATGATCACAAGATGGGTATGTCCGCCGGAAACTATCAGGCACAAAAAAGGAGGCTCCAGATCCGGGTGTTCAAGGAAATTCGCCGATACATGCCCTTCTATGTGATGCACTCCGATAAGCGGAAGCCCCGCTGCATATGCAACAGCTTTCGCAGCGGATACACCCACAAGAAGAGGACCTACCAGCCCCGGGCCATATGTTACCGCAACGGCGTCAACATCTTTAAGTCCGACACCTGCATCGGTAAGAGCCTGTTCTATTACGGGATTGATCTTTTCAATGTGCTTTCTGGAAGCGATCTCGGGTACAACGCCCCCGTACAATGTGTGAAGATCTATCTGAGAATAAATAACATTTGAAAGGACTTTACGTCCGTTTTCGATGACAGCCGCAGCTGTCTCGTCGCAAGAGGATTCTATTGCGAGTATCTTTATATCTTTCATTTTATAACCTTCTTAATCTACAAATTCCACCGGTTCGGTCAAATCCCAACCCAGGATCTTCCAATTTCCTTTTTCATCCTCGCGAAGGATGAACTTTTCGTAGGTTCTGTTTATCCCTTTTTTATCCTTTATGACAAACATGCCTACTATAGAGGCCATTTTTTTATTGTCAACCTCATACTTTTCCGTCTGGCTCTCCAATTGAACATTGGTGATCACGATGTTCTTACCGCCGTTTTTAAATGTCAGTATCTCATTATAAAGAGAATCGCAATAAGCATCCCTGGGATTCAGCTTATTAAGCTCATCATCATAGAGCATCCTAAGCTGATCAACGATCTTATAAAATTCTTCTTCCGTATACTTCCCTGACATAAGACAGGTATTTATCCTTTGATAAAGTCTGACCACTTCTCTTGAAGTGGAGGGATAAAAACGGGTCAGGTCCTTTGAGATAATGGCCTGAGCTTCCACATTTTCCGAAGTTTTTTCGTCAAAAACGGAATTATTGTTTCTGTTGTTAACAGTGTAGAAAATGATCCAGATAACTATACCGATGATTACAACAGCTCCGATTATGCCTCCGATATATTTTTTCATCCTTCTACCTCGCTTGCCTTAAAACCTGATCCTGTATAATATATATCGGCACAAAACCCGACTTACTTCACCGTCAGGTAATTACGCTTTATTCTTCTTCGGAAAATCTGAGAGTGACGCTCTGTCCGTCATTTGCACAGATAGTATTGGGAAATATGCTCCTTGCGATACCAAGAAATTCCTTGGGTCTGTTCATGGACGGACTGTAATGGGTGAGCCACATTTCCGAAACTTCTGCCGCTGCCGCAAGCTTTGCCGCTTCCTTAAAGGTCATATGCTTCTTCTTAACAGCATCCGCCTGTTTTTCAGGCTCTCCGTACATTCCTTCGCATATGAACAGATCCGATCCGGCGGCATTTTTAACTATAGAGTCCGTAGGTCTCGTATCCGTGCAATAAGTGACCTTAAGGCCTTTTCTTTCAGGTCCCAGCACCATGTCGGGGGTAAAGATCCTGCCGTCCTCCTCCATAGTCTCGCCTTTTTGCAGCTTATTCCAAAACTTTAAAGGGATGTCCATCTCTTTTGCCCTTTCGGCATCAAAGCGTCCTGCCCTTTTAACCTCAAGTGTATATCCATAACAGGTAACATTGTGATTTACCTTAAAAGCCGTGATCTCATAACCCTGTAACGAGAAAAAGCATTCGGGCTCTCCCATCTCTATCATATTGATCTCGAAAGGAAGCTCCGGTGCGATGATCCTTAATGCGCCCACCACCTTTTCAAGACCCTTGGGTCCTATCATGGTAACCGGCTCTGTCCTTTCGGCATTACCCATTGACAATAAAAGTCCGGGCAACCCACTTATATGATCACCGTGATAATGGGTGAACAGTATGATATCGATGTCGTGGAAGCTGAGCCCTGCCTGCCGTATAGCCACCTGGGTTCCTTCTCCGGCATCTATCAATATGCCTTTTCCGTTATATCTTACCATAAGGGAGGTAAGCCACCTTTTGGGAAGGGGCATCATACCGCCGGTTCCCAACAAACATAAATCCAGCATTAAAACCTCATATCTCGGAACAAATACCACTTTTAGTTTCTTTGCACCGGTTTATTTTGTATCATTTCTCAAGCTCTGACAGATTGCATCTCATGATAACGGCGTCTTCCTTGGGCAATTCATAAAAGCCTTTTCTGAGTCCCACATCCTTAAAGCCAAGTTTCCTGTACAGTTCTCTGGCGGGTGTGTTACTCTTTCTGACCTCCAGATACATATCCTTTACTTCAAGAGTTCTGGCCCTTTCCATCAATTCCGTCATCATCGTAAAAGCTATCCCCTGCCCGCGGCTGTCTTCACGGACACAGACATTCGGTATCTCCGCCTCGTCCAAAACATAGTAAAAGCAGCAATAACCAAGTATATCCTCCTCATCCTCATCGGGAACAGCCACAAGAAGGCAATAGTTTTCCTGTAGGATGGAACCCTCGAAATTATCCCTGCTCCAGGGCATGGAAAAACTGGCGCGCTCTATCTCGCTCACTTTATCGCAATCTTTTATTGTCATATCACGTATCTTCATTTCGTCCCCCAAAGACCAAACAAAAGGATCACTCCCTAAAACGTGATCGAATCCCCAATCATATCTTACTTTTCGTTTCTTTCTCTTTCTGCCTGGGACATTCTTAAGTAATCCGGCACATGATCTGCCGCAGGCATCGCCACGCCCTTGTTAAACATCTCGATAGCTCTGACGGCAAGACTTCCCGCTCTCTGAACATTATTATTGATAGGGGCATATGCTTTCTTGACCCTTACCTCTTCATCCAGTACAGTCTTATAAACCGGAACACCGTCTCCCAGGAAGATAACCGGTTCATTCAGCTCATTTACCATGGCTGTAAGTTCATGGATGCTGACAGCCATCTGATCTTTGACCACGCAAAAACCTTCGCCGTTGTTTCTGTATATGCCTGTGTAAACCTGCTCCCGGCGCGCATCCATCAGGGGAACGATCAATCCGTCTGCCCCGAAGATATCCGTTGCTATGGTCTGAGTGGTGGGAACCGAGATTATGGGCTTATTTAAAGCAAGCCCCAGCCCCTTGGCCGTTGCTGAACCTATCCTGAGTCCGGTAAAACTGCCGGGGCCTCCGGATACTGCTATGGCATCGATCTCTTCAAGATCTGTTCCTGTCCTTTTTACCACTTCATCCACCATGGGAAGCAGCGTTTGCGAATGAGTGAGCTTCAGATTCAGACTGAACTCACCTATTATCTTCTCTTCGGAAGCTATGGCACAGGATGCCACAAGCCCCGAAGCCTCAATAGCTAAAATCTTATTCATTAAATCATGCCTTCCTGACTTCTATGCTTCTGTAATCAAAGCCTTTTTGCAGATCTTTTTTAATGGTCACCCTTGTGCAGGTGGCGGGTAAAAGTTCTTCTATCTTGTCTGCCCATTCAACCAGGGAAACTCCCTGCCCGAAAAAGCAGTCCTCGTAACCGATCTCATCCATTTCATCAATGTCGTCGATCCTGTAAACATCAAAATGATAAAGAGGCATTCTCCCGCTTTCATATACCTGGACGATGGTAAAGGTAGGGCTGACCACAGGCTCCTCTATTCCGAGTCCCCTGGCAAAGCCCTTTGTAAAGATGGTCTTTCCCACACCAAGATCTCCCGAAAGGCATATAATGTCTCCGGGTCTGGAATCCACAGCCATGTCATAGGCTATCTTTAAAGTCTCTTCAGGTGAATTTGAAGAAAAAATCTCTGTTTTCATAATCTATCCTGTTTCTTAACACTTACAGTGCCTTCCGCGCACATTTCCTTAAGCATTGTCCTGAAATCCGCCAGATTCCCGCCTATGTCTGCCTTGGGAAGTATTGTTGCGTTATTGTTGCCTGTGAAAAGGATAATGCTCTTTAAGGTTTCCTTTGCCAAAAGCACCATTTCCCAGGGCGCATCCTGGCTTTCTTCTCCCTGGGTCACCGTAATGCCGTCTTTACCGAAGGAATAGGTAACAGGCTTTGAAAAGCCGGGATTTCTTTTTGTCTGTCTCCATGCTTTGAACAACAGAAGGCCGGGATTGATAACCGTAAAAAGCAGCGCAAGGGTTATAAGCGCCACAAGGCTGAAGGGTGAATCTCCGTAACCGAAGATAAGAGCCACAATAGCTATGGCACTAAAGCCGTAGTTGATGACGCCGCGAAAACCGCTGTAGGAATTGACATATAAAAACTCAAACAGATAACCGGTCTTCATATTCACCGTAAATTTGATCTTTTTATCTTCCATTGGTTTTATACTCCTTACAATATCATGGAAAGCGCAATCCTCTTTTTGGCGGGATCGCAGCTCAGCACCTTGACTTCCACGATATCACCTACACTTACAGCCTCAAGAGGATGCTTTATGTACTTCTTGTTGGTGATCTGGGAAATGTGTACAAGTCCGTCCTGATGTACTCCGATATCCACAAAGACACCAAAATCGATAACATTTCGAACAGTACCTTTAAGGATCATTCCTTCGGTCAGATCTTTCATTTCAAGTACATCATTTCTTAAAATGGGCTTGGGCATCTCGTCTCTGGGATCTCTTCCGGGCTTTTCGAGCTCCTTAATGATATCCGTCAGAGTCATTTCACCGATACCCAGTCTGTCGGCCAGAGCTTTCTTATCCTTTACCATCTTACCTATGGAGGAAAGGGTATCTCCCTCGGTCTTTACTATAGCAGGAGTTTCCTGTTTTTTCTTATTATCTGCAGGTGCAACGGTTGTCAGCTTCTTGCCGGATTTTTCCATTGCCTGTGCAAAAGCTGCTCCAAAGACGGAATTTGTATTGGAGATCCTGATCTCCTTTTCCTTTGGAGTGTTCTTTCTCTTTTCACCCTTGTTGGGCATGGCAGCTTCTCTTGCAGCCTTTTCCTGAGCCTTGGCGTTCTTTTCCGCAGCCAGCTGCTCTGCTCTGAGCTTATTTATATCATCAGGCTTAAAGCCAAGTTCTGAAAGAAGCTCAGTGGCAGCCTTATAAGACTCGGGATGCACGGAAGTGGAATCCAAAGGATTGGATCCGCCCATTATACGCAGGAAACCGGCACATTGTTCATATGCCTTGGGACCAAGCTTTGCCACCTTAAGAAGATCGTTTCTGGAAACGAATCTTCCGTTGGCTTCACGGAAAGCAACGATATTCTTAGCTGTAACCTTGGAAATACCGGATACATATTCAAGAAGCGCGGGAGAAGCCGTGTTCAGATCCACTCCCACCTTATTTACACAATCTTCCACTACTCCCGCAAGGGTTTCGGAGAGTTTCTTCTGATTCATATCATGCTGATACTGTCCGACGCCTATTGCCTGAGGCTCGATCTTAACAAGTTCCGCAAGGGGATCCTGTAATCTTCTGGCAATGGAAACAGCCGATCTTTGGGCCACATCATAATCCGGGAATTCTTCTGTGGCAAGCTTACTTGCCGAATAAACCGATGCTCCTGCCTCGCTGGTAATAACATATTTTGTGGGAACCTTCATTTCCTTAAGAAGATCCACTATGAAAAGCTCTGACTCTCTGGAAGCTGTTCCGTTTCCAATGGAGATCAGAGTAACCTTGTATTTTAAGATCAGTCTCTTAACGATAGCCTTAGCCTCGTCCATCTTGTGCATTCCGGGAAGAGTAGCAAAAACAACCGCAGTATCAAGCACCTTTCCGGTGGCATCCACTACAGCCAGCTTGCAGCCTGTTCTGAAGCCCGGATCCCATCCGAGAACTGTCTGTCCCACAATGGGAGGCTGCATAAGGAGCTGCTTCAGGTTTTCTCCGAACACCTTGATGGCGCCGTCTTCAGCCTTTTCCGTAAGCTCATTTCTTACTTCTCTCTCAATGGAAGGAGCGATAAGGCGTTCATATGCATCGGCAACGGCTGTCTTTAACAGTTCATTGGTATTGGGGTTATCTTTGGTGATAATCTGCTTTTCAAGATATCTTATAATTTCTTCGGTGGGCGCAACTATCTTAACAGTGAGGACCTTTTCGGCCTCTCCTCTGTTAAGAGCCAGAGTCCTGTGGCCGGGCAGGGTCTTTACCTTTTCGGAAAAGTCATAATACATCTCGTAAACGCTTTCAGCCTTCTCATCCTTGGCAGAAGAAGAGATAACGCCCTCTTCCTCGGTCATGGAACGGATACGTGTTCTGTAATCCGCTTCATCCGAGATCTTTTCGGCGATGATATCAAGCGCACCCGCTATTGCATCCTCTGCGGAATTAACTTCCTTTTCGGCATTTATGTATTCCTTGGCCAGCTCTGCTGCGGGAACTGTGATCTCCTGAGCCAGGATCAGATCGGCAAGAGGCTGTAAACCTTTTTCCGCCGCAATTGTAGCTCTTGTTCTTCTCTTAGGTCTGTAGGGGCGATATATGTCCTCAAGGGTGACCATATTTTGAGCTTCGCTTATCTGCTTTTTAAGTTCCTCGGTAAGCTTGCCCTGTTCATCTATACTCTTTAATATCTGCTCCTTCTTTTCTTCAAGGCTGCGCAGATACTTTAATCTTTCATCAAGGTTTCTGAGCACTTCATCATTAAGTGCGCCGGTGGCCTCTTTTCTGTATCTTGCAATAAAAGGGATGGTGTTCCCTTCATCGATCAACTTTACGGCTGCATCCACCTGTTCTCTGCGAACTCCAAGTTCTGCCGTGAGCTGTTTTAAAATGTCCATCAAATAACCTCCAAAATAACATATTGCTCTTATTATCCCGAAAAAATCTCAACGAAATCTTTTCATAAAAACAAAAGCATTCGATTTTCTGCCTCTTGTATCATAACACATCTTTCCCAAAAAACAAGAAAAAAAGAGACAGCCGTCTTTAGGCTGTCCTTAAATTCCCTTAAGTCAAGGCATTTTTATTCATATCTGAACCGTCGGTGGTGTGTTTGATGGCTGTTCTGGTAAGACCGCCGGAAACATAAGTTCTTCCGCACTCCGGGCAGATACTCGTATGAAGAGTTACCGTAGCGGATATGAGCTTTGCATTGGGCTTGTTACCTTCCTGTACAGCATTTGCCACATGCTCTCTTTCATGAGCCATTACCGTGGCAGGTGCCGCAGCCGGATCTATATGTCCGGGTGCCTTAAAAGAGACATCCGACTCGTTGGACCCGTCAACATACATCCTGTTCTCACAAGTCTCACACTTTTCTATTCCCAGCCTCTTACGCATACGTTCCGCTGCCGGAGTCTCCATGACCTTTGAAGCATTAGCCGTTTCAACCTTCATATCGTCGGGGCTTTTCCCCACTCTCACAGTCTGCGCATTTGAGAAAACTTCAGGAGTGGCAGCCACAGGCATAACAACTGCTCCCTCATTTACATGAGCATGAAGGGCATTATTCCTTGCGGCAAGAGTAGCGCCGGAGGCATATATGCTGTTGTATGCGCCATAAGCACCTACAGCTCCTATCATACGGATCTCCTTTTACAGTTATTGGCATTATATCACTTTTTTTGTAAAATAGCAAATCTCAAGGTCCAAAGGAAAGCCAAAAAAGAGCCATTGGGGAAACGTCCCCTTTGGCTCCTTTTTTATTAAACTGCAAGATCTATGTGCTGTACTGTACCTGCTTCTCCGGTAGATTCCTTTAAGAAAAATCCGGTGCGTCTTACATTACCCATTGTAGCGTTATTCTTTAAAGACTTAAGAGCAAAATCCGTCTTTACGCTTCCAAGGTTTATAGCACCCACATCCGCCTTTTTAAGATCTACGAGAACATCGTTTCCCTTGTCGTCTTTTGTCCATATCTTAAGTTTCTTAAAGATGCTGTCGTTTTCATCTATCCAGCCGTTTCCGTCTTCATCGTAAGCAGCCAGATCCTTAAAGCCGTCACCTGACTTGGTTCCGAAAAGCTCGGATCCGTCATTTATCTTTCCGTCTCCGTTTTTATCCAGAGCAAGGAGACCGGCATTTTCTCTGATATCATATATCCTCTCTTTCTTGCCGTCGGCATCGAGATCAAAGAGGAAAGTCTTTTCCGTAACATCCGGTGCATTATCGTCAAGATTGATGGTGAGAGGATCTACCATGGTATAGGACTCTTCCATATATGAGCCGTATTCCGCAGTAAAGCTTCTGGACATCTCAACAGTAAGATTGAAACTGATCTCTCTGCCGTCTTCTGTTCTTACGGAACCTGTTGACTGATAAGCCGTGTTTTCGGTTTCCATATAAAACTTGGACTGAACCGTGATCTTGGTCCAATTGGTCATATTCACAGTATGGTTTCCTGTTGCGGCAACTGTGGGTGCGTTTACTGCTCCCGATGCTCCCGATATTGCACATGCGATGTTACCGGCAAATGCCGCCATGTTTTCCTGCGCCTTGTTGATATTCTCTGCAAAGGACTTCATGGTATCGTCACAGGAAACAGTCCCGGTCTTATCTCCGCGGATCTTCTTAAGAAGTTCAAGTATCCTTCTAAGCATCTTGATGTCTCCGTCCTCTTCGGGAAGTTCAAATTCTGCTTCTTTTGCCTTGTTGGCTTTAACCATATCCTGAAGAGACTTTTTAAGGTTATCCTTCTGCTTTTCCTTTTTTGCTTCCTTTGCTTCTTTTTCTTCAACTGCGATCTTTTCCTTTTCATCGCGCAATTGTTCCACCAGGCTCTTGGAATCATCGGATAATTCAATTGTTGCAGCCTTGCTGCTTAAAACACTCAGGGATTCCTGCTCTACTTTTTCATAAGAATAATATGAGCGTGTCGATGACATGGATACATTAGAAGAATCTATTTTCATAATATGCGCCCTCCTTGGCGATGTAAAAAAGTCTATGTACGAATCCTTTCGTACGTAGCACATAAATTGGTCTACAACTTCTTTATCGGAATCCTTTTTCAAAAACTTAACCCCTTTTCCAAAAAATTTTTATTTTTTTCAGGGCACAAAAAAAGCTCATGCACCACACAGGCAACATGAGCATATTGTTTTATTATATTGTCTTTGAAACATGGAGAAGGAAAGGATCCAGTTCTTTCTTCATGTTAAGAGCTTCTTCAATATCGTAATCCACAAACTTGCCGTTCTTGTAGGCAACAACACGATTAGTCTTTCCTTCACAAAGAAGTTCAACAGCCATGCAGCCCATAGCGGATGCATATACTCTGTCTTTAGCGGAAGGGCTTCCGCCTCTCTGAATGTGTCCTATGATAGTAGCACGGGTCTCAATACCTGTAGCTGCTTCGATCCTGTCTGCCATTCTGTAAGAATTGCCGATACCTTCGGCATTTACGATAATGGTATGCTTTTTACCGAGAGCCTTTCTTGCAAGGATGTGCTGAACGATCTTCTTCTCGTCATAGTTCTGAAGTTCGGGAAGAAGGATCTCCTCAGCTCCGTTTGCGATACCGCTCCAAAGAGCAATGTATCCTGCATGACGGCCCATAACTTCAATTATTGAAACTCTTTCATGGGAGGTTGATGTATCACGTACTTTATCTATGGCATCCATGGCTGTATTTACGGCTGTATCAAACCCGATGGTATAATCTGTGCATGCTATATCAAGGTCGATAGTACCGGGAACACCGATGGTGTTAATGCCTCTGATAGCCAGCTGACGGGCACCCTGGAACGATCCGTCACCACCGATAACAACAAGACCGTCGATACCGTGCTTTCTGCAGATCTCTGCGCCCTTATCCTGTCCTTCGGATGTTACGAATTCCTGACAACGTGCAGTGTAAAGCTTTGTACCTCCGCGCTGTATGGTATCGGAAACACTTCGTGAATCCATATCAATAATATCCTCATCAAGTAGACCCGCGTATCCCCTATTTATCCCCTTAACATTCACACCATTTTCAATGGCCGTACGAACAACGGCACGTATAGCCGCATTCATTCCGGGCGCATCGCCGCCGCTGGTGAGAACTCCGATGGTTTTTACCTTGCTTTCTGCCATAATTAGCCTCCATATCTTGAGAGTATTTACGAAAAATCACTAATTGTTTTCAAGTTTTGTATTTTACAACGAAACATTTTTTTTGTAAATATCCAAAAAAGATAAAATGAAGAAACTTTTGATTAACAAAACTAAAAAGTAACTTTAATCTGCTCTTTTCCGAATTTTTCCTGCAATCTGTCCACCAGATCACCGGTCAGATCTACGGAATATCCTCTGCTGAGTTTCTTCATCTGTTTTTCTTCTTCAAGATAAATAACCACGTCGGATCTGCCGTCACTCGCCTTAAGTATTTCCATCAATTCCTTTTCTTTATCGTTAAATTCATTGATGTTTTTAAATCTTACCCACAATTTTCCCGGAACTTCATCCAATCTGCCGATCTCGGAGGCAATAACCTTTGCCCCTCTTTCTTCATCAATGGATATCCTTCCCTTTATCAATACCTTTTCATCATTTATCAAAAGGGCCTTGTTCTTTTCATAATCTCTGGGGAATACTATGACCTCCACATTTCCGTACAGGTCATCCAGTTTCAGGAAAGCCATGGTCTGATTGTTTTTGGTAACCTTTCTGGTAACACCGGATATCATTCCGCCTATGGAAACATTCTGTCCGTCACTCACCTTGGTCTCTCCCGTCTCTTCGTCTGTCCTAAGATCCATAGTGGTAACATCACAGTGTTTTTTCATTATATCTATATAATTTTCCAACGGATGACCGCTTACATAAAGGTCCAGGACTTCCTTTTCATAAGCCAGCAATTCATCCTTACCGAATTCTCCCACATCGGGAAGAGGAGTTTCCATCGCTTCCCTTTCCTCCGGTGCAAGGAAATCCAAAAGTGAAAGCTGGCCTGTTATTTCTGTTTTATGCTCAGCCGTCACATCATCCATTATTATCTGATAAACCTGTAAAAGCTGCTTCCTGGTACCGGGCACGGAATCAAAAGCACCGGCTTTTATAAGATTTTCGACGGTCCTCTTGTTAACTCCCAAGGGGATACAGCGTTTTGCAAAATCCTTAAGGGATGTGAAATTTCCTCCACTCTCCCTTTCGGCTTTTATGTCCTCTACCACCTGTCTTCCAACGCCCTTGATTGCCGAAAGGCCGTATCTTATGGATCTTCCGCGAACGGTGAAGCCCACTCCGCTTTCGTTAACATCGGGAGGCAGCACACTGACGCCCATCTTTTTGCAGGTATACATATATTCCGTGACTTTCCCTGTATTTCCCATAATGGATGTCATAAGGGCAGCCATGTACTCCACCGGATAATAATACTTAAGAAAGGCGGTCTGATAGGAAACCACCGCATAGCAGGCGGCATGTGCCTTATTGAAGGCATATTTTGCGAAGTCCGTCATCTCGTCATAAATATGGTTGGCCACATCGGCGGATATCCCTCTGTTTTCACATCCGGGAACATTTTCTTCCTTATTTCCGTGAACGAAATTCTCTCTTTCCTTAGCCATAACATCCGCTTTTTTCTTAGCCATGGCCCTTCGAACAAGGTCGCTGCGGCCATAGGAATAGCCGGCCAGGTCACGCACTATCTGCATTACCTGCTCCTGGTAGACTATACATCCGTAGGTGGTCTCCAGAATGGGCTTTAGTTCTTCGCACTCGTATGTTATGGAATCTCTGTCGTTCTTTCCTTTAATATATCTGGGAATGAAATCCATGGGACCGGGACGATAGAGAGAGATCCCCGCTATGACATCTTCAATGGAGTTAGGCTTTAACTCCTTCATAAATCCCGTCATTCCCTTGCTCTCCAGCTGGAAAACTCCGTCGGTCTTGGCCTGAGATATCATTTCATAAACATTTTTATCTTCATAGCTGATATCTCTGATCGAAAATCTCTTTTCTCCCGGCTTCTTTGCCATATTGACAAAGTTCTCCGCATCTTTTATCACCGTCAGAGTCCTGAGCCCCAGGAAATCCATTTTAAGAAGTCCCAGGTGTTCACACTCGGTCATATTGAACTGAGTGGTAACAGAACCGTCAGCCCCGCAGGACAAAGGCACATAATCGTCTACCGGTGCATTACTGATGATAACCCCCGCCGCATGGATGGATGTGTGCCTGGGCAGGCCTTCCACTGCCTTTGCCAGATCGATGAGCTCGGTAACTTCAGGATCATCTTTATATAATTGCTTAAGATCTCCGCTCTTCACCAGTGCATCGCTGATCGTAATGTTCAGCTCATTGGGCACCAGCTTTGCCACCATGTCTATTTTTGCATAAGGAAGATCCAAAGCTCTTCCCACATCACGGATGGCGTTCTTAGCGGCCAGAGTACCAAAGGTCACTATCTGGCACACCCTGTCCCTTCCGTATTTGCGAACCACGTAATCAATGACTTCCTGTCTTCTCTCGTAGCAGAAGTCCACGTCGAAATCCGGCATGGATACACGTTCCGGGTTTAGGAAACGTTCAAAGAGCAGGTTATACTTGATGGGATCAATATCCGTTATCTCAAGGCAATAGGCGGCTATGCTTCCCGCACCGCTGCCTCGTCCGGGACCGACCGGTATATCATGATCCTTGGCATATTTAATGAAATCCCAGACTATAAGGAAATAATCCACAAAGCCCATGTCATGAACGATCTTGAGCTCGTATTCCAGTCTTTCCTTAAGTTCAGGCGTAACTTCTTTATATCTCTTTTTTATCCCCTTGTCGCACAGATACTGCAAGTAGGTCCAGGCATCATAGCCTTCGGGCACATCGAATTTCGGCAATTTGTAATGACCGAACTCAAAATCCACATTGCAGCGTTCAGCGATCTTACATGTATTTTCCAGAGCCTCCGGAGCGTAGGGGAACAGCGCAGCCATCTCCTCTTCCGATTTAAGGTAGAACTGGCCGCCTTCATAGCGCATCCTGTCCTCATCCTTCACCTTCTTCTGTGTCTGTATGCACAAAAGAACATCATGAGGAACAGCATCCTCGGCCTTTATATAATGAGAGTCATTGGTGCATATAAGGTCTATACCCGTTTCTTCGTGCATACGCATAAGATAGGCATTTACCTTTTTCTGTTCCGGAATACCGTGATCCTGAAGTTCCAGGAAGAAATTTCCTTTACCGAAGATCCTTTCCAGCCTTAAAGCAGCTTCCTTACCCTCTTCGTACATGTCCATCTTAAGGTAATGGGCCACTTCCCCTGCCAGACAGGCCGAAGAACAGATAATGCCTTCATGGTACTTTTCAAGCACCTCCATATCCACTCTGGGTTTGTAGTAAAAGCCTTCGGTAAAACCTATGGAAACGATCTTTATGAGATTATGATAACCGGTATCGTTTTCCGCCAGAAGTATAAGATGTCTGTATCTCTCATCCGAGACCGAGCCTGCCTTATCGAATCTGGAGCCCGGTGCCACATATACCTCACACCCTATGATAGGTTTTATCCCCGCTTCCTTGCAGGCGGTCCAAAACTCCACCACGCCGTACATGACGCCATGATCCGTGATGGCCAGAGCATCCATGCCCAGTTCCTTTGCCCGCTGTACCAGAGGTTTGATCTGTGCCAGACCGTCCAGCAGCGAATAACCCGTATGCACATGTAGATGAGTAAAGCCCATGTAATTCACCCCAACAATTTCATTTAATGTAAAACGGTATTAAAAATACCTCATTCAACGAATGAGGTTATTATATCATAAATGCAACAAACATTGTCATCTTTATTTGGTTCCTGTAAGAAGATTTTGCACTTCCTTGCTGGCAGCTTCTTCATCCGCACCGTCAGCCACGATGGTAACCACTTCCCCGTCGATTATACGAAGAGTCATTACTCCCATGATGCTCTTTGCGTTAATAAGCTTATCGGTCTGTTCAACATATACTCTGGCATCGTATTTGCTTGCAGTCTGAACAAGAAGTGCTGCCGGAGTGGCATCCATTTTAGATGTCTTTGCAATGGTGATCTTATTTCTAATCATTTTGTTCCTCTTTTCCTTTCAAGTCCCGCGCTATAGTGATGATCTTTTCAAGTCTGTGATTAACCCCTGACCGTCCAAGCTTGGGTTCAAGCATTTCCCCAAGTTCCGAAAGGGACTTCTCGGGGTTTTCCATTCTGAGTTCGGCAATGCTCTGTAAGGTGTCGGGAAGCTTATTAAGCACCCGGCGCTCCTCGAGAAAACGTATGCATTCACAGGCATATTCAGAAGCAGCCGCCGTTTTTCTTAAATTGGAGGTTTCGCAATTGACCTTTCGATTCACATTGTTCCTTACTTCTTTAAGGATCCTGGCATTCTCAAAGTCCATGAGCGAAACATGAGCTTCCATAATATTCAGCAGATCGCTGATCTTATCGGCATCTTTAAAATAAAGGCGGAATCTGCTTTTTCCCGATGTGATCTTACCCTCCACATCAAAGGAGGCCGCAGCGTTGTAAAGGAGTTCTATTCCCGAGCGGGTAACGGAAGTAAATTCCAAATGATATTCATTATTGGGATCGGTGATACTCCCGGCACTTAAAAAAGCACCCCTTAAAAAACTTCTTTTGCAACATGTTCTTGTAATGATATCCTTATTTTCCGAAAAGTACAGGCCGTTTTTTTCTTCGATCCCACACATTTTTATAAGGTCATCATTACTCCCCAAACCGTCGGTTAATGATTTTAAGACAGACATATCATGTTTGTCAACAGATTTTTTTTCCGAGCATAAAACATACCCTGCCGCCTCGGCCAGCTTACAATGCTTCGGCAGGGGTATTATTTCCTGCAATTCATTTTTTACTTTTTCACAAAAAGACATTATTTCTTTATATCCCTATGATCCACCTTTACCGAATATTCCTCTCCCCTAAGAGCCTCATAAAGAACATTGGCGATGGTGACCGATCTGTGTTTTCCGCCGGTACATCCTATGGCGATAACAAGACCGTTTTTTCCTTCATTTATATAATTGGGTATCAAAAATTCCACCATATCTATGAGCTTGTCGACAAACTCCTTGGATTGGGGGCTGTCCATAACGTAATCCCGCACTTCCGGATCCTCTCCGGTCTTGTGCTTAAGAGAACTTACGTAATAAGGATTTGCAAGAAAACGAACGTCGAAGACCATATCTGCATCGACGGGTATTCCATATTTAAATCCAAAAGAAAGAACGGTAACAAAAAAGTTCTTAAAGCCCTTGTTCTTGACAAAGATCCCGTCGATCTGCTGCTTCAGATCCCGGACAAGAAGAGTGCTGGTGTCAAGAACATAGTCCGCATGCTCTTTTAGGAAAGCGATCTTTTTCCTCTCCTCTTTTATTCCCGCTTCCACTCTTCCGTTACCGGCAAGGGGATGGGTCCTTCTGGTCTCCTTGAATCTCTTTATAAGCGTTTCATCGGATGCTTCAAGAAAGAGGATCTCATATTTGATATTCATCTCCTTAAGTTCATTAAGAGCAGGCTCTATGTCATCAAGAGAACGTCCGCTCCTTATATCCACGCCTATGGCTATCTTGTTGAAATCTCCCTTGTTCCTGTTTTCCGCTATCTCCGCAAATTTTGAGATAAGCTGTACGGGAAGGTTGTCAGCGCAAAAATACCCCGCATCCTCAAGCATATTAAGTACAGATGATTTTCCTGCTCCGGACATGCCGGTTACGATAACAAATCTCATATTTCAATCCCTTTGCTGATCTCATTTGATGATCTTGATCTCAGGCTCCAGTCTGACGCCAGATCTCTCGAAAACCTTGTTTATTACCTGATCTATAAGCTCCAAAACATCCTTTGCTGTGGCCTCTCCGTTATTTACGATAAAGCCCGCATGTTTTTCGGAAACCGAAGCTCCTCCTACGGAAAAGCCCTTTAACCCGGCTTCTTCTATCAACCTGCCCGCAAAATTCCCCTCCGGTCTCTTAAACGTGCTGCCTGCACTGGGAAGATCCAGGGGCTGCTTTTCGGTCCTTCTTCTTTTATATTCTTCCATCATGGTCCTTATGGGTATCCTGGGGAAGACCTTAAGTCTGAACACAGCTTCAAGCACTATCTCATCTGAATCGGTAAATCTGCTTTTTCTGTAACCCATTTCCAGTTCATCTTTACCGTACTCCCGGATCTCGCCCTCCGGAGTCAGGGCTTTGACGGAAACAATGCATTCTTTTAATTCCCTGTCATAAGCTCCCGCATTCATATAGACTCCGCCGCCTACACTTCCCGGAATGCCATGAACGAACTCCAGTCCGGTAAATCCTTTTTTTAGAGCATAAATGGCAAGCTGTGTAAGTGCTGCTCCCGCACCTGCGGTTATCATGGCAGAGCCGTCGTTAATGTCCTCCGTTATGGAAAAGGTATTAAAGTCTCCACCAAGCCTGATCACCACCCCGTCATATCCTTCGTCAAGAGCCAGAACATTGGTTCCGTTTCCCAGGATATACCATGAAACCTCTTCTTCCTTACAGATCCCGATGATCTCTTTTAATTCCTCCGCGTTCTCGCAAACGGCATAAAAATCCGCAGGACCTCCGATCCTGAAAGAAGTATGCCTCGATAGAGGTTCATCGGGATAAAGATTTTTAAGATCCATTATTTCGGACAGTTTTTCTGTAAGAATACTTTTTTTATCGATCTGCATCCAGCATCATCCTCGCACAACCGTAAATACCCGCATCGTTTCCCAGCGTTGCAAGTCTGAATTCAGTGGTCTGCAGCGCATTTAACAAATTGGGGCCATAGTGTTTTCTAAGTGTGTCTATTAAAATATCTCCGGCTTTGGAAACTCCTCCGCCGATAACGAAGCATTCGGGATCAACCGCTGCCGCCACATGGGAAAGAGCGGCATCCAGGATCTCACAGACCTCTTCCACAACTCCGAGAGCCGTCTTGTCTCCTGCCTTTGCGGCATCGAACACATCCTTCGCGGTAATATTTTCTATTTTTGAAAGGCAGGACTCGGGATACTTCTTTGCAGCCTCGCTACCGAGATAAGCTATCCCTGTTGCGGAAGCATATTGCTCCAGATGGCCGTGACCGCCACATCCGCAGATCCTGGTTTCCTTATCGTTCATTCGTATATGTCCGATCTCTCCGCCTGCGCCGTGGGCACCCGCACGTATCTTACCGTCGCAGATGACTCCGCCGCCAACGCCTGTACCCAGGGTGACCATCACGATATCGTTATAGCCTTGTCCTCCGCCCTTCCACATTTCTCCTAGAGCGGCCACATTGGCATCATTGGCAGCCCTGCAGGGAAGGCCTAAAAGCCCGGTGAATCTTTCGTTCACGTTGAATATGCCCCAGCCCAGATTTGCACATTTAAGTACGGTACCATCTTTTTTGATGGGGCCGGGAACACCTATGCCAAGACCCAATACATCTTTCATATCAAGGCCTTTTTCCGTTATCTTTCCTTTAACTGCATTTACCACATCCTGCGGAACTGCCTCTCCGCCGTTACTGCGATCGGTCTTTATCTCCCATTTTTCCAGAAGTTCACCGTTCTCGGTAAAAAGTCCCAGCTTTACGGTGGTTCCTCCTATATCGGCTCCGAATAAATACTTCATTTTATTCCCCTTCCCTTATCAATCTTCATCCTCATCGTCTTCGTTTCTTCCGTTCATAATGTTCTCGGTAACGCGCTTCGAAAATTCCTTGGCGGCATTGTAGCCCATCTTCTTCTGTCTGTGATTTACCGCTGCCGATTCAACTATGATGGCAAGGTTACGGCCGGGACGGATAGGCAGATCCTGACATACCACCTTGTTGCCCAAAAACTCGGTGTACTTGTCTTCAAGGCCCATTCTGTCATATTCCTTATCCTTAACCCAGTCTTCCAGACGGATGACCAGATCTATCTGCTGTGTATTCTTAACGCTTTCAATACCGAACAGAGTCTTGACGTCGATTATGCCTATGCCTCTAAGTTCGATCAGATGTCTTGTAATTGCGGGAGCAGATCCTATAAGAGTGGCATCGCTGACCTTCTTGATCTCCACCACGTCATCGGCAACAAGTCGATGGCCGCGTTTGATGAGTTCAAGAGCCGCTTCGCTCTTACCTATTCCGGATTCACCGATGATCAGGATACCTTCACCGAAAACGTCCACAAGAACACCGTGAATGGAGATCCTGGGCGCCAGTTCCACCTTGAGCCATCTGATGGCCTCACCTTCAAAATCCGAAGTGGACTTAAGGCTTGAAAGAAGGGGTATACCCTTTTCCAGAGCCACCTTTTTCACTTCATCGCTGGGCATGATGCCGCGGCAGAGCACGATGCAGGGTATCTTAAAACCCATGAGCTTTGTCAGTACGTCCAGTCCCTTATCTTCCATCTTATCCATGTAGGCCTGTTCCACATGTCCGATGATCTGAACTCTCTCACTGTTAAAATAATCGTAGAAGCCCACCAGCTGCAGAGCAGGTCTGTTGACTTCCGGTTCCATGATCTTCCTTCCCTTGAGATCGATCTCGGGAGTAAGATTTTCCAACCCCATTGACTCAATAAATTTCTTGAGACTTACACTATACATAGTTTATTCCTTTCCCCGGTTTTCACCCGGATGAAGAAAGTTCCATATACTTTCCGCAGCCCTTCTGTCAATGGAAGGGATATCAAGGAGCTTCTCCACATCGGCATTTTTAAGCTCTTCCAATGAATTAAAATGCCTCATAAGTTCTATTCTTCTCTTTTGTCCCACGTTGGGGATATCATCCAATATAGATTTGGTCTGAGCCTTGTTTCTAAGGCTCTTATGATACTCAATGGCAAAGCGGTGGGTCTCATCCTGTATCCTGGTGACCAGTTTGAACCCCTCGCTATAGGTGTCTATGGGCACCTCGGTATCATTGAACCAAAGTCCTCTTGTCCTGTGCCTGTCATCCTTCACCATGCCGCACACCGGAATGTTCAGGCCCAGGCTGCTAACCACTTCCAACACCGAATTTACCTGCCCACGTCCTCCGTCTATAAGCAAAAGGTCCGGAAAGCGCACAAATGAGTCTTCTTTGTCCTTTTCCCTAAGTCCGTGTTCAAAACGTCTTCTGAGGACCTCTCTCATGCTTCCGTAATCGTCGGCTCCGATTATCGTCCTGGTCTTAAATCTCCTGTAGTCGGATCTCTTGGGTCTTCCGCCCTCAAAAACCACCATGGAGGCCACGTTTTCAAAGCCTGCGGTGTTCGAAATGTCATACGACTCTATTCTATATAGGTTTTCCAGTTTTAGCAAGTCCTTTATTTCCAGTAGAGCGCCTGCAGTGCGCTTCTCCTGATCCCGTATCCTTTTTTCGTCATTAAACAGAACTGTCCTGGCATTGTTTTCCGCCATTTCCGTAAGCTTCAGTTTTTCTCCCTTCTTGGGAGTGTATATGGTGACCCTGCTGCCCCGGATCTCTGACAGCCAGCCCTCTATAAGCTCCGCATCCTCTATCTCTTTTGATATATAAATTTCCCTGGGGATGTGGGGTGTACCGGAATAGTACTGTTTTATAAAGTCCTCCAATATCTTTTCCCTGGTCTCGTTTTCCACGCCGGTAAGATAAAAATGCTCTCTTCCCGTAAGTTTTCCGTTTCTTATAAAGAAGCAGGATGCAACGGCAGTATCGTCTTTATTTACCACTGCCACTATATCCCTGTCATTATCATCACATTCATCCGCCTTCTGAGCCTGATCCAGCCTCTTGATGCTATTGATCAGATCCCTCATCTCTGCTGCTCTTTCAAATTCCAGGTTTTCCGAATAAACAAGCATACGTTCCGCCAACGAGTCGGTAACTGCTTCATGATGACCTTTAAGGAAAGACAGACAGCGATCCACGCCTTTAAGATACTCTTCCCTCTTTACATCCCCCATGCATGGAGCGGAACACTGCCCCATGGAATGATAAAGGCAGGGTCTTTCACAGATCCTTTCTCCTTCGGTTATCTTCTTGCTGCAGTTTCTGATACGGCAGGTCTTTCTTAAAAGATCTATGGTCTGATGGACCGAATCCGCGGAGGTGTAGGGGCCGAAGTACTCCGAATTATCCTTCTTTCTTTCCCTGGCCATAAAGATCCTGGGAAAATCCTCACCCACCGTAACCTTGATATAAGGATAATGCTTATCGTCCTTAAGCATAGTATTGTACTTGGGGCGATGCTCCTTTATAAGGTTGCATTCCAAAACGAGTGCCTCCATCTCCGAATCCACAACAATGTATTCAAACCAGGCAATACAGGAAACCATCTTCCTGACCTTGGCCGTGTGATTCTTGTTGCTTTGGAAATACTGACGCACTCGATTTTTGAGCACAATCGCCTTACCGACGTATATTATCTCATCCTCGGCATTGTGCATTATATAAACTCCCGGCTTAGCCGGGAGTTTTTTAAGTTCTTCCTGAATATTAAATTCCATATTCACCGTTATCAACGATCATTCGGAAGCCTGATCTTCTGTATCCTCTTTGACTTCCTTATCGTCTTCACTGTTTTTTTCTTCGGGCACTATACCCTTCATTTCATTATAGATAGCCATGAATTCCTTACCGGTGATGCTCTCCTTTTCAAGAAGAACACCTGCGATCCTGTCAAGGATATCACGGTTCTCACTGATCAGCTGCTTAGCTTTCTTGTAGCACTCTGCGATCAGATCTCTTACTTCCCTATCGATCTCGGTAGCAGTCTCATCGGAGCACTGGGAAACAGCTCTTCCGTCAAGGTACTTGCTTTCAACGCTTTCGAGCATAACCAGACCGAACCTGTCACTCATACCGTATCTGGTAACCATGGATCTTGCAATGTCCGTAGCCTGTTCGATATCGTTAGCCGCACCTGTGGTGACAGATCCGAAAACGATCTCTTCAGCCGCACGTCCCGCACAGAAGGTTACGATCCTTGCGATCAGTTCTTCCTTCTTCATGAGGTACTTTTCTTCCTCGGGAGCCTGAAGAACATAGCCGAGAGCGCCCTTGGTCCTGGGAACGATGGTGATCTTCTGAACAGGTTCTGCATTTTTCTGCAATGCACTTACAAGAGCATGACCCGTTTCATGGAAAGCAACGATGTTTTTCTCTTCCTTGCTTAATATCCTGTCTTTCTTTTCCTTACCTGCGATAACCACTTCCACAGACTCAAAAAGGTCTGCCTGGGTAACGTAATTTCTGCCCTTCTTGACAGCCAGGATGGCTGCTTCGTTTATCATATTGGCAAGATCCGAACCCACAGCCCCGCTGGTAGCCAGCGCGATCGCTTCAAGATCCACATCATCGCCCATATTAACGTTCTTTGCATGAACCTTAAGCACCTCAACTCTGCCCTTAAGGTCAGGTCTGTCAACGATTATCCTTCTGTCGAAACGGCCGGGACGAAGAAGTGCCTTATCCAGTACTTCCGGACGGTTAGTGGCTGCAAGGATAACGATACCCTTGGAAGTATCAAATCCGTCCATTTCGGAAAGGAGCTGGTTAAGAGTCTGCTCTCTTTCATCATTTCCTCCGCCGTATCTTGAATCTCTGGACTTACCGATGGCATCCACCTCATCTATAAAGATGATACAAGGAGCCATGCTCTGAGCCTGCTTAAAAAGGTCTCTTACTCTGGATGCGCCAACGCCCACATACATTTCCACGAAATCCGAACCTGAAAGCGAAAAGAAAGGTACCTTGGCTTCGCCGGCAACAGCCTTTGCCAGAAGGGTTTTGCCTGTTCCGGGAGGTCCTACCAGAAGAGCTCCCTTGGGAAGCTTTGCTCCGATGGCGGTATATTTTCCGGGATCATGTAGGAAATCCACAAGTTCCGTAAGGCTTTCCTTTGCTTCCTCCTGTCCTGCCACATCCTTAAAGGTAACGCCCGTTTCCTTTTCCACATAGACCTTGGCATTGCTCCTGCCCACGGACATGAGTCCGCCGGAACTCTTGGATGCCAGACGGTACATGAGGAACATGAAAATAAATATTCCTCCGAACATTATCACAAAATCAAGTATGGTGGAAAGTATCTGCGAAGAGCCGGTATCAATTGCTCTGGAATAGGTAACACCGGCCTTTTCCAAACGGCTCTGCAAAGCATTTCCGTCTTCCAGTATACCTGTATATCTTGTTTCTGTATATTTGGTATATTTCTGTTCCTTGGGAGTGATCAAAAGTCTCTGGGTGTTCGACTGGATCTCTACGGAATCCACCTCGCCATTGTCCAGCATATCAACGAACTCATCATAGGTGATCTCCTTGGTAGTGCTGTTCTCAATGGACTTACTGATCATGTGTCCCCAAAGAAGAACAAACAGAGCGACTGCGATGCATATGAATATGCCCGCTTTCATCTGTCTGTTATCTTTATTGTTCTTATTGTTTTTGTTATTGCCGTTTTTTTGATTGTTTGGATTATTTAAGTTATTGTCCATCTGTCCTCCGGCGGTTTACCCCGCACCTCATATTCCTCAATGGGTTAGATTTTATCATTGTACACTTTTTATGTCAATTTTTTGTGTCTAGCGCCTAAAGAAAGAATAAACTTTTACTTGGTTTTGTAATCGGCTCTTATAAAATACTCGTCATGGACAGCTTCATTGTAATAATGTTCGGATCTTTCGTCATCACCCATGTTTTCAAATATCTTCCCCAATATATGATCGATCTCTGCCGGCTTAACCGTGAATCTGTCAAACTCTTCGGCAAATTTCCCTATATCGCCGTATTCACCGGTCTCAAGAGCTGTTCTTAATACCACACACATGGCTTCCAGCGATGAAAAACCGTCACTATCGTTTATCCTCTTTGAAAAATAGGGTTCCGCCTTTAAAAAATCCTCTTTGCCGCCGTTAAAGAAAAGCTCCTTGGCATACATGGACCAGAGCCTGTCGGACATATCTCCCTTTTCACCCAATACCCTTAAAAATGCTTTAAAATCCCGGGCAGAATGATTTTCCGCAGGGCAATGGAGGATCTCCACCTCCGAATCAAAAACCACAGGATCCAGTCGCACAGTCTCATGGATGGGATCTATCCAGGTAAAAGTCCTGAGCCTCTTGAACAACTTGGGTCTTCTCTCTCTGAGATCATTGTAGGCCATGTTTATATCCTCAGGATTTACATAGACCATGGTGACTATCTCCACCTCCGGTATGAGACAGCTTTTAAGGATCTCAAACCTTTTGATATTTTCCGGATCCAGCACCTCATCCGCATCTGCGGAATAGATGTAATCTCCCGTGGCCTTTGAAAAAACAAAATTCCTTGCCTCGGAAAAGTCTCCGGTCCATTTAAAGTCATAGATCTTATCCGTATACCTTGCCGCCACTTTCTTTGTATCATCGGAAGATCCCGTATCCGCCACTATGATCTCATCCGCTATGGTCTTAAGGCCTTCAAGGCATCTTGCCAGTACCTTCTCTTCATTTTTTACGATCATGCATACGCTGACAGTCATGTTTTCTCTTTCCTTTATTACTCAAGCCTCAAGGATCTTTTTCATAGCTCTCAATGCTTTTCCCCTGTGACTCATGGAGTTCTTTTCCTCGGGAGTCATTTCCGCCGCACTCTTATTGTACTCCGGCACCCGGAATATGGGATCGTATCCGAAGCCTCCGTTTCCGCGCTGCTCGTACCCTATACTTCCTTCAAAGGTCTCTGTCACAGCCTCTTCTCTGCCGTCGGGCCATACAGCCGCCACTGCGCATACGTATCTTGCAGTCCTTTTTTCTTCAGGCACGTCTTTAAGCTTATCAAGAATGTAATTGTTTTTATAAACATAATCCGTATCATATCCCAAAAAGCGGGCTGAATATATGCCCGGCTGCTTATCCATGGCATCTATCTCAAGCCCCGAGTCATCAGCCAGGGTAAGACATCCCGAGGCCTTTGCTATGGCTCTTGCCTTAAGGAGCGCATTCTCCGCAAAGGTGGTACCGTTCTCTTCTATATCTATATCAAAGCCCGCCTCCTTCATGGAAACGATCTCCAGATCCTCATTGTCCAGGATCTCTCTTATCTCTCTCAATTTATCTTTATTCCCTGTGGCAAAAATTATCCTTGTCATCTTTCTTCCTTTCCCGGCAGGTCAGCATCCATAAACAAACCGCCTCTTCTTAATATCTCGCACCCTCCGTCAAAAGTCAACCTTGACTTTTAACTCTTTTGCATATAGAATCGCAACTATGGAAAAATTTGAATTTATCTGCCCCTGCCACTTCGGCATGGAGGCCGTATTAAAAAAAGAAATATTGGATCTTGGCTACGAGATCCTGTCGGTGGAAGACGGTAAGGTCACTTTTACGGGTGATGTTACTGCTTTTGCGCGCGCAAACATCTTTCTGCGCACAGCCGAAAGAGTTCTGTGGAAGGTAGGCTCCTTTAAGGCCGAGACCTTCGAGGACCTGTTTCAGGGCACAAAAGCCATAGCCTGGGAGGAGATCCTTCCCAAGGATGCAAAGTTCTGGGTAACAAAGGCAAATTCCGTTAAGAGTAAGCTCTTCTCTCCCTCGGATATCCAATCCATTATGAAAAAAGCCATGGTGGAAAGAATGAAGCAGCATTACGGCATATCCCGTTTCGATGAGACCGGTGCTTCTTTTCCTTTACGTGTGTCCATCATGAAGGATATTGTCACCGTAGGCGTGGACACTTCCGGTGAATCCCTTCATAAAAGAGGCTATCGTAAAATGATAGTAAAGGCTCCCATTGAAGAGACCCTTGCCGCCGCCCTCATCATGCTGACTCCCTGGAATAAAGACAGGATCCTTGTGGATCCCTTCTGCGGAAGCGGAACCATTCCCATTGAGGCTGCCATGATCGGAGCCAATATTGCTCCGGGAATGAACAGGGAATTTACCGCTGAAGAATGGACCGGCATAATCCCCAGGAAATGCTGGTATGCTGCTGTGGAAGAAGCCAATTCAAGGATCAGAACGGATATCGAGATGAATATCCAGGGTTATGATATAGATAACGAAGCCATCAAAGCCGCCCGTCAAAATGCCATTGATGCGGGTGTAGATAAATATATACACTTCCAGACCCGTGATGTAAGGGAACTTAACAATCCCAAAAAGTACGGTTTCATCATCACCAACCCGCCCTACGGAGAGCGACTGGAAGATAAAAAAGACATGCCCGCTCTGTATGAGACCATAGGCAAAGCATATGCCCGACTGGATTCCTGGTCCATGTTCATGATCACTAGCTTTGAAGATGCTGCCAAATACATAGGTAAACAGCCTGATAAAAACAGAAAATTATATAACGGAATGCTTAAGACCTACTTCTATTCCTTTTTGGGCCCCAAGCCTCCGAAGAAACCGAGAAACGAGTAATATAAAACACCGGACTATCAAATGGTCCGGTGTTTGTTTTATTTATCTCTTCCGATCATTCCTGTATAAAGAAATCTATAAAATCTTTATACACTTCTTCTCTGTCTACCTCATTCAAAAGTTCATGACGGTCTCCGGGATAAAGCTTCATTGTAACATTGGTAAAGCCCAGTTCAATGTACCTGTCATATAGTTCTTTAACACCTTTTCCGAAATCTCCCACAGGGTCATCCTCTCCGCTTGCGATAAAAATCGGAAGATCATGACGGGTATTTTCCATGCCCCACTTTGCATTTCCGGTAATTGAGATAAGATCATGATAGAAGGAGGAAGTGCAGATGAAACCACAGGCAGGATCCTCGATATAAGCATCAACTATCTTTTCATCCTTTGTAAGCCAATCACTGCCCGTTCTCTTGCAATCACGAAGATAAACCTTGTTTTCAAACATGAGTTTGTTTAATAAAGGTGATCTGTGCTTTGATCCGCAGAAGAAGGAGACAATATTTGTCAAAATCATTCCGCTCTTGCACATGGAATCGGACTGATAAGCAGTTCCGCACAAAAGAACTCTGTCCATCTTATCAAATTTCTGAATAACATTTCGTCCGATAAGGGACCCCATACTGTGTCCGAAAAGTGCACAGGTCTCACTTCTCTTATTCTCATAAACATATGTCATGGCTGCCACTGCATCTTCGATCACCAGCTTATCGCCGTTTTTCTTGGCAAAAAAACCCAGATCTTCCTTGGGAACCATCTGTCCATGACCTCTGTGATCGTAAATATATGCATCTATGCCGGCTTTATTTAACGCTTTGATAAAGTTTAAGTAACGGCCGTAATGTTCTGCCATTCCGTGAAGTAACAAAACACTTGTAAGCACCTTTTCTTCATCTGTTTCAAAAACATGAAGGTTTATCTTATAACCTTCACCCCCATCGATCGTTACGCTTCTTTCTCCCATAACAAAAAATCCTCCCTTTTCTCATAATTCTAATAAAAAAGGACAGACAATGCTGTTCCCCAAAAATAATCCGCCTCAAGCTTCGATAGTGTGCCTGATAGCCTCTGTAGTGATAGGCCTGACAATATAATCATTCACATGGAATCTCCATGCATCTATTGCATAGTCAATAACATCCGATATCAGGTTGATCCGAACGTTCTTATTGCAATTTCTCAGTTTTTCAGCCAAAGCAAATCCGGATGTGGATTTCATCTCTACATCCGCAAAGCACATATCAACCTGATTTTTTGTAGCATAGTCCATTGCCCGGACAGGATTATCAAACCCGATAACCTGGTCCTCGGGAAAAACAGCAGCTACACAGCTGATAAGGTGCTTAAGCTCTTTTTTATTGTTCTGTACCAGCATTATAACCAACTGAATCACCCTCTCTGCTATAAATTTTCATGTCTTTCAATCATTTTCCCCCGTCTAACCATTAAAGGAATTATATCTATTTCAGTACAACAAAAGTACATCATCTTAGCATACAATTATGAGCAATATAGCACTAAACTGTATATTTTTTATGAACAATTTTGCCCAATCTCAGATAACAGATCAAATTTTAATCTGAAAATAAAAAAACCACAGGAACCAAACTGTCTGCCCTGTGGTATGTATTTCACCCTAAATTACCTGTGAGCTTTTTCCATAAGATCTGCATTTGTCATTTCGGCCCAGCTGTATTGAGCCATATATTCGCCCCTGTATGAATTTATGGCAATCGCATCCCCCTTGTAAAAATCATAGACATCACATTTTATCTTAGATGTATCTGCAGCTATGTGATTCCAGGTTTTTACGATGATATTGCCTATCCCAAGCTCTTTCAGAGTCTTCTTCATACTGGAGATTATGGTGTGGGCCTGATTCAGTGTTGTCTTATCACTGGGCCTGTCCTCCCATAATATACTTACTATCTCTCCTGTGGTAATGGCCGCTCCGTTTCGGTCTATCAGGTAAGCGAAAAGTTCTTTTGCCTTTTCCCTTTGAAAGGAAACCTGATGATTATCCACAAAAAGCTCGAAATTTCCAAAGGTTTGAACACGTATATCTTTGGGAAGATCGTTTCCCGTATTCTTCCAGTCAATATTGAGAGCATCAAGTGTTTCAATAATATGTTTGGCTTCAACAGGTTTTAAAAGATATCCCACCGCATGCATCCGAAACGCATCATATGCATATTCGCTGTAGGCGGTACAAAATATTATCTTCGTTTCATGATGAATGTCCTTGAGTTTCTTTGCCAGCTCTATTCCTGTCATCCCACGAAGATTAATATCCAGAAAAGCATAATCGAGCTTTTCATCGTGAGCCGCAAGATCGTTTGCATAGTCGATCGCCTCATTCCCGCCTTCAAATCCGACTATTTCATCATTTTCAAAGACTTTACGCAATTCAACTTTCATATCGTCGAGTATCAAGCGCTCGTCATCAACCGCCAAGATGTTCATAGTCCTCTCCTTAACCCAAATATTAAAGGGATTATAGCATTAAAAAAATATCGTTACAACTGATTTTATAATTATTTTATGAATCTGCGGCATATTTTATGTTATTATGCACCATGCAAAAAAAGTGGCGCAGATTGTCTGTTTTAAAGGATAAAGCCTTATCTGCAATTTGTATTAAAGGAGGATCTCATGTCCAATCAATGTGATATGTGCGCAAATTACGCATACGATGAAGAATACGATGAGTACTATTGTGCAATCGACCTTGACGAAGATGAATACTACCGTTACATTTCCGATCACAGCGCAGCATGCCCTTATTTTAAAAACGGTGATGAATATGCAGTTGTAAAGCATCAGATGTGATCTTATATCACAGGAATTCTTCAAATATAATGTTACTTACATCCATCCCGTAATCCGTGAGACTGATCCTGTCACCTGAGGTCCTGATAGCTCCAAGCTTTTCAAAGCGTCTCAGGCTCTCACCGTATTCATTGTCAAGTTCCGTGCCGAAACGGCTGAGGAACTCTTTTTTGGAAATCCCTGCGGTCATTCTGAGTCCCAATATCATGAACTCTGACATCAAAGCTTTTTTATCAAGTTTTTCCTCTATTATATGTTTTTCCGGATTTATTAAATATTTCCCCAATTCTCTAACATTTGAATATCTCACATTTTCCACAAAAGAGGAAGCTCCAAGCCCCAGTCCGATATACTCTTTTCCCGTCCAATAGGAGGAATTGTGTTTACTTTCAAATCCTTCCGCTGCGTAATTTGAGATCTCATAACGATGAAAGCCCGCTTCTTCAAGTTTTTTCTTTGTGAGGGCATACATCCTTCTGTCCGTATCCTCATCCGGAAGATCCCCTCTTTTTTTACCCTTGTCTCCATAGTCTGTCCAAAAGGATGTTCCGGGTTCGATGATCAGACTGTAGGAAGAAATGTGCACGGGTTTGAGGGCTATGATCTTCTCAAGATTCTCTTCATACTTTTCCAGCGTCTGCCCCGGAAGGGCCGAGATCACGTCTGCGGAAATGTTGTAAAAACCGGCTTCACGGGCTGTTGCAAAGCAATCTTTCGCTTCCGCAAAAGAATGTATCCTACCCAAAAGCCTGAGTTCGTCATCATCTGCGGATTGCACTCCTACAGAAAGTCGATCCGCTCCTATTTCTCTGTAACCCTTTAACTTTTTAAGATCTACAGTTCCCGGATTCACCTCAACGGTAAATTCCTTAAGATCCTTAAGATCAAAAGTATTCTTAAGCGCATCAACGATCTCTCCCATCAGCTCCGGTTCAAGTACTGAAGGAGTGCCTCCCCCGAAATATACCGTATCCGCGGCACGACTTTCGGCTATAGCTCTGTAGGACATGATCTCCTTTTTCAGTACAGAAACATACTCCCGGATACGTTCAGAGTCTCCGGGAGCAGATAAGAAGTCGCAGTATTTACATTTTTGTATACAAAATGGAATATGTACATATATTCCGATAGGTGTCTTTTTCATATTAAAAGATATCAATCATCGTCATCCAGTTTGAGCACTGCCATAAATGCCTTCTGAGGCACCTCCACGTTACCCACCTGTCTCATACGTTTCTTGCCTTCCTTCTGCTTCTCCAGCAGCTTCTTTTTACGGGAAATATCACCGCCGTAACACTTGGCAAGCACATCTTTTCTGACTGCGGAAACCGTTTCGCGGGCTATGATCTTTCCGCCCACAGCCGCCTGGATCGGGATCTCAAAAAGGTGTCTCGGGATCTCTCCCTTAAGCTTTTCACACATCCTTCTGCCTCTTTCATATGCACCGTCAGCATGCACTATAAAAGAAAGAGCATCAACTTCTTCATGATTGATAAGTATATCCAGCTTACAGAGTTTGGAGGGAACATAGCCCTTCATCTCATAATCCAGGGAAGCATAACCCTTTGATCTGGATTTAAGTGCGTCGAAGAAATCATAGATTATCTCATTCAATGGCAGCTCATATTTAAGAAGTGCCCTGGTCTGTTCCATGTATTCGATGCCAAGATATATGCCTCTTCTTTCCTGACAAAGTTTCATGATGGCTCCGACAAATTCGGTAGTAACCATTATCTCCGCATTGACCATAGGCTCTTCCATATGCTCGATCTCGGAAGGATCCGGCATGTTCGAGGGATTGGTGAGCTCCAGGCACTCTCCGTTGGTCTTGTATATCTTATAGATAACGCTGGGGGCTGTGGTAACCAGATCCAGCATATACTCTCTTTCAAGTCTTTCCTGAATGATCTCCAGATGGAGAAGTCCCAGAAATCCACATCTGAAACCAAAGCCAAGTGCCACGGATGTTTCGGGTTCGAATTGTAATGCCGCATCATTAAGCTGCAGTTTTTCCAATGCATCCCTGAGGTCTGAATAATGAGCTCCGTCTGCGGGATACAGTCCGCAATATACCATCGGATTCACCTTCTTGTATCCGGGAAGAGCTTCCTTACAAGGATTCTCAGCCTCAGTAACAGTGTCACCCACTCTGGTATCCTTAACATTCTTAAGAGAAGCGGTGATGTAGCCCACGCAGCCTGCATACAGTTCCTCACAGGGAACGAAACGGCCGGGTCCGAAGGTTCCCACCTCCACTACCTCGGCTTCTGCTCCGGTAGCCATCATCTTTATTGTAGTGCCCTTATGTACGCAGCCGTCAAAAACGCGGCAAAAAATGATAACACCTTTGTAGGAATCATAGAGTGAATCGAAGATCAACGCCTTTAACGGAGCGCTGTCATCTCCCTTTGGAGCCGGAACCTTTTTAACTATAGCTTCCAATACATCCTCTATATTCAGCCCGTTCTTGGCGGAAATAAGAGGAGCATCCTGGGCTTCTATTCCTATAACATCTTCTATCTCATTTATTACCCTCTCCGGCTCTGCGGAGGGAAGATCTATCTTATTGATCACAGGAAATACTTCAAGATTGTGATCGATGGCCAGATATACATTGGCCAGTGTCTGAGCTTCTATTCCCTGAGCCGCATCCACTACCAGAATGGCACCTTCACACGCCGCAAGGCTTCTGGAAACCTCATAATTAAAGTCCACATGTCCGGGGGTATCGATCAGATTAAAAATGTATTCCTCTCCATCCTTTGCCTTGTAAACAGTTCTGATGGTCTGTGCCTTGATCGTTATACCTCTTTCCCGTTCAAGATCCATGTTATCAAGGACCTGCTCCTGCATCTCACGTGCAGTCAAAAGCCCTGTCTTTTCAATGATCCTGTCCGCAAGGGTACTTTTTCCGTGATCTATGTGCGCGATTATACAAAAATTTCTGATTTTGGATTGATCAATATGTATCATTCTTTTAAATATCCTTTAACACTCGATTATTAACTTTAAAGTCTTTATTTCATATGGCAGCATGGTAACATGGACGCCTTCCTCATTCATATCCAGTCGTCCCGTAGTGTACTCCAGCATATCACATTCAAAGGCTGCCAGCACCTTGAAAGAAGTACGGATGCGGAAATCTGCTCTCGAACCCCAGCACTCGTAAAGTCTTACAATGACAGAAACATTATTTCTTCCTTCTCCGGTTTCGTTATCGTAGATCCTTACAACGGTATTCTCTCTGTTTTCCGGCAGTTTCATTACTTCAAGGATGACATTATCGGGAGTACCGTCTATAAAGCTCTTTTCCAGTTCGGTTCTGCTTCCGCCGTAACAGGTGTACATGGGATAGTTCAGGAAATAGCCTTCCTTAACTACACCTCCCTGTCTGAAATCCCCCTTGTGAGGCAGAATGGAATAAGTAAATTCATGATATTCCTTATCCGCATTGGGATTGGGGAATATCCCGGATTTAAGGAGGGTCAGGGCTATGGTGGATTCATGAGCGGAGTAACCGTATTTGCAGTCATTCATAAGAGCAACACCGTAACCGCATTCCGCCAGATCGGCCCACTTGTGACCGCAGACCTCATACTTTGCCTTTTCCCAGCCGGTGTTTTCATGTGTGGGTCTCTCTACATTTCCGTATTGGATATCGTAAACAGCTTTATTCGTAACCACATCAAAAGGGAAGAAGGTTTTAAGCAGGATCTGGGATTCATTCCACTGTATGCCCGTCTTAAAGTCTATTCTTCGGATCTGCTCATATAAGCATATGCTCTGAACGATCACTGACTTGTTGAATTTTCTTTCGATCCTTATACAGGTCCTTACGGGACCTTTTTCCGTGATCACTGCCGAAACCGTATCATGGAGTTCCCATTTCTTTTCCACATAGAAAGCATCTATGTTCCATGCATCGTAGTCCTTGGGGATGTCTTCATAGCACACCAGGGCATTCGCCGTTTCTCCCTGCTTGATGATCTCCCTTTTGTTCTCTTTATCATAAATGGAAGAGATCTCCATGTTTTCATTAAACTTAAGAGTATAGAAAGATGTATCTATGACTCTCTCGGAAGGTTCAAGGCTTAACAGATCGATATATCTGAAAGGCTTTTCCTCTTCAACCGGTTTTAAAGCAAAGGTCTTATACCCCTTGGCCGGAACCCTCGGTGCAAACCACACGGTCCTGCCGTCTACAGTACGCTGTGAAGGCAGGACACGTCCATCCTTCATATCCCAGGGTTCAGTTCTTCCTTCGGTTATAACAATATCGTCTCTTACAAAAGATGTATTGTTAAACGCGGTGATCATATCACTGTTTTCAGCACCGGCGAAGTTTCTGTCATAGCCGCCGCCCACATTTCTGAGTATCCTGAGAATCGAGCTTCGGATGATCTCGTCTTCAATGGCCCATGCTTCTTTATATTGTGCCAGAGAATCGATATAAACGTCTTCGATGGAGGATCCGGGAAGTATATCATGAAACTGGTTCAAAAGTACCGTCTTCCAGCATCTCTTAAGATCCGCATAAGGATAATTCTCTGCTTTTCCCAATAAAAATGCCAATGTGGCAAAGGTCTCCGCATCCTGATTTCTGATCTCACACTTACGATTATATTTCTTGTTTCTGGCCATAGATGTATAGGTACCGCGATGATATTCAAGATAAAGTTCGCCGTTCCATTTCGGTACTTTTTTACCTTCCAGCCTTTGTTCAAGTCCCTCAAAGAATTCAAGGACATGACTGTGCTTTACTCTGGGACATCCCGGAAGTCTTGAAGACATTCTCCTGCTCTCTTCCAGCATCTGAACAGTGGCGCCTCCGCCTCCGTCTCCAAAACCGAAACAGGTAAGTACATCATTGTTAATGTCTTTATTCTGATACATCTGCCAGCAGCCCATTATCTGCTTTGCATTTTGACGTCCGTTGTATGTGGTCTCAAAAGACTTTCTTTTATCCAGTTCCGGATCCGTTATATAATCCTTGGTGGTAATGAAATAGGTAAGGATCTCCGTTCCGTCTATACCCTTCCACATAAAAGTATCGTTGGGTATACGGTTATACTCGTTCCATCCTATCTTGGTAGTCATAAAATAGTCTATGCGGCTCTTCTTAAGTATCTGAGGCATAGCAGCACTATACCCGAAGACATCGGGAAGCCACAACACTTTGTTATCCGCTGTTCCGAATTCTTCCTTAAAAAACTGCTTTCCGAAAAGGATCTGTCGGATAAGGGATTCACCCGAAGCAAGATTGCAATCGGCTTCCAGCCACATGGCACCTTCCGTTTCCCATCTTCCTTCTCTTACTCTCTCCTTTATCCTTTCATAAACCTCAGGGCAATCTTCCTTTACGAATTCGTACAATTGAGGCTGGCTGGACATGAACTTGTATTCCGGAAACATGTTCATTTCATAAAGCACTGTTGAAAAACTCCTGAGTGCTTTTTCTCTCGTCTGTCTCAAAGGCCATTTCCATGCCACATCTATATGGGTATGTCCCACGCTTGAAACCGTTACACCGGAAATGGGATCTCTTTCAATAACACTATCTTTCTCGGAATAAATGTATTTTTTGACGTAATCGTCGCATTCAGCCACTGATCTGTGGAAGGCTTTTGAACCTCTGTCTCTGAGGTCGAGAATGGAAACTGCATCATTCAACACCTTGAAGTACTCTTCCCTGAGTCTGTCCGTATCCTTCATGAGGCAGGCGATCTCATAGGGCACCTTGAGGTCATAATACAGTTCTTCTATATCTTCCTCTATTACAGCGATATCCAGCAATAAAAACTCATTGGACTCGCCGCCGTTGGTATAGGCATATAGTCCGTATTCATACTCTGTCCCCGGAACGGCATCCGAGCACAAAATCACCTCATTATGATTCATATCATTTCCGCAGACCACATTACCGTTTATATAGGCAAGAAACTGTGGATTATTGGTGTTCCATATATCCGAAGCTCCTGTATACAGGATAACACAAACCTTTTTGCCCGCCATACTCTGAGGTATGGTGATCACTGTCTTAAAAGCAGCATGGATATCGTGTCCGCCCCATGTTTGAAATCGTCCGAATTCAGTCCATTCTCCTCCGTTATCAAAACAGTTTTCCCTCTCTCCGTATCCGATATCTTTTTTAAAAATATGTTCTACCGGAATGCGTTCACTTCTCCTCTCGGAATTCAGGATGTCAAGTATACCTTTGATTCGATCCTTGTAATAGTCCATTATTCCATTTTTCCTTTCGCTTCCGCTTTCATCAGCATCTTATTCTCGTACATTCTTTGATCCGCCGTACGATAAGCGGAACGTACGTTCTTTTTATTTTCAAGTTTTGTACATGTTCCTCTGGCAACGCTGATCTTATAATCTCTTCTTTTTTTGTTGATCTCCTCGATACGGTTGTCCATACCTTCAAGAAGACGATTTATGTTCAGAACCTCCGCATGTCTGATGATAACAAGAAATTCATCGCCGCCGGTCCTTCCCACGGTTCCCACACTTTCAAAAACGCCCTTAAGGATGTTGGCAAAATCTTTAAGCAGCTTATCCCCTGCCGCATGGCCGTGTTTATCGTTAACTTCCTTAAGATTGTTAAGATCAAAAGCTATGACTGCGTAATCCGTATCATTCTGGTCTATTTCATCAAACACCAGTTCGCACTGACGTCTGTTGGCAAGCCCCGTAAGGTAGTCACTGTTTGCCATTTGCTCATAAACTTCCATCTCGCTGGCCTGACGAACGCGTCTGGACATTTCATCGGAAAAGTCCATAACCATGGAAATTACAAGTATACCGGACCCCATGTAAGAGATCCCGTCGAAGTTACCGCTCAGCTTCGAAGAATAAGCCAAAAGATTAAAGATGATTATATCAGTAACTCCGCAAAGGCTGAGTGCCGCGATACCTATATAAAAAGCCACTTCCTGTTTGTCCTTTTCCAAAATTGACTGAACAAAATTAAACATCATGTAACTTATCATTATCAAGATGAAAGTATGCTGCAGCTTTAGCATCTGGGTCAAATGAACCAGATTAAACAGGTGAAGCAGTATCGTTATGCCCGTTAAGGCGATATCTCCTATAAACAGAAAGCTGTATACGTTTCTCTTGACTCGGGATGTTTTATCCTTAACCTTTATTCCAAAATAGGCAAAAACGAATACAGGAGCAAGATACAAGGCCAAATATTCCGATACGGTCTTCAGTTGATAATCAGGATTGATAAGCAGTATGAGGTCGTGCTCGCAAAAGGACCACATGCCGATAAAAAAGCTGAACAAGCCGATATAAAGCATCTGTCTCATGCCGCGATTATCGATAACGTAGACGAGACCTATGCCTATCATACTGATGCCTATTATCATATCCGTAACGGCAATGGCAGAGGGAAGAAAGTTTTCCTTAACGACATACATATCGACTTCATTTGCTTCCATAAGAAGCGGAACCGGAAGTGATCCTATGCCGTTATTTTCTCCGGACCTGAACACGATCTTGATCTTTTTTCCTTCGTATCCCAAAGGCAGATCCACCACATGCTTTCCGTATCCGATCATCTTTCCTTCACGGAATTCTTTTCTGCCGGTTACATAGATCAGCTCATCACCCACATAGATATCCATCTCTGCAAGATAGTTGCTGAGCATGATCGCGGCATTTTGAATGCCGGTTTCCGGAAGCACATTGGTGAGAGTCATGGTGTCGCCTTTTAAAGCATTATGGGCCTTATAATCTTCAAGATCCACATCTGTCAACAGATCCCCTTTGTACAAAACTGTCCATCCGGTATCAAGTCTTACTATCTCCCGATCGCCGTGCTTTCCCTTAAGACCGAAATTAAAAAAGCAATAGGCCGTCAGCATGATAAAGGTCAAGGCTATTGTAAGTCTCAGTGCTTTCATTTAGTCTCCGTTTCTTCCCCTGAACGTGTGTCGTCTTAAAGGCACACACATTTTATTTTACTATTTTTCCGTATATTATACAATCCAAATCTAAAAAAAAGGCGGTGCAGACCGCCTTTAAAGTTATAATCCCTGTTTATTCAGATTGGCAATAGTGGAAATGATATGTTCGTGGGCAAGCTTCTCAGCCAGATCACCATTTCTGCTCTTGATGGCTTCAAGGATGGCCGCATGTTCCTCATTGGATTTTTTGGCTCTTTCCTCCCGTCCAAGAGAGATCTTTCTGATCCTCTCCACATAATGGTGATAGGTGGACAGCTGATGCTCCAGGATCTTGCTGCCCGAGGCCTTGTAAATGGTCTCATGAAAGGCACTGTCAAGCTCCACTATAGTCTCGTAATGTTTTTTTCCTATATGGAAATTCGAGATATATACATTTTCTTCCAGTGCTTCTATCTCTTCATCCGTGATCCTTTCGCAGGCCCAGCGCGCAGCCAGTCCTTCAAGATAGGATCTGATCACGTATATATCATGGATATCCTTTTGAGATATTCCGTGTACATAAGCGCCCTTATTGGGGATAATATTAACGAGTCCCTCCAGTTCCAGCTGCCTCAGGGCCTCTCTCACCGGGGTACGACTGACGCCAAGTTCATTTCCGATAGAAACCTCTTTTAATTCCTCATTCTCGGCATATTTCCCCGAAAGGATATCTTCTCTGATACGGTTGAATACTCTTCCTCTCAAAGAATATTTGTCGGTAACTTCTTTAGAAACCTCGTCAGATTCGTTTTTGCCCGCTAAATCATTTTTTGGATCACTCATTTTATCACCCTTTAAGTTTTTCAATCGTTTCCATTATATAATCGGCGAATTCTTCTCCGGTAACGCCGGTGTCACGTCCGGTGATAACAAGCTTCTTCTCCGTAACAGTACAGATATCGAGAGCCTTATAAAGAAGGTCGGCCTCCGCCTTATATCCGATGTGTGCGATAAGCATGGCTGCCGCACGGATAACGCTGCAAGGATCGGCATACTTCTCTCTGCCCTCGTTTACCATTCTGGGTGCGGAACCGTGGATAGCTTCAAACATGGCATACTTCTTGCCGATGTTTGCGGAACCTGCTGTACCTACACCACCCTGGAACTCTGCTGCTTCATCAGTAATGATGTCGCCGTAAAGATTTGGAAGAACCACTACCTGGAAGTCTCTGCGGCGGTTTTCGTCAATAAGCTTTGCAGTCATGATATCGATATACCAGTCATCGGCTGTGATATCGGGATACTCTTTTGCTATCTCTCTGAAGGTATCCAGGAACTTGCCGTCTGTGGTCTTAATGATATTTGCCTTGGTAACCGCCGTTACTCTGGTCTTTCCGTTTGCCTTTGCAAATTCAAAAGCCGCACGGATGATCCTTTCACAGCCCTGGGAGGTAACAACCGTGAAATCCACGCCAAGATCTTCATTTACGTGAACGCCCTTGCTTCCTACCGCATATGCGCCCTCGGTATTCTCTCTGTAGAAGGTCCAGTCGATACCCTGCTCGGGGATCCTGACGGGTCTTACATTTGCAAAAAGGTCAAGAGCCTTTCTCATTGCAACGTTTGCACTTTCAACATTGGGCCAGGGATCTCCCTTTCTGGGTGTGGTCGTGGGTCCCTTAAGGATAACGTCACAAGTCTTGAGTTCTGCAAGTACATCAGCGGGTATCGCTGCGTTCTCAGCCACTCTTCTCTCTATGGTCAGGCCCTCGATGTTCTTAAGAACTATCTTGCCTGATGCTATATCATCTTTCAAAAGATATTCCATTATCCTGCTTGCCTGCTTGGTGATGGCAGGTCCGATGCCGTCTCCTCCGCAAACACCGATAACGATCTTATCAAGCTTTGCATAATCAACAAAGCCGCCCTGGCTCTTCATGTCTTCAACTCTTTTAAGCTGGCTCATGAGAAGCTCGCCGAATTTTGCCTTGGCAGCTTCAATCTGTGCTGTGTAGTCCATTTCATTCTCCTGTTCTCTAAATACTTGCCTAATAGTTACTTCAGATTACACTCGGCAAACCTTCGCCGCATTCGGGTTTATACTTTTCGATCAGATCGAGAAGTTCCTTATCGGTAATCACAGTAATTCTACCATTATCAAACTCATTGTCAACCCATTCCTTGATCTTTATGACCATGGGATGGCTCTTGGAGATCATATCATCTCCCTTGAGCTTAAAGTAGGAATTGATCCAGTGAGCAATACCCGCAAGTCCTGATGTGTTGGAAACGGAAACAAGAGCGGGACGGTTTAAAAATTTCTCGGTATCAAAGATATTGTATATCTCTTCATTTTTAAGAAGGCCGTCTGCATGTATGCCTGCACGGGTAACATTAAAATTCTTTCCTACAAAAGGAGTTCTGGGAGGTATAACATAATCAAGTTCCTTTTCATAGTACTCGGCAAGTTCTGTGATGACCGTAGTATCCATGCCGTCCAGAGTCCCCTTGAGCTGGGCATATTCAAAGACCATAGCCTCAAGAGGTGTATTTCCCGTTCTCTCTCCTATGCCGAAAAGCGAGCAGTTAACACCGCTGGCACCGTAAAGCCAGGCTGTTGTGGAGTTGGAAACCGCCTTATAGAAATCATTATGTCCGTGCCATTCAAGAAGTTCGGAAGGAACGCCTCCGTGGGTCATAAGGCCGTAGATGATACCCTGTACCGAACGGGGGATCACTGCACCGGAGAAATTTACTCCGTAGCCCATGGTATCGCAGGCACGGATCTTAACGGGAAGGTTATACTCTGCCCCCAGCTTCATAAGTTCGAAGCAGAAAGGAATAACAAAGCCGTAAATATCCGAACGTGTGATATCCTCCAGATGGCAACGGGCAGCGATACCTGTTTCGAGGCATTCGCGCACGATGTTCAGATAGTGCTCCATAGCCTGGGCACGTGTCATTTTCATTTTATAGAAGATGTGGTAATCGGAGCAGGAAACCAGAATACCTGTTTCTCTCACGCCCAGATCCCTTACCAGTTCGAAGTCTTTCTTGCTGGCTCTGATCCAGGTAGTACATTCGGGAAACTTGTATCCTCTCTCCATACATTTATACAAAGCATCCCTGTCTTTTTTGCTGTATACAAAAAACTCGCTCTGTCGAATGAGTCCGTTGGGTCCTCCCAGTTTGTGCAGATAATCGTAGATGGTAACGATCTGCTCGGTGGTATACGGTGCTCTGGACTGCTGTCCGTCCCTGAATGTGGTATCCGTGATCCAGATCTCATCAGGGAAGCAATGGGGAACTATTCTGTCGTTGAACGCGATCTTGGGGATCTCGTCATAAGGGAACAGATTTCTGAAAACATTGGGTTTAACAACGTCAACCAGTTCATACATATGCTCTTCGAGCATCAGAAGATTGTTGTGCGGGTTAACCTGAACCTTACGGTTTTTCATTACATCTTCAAGCATGGTCCTACTCCTCTTTTTAAAAGCTTTTCGATAATGTGCATTATTGTATACAATGATACTTGCTTTGTCAACCCCAAAATATTACTTTGGAAAAAACATTTAAAAATCTTTTATTTCACCAAAAAGAAGCCGATATTATTATCAGATACAATTCATTTCAGGGGGTCAGAATGAAGATCATTTTTAACACATTCAAATACGGAAATGCACGGACCAGATTTGCTCTTCTGCTCATGGCAACGGGCCTGTTGGCAGGGTTCGGAATGCTGGCCTATTCTTTGATCGCGGCCAACTATATTGTTACCATGGCGGCCGTGGTCCTTCTTATAGCAGATGTGTGCTACATCATGAGCACGGATTTCCGTAATCTTCTTGTTCCCGGACATAACAAACAGCAGAGGAAGAAAGAAAAAAAGAGCAGGGTTAAAAATGACAACGAAGATGAAGGCGGCGCTCTGGACTGGATAAGCAGCGAGAAAAAGAAGAAACCCTCTCACGGCGAAAAAATGTCCGAAGTCGCTCAGGAAGACGAGAAAAATGAAGCTGAAAAGCCAAAGAAAAAGATTCCCGATGTCAATCCTCTGACTCTCTACGATCAGAAAAAATACAAAAAGCTCTTTATAGAATACAAGGTTAAACAGGAACATGTGCTGATCCTTATCGATAACTGTCAAAGGGAAAGGATAACGGAATGTCCCGCCATTTTATGGAAGGACAAGACCACGGCCTATATCCTTCTTCTGGAAGCCGAACCCAGAATGATCAAGTTCAACATGTACGATTACAATGAAATGCACATCCGAGTGGCAGTGGACGCAGATCCGGACCGCGAATACAAGGATTTTAAGGAACACTCCTTCCTCGGAAAACTCTTCACTCCTCTCCTTCCCAACTATACCAAGGCAGATTCCGGAAACGGCAGAAAAGGCATATGCAAAAAGGCCCTTTACGGAATCGGCCCAGATATATTCTGCACTTCCAATTCGGTTAAAAACATTATCCAGGTCCTTTCCCTGAACATGGTCCTCACCGAATCAAAGATACAAAAAGGTTCCTATTCGGACTGGTTTAAACGCATATACATTTCCCGTCTCATGTACAGAGACAAGATCTTTTCAGCCCCTGAATATCAGGCTCAGGTCATGGGCATTCTGGATCAGATGGCAGAAAAGGCAAGTGACGATGACTTTTCCAACAGCATCACACAAATGCTCCTGGGTGGTCTGATCCCTCAGGAATACGCTGAATATGCCAATTTCAAACGTAAATAGTCACATCCGAAAAGGCCCCGTGGTCATCTGATCACGGGGCCTTTCCATTATTTCTATCCTCTTTTTCTTCTTATTATAACAACAACTATACCGGTAATAAGGATAACAACGGGTATCAATATCAGCACTCCTGCAAGGCCCAATGCCAGGCTTGCGCTCGGAATGGAAAGGTAATCCGTGTCGGTAAAATCTATTGCTCTTATTACCATAGATGACTCCTTGGATCCTGTAAGCGCCTTGATGCTGTTGATCAGGAGATTTGTATTTCCATAGGAGGATTTGTTGGCAAAGGTGTCATCAAACAGTCCCAGTCCGGAGAATACGCAGATGGATGTCTCGGTGGATGTATTGTCTATCCGGCATCCGAAATAGAAGGTTCCTTCTTCATCCCCTTCTTCCTTTTCTATGGTAGGCGCATCCACTTTTTTAAGATAAGCCGATCCCGAAGTGTAAAGAAGGTTGGTAAGATAAAGGTTGTCGGCGGAGGTATCTGTTTTAATTGCCGATGATCCCTGGGAAACCACATATTTCTCATTATATATGCCCTGATTTATCTCCGCTGCCGTAACGTTTGCGATAAAATAATAAGCGGGATAAGTCTTGTTCATGCGGTTATCCTTGTCGATGATAATACCGTCGGAAAGGGTTACACCGTACTCTCCCAGCACACCCATGAGATTGGGATGGTAAGTATCCATGTAACTTAAATTTATTACAGCTTCTCCGCCTGCAGCCAGATACTCTTTTAAAAGAGCCGCTTCATCCTCGGTGAGATCATTTTGAGGAGTCTGTATAAAAAGCACGTTACAATCTTCAGGCACACTGTCCACAGTCATGAGCTTAAGGCTTTCCACTTCCATGTTGGCCTTTTCTATCTGTTTAGTGGTCTCTTCGCCGAGAGCCTCCTCTCCATGGCCGGTCACCTGATATATCTTTGCCATATCGTCGGACGTGACGTAATCTATGGCAGAATCGATCTGTCCTTCCATGTCAAGGCCAGTGGTATTGGCTTCGTAGTTGTAGGTGGAATAGTCAATGGAATACTCCACTATGACGTAGTCCTCTTCTGCCAGATAACGATATTTACCGTTGCTTTCGTTGACTACTATGAGTGCATAGTTTGTCTCGGTGCTGTCAGTGTAATCCGACGCAAAAGCAGGATAAAGGACCGGATCCTTCACTACCACCTTCACGCGATCCGAAGCCTTTTCAAACTGCTCCAGGATCTTGTCGAACATATCAATGGAATTTCCCTCGGGCTCCAGATAATAAATGGTTATATCGTCCTCAAGCCCCTTAAGATATTCCTTTGTCTCATCCGTTATGGAATAGAGTTCCCGGGAAGTAAGATCAAAGGTTATGTTCAATTTTATAAATACCAGATTTATGACCACTGCCAACACTATGGCGATAAAGGAAAAAACAGCCGTATAGGCTCCGCCCTTAAATCTTATGGATCTGAAGTCGGGCTTCTTAATGTTTATCTTTTTCATCATCATCCCCTCCTAATTCCAGCGTCTTTTCTTTATTGCCTGCACAGACAGGAAATAAAAGAGAGCTATGATGGTCAGATAATAAACGACTGCACTGAGGTCAAAGACTCCGAGCAGGAAATTATCCATCTTTCCTATAACGGAAAAGGCTCCAAACACATCCGCCAGTCTTCCTTCCAGAAGAGCGGGCTTTAAAATGTTGATGCCTATAAGGGTTCCTTCTGTAAGCAGTGCTGTGATACCTGTGATAAGAGAATTTTTCATAAGCATATGTACCGCCAATACCACCAACAGCAATAAGATTGCGATAACCACATAGGCTGTATGGGCATCGGTCTCAAAAAGGGTCCCAACGCCTTGAGCGAGCCATGTAAAAAAGATCACGCCGTAGGTCACTATGGCTGCAAGTATCTGATGCTCGGTGGTACAGGATATAAAAGCTCCCAATGAAATATAAGCACAACCCATAAGGAAAAATCCCAATATGCCGCCATAGGCTGTGGCAAAGTTCACTTTACCGAAAACAGAAAGCACCGGAGGTACAATGCAGCAGAACAAAAGGGCTATAGCCAATAAGGCACAGGCTGCCAGGAGTTTCCCCAGCACTATCCTTTCCACAGACACTCCCGAAGTCAAAAGGAGCTGATCCGTCTTTTGTTTGTTTTCCTCAGCCATAAACCTCATGGTTACCATGGGTACCATAAAGCAAAGCACCAAAGAAACAGGTTCCAGCACCACCTCAAAATTGGTATATCCCCCAAGGATATTATCTACGTATATATATATTCCGGTTGTTATAAGGAAGAAGAAAAGGAAAAACCATCCGATTATCCCCTGAAAATAACCGCGCAATTCTTTTTTAAAGATTGCCTTCATCTTTCGCATCCTCCTTTCTCCCGTCATCGGCAGTTTCTGCCTCCGAAGCGGTCACTGCCTCTTCAGGAGCAGGTGATCCTTCAGCTTCTTTTTCCGCAGGGATCACTTCGGTATTATTCTCGGATTCTTTGATGAATTCCAGGAACATTTCCTCAAGATCCATGGAAAGAGCCGACTGTTCAAGAACAGCGATCCTTGCCCCGGCGAGTTCAAAGTATATGCTTTCTCTTATATCCACGCCTTCGGATGTATATACATTAAGTTCGATAATGTCCTCCTCTTTCTTAACGAGTTCTACTTCTTCAACTCCTTCCATTGAATTCAAGATCTCGACCGCCTTAGCCTCATCTCCCTTAACGGTAAGTTTGATCCCGTTCCTTACACTAAGATGCTTTGAAAGTCCTTCCGTGGTATCCGTTACTATCAATCTGCCCTTATTGATGATCATAACATTGTCGCAGACCGCACTGATCTCCGAAAGGATGTGGGAACTTAAGATTACCGTATGGTCGATGGCAAAGCTCTTTATAAGATCCCTGATCTCGATTATCTGTACCGGATCCAGCCCCACCGTGGGCTCATCAAGTATGACTATCTCCGGCTTTGTCACAATGGCCTGAGCTATTCCCACTCTTTGTTTATAGCCCTTTGAAAGATGCTTTATGAGTCTCTCCGCAACATCTGCGGTGCCTGTTTTTTCCATTGCCTCATTAACAGCTTCCGTTCTTTCTTTTTTGCCTGATATTCCCTTTAATTCGGCAACAAAACCAAGATACTCTCTCACCTTCATATCCGGATAGAGAGGAGGCTGTTCAGGAAGATAGCCTATACATTTTTTTGCCTTTTCCGGCTTTTTCACCATATCGATACCGTTGATCATGATACTTCCTTCGGTAGGCGAAATATATCCGGTCAGAATGTTCATTGTAGTTGATTTTCCTGCACCGTTGGGTCCCAAAAATCCCAATATTTCTCCCTTGTTTACGGTAAAGGAAAGATTATCGACAGCAAGATGATCCTCGTATCTCTTGGTCAGATTTTTAACCTCGATCAAAGTACATTTCCTCCTCAAAAGTTTATTCTGCCCTCTCCTCCCACATAAAAAGCACAAAAAGGTCGAGCATATATATGCACAAAAGCGCACTTCTTGATGTTAAACAAACAATACGTTTTATTTTCGCATATTTTGTGAACATATTGTGTCCTGTCGCCTTCGCCCGGGATTAAAGTGCGGAAGGATGACCTCAAAATTTCGTTCATTATTTTTTAACATTTCCCTTGCAAGGTTTTTTCCCTTATGTTATAATCTTTTTGCATATAATTTTAACATACTATAACATTTTGTTATATCGGTTTACCTCTTGGCAAATCGGTTTACGGAGGTTCTCCGATGTCGGAAGCACCAAATTTAACTTCATATCTCGTTTTTAACACCGTGGCGAAGCGGGGTAATCTTTCCGCTGCCGCCAAGGAGCTTTTGATAAGCCAGCCTGCTGTAAGCCGCAGTCTTGCAAAGCTGGAGGAAGGCCTGTCCGTGAAGTTGTTTATTAGAAATTCCAGGGGTGTAAGACTTACCGAAGAAGGAGAGATCCTCTACGAACACACCAGAACCGCTTTCGATTCTCTGGCTCAGGCCCAGAGGTCCATTGAGAGGATAAATTCTCTCGGTCTGGGCACCTTAAGGATCGGCGCCAGCACTTCTCTTTGCGGACATCTTCTTATGCCGCGGCTCAAAGAATTCATGAAGCGCTGCCCCCACATGAAACCTCAGATCCTTCTGGGTAACACCGCGGATATCATGTCAAAAGTGGAAAATGATCTTTTGGATGTGGCGCTGATAAGCCGTCCGCCCTCTCTCCACCGTTTGGAATATATGGAAATAATGCAGTTGACGGATACATTCGCAGCTTCTCCGGACTATGTTAAAAGACAGCAGTCAATGGGGATCGATGTCCGGTCAAAGGAGATCTTTGAAAAGGGAGTCCTTTTCCTTCCCGAAGAAAACAGTTACACCAGACATCACATTGATTCCATCCTGGATTTTAACCAGATCATCCCCTCCTATATCACCGGTATATCAAACCCGGATTCTCTTCCCGAATTTGCTCTTTCAGGAGTGGGAATAGCCGCTGTGATAAAGGAATTTGTACTTGATGATCTTAAGAAAAACAGATTAACGGAACTCCCCCTGTCACTCGGGGGTTCAAAAAGAAGCGTGGGGCTTTGTTATGACAAGGTGTCTCTCCAGTCCAAAGCCCTGAGTTCATTTCTTGATATATACAGATAGCCTCTCTTGAAAGGAGTCATTATGATAGGTTTTATCAATTCGAATTTTTCATTAAGACACAGGATCGCCCTTTACCGTATGCTTTATACCCTGAACGAAATGGACTTTTCCTATCTTCGACCCGTGTTTGCGGGAACTGTGATGATCTGCCTTTTCTGTACCAGATTCTTTGTTCCCGAAAGCTACATCCTTTCTCTTACAGGCACCGAACTGGCTCTTTATCACACGGCCCTTGTCTTTTCCGGCCTTTGCTTTTTGATCTTTCTTCGTCCCTTCGTAAGAAAGCTGATATGCAGGTTCCGTGTATATCTTTACAGACGTAAAAAAAGAGCGACAAGAACGCTCTTTCGCTTCAGCTGATAAATGTTCATTTTAGCAGTGTTCCGTCAGCCTACCGGAGCACAAAAATAAGGTTCTTTTCATCATTTGGAGTATGAGAAAAGAACCTTATTTATTTGCATTTTAAAGATCACAGACAGCAAAGGAACCCGCTGCCTCCCGTACAGCATTGTAAAGCCAGGCAGTACAGGCAGATCTTCCCCATTCCGGAATATTCGGTGTATCCCGCCCTTCTGTCGGTGTACCATCTTCCTCCGGATTCCAGAGAAGATACCAGATTTGCGTAATTCCTGTTGGAAGGATCCATCTGCGCGGCAGTTCTCGCATGTTCCAGCGCAGCCACATTGTTTCCGATACCGGAATTTGCCAACGCACTGTAGTAATACCATTCAGCCGTCCTGTCTCCCGCTCCCACGTTGCTTAAGGCATTCAGCGCCTCTCTGTACCTGCCGGCGGAAATGTAATTGGCCGCAGCCGTTATATAGGTATTATCATTCCCGTAATCGTTGGCTCTCTGTCTTCCGTAACCGCCGAAGCCAAACCCTCCAAAGCCGAAACCGAAGGGATCCTCGTATTGATCATAGCTCCTTTCGTTCTGTCTCTCATCATAATCTCCCGTGTAGCCCCGCTCACGGTCTTTAACTATCTGGTGATAAGCAGCCTGGATCTCCTTAAATTTTTCTTCCGCCTGGTCCTTGTTGGGATTGTTCACATTAGCATCCGGATGATATTTCCTGCTCAGATTTCTGTATTGTTTTTTTATGTCATCCATATCGGCGTTTCTCGGAACGCCGAGGACCTTATACGGATCTGTCATCTTTATCTTCCCCTTCGTTTATAGTATTGATCCTTCCCCATATGCCCGAATAGATTATATTCCTTAAAATATCTATGTTTTTGTCCACAGGAAGCATTTCAAACATCCTGGCGGCCTCAGCAGCCATCATGGTGAGGATGTCCATGCCCGTGTTCTTAAGATCTGTGTTGTTCAGTACAAAAGGATTGTATTGACCGTTCTTTTTGTCCTTTTCAAAATCCTCATAGGCGTCGGCAAAATATATGAACTTGCCTATAAAAAATCCCAGTTTTCTAAGTGTATCGGCCCATTCATCGTCTTTAAAGGCATATATTTCGCCAAGCATCTCGCCCGTTAGTCCGGCTGCGGTTTCTATACCCTTTTCACCGGATTTTTCAGCTTCATGCAGCCTTTCTATATAGTCTTCTATCGCCTTAGCCTGTCGGGGATAAAGCTTCGCTATCCTGTCTCTTTTACGCTTTAAATACAAAGCTCCGGTCTTGGCTCCAACATTTCGGGAATCGTACCACTTATCCTCCAGATTGTCATAGGCCAGCAGAATGTTCATATCGGCAGCATATGTACAGGCTTCCCCCGCCATACTTTCATGAGCCTTTATCATGTGTGGCGCACATCTCTTCATTTCCGATACGCTGTCAAGATCATAGAGTCCGTCAAGGAGCAGGGCCAAAAAGGTCATGTCAAAGCTCAACGACAGTCTGCCCATTGTACCCAGGCGCTTCCTCAGCGAATGACACACACCGCAGTAATAGGCTCTGTATTTATTAAAGTCCTTGATCTTAAGTTCATTTTTATTGATGTTGACATATCCGAACATAGCGTATCCCCGTAACTATTTTCTTTTACCTGTATATCCCGTAAAAACAGTGCCGCAGTTTCTGCAGGTGATCTCGATCTTCCCGTGATTCTTAGGCACTCTCACCTTCTTTTTGCAGCCGGGGCACTTAAAGAATTTGTAATTTCCGTCAGGTCCGAAGCCGAATACACCTTTTATTGCATTTAACATGGAATAGTATGCATAGTTTTCCTTTACCCTCTTTTCCCTGCGGGTTGAAAACATTCTGAAATACTCCCAGATAATAAGCCCCCAGGAGATCACGTACATGGTCCTTCTGGCATATACATTGGGGACAAAGCCCGATGCCAGCATCACAACAAGTCCCACCACCAGGATCAGTTTCCCCAAACCGTCCAGGCCGTACCTTCCGTACATAAAATTTCTAAAGCTGTTTCCCAGCCTTTTAAAAAATCCATTTGCCCTCATAAAAAATCGCCTCCGTGTAAAATTCTTTATAAATAAAAAGAATAATACACAGCGACGTGAAATACAACAAATAGAATAATTAACTTTATTAATTTTCTATAACCCTGCTGATTTATACACTATAAAGAAACACAACCTTCAAAGATTTCTATGACATGACTGATCTGTTTTTCAGCTTCTTCCTGTCCCAAAGAAACACTGAACTCTTCCGTCAATTTGCTTGAAACATTTTTGAAATATCTTTCGTCTGTAGAAGTAACTTTTTTACCGTTTAAAGCTCTTGTCTGCTTTCTCACACACAATGTCTTAAGTAATTCCATCCATTTAACACAATCCAGTGAATAAATGGCTTCCTTGTAAACTATCTCGCATTGTTTTTCGTTGTCTATCACATATTCATTCAAACTGTCTATCCCGTTAAGGACTTTTTTGGCCTCGTCCTGCTTCATCACAGGTCGAACCTTTGCTTTTTCGTTGTCTGTCGGCAGATATATCATATTGTTCCTATTGTTTATAGGGACCAGGATATAATATTCCGTATCGTTGTTTAGACCGGGCATCCCCTGAACAATGTCTTCAACACAACAGACACCATTGTTACCGTATTGTACTAAATCTCCTTTTTTGAACACGTCTCACCATTTCCTTTCTAAGCCCCGCATTTCCCCTAAAGTATATTATAGCACAATACAGAAAAAAATGTAACCTCCGTTTTTAATTTAACAAACCGCTTTTCAGTCCTTGGTGAATCGATGTACTAGTACATCGGTTATTAAATAACTGGACCCAATGCTTGCCTGTTTACCCGACTGCCCGTACATGAAAGCCTCGGAGTAGCCCGCTACACCTGCGTTTTCATGCACGAGCATTCGAGCAAACATTC